>Ga0207663_10000302_pt1 | contig 21416 bp, 19 predicted proteins | sample LARL53metaG_FD_184346 | JGI IMG/M metagenome (GOLD analysis project Ga0207663, IMG submission 184346) | Corn, switchgrass and miscanthus rhizosphere microbial communities from Kellogg Biological Station, Michigan, USA - LAR L5-3 metaG... | ecosystem: Host-associated > Plants > Roots >...
AATTGTCAATTGACTAACTTACAATGCTCTTAAGGTCATGCAGAAGGCAGGTCTTGAAGAACTGGCTAAAGCCATGGATATTTCAAGGATGGCAGTTCATAAACATCTGACTCTTTTGCAAAAGAGGGGTCTGGTAGAAAGCTTTGAGACCAGAGCAGGAGTTGGCAGACCCAAAATGATGTATCAGTTAACAGGTCAGAGTAAAACTGTGTTTCCAAAGTCTTATGGTGCGATCGCATCCTATGCTCTTGATTTTATCGAGAAAAACATGGGTAAGGAGGCTGTTGAAAAGCTTCTACGTGAACGTCAGGACGAGCTCTTCCAGTCATACTACGAACGTTTGAAGAATTTTGAATTTGATTTTGATGAAAGGGTCGATGAACTAGCCAGGATTAGGGACGAAGAAGGATATATGGCAGAATCAAAAAAACAACGAAAGGGCAATGCTGACCATATTCTCTTAGAATACAACTGTCCAATCATACAGGTAGCTGAAAAGCATTGGGAAGCGTGTTCTACTGAAACACAATTATTTGAAAAACTGCTTGACTCAAAGGTCGAAGCAACACACAGGGCTGCCAAGGGAGATCTAATATGCGAGTTTTTAATTAAGGAAAAAAAGGAAGGGCATCTTTAGAAATTAGAAAAGCAGCAGTAGTATCATTATTGAGCTTTTAACAGCCTTCGTCAAGGGTTATCATATTATTATTATAATAATAACGATTCGTTCGCGATCAACCCCCAACTAAATTGGGAGAGTAAAGTAAAAGTAAAAATAAAAGTAAAATAATTTGTATAATTTGTAAACTTATGAGTTTATAATTTAGTTTAGGCCTTGTTGATGATGTATGAACAAGTTACAGGGAAAATACGCCTTGATAACAGGTGGATCCCAGGGACTGGGAAGACAGTTAGCCATGGGTTTTGCAGAGGAAGGAGCCGCCGGCGTATCCATTATCGCAAGGCGCTTGGAATACTTGGATGAAGTCCAGAGCAGGATTAAAGAAGTTAATCCGGACACTGATGCTTTAGTTATTGGAGCTGATTTGAGCAAGCAGGAAGATATCGAGAGAGCAATGGCAATGACCTTGCATCAATTTAATGGCAGACTTGACGTACTTGTAAATAATGCTTCAGCTATCGGTCCGTCTCCGATGCCGTACCTACTTGACTATCCGCTTGAGGATTTCCATTATGTCATCAATACTAATCTTGTAGCTCCATTTCTTCTGATAAAAAAAGCACTTCCGGCGATGGTCGAAAAGGGCGGATCAATCATTAACGTTACAAGCGATGCTGGTGCAATAGGATATCCTGGCTGGGGAGCATATGGAATATCAAAGTTTGGTATTGAAGGCATGTCGCAGACCTGGGCGGCCGAGTTGGAAGGTAGCGGAGTAAGGGTCAACTATGTTGATCCGGGAAACATGAATACCGCAATGCACAGGGCTGCTGAACCTGACGAGGATCCTTCGCTATGGGCTGACCCAGCGAAAGTTACCGGGGTTTTCATACACCTTGCATCTGATGATTCAAAAAATGTGAACGGAAAGAGGTTCCGAGCTCAGGAAGAGGGCTGGGGAGTAATAAGAAGAAGAGGAGCAGGAGGAAAAGGAAGGACAATAATAACGAAAGAGGAAGAAGAGACGAAGAATAAGGAGGAGGATTTTATTCCTTATGATAGATTCAGAGATAAACAACGACAACGACAACAAGAAGAAGGAGACAAGCTATCAATTAGTCCATAGAAACTTGATGACAGTGGATGCTGGTGACCATCATCATCATCATCAACAACAACAACATCATCAATATCAATATCAACATCAACGTAATGTACATTGTTCTTCTTCTTTTTCTCCTCCTCCTTTTTCTTTTAAACTTCCTCCGGATCTCGCTGCCAAGGAGCCACCAGAACGTCGCGGTATTGCACGGGATGAAGTGAGATTGCTGGTCATAAACCGCAAAAGTTATGAAACGGAGCATTCACATTTTTACAGAATAGCAAAGTTCCTCAGAGCTGGCGATCTGCTCGTGTTTAATTCAAGCCGGACAATTCCTGCTTCGCTCTTTGGTTATGGAGTATCAGCAGGAAGAGCTTTTGTTATTGAAGTTCGATTATCAGAACATCTTCCAGACGATACCTGGCTCGCGCTTCTCCTTTGCGAGGATGCCGCCGCTGCTGTTGGTAATAGTAACGCTAGTAACGGCACCGATGACAATGACGACAACAAACTCCCACATGGCGATCCTCTAATGGGAATGCGGATAGGCTTTGGTCATGGCTTGGTTGCCACAGTTTATGACAGTGACAAGAATATATCTAAGCTGCGGAGAATCAAGTTCTCGAAATCTGGAACCCAATTAATAGAACTACTCTATAGGCTTGGGCAGCCAATACGGTACGAATATGTTTCAAGGCCATGGGACCTGGATTATTACCAAACCGTCTACGCAAGAGAACCCGGTTCTGCAGAAATGCCATCGGCCGGACGTGCATTTACATGGAAACTGCTTTTAGGATTAAGGCGTCATGGTCTTGGAATGGCGTATATTTCTCTTCATGCAGGGCTGTCCTCCTATATGGATGATGCCCTCGATTAGCAGCACCCTGCTTCTGAAGAAGAATACTTTGTCAAATATGTAACGGCTGAACGGATAAACAAGACACATGCTCAAGGTGGACGGGTAATTGCTGTAGGCACCACAGTAGTCAGAACACTAGAATCAGTATCGACAGATGATGGAAATGTTCATGCTGGACATGGATACACTCGACTTCATATCACCGCCAATCATAAGCTAAAGGCAGTCGATGGTTTACTAACAGGCCTTCATGAACCAGAAGCCAGTCACCTTGATTTACTTAGTGCCTTCCTACCATCCGAAGAGATTCACAAGGCATATGATCAGGCAATACGAAGAAAATATTTGTGGCATGAGTTTGGTGACCTGAACCTTATTCTATAATATGCTAATATAGGCATGGCGAAGCTCAGTCGGGATACCAGATAAGACGATCGTAAGGGAAAAAAAGACCGCCAGTAAGACAGGACTCCTTGGTGTCAAGATTGATCTTTACAAGCACTCACTCACTTACTCATAGCAAGGTCATCAGAATATTTAGATGGAAACCGCAAAAGGTAGTAATAGTAAAAAATTAATTAATTAATTAATTAATAATTAATTCGCTCCACTCTTTGCCATATTCTTATGAATCTCTGACACCTCTTTTTGTAGTTGCTTTATTTGGGACTGAAGTTGCTTAATTAATTCTGATTGTCTTTTTGCATCTTTAGATTGCTTTTGTAAAATGGGCTGAAGCATTAATCCTATTTTATCAGTGTGGTCGGTCTCAATAAAGTCCCTTATTTTCTGGAATATTTCGTCCTGGTTTTCCGATACTTTAGTTTCATGATGATGTGGTATACTCCCCTCTTCTATCTCCTTTATCCTCTGCTCAGCCGGTATTGCTCTTGCCCACAAACTATCAAAGACAAAATGCTGATGATGCTCTACGATTTCCTTTACATTACTACGGATAATCTGGGATGCTGGGCTTCCTTTGGCATGAAATGTTGCAGGGGCTATGTATTCTGTTTCATTTAAATAAAAACTACCTTTAATCCCATCTATATGACGGACCTCGTCAACCATTTTCATCAACTCCCTGCAGTAGCCAACGTTATTCTCAGTAATTTCAGTTATGTACCTCAACTTGACACCTCTACTTCTGGCATCAAGGAATGCCTTCTTCAGATCTCCAATTTGAATAACCAAGGACGGCCGACTGTAATCTATGCATGCATCAATCTTGATCTTTGTGTTAGAGGTAAATCTTAATACCGTATTTACTACATTCTGTTCGTCTTTTAACACCTCGGTCCTTTCAGTATTTGCGTCTGACGATGATGGCGTACTAGTCAAAGAATCAGCTCAAAATTACAACCTAATGTAAGTATAAAATATTAACTAATTTCATAAAATTACTATTTCTGATTCCTGGTCTTTTTTGTTGCCTCCCGCGATCTTGGCTTGCTTTGTAGTTCAAGTTATGTGGTCTTGTTCCCAATCTGTATCCGCAGCACATGTATCCACAGCACAGGCACCAAAATCCATCCCATCATCTCACATCACACATTATAAACAGTAACCAACACATCTGACAACGTCTCTGTTCAGCAGCAAGCAGCACAACGGCCAGAACCAATGGTTTTGTGCCTTGTGGACTTTGCCTATAAATAATAACAACTGGAGTGTTAAATTAGAATAATGTTTCACCTAAATCATCTATAAGGTATATTGTTATTATTATTTATGTGGATAACTGACAGATGCTTGATGATAATGTAGATAATCGTTATTCCCCAAAGTCAACGGCTGACGGGATGCTTAAATCAAATAAACAAGAGTTGATTTTAAAAACGGAAGAATTAAGACAAGCAAGTGACTTGCTTTTAGCTTCAAATGATGCGCTCAAATCAAAGACAGAAGAATTGGATAAGACAAACAAGGCATTATTTGAATCAAACCATGAGCTTGCTTCAGTGAATAGGGAGCTTTCTCAGGTTAATAAAGAACTTGCAGCAACCAATACAAGATTTGCAGAAACTAACAATGAGTTTGCTCAAGTTAATAAAGAACTGTCAGCGTTAATGGAGGATCTCGCTTTAGCTAATGAACAAATAAAGGCACGTGATAAGATACTGACAGATTTTGTCAACATAGCAGCTCATGAGTTCAGAACACCAACACAATCCATTCTTGGATATTCTGAATTATTGCAACTACTATCTGAAGAAGAGCAGGGTGGTTTCAATAAGAAGGCCAATGATGAAAAGAACAAGGCTTTGGAGTCAATAATCAGAAATGCAGATAGACTAGATAAATTAGCTACCAATATACTTGATGTTACCAGAATTGACGGTAATATTTTGGTAATTAATAAACAGCGTTTCAACCTTAATGAAAAGATAAGGGATGTAGTATCAGACATCACAAATCAAATGGGAAAAAAAACCGGCAACAATAAAACTATAAAAATAGCTTTTGAATCAAAAGCAGGAGAAAAAGAGATTTACATAGAAGCAGACAAACTAAGGATATATCAGGTTATTTCAAATCTGCTCAATAATGCTCTTAAATTTACAAAAGACGGAAACATAACTATTACAGCAGATGTGAATACAAACGAAGGAGAAGTCGTTGTCAAAATAACAGATACAGGCACTGGTATAGCGACTGATATTTTACCAAAGCTGTTCACAAAATTTGCCACAGGTTCTTCAGAAGGCGTTGGCTTGGGATTGTTCATATCAAAAAGTATTGTAGAGGCTCATGGTGGTAGAATATGGGCTGAGAACAATAACACACGCAGTAATCTGAAAGGACAGAAAGGGGCTACATTTGCATTTAGCCTTCCTTATTTGGCTAATTGACAATGTGAAATATAGGAAGTGGCAGATAATAAAGCCATGCAGTTATAGTTAACATAGGTGGATATGAGATGATTGTGCGTTTCTGAAACGACAGATGACGATAAAGAAAGAAATGACAAGCAATAATGATGATATATGATATGGAAGGTAAGTATGACTGATGTATCTCGTAACACTCCAAGGCCGATGAAGAAGATGATGATAATAATGATGATGATGTGTGAGCAATAACGATTTGTGCGATGAATGAAAACTAATAGATAAGTGATGATGATTATTATTGTTTAATTTCGGAGTTTAGGCTTTTAAAATACTATCTTATCTAATCTTATCCTATCCTATTCTGTGACGATAACTCTTCAATATTAAAACCAGTCTTATTTGTAACAGATAGTTTCATTGTTCAACATCAGACTAACACACATGTACGCAGGACGTTCAACGATTACAATGGCATTATACTGATAAACAAAGGCTAGTGCGACTATTGATATTAATGCCAATAAAGCTAGTATTATTTCAGTGATATTTCCGAACATGATTAATAATAATATACTCTTGGCTCATATAACCAATTAAGCTGCTAACCTGATGATGGAGATTCATTATCATGGGCTTCGAATTCATCCTCCTCCTCATCTTCCAATTCCCCTTCATTCTCGGTTTCTTGTAATTGTTCTCCCTCCTCCTTCGGCATGCTGCTCAAACTACCATAAAATCGACTAAATGATATAAAAGAGTATACAGGATATTCGGACATATTATTATGATGATGATAATAACAATAATTATAAATCACAACGCCTTTAGCTATTACCTGCCTCTGCTTCTTTCTCCTTTATACTTAGCCTAACTGAAAATCCAAGGTAAAGTAGTACTTTCACACCCATATAGGGAAATAGGCTCTTCAGGAAGATAAATTCCTGCATCATCCTCATTCCAGTAGCCTTTTTGACCCGGACATCCAGTGCTTTTTCAATCAGCCTGTTGATTATCTTCCGATCCTCTGCGATAATTGGTACCATATTTACTGCATAGACCCAGGCGGCCCAACTATCAAACATACTTGAGCTAGCTGATGATGGAAAGACTACTACAAATACAAAGAGAATGAAGAAAACACTGCAGACGGTAAATTAGTTGAAGAATGAAGTTACATCACTTTGAAAGAAGGGAACGAATAAGTCAATCATAAAAAAGTTACATACATGTCATAATAAGCTCAGCTGCGATTGATTTGTGCTCAATTAAGGATTATTGTATGTATGCTTTTTTACCTAGCATATCTACTGAGTTGTTTTGTGGTATCAATTACTTTGTCCAGTCCCAACCCTACAAATGCAAACATTATATGCTCTACCCCCATTTCTTTAATTCTTTGAATATCTCTGCCTATTTCTTCAATAGTTCCGGTTAACGGAAGCCTTTGAGATTGTTGTCCGTACTCTTCTTCGCTATTACTTTTCACCTGAGATACTTGAGGAAATGTCAAGGTAAGTATTTTAATTTCATTTGGACTTCTATTTTCCTTACTTACTTGGTTTTTTAATGATTTTATGCTGTTATCCAAGAAATCAAGAGGTCCACCAAGTGAGGCTAACCAACCATCAGCATGTTTAGCAATACGAGCAAATGTGTTTGGAACATATCCACCAAGATAAATTGGAATATGCGGTTTTTGAACAGGTTTAGGACCTATTTTAGAAGCGGGAATATTGTAATACTGTCCTTTAAATTCTACAACATCGTCTGTCCATACCTTCTTTAGCACTTGAACAAATTCGTCGGCTCTCTTACCTCTCTTCTCAAATGGGATGTTTGAAACCTGATACTCATCTTTTGACCAGCCAATACCAAGGCCAGCAATAGCTCTTCCTTTTGACAAAACATCAAGTGTTGCAAATCTTCTTGCTAGTATTACAGGATTGTGAAAGAGCATATCTATAACTGATGTTCCCAATGCAATTTTGTTTGTATGAGCAGCTACGAACGTCAGTGTACCTAAAGGATCAAATACATTTTGATAAAAAGTAGGAAGACTACCATCCTGACTAGCAGGATATGGCGTTCGTGGGTTCAAAGGCCAGAGGAGCCTTTCAGCAACCCAAAGAGAATCAAGACCTTCTTTTTCAGCATCAACTGCTATTTGTAGGATATTTTCTTTAGTAGCTTCAGGGCCAAGATGGGGTAAAGCAAGACCTATTTTCATTAATGGATTATTTTGACTTCATTATTATTTATATTATGTTCTGACTTCAGTAAAATCCCTGTCAAAATCAGATAAAAGGAATTTAGAGCTGATTATCATGACCTGCTTCTACTTGACGTCAGAATATAGTAGTAAGTAAAGAGATCATTATTTGTGTATTAACAATCATTTATTTAGGTCAGCCAAAATATGTGTGCGATGGTCCTTTGAGTCATACTTGTAAATTACTGTAAAGCGAATGAATCCATCATTTGAATGCTAGAGAAAATTTTAAGACTTCCCCTTGGATAAGAACCACAGATATCCAATATAATATCCATAATTGAGTATCATAGGAATTTACATTCATAAATAACGGATTTTGTTATAATACAAACCGGCTCGAAAACAAGTTATTATTATCTTATTCAATGTGTAAGATGTAATGAATATTTTTGCCAATTATACACAATGTGGTTGTGTTATCAATCAGTAAGTCCTTCTTGTGACATCCTTTAACATTTGGTCAAATAAATCGAATTTTTTCTCAACGCATAGTTGAATTATCCCAAGACAGGTTTCCCGGGTAAGAAGGTCTTCTTTATCCTCCGTTATATTCTCTTATTCACAAATTGCCATAAATTCTCTTATTCACAAGTTGCCATAACAAATATCGTTTGGATACAAGAGCACAAACGATTTAAGAAGTGGCTGTTGGTATGCATCATAACGTTAAGAGTTTGTATTAGAGGATAAATGGTCTGGGATAGAGATAGTTTATTTAAACTCAAATGAGCATGCTCGATCAAATTCAGGCGTTCGAATTACCAAATTAATTCAAACATCCACAAATATACTTCCATTCTTCTCGCTTATAGGATACAAGACTAAATCGCCTGACTTTCTCCATTCTGGATTCTGCTCTAACCAGCTATCTTCTTTTTTCCAAGATTTCATGTTCTCTAATTTTCCTGTAAAAACATTGAATTCGTAGCCGTGCATATAACATACTATATTATCTCCTTTTAATCCCCCTTTTGAAAGTGAGGCTCCTCTATGTGGACAGGAATTGTTAAAGGCAAATAATTTTCCATTTCTTCTTCCTATTACAATATCAGTACCGTCAATGGTAAAGCACTGTATGGTGTTATCCTTTATTTTTTCACTATTGCATATGCTGCGCGACGTATTGTTGTGGGTCATGACCCTCTTTAGAATATATTGCCATAAAAGTCGTCTGTTTGTTTACGTCACAGCTAGTTCATAATACATACGTAGAATGGCCGGAAATAACTCATGGTATTTTGATTGTAGATGCAATCACGGCTCAAACAGGGTAAAGGTCACATCACAGATACGATATCAAAAAAGATGGATAAGAAACCTGTTATTGTTCCTATGCCATCCCCAAGCTATTCGACGAGTACTACTGATTGTTATATAAATTTAAAAAAAGATGCTGGCCAATTTATGCGAATTTGTATAGATAAAGGAAATCTGCATACAAACAGAAGTAAAGGTGTATGTTCGCCATATTCGCTTTACAGGATAATCAGGATATGAAATGATTACAGTTGTCTGGAGGCGCTCGTAATTTAAGCATTTTCTGTTTAACAATCAATTACATTTCAGTTTATATAGCTGTAAAAAATATTATCTCTAGGCATTAAGATACCTAGCCTTAGGTTTTGCTTTCTAATTAGTTTTGACTGCTGATATTAGTGAAGGTATCTATGAGACATCGTTATGATTTAGTTAAGAGTATTCTGCCACACGTAGCAGCCCACATTAAAAGTAGCACGTTCTCCACCTTTCATGCAATGAAACTTACAAATATTAATTCTTATATAGATTGATAAATTCCATAATAACTTACCATCAATGAAGACATTCTTCAGCCCTCTTTATCCAGTATCGAAAGTCAATTGGATCTAGTTTATGCTTTTCATAACGAGTATAATCTTTAAAATGTATATGACGGCAGTATCTGGAATGGAGAAGTTGTATATAGCTTCTAGCTTTGTAGATGTCTACCCTTTCCAAGATTCCTTTTTTATAAGACGATGACCGAATGTTGGCAGTATAAATTTCAAGAAAGCGCTCCTGCAACCGAATGTCTAAAGCTAGCTGGTATCTCTTCTTAGTTGCAAGAAGTTTTGCAATAAAATACCCCAAATCTTTGGCTGGATCGAATATACAGCTTGCTTCAAGATCTATCACTGTTATATCATTTCCATCTACAAAGATATTTCCTGAGTGAAAATCACCATGTATTAATACAAAACATTTTGAGTCAAGAGATCTCTCTTTGTCAAGGATATAACATACCATATTACATATTTTTTCAGCAAAATCTGGATAAATGTGCCGCAGATGTTCGGACCACTCATTGAGCTTTTCTTCTTCTGCCTTCATAGAGTAGTAGACACCTCCAGGCGGTGGACGGATACTGTGAAGTTTGGCCAACCAAGAGGCAGCCTGCATTATATGCGTCTCAATTTCTTCTTTTCCTACTCGTTTTTGTACGAACATATCTTTGAGCCGTATACCGCTAGCTTTGGATGTCAACATAAGGTTGTGACGAGGAAAATACGCTATTGGTTCGTATATCTTGAGGCGGCCGTCTTTTATATCGAATCCTTCTCTATTAAATCCCCTATGCCATATCTTTTGCAAATGAACAAAGATCTCCTTACCTTTCCCATCACGCCTCCATTTACCTATGAAACTCTTGTACAGTGGATGAAGATTATATTGATGATACTTGCTTTGATCCTTTTTTTTGCCAGCGTCTAGCTGTAATATGAATTCGATCGCTGCCTTGCTGTTTCCGATCTTTAAGGGGTTTATTTCACACTTTAAGATTTTAAAGCCTGACAAACTTAGAGCACGACGATGACTTTGTTGCTGAAAGAAATCCTTAACAAATGACTCATTTAAGAAATCCTTAATCTGAGGCGTCTTCTTTGCGTGAGAATCTACCATAAACCCGACCGCCCTCCATGAATTTTGCATTCATAAGCAGATGCTCCCGACTTATGATTATCTTCATCACCTATAATTTCTGGTTGATATTCCCACGTGAGGATTAGAACGTTTGGAGTGCCCACGAATTTTTTCATCCATTGCCTTTGCCAATAGTATTGCGATTACTCTAACTAATAAATATTTAATGATGGTAATAGACCTTCATCATCAGTAATAGGATTAGTATACAAGTTTGGCAGATTCACTTTCTCTCTTTCCTTATGCCGGCAATGGCCTTTCTGCTCGAAATGTTAGCGGAATCGTTTTGATAGTTTGTATTATTATGGTTTGTTTCACGATCAATCATAAAGCGATTGATCATTACTTGTATAAGTTGCATCGCGAGGAGAACATATTATCGGCGTTATAATAATGTTCAAAGATCTGCTCTAAATGCTGCTAGCCCTTAGATACCCAGTTGGGAGTTTCCACAAGAATTATTAGTAATGACATAAGTGTGGAGTATATAATCTTGGCTGAGAAAATCCCAGACGGCTCAATAAATATCAACCCAGTAGATTATTTCTTAAACGAGGCATTTGTAAGCAATTTCTTCGAAGTACATGTCTTACCCAGGTTGAATCTATCTGAGTTTAGAATTTTGAAATGTGAAATAAACCGTCTAAAAAGTAGAAGAAGGAAACCAGCTATAGAATTCAGATTATGGCTAAACAATAAGAACAACAATGATAATCATAAACAACAACAAACGTCTATAAACCTCGTGGGTAAATGGAGGAACGATGAACTACTCAAAGAAACTTTCGATCTTTTACAAGAATTATGGAGCAAAGGATTTCAAAGTGGAGATGACGATTACCTCAAGATATCTAAACCCATAGCATACTTTCCTGATTACAACCTTATGCTGGCATCTAAAGCTAATGGCATAGAACTTGGAAAGATGCTAATGGAAGGTGATGCTAGCGTGCTTGAAAACTATATTATACAGGCTGCCTCTTGGTTGGCCAAACTTCACAATATCGATGTAAGATCTGGAAGGGCTTTCTCCTTAGAGACTGAAGAGGCTAAGCTGAGACATTGGTCAGAGCACCTATGCTTTCTCTATCCAGATTTTGCTGAGAAAATATCTAATCTGTTTTCTCTCATTCTTGACAAAGAAAGATCTCTTGACTCAAAATGCTTTGGATTAATACATGGCGACTATAATCCCAATAATATCTTTGTAGATGGAAATGATATAACAGTGATAGATTTTGAGCAAAGTTGCATATTTGATCCAGCTTTTGATTTGGGGTATTTTATTGCAAAGCTTATCTCGGCTAAGAGAAAATATAATTTACCTCTAGATGTAGATGACCTAGAGAAAAGATTTCTTGACAAATACACTGCGAAAATATCCATAGAACCGTTGAAAAGAGTAGGATTGTACAAAGCCAGAAGCTTCCTTCAACATCTACATTTTAGATACTGGACTGGTAGAAGTCATCATAAGCCTGATCAGCTTGACTGCCAATATTGGATAAATAAGACTGAAGAATGCCTTCAACTACAATGATGTACAATGATAAATTTGTTTTATTAGTTAAGTTTGATTTGGGAGAATCTTTTTACCGTGCAGTATTGACTACTACAAAAATGCTTCAAAAGTAACACTCAAATAACAAATGATCCAGCATACAATTTTGATAACATAACAGTTGCTGATAGCGACTCTAAACTGTGTTCATTTCTGGAGTCGAAAATGAAGCTAGAAAAAGATAGTGTTGAAGCTTCTTAGAATGTGTCAACCATCATGAAAATATAAGATTAGCAAGAGCGACCGACTGCCTACCTGACAACATCAATATACACATAGCAAACAGACAGAAAAACATCTTTAAAAAATCCCTTTCAATTTTCTCGATTATTAGATATGGATCTGCATTTTCGACCGACAACAAGAATTTATCCCGTCAAGTCTTTAAGATATATTTGCCACCATATCATCAATTTCCTGTTTATGGGCACTTGCTGGGACAATGTCTATTAAAATCATAAAAGAAGGAGGCATGTTATAATGCCTGCCTAATGAACTAGGTTACTAAAGATCTTTTCTACTACTGCATATAGTAATCCCGAGTTCTGATTCACTCTTCAAGCAGGAGCAAATACCTGAATATTATTATTGCCCTTATCGGTTACGTATATTCGGCCTGCAGAATCCACAGCAATACCTTTTCCGTCATTAAACTGACCGTTACCAGCACCAAGAGAACCCCATTTTGTTATAAATTTACCATTACTGTCGAACTTCTCTACACGGTTATTGTCCTTATCAACTACATAGACGTTACCTGAAGAGTCTATAGCAATACCTTCTGGGTGATTAAATTGACCGTCAGCAGCGCCTTTAGAACCCCACTGCGAAAGGAATTTACCGTCAGAAGTAAACTTCTCTATGCGATTATTCATTCTATCAACTATATACACATTACTTGTTTTAGCATCTGTGGCAACATCTCCTGGATCCTTAAACTGCCCATTACCCTTACCAAGAGAACCCCATTTTGAAAGGAATTTACCATTACTGTCGAACTTCTCTACACGGTTATTGTCTGAATCACCTACATACACATTACCTGTGCTGGCATCTGTGGCAATACCTGCAGTACCATTAAACTGCCCATTACCTTTACCAAGAGAACCCCATTTTGAAAGGAATTTACCATTACTGTCGAACTTTTGAATACGATTATTACCCTGATCGACTACAAAAATATTGCCTGTCTTAGAATCCGCAACAATACCTTCAGTATGGTTAAACTGCCCATTACCAGTACCAACAGAACCCCATTTTGTTATAAATTTACCATTACTGTCGAACTTTTGAATACGTTCATTACCCTGATCACCTACAATAATATTACCTGTCTTAGAATCCACAGCAATATGTCCTACGTTCTGAAACTGCCCATTACCCGTACCAAGTAAACCCCATTTTGTTATAAATTTATACTGTCCTCCTGCTCCTCCTACTGCATGGGCTAAGGAAATATTATTAATTATTGCTCCAACGCCGAAAACCAAAAGAATCAACACAAGATCTGCAGTTACTTTTTTTGAATACGCTTGCAACTTCATATTTTACTTTACTTTGAATCAATCTCTGCTTTATAAGAATTTCGAAACAATACAATACATAATGATGTTGAGTCGGGCTTTCCCTAAACAAAATATGAATTCTTTTTTCACTTTCTAATAATGCTTATTATCTTTTTTCTAGTAACCATTATTAGAAAATAGTTCATTTGTTGATTGCAAATGTATCCTTTATTGTACCGTCGTTTGCAAAGAATGTTCCTTTAAGGCTTGTATCAGAAACATCTACTTTGAGAAATCCAGGTATAGCTGTAAACTGGTTTTGGATATACGGTGCTTGGCCATCTAATGGATAAAAGTCTTGACCGCCAGTTCCTACTACCATATATATAGATCCCTTTGGGCTTTGATAAACACTATCTGGTCTAGTCTCAGTAACCATATCTGCTTTTAACGGATAGCTTCTCTGATAGTTATGATTATGAGCTTGTAACACTAAATCTACATGATACTTATCAAACAGAGGTACTACTATATTCTTGATACCTGCTTCATCTGGCTCATGATTGGTAGGCGAGGTATATATTGGCTTATGATAAAATGCTACGATCCATTTTATGTTTGGATCTTGCCTCGCAGTGGCTAAGTCTTTATCAAGAGCAGCTGCATCAGGATTAGACTCTGTATCTATCGGAACAAAGTGCACATTTTTGTAGTTAAAAGATGAAGTCCAGTTGTTCTGTCCAAATAATCTTAGATATTCTGAGCTGCCACTATTATCTGCATCATGATTACCTTGTGCTCCTCTGAACATTAAATGATTAATTGGGGCCAGAGGACCATTCCACCAGCTATCAGGTGATCCACAATAACAAAAATCCCCAAGACCAATTACAATTTGATTTTGGTGTGAAGCAATATTGCTAGCTGTAGCGGCAGTATCAGAGTTTGAGCCCCAATCCCCTGCAGTTCCAAAACTAAAATTATTAGATTGATTAGCTTGTTTAGATGATGACGATGTTGGGATTGCAGGATTAGCCTGTAGAGGGAATAATGCTGATACTCCTAATAATGCAGTAATGGCTACTACTGCTGCTATACCTATAATTGCAGTAGTCCTTCCTTTTGTCATATTCATGCTGTTATAGCGAATCAGTCATGGTTATTTAAAAGGTGAGCGAAACAATGTTAATTAGATAAAGTGTAACTACATTGCTGAATAAGTAGCAGTAGATGTTTTAGTCGTGTTATGATACAATAAATGTTAGTAGCAGATATGATAAAAATTTAGCTCTGAAAAACCGCTCCTCTATGATGGTACCTTGGACATTTGTGAAATCGAAAGAACCTATCAAATCTTGTGACATACCATACCTACCTTTCCCTGGTTTGGTGGCATTCATAGCAAATACGAACAGTTAGTATGGATCTTCTATCGTTGATTCTAATAATTCGTTCAATCTTTTCTTGTTCACCCTTTATTACAACAAGAGAATCCTAATAAAAGAGCGATATCATTATAGGATGAATCAAATCAAATTTGACTCGATTTTTGGGTTCAAAATTATAGTCAATGTCTGCACAAGAGATAAAGTCCTGTTGTGTCCACAAGTTGCCGCCATGTGATAATAATAGTATATAGCTTCACTTCGAAAGAACTTGAAGAACTCCACCATGATAGAGCGGTAAGGGCAAACCATGAGGCAGTTTTGGAACTTATTAAAAGCCATCTTAGAAGGAAAGCCACATGTATTTGAGCTGGTCGGATTTTATTATTATTTTTGATTAGGTTCGAATATTGCTCCAAACATGTCTGTGTTTATGAAGTTCTGAAAAGCAGGATTGAACCACCTATCTGACTCTACTTGTTTCCATGTTTCCTTTATTGTTCCCTTTCGAAAACAATTTCTCATCCATTGTAACCACCCAGCCCATTCATTATCATCAAGCACCTTCCTTTGAACCATGGCATATAGATGAGAACATGTCCATAGGATATAAAATGGAATGCTAACTCTAGTGATGATGTTGCTGCTTGATTATCCTTCACTTTTTGTATCGGCTGATTCTCCATTGCTAGCTCTGTCATGTTATGAAACTTTTCAAAGTCATTGTCCGAAAATCCTAGTTCTACCTGTGCCTTATGACAACGTGTAATTTTGTTAAAGATGGAATCTAACCTTCAGCAGGAAATCTTATTGACAATGACAATGTTATTAACTAGCTTTTCAATGTTATTGGTAAAAAGTCAGCACAGTCAAAGCCATCGAAAAGACTTGGAATAGCATTCCCAGATATCAAATAGAGTATATAATAAACCACTTTAAAGCTGTAATTTTATGCCAATCCTACTCTTCAAGGTGTAGTAATAGAATGAGAGTTGTTCATGATCCGGCATCAGCAGAAGCGCCTTCTGTACCGTGAAAAGAGGCCTTTCATATCAAGGTCGAAGAAGAGCCATGATGATCAATGGTACAGTCTCATACCTCGGTATTTGGGACTCTTCGGATACAAACTCAGACCTCATAACGATTTATCTAATTTGCACAACATTCTTCCCTGTTTTCGCATGTACAATTATCAGGTTCTTGTAAACAAAATGGACATATTACAGTACCGCAACCTACACACGTGTTATTGGATTTATTGCAACCCCAATGCTTACAGCTGTTCAAAGAAGTCTTGCATCACCATGTATTATGATAGGTGCTTGTACGTTATAAGAATCGACCAATGGTTTCAAATCTTCGTTTTAGGTGGAAGATGGTTACGTGTTTGACAAGAGTTTTAATTCAGTACGGTAATAAAAATATATGATTTTGATTACTAAAGGACGACAACACTACAAATTTGATAATGTATCCATTAGTTGATCCTTCAAAACAACAGAGTGGACGTGATTATGGAAACTACTACTAAACAAAATCATATCAGAAAATATTCACAAAAGTTTGGATGGTAATGGACCTATCATCAACTAGATGTATGAAAGATACATCTTCATAGATCGTGTAACAGCAACAACCTCGGCAGCCTGATTAGGACCAATACCGAAATTACCTCAGGCTACAGAGTTTCCACGGCTTCTTCCTCAGCTAGCAACGCTACATCCATAAATACATCAGCAGATGGGATAAACTTTATTGTGGAAATATCATCAACAAACTACTTCTCTACCTAGGTACAAGATACACCAAAAAACTGGCTCCTATTATTCCTGCGACAAGAAGAGCTGTTAACAGTATTCCTTTTTTGGTTACTTTTTTTTTACTCTTATTATTACTATTATTGCCGCTCATCGATCTATAACTATTTACTGTGCTTGTCCTTATATACTTTAAAGAAGGTATTTACTTGATAACATTCGCACTATGCACAAATAGCTCACGATTACCCCAGATAATATCGGGGAGTCATGACCTCAAGACATTGTTAGGTTCCTGGGAATACAGCTGGCCATAAGAATGAAGAAGCATCCGAAATGAAAGTAAGATGAATAAAATGGTCATAATTTAGACACAATAGACTTAAGGACCATTCAACACCATAATGTTTATCACAAATTCGAACCTACACACAGCAGCCAAGCCCTTGCGACTTCTAAACTGTATTAACTAACGATGTTAGCAATGCATTAAAAATTGCAACCCAGGCATCCGAAAACGAGCCTACTCATTCTTTATACAGTATAGTCTTTTCCAATAGTTGCAAAGCGGGTCATCTATAATAAAGGTCAGTAGAGATATCCATAAAGAAATTGAATAATTGCAATAACATCAATCCAAACGATATACAGGTATGCGATAGAATTAGACTAATCCATGTGCATGATACACATGCAGGTTAAAGAGAGCGATATTGGTACTGTAATAGGGTTATCAACTGTACCTAAAGACAACCAGAGCAATGAATTGAGCTAATCATATGGGATACAGTGGGATCACAGAAAAAGTAGAGCAGCATTGACTGAGGGAGGTAGATCAATATGAAATTATTGAAAAAGTCAGGTAATAACAATGGTGCTTGAATGCCAAAGTGTTGTTTTGGATAGCATTTAAATTATTATCCAACAAAAACTATTCAAAGTGGTTTTCGCTGCTTCTCCCATACAAAATGCAGTTTCTCCTCATAATTGTGAAGAAGGTGTCAAAACCGTTGTCAGGAGATTTGTCAGGAAATTGTACCAGGCTAATCTAGACAAAGCACTTAGCTGATTGTCAAGTTTGTAATATCTGGATGCTTCAATCTATGTATTTGAGTCAATGACCTTGATTCAGCTGAAACTACTTCATCTTCATTCATTATGCCTGATATTATCCGAATCCTTGGATTAGAGCATTATTCTTACTGAGCTTTCCTGCACCTCATAAGGCATCAACGTCCTTGCAATTTCATGTAACACCTTGTAAACAAAAATCCTTTTGACAATCAAGAAAATTGTTCTGTATTCCATAATCATTCTTTAATAGTATTGGTAGATAACAAAGAAACCTTGAACATAAAAAATTTATTGTCTCATTCTTCTTTACTAAGTATAGTATTAATTATTAATACCTTACTTTTATAAAAGACTTGACATTCGTTAAAATACGGTAGAGATGATAATGATGCAATTGTTAAGCAAGTTTACGACAACTACAACAAGAGTAACAAGAACGCAAACTATTGAACGATGCTATCACCAGTGTACCAAATGTGGAGTTCTATATGAATGTGAAAATAGATGGTGTAAAATGCCGTTTAGTTATGGTAAGTGTTCTCAATGTCATTTCATCTGAGGCTGCTGATTGCAAAGATTCTGTGAAAATTGGTAAACACAAACACCATAAACAATCGCACACATATCACCACGCACACGTGATCACAAAGTTGAAAAGTCCTGTATTCCAGAGACTACAACACCTATAGACATTTCAATGTGTTAGTCTTTTGGCTCTATATATAATAATGATATTGTCTACTATAAGATGAAAAATAATAAAATGCCAATGTTGATGTTAAAGTGCAAGACCTGCGGCGAAGTCTTTCCGGGAATTTATGTTCCTGAAGGAAGCACAAATGATCTAAAGGCAAGTGCTACAAATGCTGATACTTCGCATACATGTTCAAGAGGACACACTAATGAATATGTTACTCTAGATTATATGGACTGGTCTTGAGGTCAATTTGAGTTCAATTAAGGTTATACTAGTAACATATCCTGATAGTTTCAGACTTCAAGAAGCAAAAGGCCTAGTGGAGTCATTGGCAGACTGCCAAATTGTAAAAGTTGTTACTCAAAAGTATCTAGATCACTCTGAATATGGTGTGGGTTCAGGTAAAGCTGAAGAAATCAAAGAATTTGTAAAAGAATCTAAAGCAGAGAGAGTAGTTGTCGACGAACATCTGACATCAAAGCAAGTACATAACCTAGAAAAACTAACAGGTACAGAAGTAATAGATAGAGAGCGTTTAATACTTAACATATTCTATTCAAGAGCCACTACCACAGAGGCAAAGTTGCAGATTGAACTGGCTGAAGTCAAGTACGAAATGCCGCGGGTAAGAGAAAATGCAAAACAAGTCTCAGGGACTGAAAGACCTGGAAAAGGGGGTATGGGAGTGTATGTTGTTGATGTAAAATTCCGGGACCTAAAAAGACGTATGTCGTTTATTAAAGAAAAGATTGAAGATGCACATCGAAAACGTGAGCTATATCATCAACAAAGATTAAAAACTGCAGGAACGACCGTTGTTTCATTGGTAGGTTATACCAGTTCCGGGAAAACCACATTGTTTAATTTGCTTACATCTGAGCATAAGGAAACATCAAGCAGTCTGTTTACAACACTTTCCACAACTACAAGGTCATTCAAAATTAATAATAATAAAGGATTATTATTACTTATAGACACGGTGGGTTTTATCAGCAGACTTCCTCATTATATGGTAGATGCCTTCAAATCAACCTTAGAAGAATCGCTTGCTGCTGATTTGATTTTACTTTTGATAGACATGTCAGAGAACATTGAAGATATTAGAATAAAGTACGAAAGCTGTTGGGATGTTTTAGATGAGTTAAAAGTAGACAAATCTAAAGTGTTTATAATTTTGAACAAATATGATATTGTTGCAAACTCAGAAGAACAAATGAAATATGTTATGAATAATCTTAAGATATCGAATCCAATAGCTATATCGTCTAAAACTGGATATGGAATTCATAGGCTAAAGACCATGATAGGACGTCATATGTTGGATAAATTGGCTTAGAACCCCCTCAACGACTGTATCCTTTTTCCCACCTTTAGAAAGGGCTCCATGGAAAATTGCCAAGTTGATTCTCCCAGGGGACTTAACTCATTTCTAGCTGTCGTATGACACACATCCTTAAATCAGGGAGCTCTCTTATCTTCTTAGAGAACAGGAACTACACTTTCCATCATAAAATCGATAATTGCAATACTCTTTATCATGTTGATAAAGACACCCACAATAACTACACTGATGTATATGAGTTGTCAAAAACTGTTCCTTCTAATTTCAATGATGCTAGACAATTTATTTGATATGAAGGTTAATTCTAGATTAGACTTCTCCTCTTTTTTCCTGATTTGCTCTTCAGTAGGCATTCTTATAAATATACTCTTTATAGTAACTGGTCTTTGTAAATCAACCAACATCATGGCAATAAGAAGACAAGTTAGCCCAAAACTCAATTACATAAAATTAAAACTTTGAGGTATTATGGAAGTTATGGAAGAGCTTGACTGATTCTTTGCATTCCACATCAAATAGATACATATTTGTTCATTTGGAGATCCTTCTAGACTGTGACTGAACATCAATAAAGTATTTGCATTTATTTATTTAGCCAAAAACAATGCAGATATTATTGGAGAGCTCTTTATTTTTGTTCCATTTTTTAACTCTGCCATTATTTGCTCTCTTGATAACATGTGAACTTTGATGTCTTTTTCATCAGGTTGTATATTATCATTGTCATTTTGTTGTGATAAGTCATTCTTGTTCTTTAACCCCTTAGCTACAAATACATAATTTTTCTGTGCAGTTCTACCGGGCCATGTGTAAAACCAATTTACAAAGTCAATACTATCGCAAGTATATTTGGTTTCTTCAAACAATTCTCTTCTTGCTGCTTGTGATGGTTCTTCATTTTTATCTATAAATCCTCCAGGAAATTCTAAAAGATCCTCACTTGCTCCGTGTCGATAACCTTCAACCATTAATAATAAACCATTTTCAAATATTGGAAGTATTATGACAGTATCATCCACATTAATTCTGTTGAATATTTCAGGTGAATGATTACTATCGTTGTACCCAATTAAATCCTCATATACTTGCAACCATTGACTTTTGTACACAAGACTAGATTTATAGATGGTATGCATATGCATATATTTCTAAACAATTATTTCTTAATAACTGGCGTCCTTCTTATAGAATTTCAATAATCATCAAATAGATGGTGACTAATGAAACAACATCGATTTCCAACATAAGTTTAATTCAACAATTGGACTTTAACTAAGCTAAAAGAAAAGGAATTTTCTTGTTTTTTGTTCATATTTACAACAAGAATTATCATACATCTCTACTTGCCAGTAGTGTTACTCTCTCCGGCCAATCCTGCAAGGCCGGGTTTGTTGGCTATGTTCGCACCCTTGGAAATGACATTCGTATTATTTCCTTCTATTTGATTCAATTGGCTGGCGGTT
>Ga0207663_10000309_pt1 | contig 21261 bp, 37 predicted proteins | sample LARL53metaG_FD_184346 | JGI IMG/M metagenome (GOLD analysis project Ga0207663, IMG submission 184346) | Corn, switchgrass and miscanthus rhizosphere microbial communities from Kellogg Biological Station, Michigan, USA - LAR L5-3 metaG... | ecosystem: Host-associated > Plants > Roots >...
GCCAGCGAGGACTTACGATGCAACCACAAGAAACTCCTTCTTCCGTAGAGCCATCCGCGGATGCGGCGGCAGCGCCAGAGGAGCGTTCTGAACAAGGTACTCAGGCTTCCGCGGGCCGCAGTTGGTTCAACCGACTGCTTGGCCGGGGGAGCCCGGAGCCCGAAGTCGAGGACGCACCAGCGCCAGCCGAAACGTCCAGCGCGATCACGCTGACGCAGGAGGATCTCGATAAGCGAATCCAGGCTGAGGCTGACCGGCGTGAGGCCAAGCGCCACGCCCAGGCACTGGCCGAGCGCAGACGCAAGCTTCGCGACGAAAACCCCTGGCAGTACGCCGAGGAAGAGCGCAAGGCGGAAGTCGAGCAAGCGGCCAACTCGCAAGTCACCGACTTCTTCTCGAACGTCAGCCGCGAGCACGACAAGTACTCAATCGATCCAATTGTCGAGGCGCTCCCTGAAGCCGAACGCTCCCGCATCCTCCAGATGGAGGGCGCCGGTCAGGGCCTGGACGGACGCAAGCTGATCGTCACCGAGGGACTCAAAGCCCTCGAGAAAGCCTGGAAGGCCGAGGGGGCCAAGGATGCCGAGGACCGGCTCCGCAAGAACCCCGCCTTCCGCAAGCAACTTCTGAATGAAATGCGTCGTAACGGAGTCCGCGAGCCCGAGATGATCTCGGGCGTCGCTGGAAGCCCGACCGACCAATCAGTCTCCAACCTCCTGCGCGATCAACTGCGCAGTCGAACATCGAGGGCTATGTAGCCAGTTCTAAATTGAGGAGACACTCCAATTCCGTACAACAGTGTCGCCGGGCGTACTACTCCAGGTACCAGCCCGCTTATTCCCGAGGACGTCTCTCGGGAGATCCGCCAGTCCATCGAAGAGAAGTCCGCTGCGCTGCAACTCATGCCGCACGTGACCATGAAGCGCGCGCAACAGCGCGTCCCGGTGCTGACGCAGCTGCCCACCGCGTACTGGCTGACGGGTGCGTCGCTGGACGCCCGCGACCGCGGCATGAAGCAAACCACCAGCCTCCAGTGGGACAACGTGTACCTCAACGCGGAGGAAATGGCGGTGATCGTGCCCATCGCCAAAACGTTGCTCGACGACCTCGACTACGACTTCTGGGCACAGGTCAAGCCCAAGATCACCGAGGCTTTCGGCGTCGCGTTGGATGAGGCCATCTTCTTCGGCAACGGCGCGCCGAGCACGTTCCCACCGGCCATCGTCACCGCCGCCAACTCGGCGGGCAACCTGCTCGTTGTCGGCGCCACCGCGGGCCAGGACTACCTGAGCGACATCAGCGCAGCCATGGGCCTGGTTGAAGCCGACGGCTACGACGTCTCGGGCTTCTGGGCCAGGAAGCAAGTCAAAGCCAAACTGCGCGGCATGCGAACTACGACCAACGGCTTCATCCTGTACGGCGACGACAACGGGCCGCAGGCCTCAGCCCAGATCGGCACGCTCTTCGGCGAGAAGATCGTCTTCAACAACGCGGGCCTGGTGGAGTTCGGGACCGGCGCCACGGGCTATTCGATGATCATGGGCGACTGGAACCAGTCGATGCTGGCCATTCGCGAAGACATCAACATGGAAATGTTTGACACCGGGGTGATCACGGACAATGGCACGCCGCCGGTGATTCAGTTCAACCTGCTCCAGCAAGACATGGTGGCGCTCAGGGTGATCGCCCGCTTCGCGTGGGCTGTGCCCAACCCGGTCAACCGCCAACAGCCGACGACCGCTGCTCGCTATCCATTCTCCGTGCTGCAACAGAAGGCTGCTACCGGCGGTGAGGGCTAGGGCGTGAGCCGCGTCATCTTCCTGGCTGGAGCGCAAGACTCCGTCACGCCGACGACGTATTACGGCGTCGGTCACCAGGCGGATCTGACCGACGAGAACTTCGTTCGGTCGCTGATCGCGCAAGGCAAGGCAGCCCTGATGGGTGTGCCTGTCCGCCAGGTGAACGTCACGGCCATCGCGGCGACGACGGCCACCATCAATTTCGTTGTCGACCAGGCGTGCACTGGGATGAAGGCGGATTACGGCACCAGCACCGCGTACGGGTCGTCACAGGCGGCCACGCCGGCCAGCGGTTCTGGCGCCATTGCCGTGAACCTGACCGGCCTGACCACCGCGACGACCTACCACTTCCGCATTTCGGTGACCTGCAACGGCAACACCACGCTGTCGGTGGACTACACCTTCAGGACCAGCTAGGAGGCGGCATGGCGAAGCTCTCGTCCAGCAAGCGCCAGTCGCTCAAGCCCTCGCAGTTTGCGCTGCCGGGCAAGGGCGAGGGGAAGAGCGGCAAGGGATCTGGCGCGTATCCGATTCCAGATGAAAGCCACGCGCGGAATGCCCTCTCGCGCGTGGCTCAGAACGGAACGCCCCAGGAAAAGGCCCAGGTCCGGGCCGCGGTATCGAAGAAGTTCCCAGGCGTCAAACAAAGCAAGGGGGGTAAGAAATGAGCCCGCAAGTACGTGCACTCGTTCCGCTCGAGGATGGCCCGGATGGGCCAGTCGGCCTAGGCCAGGTGGTGGATGTCAGCGACGAGCAGGCACAGGTCTGGCGCGCCGCTGGCAAGGTCAGCCTGGTCGCCGACGAGGAGGCGGCCGCTCAAGCTGCTGAGCACGGCCACTACAGCGACGTCACCGGCCGCGACGACGTGGCCGGCACGCCCGGCGGCCAGACGCCTGGACCACAGGCGGATGACGACGACGATGAGCCGAAGTCCAGGAAAGGCAAGAAATAGATGGCTCGCTGTCGCTTCCTCGCGCCCGCATACGATCCGCGACCCGGTCAGGAAGGCATCGTCTACGGCCCTGGGCACGAGACCGATTTTGTCGAGGCCGACTACGAGTACATGATGGCGCTGCGGATCCGCGGCATGGTCGAGATCATCGACGCCACCGGGCTGCCAGTCGCCAACATCGGTTCGTCCAACGCGGAGCCGTTCGTTCCACCCGCGTGATCACCTACGCCCAGCTCCAGCAAGCTGTCGCGCGGCGTACGGGGCCGTTCTTTCAAGCCGCCCAGGACGCCACTACGCCGACCACCTCCACGGCTACCTCGGCGATCATGCCGACGCTCAAGTCGTCGGCCATCCTGGGCGGCCCCGAGAACCTGTTCCTGGTGCGCCGCGCCGCGACCAACCCCAACGACCGTGTGCGCGGCGTGCTGAGCTTCGATTCGGCGACCGGTCGTGTGGTGGTGGACGCTAACTGGGGCACGCCGATGGCGCCCAGCGAGGTCGCCGACTTCGTCCATCTGCACCCCGAGCAGGAACTCAAGCCAGCCGTCCTGGCGGGTCTGGCGCGGTGCTTCTTCGCGGATACCGTCGGCATCGATCCAACTGGCCCCTACGGGGGAATCGACGTGACCGCGCAGTTGCCCTGGGTCACTGGCCCGTGGCAGGTTGCCCGTGTTCAGTACGGCTGGACGGCCCCCGAAGGTGATGCCCCCTTCGAGGTGTCCCAACAGGGCGGTCACGTCATTCTCAGCGGCATGTACGGGGCCATGTCGCCGATCAGTTGCTGGCTGACGGCCTGGCATCCCCATTCGGCCTGGGTCAACGGTGCCGACTCCACCACCGGGCCTGTCGCCGACGCCGACACGCTCGACGTGGACCTGGCGTATGCCGCCGCCGCGAGCCACATCGAGGCCTGGCACCTCTTTCCGTCCCACATGCAGGCGGCGGCTGCTGGCGGCTTCCAGGCCAGCCAGGCCATGGCCGCCCAGGAGTTCACCCGTCAGGCTCTCATCTTCGGTCCGACCAGGTCCACCAAGATTGGCTTCAACGAGGTCTTCCGCCTGAGGCGCGATGCGACGTGGACCAATGCCTAGGCGCTCTCAGCTGATCGATCCGGTCCGCATCAATCAGAACCTGACCCCGGGCTACCCCCAGCCGCCGACGTGGTCGCAGGGACCGACTGGACCTCCAGGACCGCAGGGGCCAATAGGACCAGTAGGCCCGGTGGGGCCAATAGGACCTCAGGGGCCAACGGGACCGATAGGGCTGACCGGTCCAGGCTGGAAGGTCTATCAGCGCGACCCCGCGGTGGGCGAGGTGACCGGCGACATCGTCGGCACATTGTGGTTCAACTCGGTCACCGGTCAATTCTTCCGCCTGGACTCCACTACCCCGACGTACACGTGGACCTCGATGGGCTACGTGGTCGGCCAGCAAGGTCCGGTCGGTCCCCAGGGGCCACAAGGTCCAATCGGACCGACGGGACTCACCGGTCCGGCCGGCGCGCAGGGACCACAGGGCGCCACGGGGCCGGCTGGAGCACAGGGTCCACAAGGTCTAACCGGTCCACCAGGCGCACAGGGCCCCATCGGCCCGACTGGGCCTCAGGGTCCGCAGGGTGTGCCTGGTGCCGCCGGCGCCACGTCGATGGCCGATGGCACGCTGGCCCTGCCTGGCTGGCCGTTCACCAGCGATGCCAGCCTGGGTCTGTACAAGCCCTCGCTCAAGACCCTGGGCATCGCGTCGAACGGCGTGTCGGCGATGACCCTGTCGGACACCCAGGTGCAGATCAACCCCGCCCTAGCTGTCATCGGTAACGCCACCTTCAGCGGCAACCTGGGCGTGAGTGGCACCGAGACGACGGCGCTCATGGTCAACAACAACGGGGCGACGTTCAACAGCAGCGTTGCGCTGGGCACCACCGGCGGCGTGCGAGCAGTCGGTGGTGGCATGGGCCTGTACGCCCCCACTCCGTCGACCCTGGCCTGGCTGATCAACGGCTCAGGCTTCCTGCTGGCTGGTACTGATAACACCCTGGACATCGGGGCGAGCGCTGCGAACAGGCCGCGCAATCTGTACCTGGGCGGCACTCTCTTTGCGGGGGCGAGTGGCGGGGTCACGCTCTCCACGTCGCCCGACGGGCGCCTTCAGGCAACGCAAGTTCTCTACCTGGGGGCCGGGAGCAGCAACCCGCTCGCCAGCCAATGGGCAGTGGTGCCCTCCGGCAATTTTGTCGCTGTCAACGACAACACCTACGACATCGGCGCGAGCGGAGCGAATCGCCCCCGCGACCTCTTCCTGGGGCGCAACGGCCTGGTTCGCGGCTATCTTGACGGGGGGTCCATACGGGCGAACGCTGCCTGGAGCGGCACCACTGGGGCAGGTCTGATTCTCAGCTACGACATCGCTGGCATGGGCTATATCCAGTCATACGACAACACGGCCCTTGCCTGGAAAGACCTGATCGTCCAGGCCAAGAACATCAACATCGTTCCGCAGACCGGCGGCACGCTGACCTTGCCCGCCGCGTGCGTCGGCACCTCGCAGATCGCGGCTAGTGCTGTTCAGCAATTGCTTGGCAGTTTCACCAGCCCCGGCGTGGCCTGGAGTACCACGACTTCCGGCGCGTGGGTTGCCACGGGCGTATCAGTGAACGCAACTACGGCTGGCGGAATGCTCCGCATCGAGTTCACCTCGTCCGTCTATCACTCGGTGGCCAATGCGTCGATGTACTACGGCGTTGCGATAGACAACGTTGCGGCAGGACCAACGGCTTTCTGGTACCTCACGTTCAGCCCCACTCCGAATGCGGTCACGGTCGCAAGCGGCATTCTCTACCAGCCGAGCGTGGCAGCCGGCGCTCACACCTTCTATCTCGTTGTCTTTAGCAATACCGCTGGCACGCTGGCCCAATACAACCAGGGCAACCATACCCTCTACGTTACGGAGCAGAAACGATGACTCTCCCCCCGGCCAACTCGCCGCCAGTTACCGTCGGTCTGGCTCCGGCCAGCGCATATGAAGTCAACAGCCAGGTCGGTCTGCACCTCCGCGACTTCACCACGATCAAGGAGCGCATCCACCACGATCAGGAGTTCTTGGTGGCCACCGATCTGAAGGTCAGCCCGTACTTCTTCGACCCCGATCAGGAGACGCTCATCAAGAGCGCCATCGCAGGGCTGGACACCGCACTCCAGGCCATCGACATGACGTTCATTGACAGGCTCACCGGTCTGTTCTGATGTCCGAGCAGTCGCCCTACAACCAGGCCGACCTGATTCAGCTACTCGGCCAGGCCACCGTTGAGCTTGCCTACCTGCGCGGCCAGATCGTCCGTTTGCAAGAGCGCGTGGCTGAGCTTGAGGCGGCCCCATCCAACGGGCTAGTGCATCCACCGGTAGAGGTTGTCACGCCCGCGTGAGCATCCTGTCGAGTCGCCGCCGCCCGTGGCCGTACCAGGTGCGGCTGGGGTCGATTCTGGCCGATCCGAGCGCGCGTATGGGGCTGATGCTGGTCGCCGACGCCAACGGGCTGATGGTCGGCAAAAAGCAGCAGGCCCTGGACGGCGTGGTGCCCTCGGTCCAGGAGTACGGCTCGGCGCCGATCTACCGCGAGCGGACGTTCGCGGCCAAACCCACCGGTGGCTACGGCGAGCGGGTCCAGTCCAGCTTCAGCGACCCGCGCTACTACTGGGGCGAAGACATCCAGGTCGACGGCGGCCTGATCGGCAAGGGCCCGCTGCTGCACCCGATCATGCCCAGCCCCGCGCCTGGCGGCATGGTCTACCGGATCATCGACGGCTACGACACCGCCAGCCTGACCCTGACCCAGTTCGTCCTCAGCGGCACCAAGGTCTTCAAGCGCACCAATGACACCAACGCTGGCCAGCTGGTGGACAGGGACTTCACCCCGTCCATTCCATGGGACGCCGTGGTCTACCAGGGAGGCTTCTCGGGCGCGGGCAGAAGTCTGTACGTCGCACTCAATAACGGCCAGTTGTGGGAGCGCGCGCCAACCGGTACGTGGACCCAATGCACGCTCCCGTCTGGCTTTGCGGCGTATCGCCTGGAGGTGGTCGGCACCGAACTCTGGGCCGCCGACATCGTCAACAGCGTCTTGCGCAAGGTCACCTCGGACCCCAAGGTCGCTGGCAACTGGTCGGGACCGATCCTGGTCGGCGACCCCAGTGTGTGGATCAGCGCATTGCGCCAGACGGCCAACGTCCTGTGCATCTTCAAGCGGGATGGCACGGTCTTCACCATCAACAGCGACGCCAGCACAAACGACCTGTTCCCTGGCATCGCCTCGACGCCGAGCGACGACAATGGGTGGCGCGCAGCTGCCTGGCTCGACGCTCTTTGGTTCCGTTCGGGCGCCGGCTTCTATCGTCTGGATCTCCCTGGAGCAGTGCTCACACCGACTGGCCCAGGCAAGCTGCTCGACAACGGCTCGATCATCCGAGGCGAGCCCCGCGTGTTCTGCGGCTGGGGTGCCTATCGCGCGTACCTGGCCATTTGGAACCCCGATAACAGCACCAGCTACCTGCTGAGCTACGGCAACTGGGAGGCCCACGTCACCCCCCAGGGCACCAGTTACACCTTCGATGACCAGTTCGACGGTAGCCTGGCGCACTGGACCAACCGCAAGGCGACGGCCATGTCCGTCTCGGGCGCCTCGGGCCAGGACCGCCTGTACATCGGCTTCGACGACGGCGGCTGGGACTACTTCAAGCTGGTCCAGCGACCGCTCGCCCTCACCTCTGGCGCGGAGTTTGTTTTGGGACCGTGCAGTGTCACCTTCCCACTCCATCATGCGATGTTCGAAGCCGATCTCAAGCACTGGCTTGGCTTCAGCGTTTTCGGCCCGTACATGGCGCCTGGCGACAGGATCGATCTGTCCTACCGCATCATGGCCAGTGCGTCTGGGCCAGGCACCGATCCGACCGGCAACTGGCTGCCGCTGGGCACGTTCACGGCCAACGGCCAGCGCATCGAGGCGCCGCCCAACCTGGTCGGCAACGCCTTGCAGTTGCAGGCCTCGCTGTCGAACACCACCACCGCCGATACGCCGGTCATCGACACGATTGCCTATCACGAGCGCGTGGTGCCGGCCTTCAAGCGGGACCTCCAGATGACGGTCGACGCGCGTAACTACCAGTCGCGGCTAGACGGCGCCGTGGTCCGCTTCAACAGCGATCAGATCCACAACGCGATGATCGACTACGCCTCTCAGCCAGGCAGTCTGTCCATCGAGCTGCCCGACGAGACAGTGGACGAAATCGCGCTGTTTGGCTTCCAGGAGCGGATGTCCCCGCCGACGGCTGGAGGTGGCCGCAACTGGGCCATCGACATCCAGGTCACCCAGTTCCGGGTGCTGACCGTGTACGGCATCATCGGCCGCTTCCGAGGCACGCGGATCGGCGACTTGCGCGGCTTCAAGATCAGTGCGACGAGGACCATGTAATGACCGACCTGACCACTGAACTCAACCTCGTCCTGGCCACCGACAACGACGACCTGGCCGATTACCTGGACGCCGCCACGGCGAGCCTGCGCACGTCGCTCCAGACCCTCGACGGTCTGTTCAACAACGCCACGGGCCACACCCACAACGGCGCCCACCAGGGCGGCAGCATCACGGCCGTCGCCGACGGCAGCATCACCTCGGCCAAGATCGCCGACGGCGCGATCCAGACGGTGGACATTGCCGATGGCGCGGTCACCGCAGCCAAACTGGCGGCGGCCATCATCGAGGCCCTGTTCGCGGGCACCTGGACGAATCAGAGCGCCAACTACACCGTGGTCAGCCCCATCATGTGGGTGTTCTGCTCGGCGGCCATCACCGTCACCCTGCCAGCTGCTGCCAGTACCAACCGTCCGATTACCGTGGAGGCTGTCACTGGCAACAGCACGGTGGCGGCAGTTGGCGGGACCGTCATCGGTGGCTCGATCAACACCGGCACTGGCGCGGTCATGAACGGCACCGTCAGCCAGGGCGACTCGGTCACCTACAAGAGCGACGGGACCAACTGGAGGGCTTCGTGACCTTCCTGGCAAGTTCGGCCGCCGCGCTGTACTCGCAGATCACCCTGTGGACCGGCCGCGCGAACAACGCCTGGGGCGCCAGTCGCGTCTGGTCCAGCGGCAGCTCGTTTGAGACGGATCTGGCCAACATGACCACCGACCGCAACAACTGGCAGACCAACGCCAACAATGCCTGGGGCGCCTCGCGCGTCTACAACAGTGGCGAGTCCTGGGAGGCGGCCTACAACCGTGTCCTGCCGCCGAGTGCCGTGCAGGAGTTTCAGGCGCCGCTCACCGGTTCGTATAGCGGTGGTGGGGCACGCCAGATTTCGTTTGCTGCGGCGTCCGTCAATAGTCTGGGCGCTACTCATGGTGGCAATTACATCGCCCTGCCCAAGGCTGGCTACTACGTGATCACGGTGTACCTGACTGGCGACAACACCAGCGGCAACACGAGTGATCACACAACCACGACGCTGAGCCACAGCGTCCAGGGCCAACTCAACACCATCACCGCGCCACTTGGTCGGGATGCAGGAGGTGTTTCGGGCGGCGCGCATTTCACGGGCTTGTTGAGCGCGGGGAACGTGACGCTCGCCGTCGGCACGAGCTTTGACAATTTCAACTTCAGCACGAACCCAGCTGGCCAGATCACGATTGTCTTTGTACCGACCCAGAGCAATCCGCACTGAGGAGGAAGCATGACTTTTTCGGTTGGCCCAGGCGTGGCCCAGGCGATTGCCGACAACGGCGACGACGCTCGCAGCGACGAGCGCTTCATCATTCTTGACGAGGGAAATAAGGTGTCGCTCACGTTTGCGCGCGACGCCACCTATTACTGGTACGAAAGCGAGAACACCGTAAAACGGTTGCCCTTTCGCTGAGGACTTCACCTCACCGGTTTTCGACCCGTGGGTCAGCATGCCAGCCCAGATGAACGACTGGACGTGTTCGGCGTGCAGCCTGGAGTGGGTCAAGCGCGCTGCCAACCTGATCGTTCCGCCCGACAACATCTACACCAGCCGCGAGACGACGGTGTACGAGATCGGTTACCCGCACAACATCAACGCCACGTACGGCCTGATGGATGGCAGCGGCGCCCAGTTGGCGCGCGTGCTCGCCGACTACGGTCAGGACACCAACCAGGCCCAGGGCGTGAGCTTCGATGACGTCTACCTGCTCGCCCAGGACGGCACTCCAGCCATGATGTCTGGGGCAGCCTGGTATCACTGGATTTCGGTGCGCGGTGTCCAAGGCAGCACCCTGTGGATCGCCAACAGCGCCCCGGGGTACAAGGGCATCTGGGACAACCTGAGCCGCGAGGACTTCAACCGCCTGGGCGGCTTCAACGCGGTCTGGCTGACCTGATGGTTATTAGCCCGCAGCACTTCGCTGAGGTCACCAACGGCTACGAGAAGACCTCCTCGGGCCTGTGGACCCACAAGGGCAAGGCCGAGATCGGCTCGGCGCGCATCACCCAGGCACTGGCTCCGAACAGCGGCCAGGGGCTGGAGCTTGGCCACATCCCAGGCCCGTCCGGCTACGGCTACGTCCAGGCGTATGACCGCGACATCGCGCAGTACCGCGATCTCTACATCGTCGGCAAGAACGTAACCCTGGGCGCCAACAATGGCGGCGCGGTCAACTTGCCAGCCGGTTCGATCACTTCGACCCAGATTGCCGACGCCACGATCCAGACCGCCGACATCGCGGCGAATGCTGTCCAGCAGTATCTCGGCGGCCTAGCTACCGCCAGCACTTGGACCACAACCGTCACTAGTACCTGGGTGCTTACAAACGTGAGCCTCACCGCGACGTCTGGCGGGGGCATGCTGCGAATTGAGGCGACGGTCCCGATCTACCACACGGTTGCAGGCGCCGGCGTGTACGTGGGCTGGGCACTCGACGGTGTCATCCAGCGTGCCGTTGGCTTCCTCAATATCACGGGGGCCAGCTACACCCAGACGGTGTCGTTTACCGAGTACGGGCAGCCGGCGGCTGGCAGCCATACGTTCGCAGTGGCTGTCGTCAACGCGACCGCCGGCACGCTGGGCCTCAACAACGCAGCCAATTGCTTGCTGTACGTCACCGAGCAAAAACGATGAGGAGATACGGAATGATTCAAGGAGCGCCCGCGTGGCTCAGTGTCGGCTGGATGCTGGCGCTGATCGTCCTGTTGCTGGTGGTTGTCTTCTATTTCATTGGCCGCCTGCCGCCAGACGAGGCTGGCTTCCTGGCCGGCCTGGCCATCGCGCGGCTCATCCCCTGACATGTCCAGGGCTGGGGAAATCAACAGAAAGGAAAGCCTGCCGAGACGCAGAGTGGCCCTGGATGTTGTGGCGAGGACAGAAGCCCCTCAGCCCTGGGCGCCCGCACCGAACGGCAACACGTCGATGCAGTCGATGGCGTCCACGAGGCGTCGCTCACGTCGCTGCCACGGTTTCCCCATCAGTAGCCACGCTATCCAGAGCGGGATGCCGCACGTCTGACACTTACGCTTCATAACGGCACATAAGTCGGTCAAGCGTCCATGTGGTGCCGCCGCAGCACTCTGGCGATATCCAATTGGACGTTGTTGGCTTCAGCGTCCACCTCTTTGATGAGCGCCACTAGGTCATTGATCGCCGCCCGCAGCCGCTCGATCTCGGCGTCCTTCATCACCGACTCGGTGGCTGAATCGGCAGCCAGTTGTAGGCCGGCCGTCCGAAGCTCAGCTACGACCTCGCGCAGTGCGGTGAGGTGCTGCAGGGTCGACCACTCGCACAGGCCGCTTTCGCAGTAAGCCGATTCATGCTCAGTCCAGCGTTCTAGGGCGGTCATGGTTTGGCCGACCTACCCATCTTTACCCATCTTTATGGTTGCCAAGCGGCCTGGTGCTGTCCCCGTCCAGTAGTTCGATCCCGGCCCGCAGCCCTTCGGCTTCCAAGTCCGCACCGAACTTTTCAGCGAACAGGACAACTGCCTCGTTCCACTTGCGGCGATTCTCGGGCGACAACTTCCGCAGGAACGCCTCGTACCGACGGTCGATATCGTCAGGCTCGTCCTGTTTGGTTGAGCTAACCATCTTTAGGTCGCCCAAACACCGTGGTGCGCTGCTCGAAAGATGGGCATCGACACGGCGGCTCACTTGTTTCCGAGAATCGTTCGCACCGCCCCTGAGCGTCACGATGCGTGAATCGCAAGTGACCGCACCAGCACGTCTCGGTCAACATTTTGGTAAAACTATCCATCATCTTTACCTCGGCCAAGCGCCTTGTTGATCTCGCCGCGCCAGAATGGTCCGTCGCCGGCCGAGTCCATGTGATCCCACTCGTACAGCCGTCGAAGTAAGGCCCGCAGCCACTCGTTCTCGGCGCGGAGTTCGCTGCGCTCACGGACCAGGGCGTTGACCTCGTTCTCCAGTTCGTATCGACTAGGGATAGGGTCACTCATTTGGCCATCTGTCTAGCGCAATCGAACGCAGAACGATGGTGAATCTGTCCGTGTCTTCGTTGGCTGCGATCCCGGTTACGATGCTGATGCACGCACATCCAGACCACCTTGCCGCTCTCATCCCGCTCTCATCGCGTCGATTTCGCACCACTCGCAGGTGAGTTCAGTCGTCGGCATCGCAATCGTTTTCGATGGCGAACGCAATCGCTTGCGTGGAGGACGGTACGTCACGCCTATCGCCCCAGAACACATCACAGGCTTGGCATGCGCAGGAAGCGCGGTGGCGACTGACGGCAAAGCGCAGCGCTGCCCTCAGTCGCTCGATCTCGGCCCGGAGTTCGTCGCGCTCATGTACGAAAGTGGACAGTTGTTCGGTCAGGTTGCGTTGGTTGATCTCATGCATCGCAACCAGCCGACGCTGCTCTTCGGCGAATGCCAAAGCGCCGACGGTCAACTCTTGTGCCGATGTTGCCACCGCAAGAGCTTCTTGTGCGGTTTCTTTGGTCGACTTATGCACCATTACATCCTTCAAGCGCTACACCACATTCCCGGACTCGTCGACGCCCAGCAGCAAGTCCATCTCCATCAGGGCGAGTGCCTCCTCGCTGTCGCCGGTGCCCCAGGCCTGCTTCCACGCCCGCCAGAGTTTGCGTACGTCCTCGAGCGGCACCCACTGCTTGCCCTGCGCGTACATGTAGGGGTAGGGCCGATAGCCCGGCGGCTCGGGGCTACTCACCTTTTGCCTCCCAGGCCAGCAGATTGGCAGACTTGTGGACTCCCTCGGGGAGGCAGTCGCAATCTTCGAGCAGGCAGTCGTCGGGGTCACACACGTGCGCGACACACGCGACCTGCATGCAGCCACAGTCTGGGCAGTGGTACTGACCGATTGGCAACCCGCATAGGGCCATCGGGTCCTCAGGACACTTCATATCCGGTCTCGTAGCAGTGTTGGTAATCCAAGCTCCTGGCGCCAGTGCACAAATACGGCTCGAGCAGCGCGCCAGGCGCTGGCCTCCTGGCACAAGCAGTGGCGGATCTTCTCATCGCCGACAGCCTGAAAATCGTGGAGTTCCTCGAGCGCGTCGAGGGCCCTGCCGATCATTTCCAGGTCACGCTGATCGATCATGGCTTCTTGGTGAGTTCCAGGTACACCCTCAGGCTGCCCGCGTCCGGCTGCACCTTGGCCTTGACGATGAAGCCGCGCTTCCGCATGGTGTCGGCGATGCCGTTGCGCATGCGCTTGTACTCGTCTTCATTCGGAACCCGTAGAACCGTCACCAGCCCTTGCTCCTGATCGGCGATCAATCGAGCGATCAGCTCCTGCCAGACTCCCCGCTGGCCAAGCCGCTGCGCGTCCTGAGGGACGTCACTTGGAGCGATGCTCTCGAGGACTTCCACGCTAGTCGAGCTTGCCTTGGCCAGCTTTCGGATGCGGGGAAAGCTTCTGTTCACGTCTCACCGCATCTCCCCTTGGGCCATCGACAGCTGCTGCGGCGCGGGATTGCGCGCGGACGAGGTCGTCCAGTTGTGGGCCACATCGCGGAAGGTAACCGGGCGCAGGCGGCTCCCGAAGGCGCCGATGTTGGTTTCCCAGGCAGGCAGCAGGTCCTTGACCTTCTTTCCTTGCTTGCGCCAGCGGTCGTTGACGATGTCGACGACGGCCAGTCCGAACGTGTTGCCGCGGGTGCCGACGTCGACACGCTGCCAGATCGAAGCCGCGCGGTCATACCAGGCATTCAGCCCGACGGCGCCGACCATGCGCGCAACCTCGGTCAGCTCTACCTTGTCGGCGTAGCGCACCCAGAACCCCAGGATGCCCTCGAGCTGCATCTCGCCATAGGCGTCGCGCTCCGGGCCGAAAGCGGTGGTCAGGAAGCCCAGTACCCAGTCGAGTGCCTCGGCGCCGCCGCGGGCGTAGATCCATTCAATCCTGGCCACGGCCTGAATCTTCCCATCAGCCTTGGCATACGCACCGTTGACCTCGAGGTCGTGCTTCGCGGCGATCTCGACGATGTGCAGTGCTGCCTTGTCGCCGGCGACCAGCTTGGAGCGGAACCTGGTCCAGGGCGTCTGGCCTAAGACCGTCCCAAGCTTGACGTACAGGTCAGCCTCCTGGGCCCGCTCGAGCCCGCTGTGGACCATCGCCGGTAGCTGCAGCATTCCCTTCTCGTACGCGACGACGCGGCGATGATTGCCGTCAATTACGAAGAGCGTGTTGTCGGGCCTCCTGGAGATGGTCAGCGGCGAGACAGCCAGCGGATCCCATTCCACTCTGAGCTGCTTCAGGCGCGATTCTGACAAAGGCCTCGCGTACCCCTGACCGTGAGGCGGCGCGTAATCGACATTGAGGGTCGCCACGTGCACCCTCTCAAGCTTGTAGGTCGGTAGCTTGAATGGGTGCCGCCGCACCAGCTCTCGGGCTTCAGCCTCACCCTCTGCGTCGTCCAGATCGTCCATGCGTCGTTGCTCTACAGCCACACGTGCTCCCTTCTAGCCTTCTTGAAGACTTTACGCTAAGACGTGGAAATGTAAACATCGAGCCTAGCGCCATGAGTACAAAACCCGGGGGTCGCAGAGGGGAGCGTGTGTGAGGGGAGCAGCTCAACCAAAGCATCGGCGTGTAGTGCGGTTCAGCCGCTCTGGAGTACGCACAGTGCTTACAATTCTAGGTGTGATGACGGGGGATGAAGCGCGTGCTGTCAGACGGGGACTGAAGCTGAGCGCTCGTCGAGTTGGCGAAGAGGTTGGTAGCACTGAGTCGAGTATCTACCGTTGGGAGCAACGTCGTGGCGGCGCTGTGCCCAAAATGTACGAGCGGGCGCTCCGCGACTTGGTGCGCGAGCTGAGTGAACGTGGCCGTGACAACGGCGGGAGGCGGGCTGCCAGGACTGGTTAGCCCCGGAAATGGGGTGATGCCCATGTCAGGCCTGCTCATGTCGCCGCCGACCGACCATAAGAAAACGCCCCTGGCCGTGACCAGAGGCGTGGCTCGCGACGAGCCTGTAGTTGGCACCCAAACGCGTCGCGCTTTTCAGTATGCCCGACGGCGCCCAATCCCTGCTGGTGATACTGCGTTATTTGACACTAGAGTTCGATAACGCATATAAAGGGAGTATCATGCGATCCCAATGCAGTTCGAATCGACCCGAAATTGGTTGGACCGAACGTCTGCCATGGTACTGAGCCAGTACGACGAGCGTCTCGCTCGTCCCGACCGTCCGCATCTCAATGTCGTCACGCCGCAGCGCGCCGTCGGCGTCATCCGCGTCTCGAAAGTCGGCAAACGCAAGCTCAAGGGCGAGGAGCATTTCGTCTCCCCGCGCGAGCAGGAGGCAAAGCTTTCTGAGTGGTGTAAGTCGCAGGGCATCACCCTGACCACCGTTCACAAGGAACTCAATGTCTCGGGCAAGACGCCGCTGGCGAAGCGCACAGGCTTGCGGCCGGCCATCGAGCAGATAGAGCGCGGTGGCGCCGACATTGTCGTCGTCGCGTACTTTGACCGACTGGTGCGCTCGCTTGCGATTCAGGCCGATGTCCTCGAGCGTGTCGAGAACGCCGGCGGCAAGGTCGTGGCGCTGGACATCGGCGAAGTCACCAACGAGACCGCCGCGTCCTGGCTAAACGCGACGCTGCACGGCTTGATGGCTGAATACCATGTCCGCATCACCCGCGAGAAAACCGATGTCGCCCGTCGCGATGCGGTCGCGCGCGGCGTCCCGCCTTTTCCCAACCTGCCGCCTGGGTATGTCAGGAACACGAGCGGGCAGCTCGTTCCCGTCGATAAAGAGGTGCCTGTCGTGATCGAGGTATTCAGGATGCGCGCCGATGGCGCCTCCCTGACGCAGTGCCGCGACTACATGCGCGAGCATGGTATTGACCGTTCTTACCGCGGAACGCAGACGATGTTCTCGAACCGTCTGTACCTGGGGGAGATCCACGTCGGCAAGTTGGTCAACTTGATGGCCCATGCGCCCATCATCGATCGAGCGTTGTTTGAGCGTGCTCGCGACCGGGTTACGCCGCGAGGGCGGCCATCGAAATCAGAGCGGCTCCTGGCCCGCGTGGGGGTGCTGGTGTGCGGCAGTTGTGGTGCGCGGATGACGAATGCCAATGTCTGGAACCGCACCATGAAGAAAGCCAAGGGTGGCTCTCGTCGCCGTTATGCGCTGTATCGCTGCGGCATGCCTGGTGACTGCCCGTCGCCGGTGACCATTTCCGCAACCCTGGTCGAAGACGCCGTCGAGCGTGAGGTGCGCCAGCGCCTGATCAACAAGGCGGGCTCAGCCAGTCTGGAACAGGAGATCCGTGGTGCTGCTGCCCAGGCAGATCAAGCGCAGAGGCGGCTCAAGAATGCCATTGCCCTGCTCACCGGGGACGATCTGGATGATCTCGAGGAGGCGCAGGCGAGGCTTGCAGAGATGCGTGTGGCTGCGCGCGTTGCGGCTGACCGATACGAGCAGTTGAAGGGCTCAACGGAGCCGCTGACCGTCTTGTCGGCGACTCATGACTGGGAAGAGCTGACTGTGCCTGAGCGACGCGCCCTTATCCGCGCCGTGCTGCGCCGCGTTGAGATCCACCCCGCTTCTGTGGGAGATCGGATTCGGTTTTACTGAGCCGCTCTTCCAGGATGCGTCGCGCGGCGGCGTCCAGGATGCGCTGCACCTCGGCGTCGGCCTCCGGCGGTAACGTCGGCGGCACGTAGTCAGGGTCGACGGTGAACGGCTTGCGCAGGGGCATGCACCACGAGTGTGGGGCATGCCCCTTTTGCTGCGGTGCTCAAACGCTCAACGCCCGTCGATTGCGCGTTTGCGCCTCCGGGGTAATCACGCAGGGTGGGTAGCCGGCACTCGGTGAGGTTGTACTGAGTAGGGGACGGTTACAATCGTGCGCAATCGAATTGAATTGCGTGTTTGAGCGCCCTGGGGCCGTGCAGGGGCGTAGAACATCCAATCGATAACTGACGGGCTGAAGGGGGCTTCGGGCCTTGTACCGCGATACGGCCGAACAACTCACATGCATCATCCTCGATGACGGAGTTGGGACGCTCCGTGGCATCAGTCAGGATTTCTGCGAGCTTCTGGGTTACCGCAACGAAGAGATGGTCCACACGCCGGCCAGCGCCTGGTTTCGGCCTGGTCAGGGGGAGAATTGCGGCGGGGACGATCAGCTTCGGGATCTGTTCGCAAGAGCCAAGGACACGCCTGGCGTGGTGCACCGCGCAGCGACGTGGGTGCCGACCAACCGCGGTGCTGGTCGTATCGGCGTGACCGTGGAAGTTCAATACACCGCGGACTATGGCGGCGCCTGGATTGGGGACGCGGTCAGGCTTGACTACCTGCCGGGGTTCGATACCACGCCGGTTCGACGCGTGCCCCAGGACCAGGCCGCTCTGGCTGTTGCACAGCTCACGGCGTTGATCGCGCAGGTCACCGATCAGCCGTATGCGAACCACGGCGACTACCTGGACGGTATGGAACGCGCACGGCGGCTCGAGGACGCTGTACGGCGGCTCGAGCAGCTCGAGGAGAAGGTCGACCAGGCGCTTCGCGTCAGGGGCCAGGCGGTGCAGCTTGATCTGGGCTTTGGGCTCAAGGCTGTCAAGGGCCGCAAGCAGCCGCAGACAAAGTACGGCCGCACGCCTGAGGAGTTCACTGAGGGGCTGCACCATTCGTTTGATTGGATCGGCGAGCATGAGGACGAGGAACCGACCATGGAAAACGTGGGCTTGCACTGGTGGCCAAAGCCGATCACGTCGGGCACGCTGCGTACAGGCCTGGAGAAGCATGGCTTTGTGCCCAAGGAGCACAGCGGCCGTGACTGCGCAGGCGTGGTGAAGCGCCTGTTCCAGGAGTACCACGGGCGCATGGAGGTCGCCGCAGCCTTCATCATCACGACCGGCTGCAACATGCTCCACCTCGGATTGCACCACTACCTGATGCGCTTCTGACTGGTCAGCCACGCAATCGAATTCGGTTGCGCGTTTGAGCACCACAAGCCAATTCTGGCGATGCATCCTCGGCCGACATGCCGAGGATTTTTATTGAGATCACCAAGGCAGAGCAGGCCGAGGTGTATGACCGCGCGAAGCGGGAAGGTGTCGCCCCGGGCACGCTGGCGACCTGGCTGTTCCGCGAGAAGCTCGCAGAGCTGAAGCACGAGCCGCCCGAAAACAAGCTCGAGCAGGCGGCGTAGGCCATGACCACCACCGACGACCAGGGCATCGCCATGCCCGATCTCGACGGCATCGAGTGGCTCAACGCTGACGACGACGAGCGCGTGGTCCTGACGGACCGCGAGTGCATGTTCATCCGGAACGCGTACCGCGATGGCTATACCGACGGTCACGGCGCTGGATACAAGGCCGGCGGCTACGACGCCATGCGCGCCGCGACGGCGCTGACGACGCTGCTGAGCAACCCGCTGTGGCAGCGCAACATCGAGCTGCTGGCGCATTTCGCCGACATGGAGACAGCGCCGAAACGTTCATCGGATCGTCCGCAGGCCAAGCTTTGGCCTGATCCAGTGGGGGCGTCCTAGTGGCGGCGCTGTTGGGCTTCGTCATGTTCGCCCAGGCGGTGTGCAGCGGCAGCGATGTGTGCGTCGACGTGCCCGCTGTCGAGACTCCTGCGGTCGACGAGGCCGCTGTCGACGAAGAGACGCCGGTGGTGGTCGTGCCCGCCTGCGACATGCCGATCTGCGGTGCGCTGGGCGCCCGCCTGTATTGCATCGAAGGCCTCGAGTCTCGCCACTACGGTGGCGCCGTCAATCCCTACAGCGGTGCGCGGGGGTACCTCCAGTGGATCGGCTCAACGGCAAGAGCCTGGGGCGTGGTCCCAGGCAACAGGCAGTCCGAATGGTCAACCGCGGCGCGCATGCTGGCTACCAGCGGCGAGGCGTTCTTTCGGTCACAGTGGCCGGTCACCGCGAGACTCTGCCCCTGAGCGGTGTGTATTTGTATGACGAAAACCGCGCCTTCTGGCGAGGGGTGACCGTGGCGCTGGCGCTGACGCTGCTGCTGGCCATCATCGTCGGCCTGGTGGTGCTGATCGTGTGGGGTCTGCGTCAACCATGACCCTGTCACTGTCGTTCACGTTGCTACTGAAGATTGCCGAGAAGGCCGCTGCCATGCGCGTGGCGCAGAGGCGGTACTTCAAGGAGCGGACGCAATCCGCGCTGGCTGAATCGAAGCGGCTCGAGCGCGAACTTGATGCGCTGCTCATGGAGCTGGAGCCGTGAGCCGCTTCCTGCTCGTGGAGCTCGAGGAGGACCTGGCCAAGCACGGCACCACCCACGACACGGCGATGCTCGGCTGCAAGTACGTGCCAGGCGTCCGCTCGGTGACCGACGTGTCGGCGATCAGCCGCGAAACCCTGGATGACTGGCTGCTGCCAGCAGACCAGGCGATGCCGCGCAAGACGCGGCGAAAGCTCGGGGTCTGATGGCTGGCGGCGGCGACCGGCGGGCCTGGGTGATCGTCTCGCGTACCGAGGCGCTGGCGCTGCTGGATGCCGCGAGTGGGATCACCAGCGACAAATGGTCCGCGGCGCTGGGCAGGGCTGTACGCGTCATCGAAAACCAGCTCGGCTGGATCGAGGACGGCAGCGCGCTGCCGACACGCCATTCGGTCATCAGCGAAGCCCTCAGACGTGAGCGAGAGGAGGTACAGCCAGACGTCCAGAGCGCCTAGCTCTGTATGCACGCGGCACCCCACTGGGGTGCCGTCTTTTTGTCCGCCCTACACACACACCAGAGGTGCTGTATGCGAGTTCTAGAGGCACCGGCGGCATCCCAGACCTATCCCGCGGAGGTGGTTCGCGGGACGTTCTTCGAGCACGACGTGCCGCTTTCAAAGATGTTCGTTCACTTCCGAACTGAGTCAGGCGGCTACGCCCGACCACTGCGCCCGTGGCGCGTCAACAAGCTGATGTCGGAGTTCGACCGTCAAGCGCTCGGCGTCATCTTGCTGTCGATGCGCAATGACGGGACGTTTGCCGTGATCGACGGCCAGCATCGCAAGGACGCCGCGGAGCGTATGGGCCTGACGGCCATGGACGCCCTGGTCTTCATCGATCTGAGCCTGGAGGACGAGGCGCGCCTGTACCGCAAGTTCGGCGACTACCTGAAGCAAACTCCGTTCGACCGCTACCACGCCGGTGTCGCCGAGCGGTTGCCTGAGTATCTCGGCATCCAGCGTGTGCTCCACGAGCTGGGCCTGCACGTGCCGCACATCGCGGGCGGCGGCCTGCACGGGGTGGACGCTGTGGACGCGCTGGTCAAGGTGGCCACCACGTACCGCCTCGAGGGCCTGAACAACGCGCTGCGCCTGCTGTTCGACGCCTGGGACGGCGAGCCGCGGGTGTACCGCAGCCTGACCATCATCGGCACGGCCATGTTCCTGGCGCGCTTCCAGGACCATCCGTCCTTCAACCGCAAGCGCCTGATCACGCGCATGAAGCGGGAAGGCCTGAGCAAGGTTGAGCGCCAGGCGTTCGTCATCCGCGACGCCAACCTGGCACCCAACCCGAACTCCGGCTGGGGCCAGGCGCTGCTGCAGCTGCACGACAAGGGCCAGCCGCCGGGCAACGAACTCGGCGAGTGGCCAAAGCGGCACCTGTCCGAGGTGGTCGTCGCGAAGATGGCCGCGACCATGCGCAAGACCATCGCGGCCATGACGCCCGAGCAGCGCTCGGCGATGGCGTACAAGGCCAACGCGGCACTCACGCCTGAGCAGCGCAGCGAGCGGTCGGTCAAGGCCAATGAGACGCGGCGGAATGGATCGGGCGCAGTGAATCCCCGCATGGTGAAGTGCCGCATCTGCCGCGCCGGCGTCGGGCAGACGTGCATCACTGACGCCGGCCGCCGCGCCAAGGCTTCGCATCGGGTTCGGTACGAAGATGCGCTGGCCGGTGGCGGCGCGCACTAGGTGGGGCGAAACAGAGGACAGCTTTGAAGTCGCGGTCATGCACCTGGCGCGCATGTATGGCTGGTGCGGATTCCACATTCGCTTCAGCCAGGCATCGACGCGCGGCGTGCACACCTATCGCCGCGACGGGCACAT
>Ga0207663_10000311_pt1 | contig 21215 bp, 16 predicted proteins | sample LARL53metaG_FD_184346 | JGI IMG/M metagenome (GOLD analysis project Ga0207663, IMG submission 184346) | Corn, switchgrass and miscanthus rhizosphere microbial communities from Kellogg Biological Station, Michigan, USA - LAR L5-3 metaG... | ecosystem: Host-associated > Plants > Roots >...
TCTACTAATATAAGAAAGGAGCAACTTCATAATCTAACACCTCTGCAGATAGACTCTATACTAGGATAAGTCCGGGCTGAAAAGGTAGAAAGAGGGAGATACAACGAGAAGCTACAGCTGGAATTTGGGGCTACGCAAGTGAGTAGCGGCAGCTGCAGGCCAGGCTTTGGATAAAAAGAGTACTAAGGGAATGTCCAATCTACCGGACGGCTTGCAGTGCCTGGAAAGACCGGTAACCAGGGGCCGGTAGGGGAGATGATGGTGCTAGAAAACATCTAGGACGGACCCCATTTGCTAATCGGAGTCGGAGAAGAAAATACTGTTAATTTTCATTGTCTGGCAACTAGGCTTGCCCATTTAGGCCCATGAATGTTTCTAACAGTGGTTGTTGGTCCGGGTCCCCGTACTTTTCCCGACGAATTGCAGGGGATCACAACGATCCCATCTAATTCGGACAGGACATCCCCTCTCTTGTGGAGAGGTGTTCGATCCATGCACGATCAAGACCATCTTTCTCTAAATGCGTGATAGACAAAGGCCTAATCACTTTCTCCAGAGTGATTCAAAACGGTGAGATTTTTCTACCGTTGGCAGCCTTTCTAAGGCGTTAAGCACCTTAGCTTCCGTAAGAAGCTCTGAAAAGATAACAGGAGTCTCGGATTCTTTAGCTGGATGGAGAACGTAAAGGGGGACACTGATACGACCAAAGGAGCGTAGAGCAGTACAAATTATGGGATCCCAATTAGTCCAGTCTGCTTTAAGCGGTATGATCTCCCTAGATCTAAATGCGGCGATGATAGCTGGACGATCGAAAACAGCTTTTTCATTAAATTTGCAGGAAAGGCACCAATCTGCAGTAAAGTTTACAAAAACGTGATGGCCAATAGCTTGCGCCCTATGCAGGGCGGACTCAGAATAGGGCAGCCAGGGAATTTTGGGATCTTTGCCTTGTACTCCGACAGTCTGGGGTTTCACAACGTAGGGCCATGCTAAGTAATAAGTGGCGGAAATCATTATAGCTAGGCAGGCTAAAAGCAGCCACCAAGGTGGCGACGAGCCGTGCTGTTGGTAAGGTCTTCTAGTGTTAATAAAAGCTCCTAACGACCAGCAACAGATAGCTAGACACAAGAGAAATGCGAGTGTGGCCACTATCGCTGATGCTCCTAGTTGTTTGCCAAGTACACCCAGCAGCCAGATTGTCGTGGCGAGTAAGGGAAAACCCATCAGCTGCTTTATCAACTCCATCCATAATCCAGGTTTGGGGATAAACCGTAGCCAACTTGTTTGTATGGAAAGAATTAAATATGGGAATGCTAGTCCAGATGCTGCGGCCATAAATACTGCAAATGCCGTCAAGTTACTTTGACCTAGAGAGAGGCTAAAGGCTGTGCCTAAAAATGGAGAGGTACAAGGTGTTGCCAGTAGTGTGGTAAGAGCTCCTTGGAAAAAAGCTCCCCATAGTCCATCCCTCTCCGTCAGATGTACGAGCCAAGTCGCTGCCGTGCTGGGGATAGAGATTTCAAAGACGCCAAACATACTCAGGGCGAGGACGAACGTTATCACAATGACAGCTAAATTAAAAACTGGACTTTGAAATTGAAACGCTGTCCAGCTAGAGACGCCGCCGCGGTGTCTTAAGACTAAGACAAGACTTGCTAGCAAAAAAAACCAGAAAAAGATCCCTGCTGTAAAGGCCAGTCCGTGATGGGCAATCCTCCCGCGGTCTTTTTCTGCTTGTTGAATGAAACCAAAGATTTTCAGCGAAATGACCGGGAGGACACAAGGCATTAGATTCAAGATTAGTCCTCCCAGGAACCCATAAAAAATTGCCTGAAGTAGGGTGAAAGAAGCTTGAACATGCCAGATAGGGGTACCCTGAAAAAGGGTGGAGCTTGTGGAGACGTTGGTAAACTCATATCCCTTTCTGGTGCTGTTCGTGTTCTCCGTAACTAGAATTCCGCTCAGATGCCCATCACCGACTGGAACCCGAATGACCCACTCCTTTCTGCCAGCGGAGAGACGATGAGTCGTGCTTATTTTACCAATTAATTGATGAGGGGTTGGAAGGGGAAAAAATAGGAGCCTCTTAACATCATTACCGGGATTGGCGTGGATTTCCAGCCCTCCGGCATATTCGGAGAGGACCATAGGGAATGGGGGATTGCCGAGAAGGGGTAAAAGTTGCTCGAATTGCCTAAAAAGTTGGTCATTTTTTGATGCAATGCGGGCGGATACTGGAAAAATAAGAGACAGATCCGCTGCCCCTGGAGCGCAGCTACTATCGGCGCATGCTAGCCAAGTGGCATGCCCACTTATGGTAATCTCTTTCTCGTCTAGTTGGTCTGGTGGTTGGATCTTGGCAATAAGTAAGATTTCTCCCCTATATCCATAGTCCACGACACCATCTTCTATGGTAATATGTTCTGGAATTGGCCATTGAAGAGCCGAAACTTTAAACCCATCCGGTAGCTTCCAGTCGACGGCTATTGGAATACCTATACCACCTGGATTTTTCCAGAAGGTATGCCATCCGGGAAGCATTCGGAGAAGCAGTCCGACTTGTAAGGTTTTTCCGGGGGCCACAGTTGAGGAATTTGCAACCAAAAAAGCTTGCACAACTTGTTTTGGATCTCGATCCTGGAGCGACGATGCCGTTTTTATATCCTGGAATGCAAGCAGGCAGCTAAAGAGCACGGTGATAATAATAGGCTTCCTTATAGGATAAGAGCTTTTCATAGTTAAACCTGGATCCACATACCTGCAAGAAGACTTACAAGATGCGTGCCATGTCTTGCACAGGAGTTCACCTAAGGTTCGGTTTAGTTGTGATGGTCAAATCCAGTTTCTCCCGGCAGTGTTATAACCAACTCATGTAGTGGGACCCCAAGTTTGTATCCTTCAGAGGGAGAAGTGCAGTGGCCCTTAGGCCTCAGGAGAGATTGGAGAAACATAGAATTGTTAAGTGCCTCATTGGGAGGGCGCAAAATTCACGTAGCACCTCCTCCCGTACCATGCCATTCCTTGTAAAGGAACGGTCAAATCTGCCTTATTTTCTTAGCCTGGATGTTTTTTCCTCGCTATAGTAGAAGGGGGCCGGGGTGTCCACTCTCAGTAGCTTTTAGTGGAATTTGTCAACCGGCCGATTGTCGCCCCTTGTTTTAAGGGCAGTTGATGTGTACTGCGTGTGGAGAAAGTGGTGCCCTAGTCCCTTATCAATAAGAATTAGAGTCAACGCTAGTCTAAAACTGCATAACGAGCTAGCACTCGGTTTTGGCCATTATTTCCAGGCAAGGGGCCCCTGGTAGTCTTCCAGCAAGAAAGGATCCACCTCTTTTTCCAGGTCAAACTCACAAGCTACGTTCCGCTCCCATCCAAAGATTTCCTAGCCATGGCCGCTACCCTGAAGTTGCCATTCTAGCAAAAAATTGACTTTTCTTTTTATAGATAAACCCTCACCCTTCCTGTTAAAGCTTGGGTTCTTAACAAGAGACGGTTTGTGAGAAGGGGAGTCACAGACGGATAATACTGAAGCGCTCTATCACACTGATATTTTGATGGACAAATCCGTCCAGACTTATCTAACGCCTCCCTCTTGCTTCTTCTGCCACTAACAGTGGCATTGAGTTTTTAGAAAACCGCTCCCGCCGGGAGTCGAACCCAGATTTAAGGTTTAGGAAACCTCCGTTCTATCCATTGAACTACGGGAGCTATAGATGGTGCTCTAACTTTACCGGGAGAGTCTTTGCGCTATAGTCTCTCACAACACGTTGCCCTTGTCGCCTCTCCACTCCATCATGGAACGGCCTGGAACCCAATACCATTTTCTAGGCCTTGGAGCTCTGGAGTCTCTCTATAGAGACTGACCAAACATACCCCGCTATACAAAAGAGAGGTGTTCTCTGCTAGATAACTAAAGCGCCTTTCATAGGCTGTCACGATCCTTTTTATGTATTCTTCGTACGCTCTTAGAGACTGTTTTCTTACCGCTCTTATCCTTTTAGCTGGTGAAAACAACTCTTCTAACCAAACGCTTCTGCTCCTGCGGTGGCTCCCTGCTGCCAAGTGAGGGCCTTGCCCACCTTGTTCTTCCAGAACAAGAGTTCCCCATGCTGCCTTTTCAAGAGGAAAGTAGTGTACTATTCAAGACTTGCCCCATACAACCGCATTTTTCGTGAAGGAATGCCAATCCTAACCTACCATAAGCTAGGAATGCCTCCGCAGGGCGTGTGTAGGAAAGACCTCTATGTGCAGCTGCCTCTGTTCAAGAGGCAGATGGGAGAACTTTGGAAGAATGGATTCTGCACTACTCAGTTGCAAGGGAGAGAAAATTTTATCCAGCCAAATAACAACCGCTTGATAATTACTTTCGATGATGGGAGCAGGACAGTTTTTCAACATGCCATGGTCCCGCTTAGAAAGTTAGGCTTTACCGCAATCCAGTACCTAGTTGCGGAGCATATCGGCGGAAGAAACGAGTGGGACACCTCACTTGGTGAGGTGGAGGATCCTCTCATGGATGAAAGCCAAATACGCACTTGGTTATCTGCTGGTCATGAGATTGGCGCCCACACTTTGACGCACCCGCATCTAACGCATTTAAATCGACAGCAGGCCAGAGAAGAAATTACTTCTAGCAAGAAAAAGCTGGAGGACATGTTTGGGATAGCTGTTCAACATTTCTGTTATCCTTATGGCAGTTGGAAGGAATGGGTGCGAGATTTGGTAGAGGAGGCTGGATACAAAACGGCTGTAACAACGAGCCCAGGTGTTTGCACCGATGTCACGGACCCATTCATTTTGCCACGCATCAGCGCACGCCAGCCACCCAGGAATATACGAGGCTTACTAGATCGGCTCTTCCTCTATCTTTTGAACTAATGACTAATTTGGGTTGGTTTTTTCGAAAAATTGGGGATGGTTAGAGGACTAAAGTCGGCAGCATGATAGGAACTGCGTACCAATGGCCCACTGGCCACAAACTCAAAACCTTTGGAGAGGGCGACATCTTTGTAGCGATCGAAGATGGCTGGAGGAATGTATTCTACCACTGGCAAATGTTGGGGGCTTGGACGAAGATATTGACCCAAAGTTAGTACTTGGACACCCGTCTTACGCAGGTCATCCATAGCCTGGAGGAGCTCGGCTTCGGTCTCTCCTAGCCCAAGCATTAGGCCACTTTTGGCAACAAGATTATCCAGAAGACGTTTAGCCATGGCAAGCACCTCCAGGGAAAGGTGATACTTGGCTCGAGACCTTACAAGTGGAGTTAGTCGCTCTACAGTCTCTAAGTTGTGGTTGAAGATGTGAGGCTCTGCATCTAGCACGATTTTTAGAGCCCACTCCTTGCCATTAAAGTCTGGCGTGAGGACCTCAACAACAAGAGAAGGATCAATTGCACGGACTGCCTGAACAACGTTAGCAAAATGACCGGCACCGCCATCTTTTAAGTCGTCGCGAGCGACGGCTGTAAGGACAACGTGTTTGAGATTCATGCGACGAACAGCCTCAGCGATGCGTTTTGGTTCATCTTCTTCCAGAGGGAGGGGTTTGGCAGTAGCCACGGCGCAGAATCTACAAGCTCTGGTACAACGATCTCCTGCGATCATAAAGGTAGCAGTCCCTCGACTCCAGCATTCCCAGCGATTCGGACACTGAGCACTCTCGCAAACCGTGTGAAGTTTTAGATCAGCAATTAGCCCCTTAGTAGAGAAGAACACTGGGTTAGAAGGAAGGCGCACTTTGATCCAAGCCGGCTTCCGAGTTTGGCGTAATACAGAGCTATTAATCCTTAGAGACATTGTTTCGGGAGATGTAAAGTTTGACACGAACGTGGATGCCTGTAGAGTTCCTTAGAACCTGCGCTTCTGCCAGACAGCCTACCGCAGACCAAAAAAACTACTTCAGCGAGATTTTGCTAAAACTACTTCAGCGAGATTTTGCTTCGACCAGAAATAGCATAAGAGAGCGTACCTGCATCGGCGTATTCTAACCCTCCTCCGACTGGAAGTCCATGGGCAACGCGGCTTACCAGAACTCCCTGTTCGGAAAAGAGGCGAGCCAGATAGTGTGTAGTCGCTTCTCCTTCCACATCAGCACTTAGCGCAAGAATGAGCTCTTTCGGATGTTCAGACTTCACTCTTGCTAAAAGAGATGCGATCCTGAGTTGCTCAGGGCCGACGCCATCTAGCGGAGAGAATTTCCCCCCCAAAGCATGGTAACGACCTGAAAAAACGCCGGCGCGTTCAATAGCGATGATATCACTGGCAGTTTCTACCACGCAAATAGGATGAACACGGCGCTCTGGTGCATTGCAGATTTGGCAGAGGTCCTCCGTTGTGAAGAAACCGCACAGCTTGCAGGTCCTTAGACACTGTGAAGCTTCTTGAATGGCATTGGCAAGTCGAGTAGGGTTGGCATCATGAGATTGGAGTAGCCAGAGGGCGATACGCTCCGCACTGCGAGGACCGATTCCAGGCAGGCGCTTCAATTCGTCCGTAAGAAGCAAATATGGTGCAGGGTGGTAAACTCTACTCACATCTACTCACAGTTAGAAGGAAAAAAGAGAGGAGAGCCACTAAAGACAAAAGGGACCCTCCAACGGGGCGTTGATTGATCCATCTTACCGGACAAACCCTTCCAGGCTAAGCCTAAAAGGGCTAGCAAGACAATGTCTACTTTAACGGGCGGGGCCAGCATCTTTCTGTAGGTTCTCCCCGTTATGGTAAGACTGGGCTACCAGCTTGCTCAAGTACCCTTCTGGATTGTCGATGGCTTCCTCCGGAAGTACCAGCCTGGTGGGTTCTAATTTACTCTTTTGGATAAGATGCAAGCCAAATTGGTAGTCCTTAAACAACTTTTCGCAAAGCTCTCGCATCGTGATTCCTTCTCTGACCGCCCGCTGCGCAAGTCGTATAAGTGCAGATTCCGAGGCTTCCACCTGCACCTCGTGTTTTTCACTAAATTGCTGCATAAACTCTTTAGCTGCAACAATTAATGCACGTTCTTTTTCGGCAGTACCACTCTCGAGTAGACAGGAGAGAGAGGTGCTAGGTTTTTCTACCAGGACAGGATCCACGGTAAACGACGTAACACCCGAGCCTGGGAGTGCATACTTAAAGTCTCGCAAGAGCCTCTCTAGGACAGTGAGCAAGCCTCGAGCTCCGGTCCCTTCTTGGAAGGCTGAAGCGGCAATTTTTCGTAGAGCCTCCTCCCTGAAATGTACCTCAATACCATAAAAGCGGAAGGCACGTTCATACTGACGAATAATGCTATCCTCCGAGTGCTTCATAATCTGAAAAAGATCTTCGACCTCTAGGAGATGACAGATAGAACGAACTGGGAGCCTCCCAATGAACTCAGATTCAAACCCATACTCAATAAAATCCTGAGTATTAGCAACTTGCAAAATATTGCTTTCTGAAACACAGGCGGTCGGGTTGGTACAAAAGCCAACCTGTAACCGTTTCTTTCTATGATGGATGATGCGCTCTAATCCCTCAAAAGCACCACTCACGATAAAGAGAATATGTCTGGTGTTGATGGTTTTTCTGTGCACGATGCCACGGCTACGTTGCATTTGCATCTCCATGACAGACTGAATCTGCGACTGGATATCCGAGGGATTTTTTAAGGAAACCTCGGTTTCCTCCATTAGTTTGAGTAGTCCGACCTGAACACCGCGCCCACTTACATCTCGACCTGGACTCTCTGAGGAAGTGGCGATTTTATCAATTTCGTCGAGAAAAACAATGCCAATTTCAGCCAGTGAGATATCCCCTTTTGCATGTTCTACTAGTTCGCGGACAAGATCATCCACATCTCCACCTACATAGCCCGTTTCGCTAAACTTAGTGGCGTCTGCCTTAACAAACGGAACACCGATTAATTCGGCAATGTGCTTGATTAAATGAGTTTTTCCTACGCCGGTCGGACCAATCAAGAGGACATTTTGCTTGGTGTATGCTGAAAAACTTTCCCCATTCGAGGCCTCCCTAGCGTGGTAATAATGGTCACAGACAGCAACACTCAGCACCTTCTTTGCCTCTTCTTGTCGAACGACAAAGCGATCTAAATGCTCCTTTATATCACGCGGCGTATAGCGGAACTTAGAAAGAAGAGGGTGCAGCCCTCTGTCACTACCTCCAGAAGAGGACTCACTTTGCCCAGAAGGCTGGGGTATGACCGACTGCTTTTCGCCAAAGGTAGCTAGAAACGCCTCGGATAGCCTCTTCTGAATTTCTTCCGGAGAAGGTAATTTCGGTTCACTCATTGCCAGGATCCACATTCTCGCTCCACATGCAGTTCATTTAAAGCATTTTTATGTATAAGTAAGAGATGAATGAAGAGATGAATGTATTTCCCACTTCGACCGTCGTAGATTCAGCTTACACTGGGTGGCGGTTGGATCGTTTTACAGCAGCGATTCTGCCCTTCTTTTCTCGTACCCATGTGCAATCTTTAATTCACTCTGGCTGTATCCGCCTTTATGGGAGAACAGCCAAGCCTTCTGAAAAGGTTCGAACCGGAGACGTCATATTCATTCGTCGCCTGGTAGCGGCTACTTCCGCGAGTTTAGCTCCAGAGCCTACAATGCCACTACATGTTTTGTACGAGGATGCAGATCTACTTGTAGTTAACAAAGAAGCCGGGGTGGTAGTTCATCCTGGATCTGGAAATTGGAATAGGACCCTTGCTGGAGCCCTTTTAGCTCATTGTCGTAACCTTTCTAAGGTGGGTGGAACAGAGCGCCCAGGGATTGTCCATCGGTTGGATAAAGGAACCAGTGGATGCTTGGTAGTCGCAAAGAACGACGAAGCCCACTACGGTCTCTCACAAGAGTTTGCTCTGCGCAAGGTGAAGAAAACCTATTTGGCTATTGTTCAGGGTATTTGCGCAAGAACAGACGGAACGATATGTGTCCCTATCTGTAGGCATCCTGTCCATCGCCAAAGAATGGCTGTTACGCTTCCTCCTAAGGGACGTGATGCAATTACTCGCTATCAGGTTCTTTCCAGCGCGTGTGGAACCAGTTTGGTGGTTTGTTTCCCTCAAACCGGACGTACCCACCAGATCCGCGTCCACTTAAAGCACTTGGGGCACCCTGTGTTGGGAGACGCAACTTATGGGGAACGCAGAAATTTTCCACGCCATTTTCTGCATGCCTGGAAACTTAGTTTTGTTCACCCTATTAAAAGGATCTCTATGGAATTCTGCGCACCTATTCCAACCGAAATGCAGCTAGACACATTCCAAAAATTCTGGACGGCACAAACTAGAACGCTTTGAGGGTAGCAAGCGTTGGAACCAACCCAGGACGTTCCTCCCCTTACAGAAAAGAAAAGAGAAAAAGAGGAACACTCGTACATAAGACGTAGGAATAATGGCTGCAAGAAAGACGTAGAGTATGGAAACCACACTCGTTCTGTTTCTAGCAAGTGTTAGAAAGAGGATCTTTCGATGCGATATAAAACCACTTGCTAGAAGAGCATTTTCGAAAAAGGCGTAAAGAGAGTGACAGGTGCAAAAAGACTCTTAAGCTGACCTTGGAGCCTTTCCTGGCGGGGCCCACACTGTGTTAAAGCTCATAAGTCGGTGGTCTCGTCTCTCTAGCTCGCGCGGAGCAACGCAGTTCTAGTTTAGGAAGGCCATAACACAATAGAGAACTCCAACAGGAGGCTTTTGGAGGAATCCAAACGGAAGATAGTGGAGCCAGAATAGTGAGAACGGGCGGCACCGGTTAAAGGAGGTATCGTTGCTGACTTGAGGAGCTTAGTATCTCTCTTCTCTGCCGGTTTGACTACCAGCAAGAAGTCCCGCCAATGCAGGCCTCAAGAAAAAGGTGGGATTGATCGAGGGGCCTTTTTTCCTCTAAAAGAGGATCATACGTCGGAGGTTTTATGCTGACCTCCTCAGCTTCTTTGGAAAGTATCGAGACCCTCAAGAATTTCCTCGTTTCTTGATCCACACCTTGGTTCTACGGAATGTCTTTTCGTTCTGAGAAATCCCGTTTTGTTCTTTGCAGCTCGTGCATGGCCATCTTGACTACCCTTGCAACATAGAAATGGATGCTTCCTGTTCTCACTGAATGATTGAGATGCTGCTCTTTGGGTTGGCGCCTTATCTTCTCCCATGAGGCCTTTTCTTCATAGTGAGACTTCCTCTTCCAACCTTGCTTGAATGGAATAGTCGTAGCATGGGGGTAATTGGGAAGAAACAAAATCTACCAAGCGCCGAGCCTCCTCATCAGTAACTAGCGCTCCTTGAGCACGAAGTAATTTGCAGGAACCCGTGGATAAATAGAGCATATCTCCTTGTCCAAGAAGCCTTTCTGCTCCGTTTTCGTCTAGAATTACGCGGCTATCAATTTTCGAAGCCACTTGAAACGCGATTCTAGACGGAATATTTGCCTTGATAAGACCGGTTACTACCTCTACTCGCGGGGTTTGAGTGGCAACAATTAGGTGGATACCGGCAGCACGAGCCATTTGAGCTACTCGGACAATAACACCTTCCATATCAGAGGACGCTGCTTGCATCAGATCAGCCAACTCATCGACGATGACTACGATGCGCTCTAAATGTTCTGGAAATCCTAGTCCTTTCTTCTTCTGGAAGGTGCGATCTTTCCCAGGTGTACTCATAGCCCACATACCAGCTGCATTTCGACCTGTAAGGTTCGATCTTGCCGATAACTCAGCCTTAGAGCGTAAGTTGAATCCCTGGATGTTTCGTACTCCACATGCAGCAAAAATTCGATATCGATTTTCCATTTCTCCAACCAGCCAGCGGAATACAGTGAGAGCGTGCTTTGGATTTGTAACTACAGGAGTTATTAAGTGAGGGAGGGAATTAAAACTTTGTAACTCGACCACTTTAGGATCGACCATAATAAAGCGCAGATTTTCAGGGGGGTAGCGAAAGATAAGACTAGCTATTATCGCGTTGATACAGACACTCTTTCCACTACCTGTGGTACCTGCCAAGAGGAGGTGTGGCATCTTTGCCAAATCAGCTAACAGAGTGTTCCCATAGATATCCTTACCGAGAACAATAGGAAGGTTTGCCTTGGAATGAAGCCAGGTTTGTGTTTCTAAAAGCTCGCGCAGAGTGACTTTTACCTTTTCCGCGTTAGCAATTTCAATACCTACGGTATCCTTACCTGGGATGGGGGCTAGGATATTTATGCTTTCGGCGCACGTGGCACGGGCAATATCCTTTTCCAGACTGAGAATGCGGTCCACACGGATGCCTTCGGCAGGATAAATTTCGTATCGGGTAATGGCAGGTCCTTTTGTGATTTCACCTGGTCTTGCCTCAAGAGAAAATTGCCTGAGTACCTGAAGAATAATTCTTTGCGTGTCCCGCAATTCTACAGGATTGATAGGAGTTCCCTTAATGGGAGCATCAAGAAGATCTATGGTAGGTAGTACGTAGTCTTGCGGCTCCAAACAATCTTGCCCGCTGTCAGACTTTTTTCCTCTATAGGAAGAAGTTAACCTTGGCGTCGAAGCAGAGATATTAGTGGTTTTTGGATTTTGAAGAGAAGTCCCTGATGGGGTCAGGGTGGAGGATACCTCTGTAGGACGTCTTTTTATCGGCCTCTCTGGCCTGGTGACCTGCCTTTCGAGTGCCTTTCTACGCACTTCCACCCGAGGTAATTCGTCCAGTTGCTGGAAGTTCTTTTCTCGCTTTTTCTGAACAGAGGAAGTAAGGACTGGGGCTGTTCTTCGTAGAAATTCGACTGGATGAAACCCAGTGACAAAGATTAAGCTGGCAGCGCAGAAAGCCAAGAGCACCACTATTGCCCCAACGTTGCCTAAAGGAATAAAGGCCCGAGAAAGAGCATGTCCGGACCATCCTCCAGGGCCCTCGATTCCTAGTTCCCCATTCCAGTTGCGTAAAAACCACGGCTGGCGTTCGGCTAGAGCACAAAAGCTTAGTAAAAGGACTAACCCCCATCCCGCGCGCTCTTTGATGGAGGGAAGCGGTCGGATGGTTTTGCTGATCCCGAATGCAACCAGAAGCATAGAAATTAAATAGGCGCCCGACCCAAAAAGAAAATAACTGTAACCAGCACACACTGCCCCTACCAAGCCAACATAGTTTCTCGTGAGAGAATTGTAGGGAGTGGTTGTTGAAACAAGAGGGATATAGGATGGAACATCACCTGGATCGTAAGAGATCAGGGCTAAAAAGAGTAAAGCTGCGGTACCGAACAAAAAGAAGCCACTGATTTCATGAAATGGCCGAGCATGACGCTGACGATTCATAAAAGTTTATTTCCTTTCCAGGACTGAAGGTGTTCCGCAGAATAATGGCTCCTTTCCCTCCTTGGAAGGGAATATTACACTCGCAGTACGTCCCAAGAACATCTCTTCTACGCCGAGGGTTCCTCACCATTGTAACGATTAGGAAAAGAGCAACGCTACTGTCCCTTGTAAAGGGACCTTATATATTCGAGTAGTGTTCGTTATTTGATTGTTTCTGAAGCTTGCCAAGGTTATCCCATGTTTCTCTTCCTTGCTGGAGGTTTTTAGTGGAGACTGCGACGACTCGCCTATTCAATACAAACAATACAAATAGGACTCCAGAGTGGCTCTGATAACTCATCGATATGTCGGAAAGGCTGTTCAGATCTTCTCTTGAAGGAGAAAAGCGGCTTATTACCTTTTTTGCTTGCTGTTTGTGAGAACAGGTTGGTTAGGGAAGTTTAACCCGGGACAGCCTTCAGGCCCCAGCAGCTAGTAGCAAGGGCGGGGTTTGCTTTGGAGCCTCTAAAAATAAGCGCCAACAGACCCAAGAGATCCAAGACACCGCTTTCTCCCCAACCTAAAAAGCAGATATCAGTACGGCAGAAGTGTCCAATAGGTTCCTCTCACCAAGAATTTTAGGATAGGCTATAAGAATCGTATGAGTCATGTATAAGTCGTGTCTCTTTTTGCATTGCTGTTGCATAAAAGGCTAGTAGACCTTTTAAGAGAGATGAGGCAAGCATAGTTTTGTGAGATTATAGTGTTGATTTCTCGAGTCTCAATGTCCGCTGTATAGCTGATGATAAGGAGTTTCTTCACCCTCTTTGGCTTGTTCTTTTCCGTTAGCCGTATCTTTGCAGCTGTCCAGATCGTGGCAGTAGAGAACTTCTATGGTAAAGTTGCCAAACAAATTGGAGGATCTTCCGTAGCAGTTGCTAGCATACTTAGGAACCCCAATCAGAATCCTCATGAGTTTCAGACGGATGCTGCTACTGTGAAAGCGATCGCTGGCGCAGATATTCTTATTTACAACGGTTTGGGGTACGACGATTGGGTAGAAAAGCTCTTGAGGGTGAACGGAAAGCCGTATTGTGTGGCTATTAAGGTAGCAGACCTCATTAAGGTTGGGATGGGGAGAAATCCCCATATTTGGTATGATCCGGAAACCATGTCCGTGCTGGCAGCACGACTTGCTCAAATCCTGGATAAATCGGCCGCCGCGGAGGCCTTTGAGAAGTCTATGCAGCCGTTGCGAGAAAAAATTTCCGATCTCCGGGAGAAGACCTTTGGCCTAAAAGTAACAGCCACAGAATCCATTTTTGGATATATGGCTCGCTCACTAGGGTGGGAAATGCTTAATTATGACTATCAACAAACAGTTGTGAACAATGCGGAGCCCTGTTTTCAACAGAGTGTGAACTTTGAAAGGGCTCTCACTGAAGGCCAGGCCAAAGTCCTCTTCTATAACAGCCAGGTACAAAACCCTTCCGCAAAACGGATGCAGTCCATTGCCAAAAGGCATAGGATAGCCGTGGTGGGAATTACAGAGACTCAACCATACCATTTTCCTCGTTATGTGGATTGGATGCTTTGGGAGTTATCAATGATAGAAGAGGTGCTTGGTCTTAAGTAGTGGTTAACAGTTTATCAATAGTCGAAGTCGGTGTTTGCTTAGGTGGAACCCAGATCCTTAGTACTGTTACCGCAGAAGTCAAAGTTGGGGAATTTGTCGGAATTTTCGGTCCCAATGGAGCTGGAAAATCTACCTTAATAAAATGTATCCTCGGCCTTCTGCCGCTGGCTTCAGGGAGAATTTCTGTTTTTGGCAGTTCTCCCGGTCGGGAGAATCATCGTATTGGCTACATGCCACAATCTCAGAATAGTTTGGAAAACACGGCTCTAAGTGCGTTCTCAGTTGTGGCTGCTATTGCAAACGGAAATCGCTGGGGTTTGCCTTGGTACGACAAGGCCCTCAAGAATGAGGTAATAAAATCTCTCCATCTAGTAGGTGCGGCTCATTATGCTAATCGCCCCTTTTCAGTGCTTTCCAATGGTGAAAAGCAGTGTATTGCGCTTGCTCAAGCACTGTTGAGAGAGCCCAAGCTTCTTATTCTCGATGAACCCCTTGCAAACCTTGATCCACATAATCAGATACGTCTTATTAGATGCATCCAGAAGATTAGAAAATCTGCTGGGACTACTGTACTTTTTATTTCCCACGACGTTAATCCTCTTCTTGATGTAATGGATCAGGTCCTCTACATAGCAGGAGGAACTGCTATTCTAGGTCCCGTTAATAAGGTGTTTACCAGCGAAGTGCTGAGCACCCTCTACCGCACGAAAATTCACGTCATCCATGCAAAGGGAAGGATCTTTGTCGTTAGCGCGGAAGGAAACGTAACAGAGACTATTCGTCATGCTTAAACTCTTGCTAGAGTATTTTTCATATGATTTTGTACGTAATGCTCTTATTGCTGGCTCTCTAGTTGGCGTATTAGGGGCGGTGGTAGGATACTTCGTCGTGATCCGCAATGTCAGTTTTGCAGCACATGCCTTGGCACATATTGGGTTTAGTGGAGCAACAGGCGCAGCTCTTTTTGGAATCAATCCGCTCAACGGTATGCTGATAATCTCCTTACTAGCGGGTATTGGGATGGGCATTTCAGGCAGTCGTATTCAGCAAAGCGAACAGTCTGTTGGAATGATACTTTCCGTTTGCTTGGGCATAGGCACCCTCTTTTTAGCCCTTTATAAGGGCTTTGCTGGACAGGCTGCAGCAATCCTATTTGGGAATATTTTTGGCGTCTCCAGACAGCAACTTGTTCAAATTGTTACCCTTGCTGGGGTGACACTTTGCGTCCTGGGCTTCCTTTCTAGGAAACTGCTTTTTGCTAGTGTTCGACCCGATCTTGCCGAAGCACGCGGCATCTCGCTCTTATTACTTTCGGTGAGCTTTATGGGAATCTTGGCGATCTCTGTAACTCTAGCTAGTCAAATTGTAGGAATCCTCCTCGTCTTTGCCCTAATGGTAGGGCCAGCTGGAATTGCCTCCAGGATGTTTCACGGATTCTGGACGGCCAATTTGGCAGGAATATGCTTTGCTCTCAGTGCAGTCTGGTGTGGCATTCTAATGGCTTGTTTGACAAACTGGCCACCTAGTTTTTGGATTACCGCTATCCTTTTTATTCTTTATCTCATGTCAGAAGCTCTTCGCCGTTTTATCCTGCAAAGATAGCTGAGACCAATAAATTGCTCTGGGTAATCTTGCAAGAGAGAGCGGCACAGCAGGAAAGTCACGATTAGAGGGAACTCGCCAGAAAAAACATAATTTGAGAGGAGAGGAAGAGTGCCAGAGACTCCAACCTTCCTATAGACCCCAACCTTCTATAATAAGAAAGTGATACCAAAGTGGGAAAAGGCCCATTACCGGGTGGAATGGAGTGCAACAGCTAGGGTTTCCCAAGGAAGGGTAGCACACTTGACCCGTTGGGGAAATTGATGTATTCCCCCAAGTGCCTTAAGTCGTTCTGGAAGCCTCTCCGACAAAACGCCGTCCACTGCCATTCTTCGGAAGTCAAGAACTACCTCGAGGGCCTGCGCTTTAGCTAGCCCCTTAACCACACTGGTCATAATAGAGGCCGAAGCCGTACAAACAGCACAGGCACTCGAATTAAATTTTATTTCCCGGACTACATTTCCCTCCAAAATTAACTGAACTTGGATTGCATCCCCGCAGGAGGCATTTTGACCGTTCGCGCTATGGGTAGCTACCTCCAGGCGGCCGAAATTCCTCGGCCGCCTGGAGTGCTGAAGGATAACCTCCTGATAAATCTCAGTATCCACTAAGAGGTAAAAAAGGCGATAGCTTCCCGCACTCCTTCCAAAAGCCTATGGACTTCCTGGCGGGTATTGTAAAGGTAGAAACTAGCTCGACTGCTCGATGGTGCACCCAACTTTCGCATCAGTGGTTGCGCACAATGGTGTCCTGCTCGTAAGGCAAGGCCGCGCAAATTCAGGAAAAAAACTAAATCGTGAGCATGAACTCCTTCCACAGAGAAAGTCACTAAACCTGCACGACCTAGTGGAGGACCAAACACACGGAGCCTCTTCATTTGGCGCAGGCCTTCAGCAGCCTCTTCAGCTAAGGCAGCAGAGTGATTGGCGATTTTTTCACGGCCTATATTGTCCAGGAAATCCATAGCGGCGTGGAGACCAATTGCTTCAATAATGGGAGGGGTACCGGCTTCAAACCGTGCAGGTGGGGCTCGGAAGGTCGCCCAGTGAAAGTCGACGCTGTCCACCATCTCCCCCCCATACTGCCAAGGAGGCATTTCAAGAAGAAGCTCATAACGTCCGTAGAGTATTCCGATACCAGTAGGACCGCACATTTTATGTCCAGAACAGGCTAGAAAGTCGCAGCCCATTCTGGCAGTACTTAGTGGCATGTGTCCGGCGGACTGTGCTGCGTCCACTACTGTAGTAACTCCTTGTTCCCTGGCGAGAGTACAAAATGCTTCTGCAGATTGAATTGATCCTAGGACATTGGAGACATGTGCAAAGGTAAAGAGTCGTGGTCTCTGGCAAAGGAGCTGATGAAGGCGTTCCACGTCCAGCCCCTGCGTCACCGGATCAAGTGGAGCATAAACCACTGTAGCATGCTTGCGTTTGGCCAGCTGGAGCCAAGGGACAAGATTGCTATGATGCTCCATTTCTGTAAGGAGCAGCATGTCGCCTTCCTTGACGTTACACTCTCCCCAAGTATTAGCCAAAAGATTAAGTGCTGAAGTAGTGCCAGATGTGAAGACAATGGATTCTTCCTTGGCCTCTAAGTAACAGGCAGTACGACGGCGTGCTGCCTCGTAGGCAACTGTAGCACGTTCGCTTAGCTCATGCATTCCGCGGTGTACATTTGCATACTCATGGCGTGAGAACTCCGCCATTCTCTGGATGACAACTTCCGGCTTTTGAGTGCTCGCTGCGTTATCTAGATAGGCAACCCGCACATCTTCTCTGCCCTTTACCTTTACAAACTCCTTGAGAGTTGGAAACTCCTCCCTTAAGGACTCAAATGTGGAGTTCATACTTCAAACCCAAACCCCCTCGGTAAATCCAAGTAGGCTTTATCGAGAAGATCCCTTTGGAATTTTGCTTAGAGTTAGACAGTGGGAAGATAGTAAGCAGAATAGGACAGCGCCGATCGGGTAGTAGCTAGTGTACACGTTCTCTATACTCGTGCAATGAAGTTATGCTGCCTTCCGAAGGCGTTCGTTATATAGAAGTCAGCTGAGTTTTCCACTCGTAGTCTTCCGCTTATCTGATGCACAAGCAATGTCTGTCCATCATAATGGGCGAGGCCATTTCTAGGATAGAGATGCATTGGAGATGTAGAATCTCATAGAAGAATTACACGATTGTGGATGAGATATGACGTCTGTTTGTCTGTTGTGCAGGTTCTTTCTACGGTCACTGATAGAACTCCACAGCCAATTATTGAACAAATTGTAAGCGCAGTCTTCCGCGCTTCTCGCATGGGAAAAATTGCAGCAGTTCTAGGAACCGGTGACAGTTGGCTTCATTGTAGGATAATTTCATGATATGTCAGCGGTACATGAGACTGATCAAGAGCGTATGTAGTCGCGCACCATGATCCTCTTTTTGGTGGATGCGGACAAGTTTGGGGAGCTTATTCTGGGCAGCCATGGCAGAAGGTGTGATCGCACCTTGGAAGTATTTTTATTGTATTGGGGACAGAGTGGATCTCTTATTGTAGGTCTAGAGGGTGTACAAACAATATTCCCCCGCATGGGAGGGGGGGGATTTGTCTTTGAGCGCTCTTTTTTCTTCTATGCAGTTTAGTCTCCTAGAACTCTGACCAAAGGAGCAGAAAAAAGGGGAGGATGTTTAAGATTTAAGATCAGGCTGTGGGGAAGGCCGTGAGTCTTTACGTCCAGGGTTGGCTGCATATCCCACTCGTGCACAAACGGATACTTCTGAAAGCACAAGCCAGAACTTAATCTAAGTCCAGAAAATGCGCCGGAAGATTTGCCCCTAGAGGATGGTTTGGTCTAGTATCGCGGCGGACACGCCCTTAAGCGCCTTCTTAAATATAATGAGAGAACACTATAAGACGCTGCGCAAACTCTTGATTTCTCCGGAGCTAGTGCTACACTTCGCGCCCGACCTACCCAGCGTGTAGCAGTTAGTTAGCTAATTTTCTTAGGCGAAGATGGCTCTCAAGAGGACTTTTTTTACAGAAAAAACTCATCTGTGGAACTCTAACTTTATTTATGTACCCACCCGCTCATAATGATATTCTCGTTCCTATTGTTGTCGAGCAAACAGGTCGAGGAGAACGTAGCTACGACATTTACTCACGCCTGCTGAAAGACCGTATCATTTTTATTGGCACCCCAATTGATGATAATGTGGCGAACCTGGTAATCGCCCAGATGCTATTTTTACAAATGGAGGATGGGAAGAAAGATATTAACGTCTACATTAATTCCCCTGGTGGGTCTGTGACAGCAGGGTTAGCTATCTATGATACGATGCAGTTCGTAACCTGTGACGTGACTACTTATTGCATAGGAATTTCTGCTAGCATGGGGGCCGTGCTGTTAGCTGCAGGAGCTAATGGTAAGCGTTATGCACTGCCCAATTCGGATATTATGATCCACCAGGTCTCCGGTGGGGCGCATGGACAGGCCAGTGATGTGGAGCGCCAGGTAGAATTTATGTTTAAACTTAAGAAGCGCCTGAATGGGATCCTCGCCCGTCACACAGGAAAGCCGGAGGAAATTGTTGAGAGAGATGTGGACAGAGACTACTATATGACGGCACAAGAAGCAAAAGACTACGGTCTGGTAGACAAAGTGATCCCTTCCCTTAAGGGACCTAAAGTTATCGTTCCAGAAGAGGTGAAATGATGTTCCTCCCCCGTAGGAAAAGATCTAGATTTTAGAAAAGCCAAGAGTCTTTCTTCATTCCATCCAGGCGCTTGCCTTGCGGAAAATTGGATAACAAGTTTGTTAACCTAGATCGAAAGAAAAATAAGCAGGGAATCCCCCCGGGAGAGAGCTATGCCGCATGGCTAATAGCCTGTTTGAGAGTAGACTCGTTCACAGAAAAAGCCGTCCAGGAGTTTTTAACCTCAATGTTTTATACTGCTAGAGAAGGCAGACACCCTAGAAGCAGAACGGTAGAAGTTGAAATAATCCCACCAGAAACCTGTGTATAGCGGATTTAAGGAAGCGAGACCTGCGGATCCACACGGTTCAGCTCGCGTTTGCGTTTACTAAGTTCCCACTAGGGTTGGTTATGCACATTCTGGCTTTACATGGAGAACCTTTTTAGTTCTTTTAGGTCCTCCCCGAAGTCCTTGGCACGGTGGAAACAGTACAAAAGAACAGCAGCGTAGCGGGATAAAAGTTGCATGAAGACGGATGAAAGTCGTCACTATGGGACGGTGGGCAGCTTCATAGCACATCATTTTCGCCATTTCAATGCTGCTGCGCTGAAAGATGCTGCAAACGCTTATTGTAGGCACATACAGCAAGGTGGAAAGATGCTAGTAGCCATTGCAGGTGCTATGAGCACAGCGGAGTTGGGAATTTCCCTTGCAGAGATGATTCGTCAGCAAAAAGTGCATGCCATCTGTTGCACGGGTGCTAACTTAGAGGAGGATATTTTCAATCTTGTAGCACACGATTTTTATGAACGTGTTCCTCATTATCGGAGTCTCACCCCACAGGAAGAAAGAGCGCTCTTTAAGAGGAACATGAACCGGGTTACGGACACTTGTATTCCAGAGGCGGAGGCCATGCGCCGGGTTGAGGCGTTCGTTCTAAAGGAATGGGTGGCTGCAGATCGGGCGAGTGAGCGATATTTTCCACATGAGTTTCTCTATCGCGTTCTCCTTTGTGGATCACTAGAGTATCAAATTGATCCAGCCCATAGCTGGCTGCTAGCCGCGGCGGAAAGAAAGCTGCCACTCTTTGTGCCTGGATGGGAAGATTCTACACTGGGTAACATGTTTGCAGGGCACTGCCTTGACAAGACTGTGCATAACGTCTTCACAGTCCGAACCGGCATCGAGTACATGCAGGCGCTAGCCACTTGGTATTCTGAAACAGCCTATCGGCTGCCCGGAGCGGAAAACCACGGTTCTATCGGCTTTTTTCAAATTGGTGGCGGCATTGCTGGGGATTTCCCGATCTGCGTGGTACCAATGTTACACCAAGATCTACGCCGTAAGGACATCCCGCTATGGGGTTATTTTTGCCAAATCAGCGACTCTATCACAAGCTACGGGAGCTATTCTGGTGCAGTTCCAAATGAAAAGATTACTTGGGGAAAATTAGATGTTGAAACTCCAAAATTTCTTGTTGAGTCAGATGCTTCCATAGTGGCGCCCCTTATCTTTGCCGTAGTGCTGGGCTTATAGCTTTGTGGTTCTCCTTGCAAGAAAGGCGCTGGCGGGTAAGAAAACTGCAGGTAAGTTGATGACTAAAACAGAACAGAACAAAAAAATTTTAGTTTTCGCATTTAGTGTCTGCCTACAAGGGAGTGGCCACCATGGCTGCTTGAGCCTAGGGGTTGCCTAGCGGAGACTTTCTGGGAGGAGCGGCAAAACTTTTTTTACTTCCTGAACAGAATCCCGGTGACAAATTAGGATAGCGTCAGGGGTTTCTACGACGATGAGATTTTGAATGCCGCAAAGAGCAACAGTGCGATGGCTGGCAATAACAATATTCTCCTTAGAATTAAGGAGGGCAGTGGGCCCATGGAAAGAGTTTGCTTGAGTGTCGCGGCCAAGGTACTTTGTGAGGGAAGTCCACGTTCCCATATCATCCCAGTCGAACTGGGAGCAAATAGCCAAGATAGAAGAAGTCCGCTCCATGAGAGCGTAGTCCAGAGAATTCTTGGGCAGATGAGAGAAATACTTAGAAACATAGGAGTCGGAAT
>Ga0207663_10000312_pt1 | contig 21175 bp, 17 predicted proteins | sample LARL53metaG_FD_184346 | JGI IMG/M metagenome (GOLD analysis project Ga0207663, IMG submission 184346) | Corn, switchgrass and miscanthus rhizosphere microbial communities from Kellogg Biological Station, Michigan, USA - LAR L5-3 metaG... | ecosystem: Host-associated > Plants > Roots >...
GAGATCTTGGCAGTCTTTGTACCCTTCCCGACACGCGATTTCCACAGGCTTGCCAACTCTCGTGTGACATCTGCCCTTGCGGCCCGTCCTCGAGAAAGCCGAAGATGGTCAAGGCGTGAGCGGTAGCATGGACTGCCGCCAAAAAGCCCGCAAACTCTTTGTTATCAGGATTTTGACCTCTAACCCCTAGAGGCTCAAGATTTTGCAGACCATTCTTGCGAACCCCGCGCCCAGCAAGACTTTCAGAGGGGGTGGGGGGAGGGGGGTACCCCCGGAGCGGCGGATTTTCCCGAAACGAAACTGCCGAAAATTCAACTTTTCGAGCAATTCACCAATTTATTTTTGAGAGTTTCGAATACCAACCGCGCGTCGATTCCCGATCGTGCCGCAGCTACTTCCCGTCGTTCGACCCTACTTTCCGTCCAGGTGAATATCGCCCACTCCCACATGCGCTCGCAGTTCGTATTTGCCTTCTCCGTGATACTTCAATTTCTTCCCCAGCCAACCGCTGGTCTCACCGTATCCCTCACCATGCACATCGCCAATGCCGGTACTCGCGTTCACAATCCGGTATCCCGCACGCTCGCTGCCGATGCGGACATCGCCCACGCCCACGCTTAAATCTTTGTCACCCTGCACATCACCCACGGTAACGTCGCCGACTTTCACGTGCGCATCCAGGTTGGTGTTCTGAGGAACTTCGATCTCCACATCAAACTGCGTGTTGCTGCTCGAGGGCGAGTGGAACTCGATCGTGGCATCGTTCCCGCGAACGTCGAAGTCGACGCTGGCTTCCTTCACGTTCTTCTCGCGACTCGACTTGATCGTGTAATGCAAGCTGATTTTGTTGGTATCTCCGCGCTTCACATGCAAGTCGCCCACGCTCAAGCGCACATGCAAGTAACCACCGGCTGCGAAATCACGCGCATCGCTGTGGGTTTCCTCGTACTCCCAATCCTTGGCTGCGCAAAACGGAACCAACAGAAGACAAAGCACCAGCGCTTTGTACAGAGCATTGAACCGAACCGGTGATCTTCCAGGCATGAAGCACCTCGCGGGCGCAAAGGCGCCTGTCTCTGATACGCATTCGGAATGGACGAAGTTCCCCGGAAACCTGGGCCCAATTCAATTCTTGAAGTCGGCAATCCCGTTCCACACCAGTTGGACGGCAATCGCCAGAATCAGGAAGCCGAAGATCTTGTTGATCGCTCCCACCGCGCTCGGCCCTAAACGCCGCACCAGCGGCCCACCCATGCAGAAGAACAGCGCCACGCTGAGCGCAATCCCTGCGATGCCAATGACCATCCCTGCATACGCTGCCACGTTTTCCACGTGAGCGGCGAGCGCCATCACCACGCCAATTGCCCCCGGTCCCGACATCAACGGCATCGCCAGCGGAGTCAGTGAGATGTCTTCCTTCTCCTCCGCTTCGTCGCTCTCTGCCGGAGTAATGCGCGAGTGCGACGTCACCATTCCCCACGCTGTATTCGCCACGATCAGCCCGCCGGCAATCTTGATGACCGGCAGCGAAATGCCAAAGAACTGCAGTACAAATCCCCCGAAGAAGAGAAACGTCACCAGGATGACAAACACCCACAACCCGGTTTTGTAAGCCGTTCGCCGCCGGTCCTGCGAACTCCACTTCGAAGTCATCGTGAAGAAGATAGGAATTCCTCCGAACGGATCGACAATCGGGAACAACGCCAGGAACGTCGCCGCCGCCGAAGCCGGCAAAGTGTGCAGCAAGTGTCCCAAGACATGACTCGACGTCATTGCTATCGGTATCCTTCCAGCGTCCTTGCCGCGCGCTCCAGCGCAGCCGCGAGCACCGCCAGTTGCGCCCGGGCTCGCTCGCTGTCGCCCTTGTCCAGGGCCTCATTCACTCCCGGAATCACCACCGCCGCGTAACCCGTATACTCGCCCGGCGCATAGATCACGTGGCGGAACCACGAACGATGCGGCAATCCTTGCGGCGTCAGCAGCGCACGCTCCGCCCCGCGCAAAGCCGCATTCATGCGCGCTGCATCCTGCGGCGGATTCTTCTGCTTCGCCAGGATCTTTACGCCCGCGCTCTCAAAGTGATGAGCCGCCGCATTCACGGGTCCGAAGTCCAGCGCGTGTTCGCCGAACTTATCCTGCGCCCGCTTCTGCGCCGCGTCCAGATAAGCCGCAATCTCCTTCCCGTATTCCTCGTAGTCATAAGGAAGCACGTCGGCATCTGACATACGCACAGCCTGCAGCCCGAACACGCGCGCCATCTGCTGCTCATACACAAAGTCCGGATCGCCAAACTTCTTGAACCAGGCAAAGTTGTCGAACACCGAGTGGTACACGCCATACGGACCGCTCGAACTCACATCGCTCGACGGAACTCCCATGTGCTGCAAAAAGGCCGTGTAGTCCGACCCGCTGCCCAGGTCTCCGACCGGAACGTCGCCCTTCACCTGCGCCGCCGGAGTCCGACGGCTATCGCCAATCGCTTCCGTCGGAGATTGCGTTGCCGGAGCATCCGGTTGCGCCGCCTTCTGCCACGCCTCGTAAACCGTCCCACCCTTCGCGCCGGGCACAACCTTGGTCACGTCGCGCAGAAACTGCTTCAGGCTCGGAACCGCCGACGCTCCGAACTTCGGCCCCGACACGGCAACGTCCATGTTGAAGTACGCCGCCGCATTCGCCAGCTCCGACTCGTGCTCCTCTACCCATTCGGTGGAACCCATCAGTCCTTCCTCTTCTCCATCCCAACTGCCGAAGATCAGGGTGCGCCTCGGCTTCCACCCCGACTTCAGTAGTTCGCCGACCCCATGCACAGCCTCCAGCATCGCTGCCGTGCCGCTGTTGGGATCGACCGCGCCATACACCCACGCGTCCCGATGATTGCCAGCCACCACCCACTCATCCGGCAGCGCACTGCCGCGAACCCTCCCGATCACATCCAACAGCGTGCGGAACTGGTAATCCTGCCTGAGGTGCATCTTCAGCTTCGCCGGCCCCGGCCCCACGTGATAGGTAAACGGCAATGCCCCCTGCCACTCCCGCGGCGTATCGGGGCCACCCAGGTGCTGCAGCACCGGCCACACGTCGTGATACGACATAGGAGTCACCGGGATGGTTGGGATCTGCGCCGACTTTTCGGGAGCGACGCGCTGCGACTCCGGCAGTGATGGCACCGACGCCACACCAGGGGTGGTAGGGTCCCCCGGGAACTCAAACATGTATCCCACTGACCCGCGCTGCACGCCGGTGTCCGGGCGCCACGGCCCGTCTGGATACTTGTCGCCCCGCTTCCATCCGTCATCCGCGGGATCGGAATAGATGATCACCCCCGCCGCCCCGTGCTCCTGTGCCACGAAAACTTTGACACCACGGAAATTTTGCCCGTAGCGGACCAACACGATCTTGCCGCGCACATCGACTTTTAACTTCTGCAGTTTCTCGAAGTCGTCGGGCGTTCCATAGTTCGCATAGACCACGTCCGCTTCGACATCGCCCGACGGCGACATTCCGTTGAACGGCATGACCACGCGCGGATCGTCCTGGTAAGGATCATTGTCCACGTGCTCACGCGTGGGCCCGTGCATCTCCACTCCAGCCGGTGCGGTCAAATCAACGCTGATCTCGGTGGGATAGTTCATCCACACCTTGTATTCGACGACCTCGGTCTCAAGCCCCGCGTCGCGAAATTTCTGCGCGACATAGTCGGCGGTCGCTTTGTCCTCGATAGTCCCCGCCATGTGCGGAGCTTGCGTCAGAATGCGCAAATGCTCCTCCGCCAGCTTCGCATCAGGCACCGCCAGAAACCGCGACTCGGTCGCGTTCTCGGCGGCAGCATCGCGAAAACCAAAAATGGCGGACGCCGTATTCGAGGACGAAGCATTACCACTTGCAGTTGGAGACGATCCCGAAAGGAATAGGGCTGAAGAGAAAATAGCGGCTAAGAGAAGTTTCATCAGGCTCCCGCGGTGAAAGTTAGTAAGGTAGCACAGGCGTTCGGCCTCATGCGTGATATGGACCTAGCGTATGGCTTCAATTTGAAGTCCTCACCACGAAGGAAATGTATAAAGATCAAGTGTTTCGTGTCATTTGGTTTGCAGCAGCGAACTCGTCCAGGACTCTAGGAGGATATGTCATTTGTTCGCCTAATATTCGCCTCTAGTGTAAAGTTCACCAATTTCACCAGTTGGTGCTATACTCTTCTCATGAAGCGAGCGACAGTGACATTGCCGGATGATCTTGCCGAGGCGGTGGAGAAGTACACTGAGGCTCAGCATGTCCCCCCGGCATTGACGGCCGTCGTTCAGGTAGCGCTGCGCGAGTATCTGCAGGAACGTGGTTTTTTGCGAACTTACCGGCCCTTGAAACTCGAGCCTCTGGGGAATAGCGGCCGGAGCGATGTCAGCATCAACCATGATCTATACCTGACGGGCCTCAAGAAGTGACACGTGCAGTCCTGGCTGACGCCGGTCCGTTGTACGCCGCAGTGGACGAAGCTGATCAACACCATCGAGAGGCGAGGCAGCAACTCCAGAAGCTGGACGCGGAGCGATGCGATGTCGTGATTGCCTATCCGACATTATTAGAAGCGTACTCGCTCGTACTGTACCGCCTCGGCGTTGCTGCCGCGCACAAATGGATTGGGTTCCTAGACGCTGCCGCTTTCATTAATCCTGATTCTGAAGACTACGGGCGCGCAGTGATCACCGTCCGAAATTTTCCCGACCAAGGAATTACGTTGGTCGATGCAACCGTTGCTGCATTAGCGCTACGCCTTGGTCTTGAGGTTTGGACTTACGATCATCACTTTGATGTGATGCGGGTACCGGTGTGGCGGCGCTCGTAACTCCGACGGACAGCCTGCGGGATGCCGGTCGCCACACTCCTCGATGCCTACGGCATCAGTATTATCGAACCTGACCGGTGCCGATAATCTCGTACTTCGACGAAGTCAACTCCGCCAACGCGAACGGCCCGCGGCAGTGCAGTTTCTGCGTACTGATTCCCATCTCGGCGCCGAAGCCGAACTCCGCCCCGTCCGTGAATCGCGTGGAGGCGTTCCAGTAGACCGCCGCCGAATCCACGCCCCGCAGAAACTTGCGGGCGTTCGCTTCCTCGTGGGTCACGATTGAATCGCTGTGCTTGGTGGAGTACCGGTTAATGTGCGCGATCGCATCGTCGACACCGGCAACTACGGCCACTGCCATACATAGCCGCAGATACTCTTCGTACCAGTCCTGCTCAACCACCGCACCGACGTGCAATCCAGCAGCGAGGCTGCGCACTTTCCCATCGCCGCGCACTTCAACGCCTGCATCGATTAACTTTTTCACAATGCGCGGCACATATGCCGCCGCGACCCGTTCATGCACTAGCAACTTCTCAGCGGCATTGCACACGGACGGGCGCTGCGTCTTTGCATTGATCACAATCCGGTCGGCCATCTCAAAATCGGCCGTCTCGTCGACGAAGATATGGCAATTCCCTGCCCCGGTCTCAATCACCGGCACGGCGGAATTTTCGGTAACGAACGTGATAAGCCCCGCGCCGCCCCGAGGAATGATGACATCAACCAGCCCGCGCGCCTTGATCAACTCCTGCACCGATTGCCGCGAACTTGAATCCAACAATTCCACGGCGCCCTCAGGCACACCTGACACCGCCGTCATGATCTCGACCAGCCGCTGGCTGCTCTGTGCCGCTTCCTTCCCGCCGCGCAGAACTATGGCATTCCCGGTCTTCAGCGCCAGCACAGCAGTATCAACCGTCACATTAGGACGCGACTCGTAAATAATTCCAACAACGCCAAGCGGCACACGCACTTTGCGAATCCGCAGTCCGTTTGCCTTCGTCCACTCTGCCAAGGTTTCGCCTATGGGATCCGGCAGGGCCGCAACCTCTCGCACGCCCCGCGCCATGTCCTTGACCCGCTCCGAAGTGAGGAGCAACCGGTCGCGCATCGCGCCTTCGAGGCCAGCGTTCTCCACGTCCTCGCGATTCGCCGCCAGAATATCTTTCTCGTTGGCTTCGATCGCATCTGAAATCGCCAGCAGCAACGCGTTCTTTTCACTGGTCGAGAGCAAGGCCAGCCGGGCCGACGCGGCACGAGCCCGCAACAACTTCTCCTGCGTCGAAGCGGCGGTAGTGAGAGTGGCAGCCATGATCTAAATTATCGTTCCTTCTGTGGCGGAAAGTAAGTCCCGATCTTACGCTCCATACCTGCGGCAATCGCCTTGGGATGCCTTCCATTCACAATCGCCACGTGTACTCCGCCCTCGCTGGCCAGTTTGGCTGCGCGCAATTTGGAAATCATGCCGCCCCGCCCCAGAGAACTCTTCCCATTGCACTGCGCTTCAATCTCAGGAGTCAGTTTGCGAATCACGCGCTGCAAGCGCGGCTTCTTGCGCCCGTTCGGAACCAGGAATCCATCGACGTTAGTGAGCAAGAGCAGCCAATCTGCCTTGACCGCCGTGGCAAGCAGCGAACTGAGTTCATCGTTATCGCCGAACGCGCCTTCCAACTCACGCACCGAGACGCTGTCATTCTCATTCACAATGGGCACCACGCCCAATGCAAGCAGCTCCGCAAGCGCATTCTGCAGATTGCGGTAGCGCACCGGCGAAGTGAAGTCGTCGCTCGAGAGCAGCAGTTGCGCCACAACCTTCTTGCCAAAGAAAAGCCGCTCATAGGTATGCATCAGCTTGCTCTGCCCAACCGCTGCACAGGCCTGCATGCCGGGAACATCGCTGGGACGTTTCTGCAGCGCGAGCCCCGACATCCCCGCCGCGATCGCTCCCGAAGTCACGATCAAATATTCGTTCTTCGAGAGATCGAATTGATCGACCATGCCACGTAGGAGGTTGATATCGATCTGCCCGCCGGGAGCAATAAGACTAGTGCCGACTTTTATGACCACTCTCATAATGTTGGAATGCGGTCGGAGCGCTTCACTTTTTTCGCTGCCGCGAAACTCCAGCCTGGAGACCCGGCGGGCAAACTCTGCGGACCCAGCGGGGAGGGACAACATCTCTATCCTGCCGTTAGAATGACTTTCTGGCAAGATGAAAAATCCTGCCGAGTGCCTCGCTTATGCCTGCGTCCAACGCCACTAGCCGCTTTTCCGATCGCGTAGAAAACTATATCCGTTACCGGCCCGACTATCCTCTCGAAGTCGTTGCCCTTTTGCAGAGTGATTGTGGCCTTGCGCCACGTCACGACATCGCAGACATCGCCTTCGGCACTGGGATCTGGACGCGCCACCTTCTGGAAAATGGAAACCCTGTCTTCGGCATCGAGCCCAACGAAGACATGAGGCAAGCGGGCGAGCGCCTACTGGCGGCATTCCCCAACTTCAGCAGCATCGCCGGGTCTGCGGAAAAGACCACGCTTCCAAATCAAAGCGTTGATTTTGTCACCGCCGCACAAGCGGCGCACTGGTTCGATCGCGCAGCCGCTCGCCGAGAGTTCGTCCGAATTCTAAAGCCCGGCGGCTGGCTGGTTCTTCTATGGAACGAACGCGTCACAGATGCGACGCCGTTTCTGCGTGAATATGAACAACTCTTGCTTACCTACGGTACCGACTACCGAGAGGTCCGTCATGAGCGGACCACCGACGCGGTGAACGAATTCTTCGATCCCGCGCCATACCAGGAACGCACGTTCGACATGCGCCAGGAATTCGACTATGCCGGCCTTGAAGGCAGGCTGCTTTCATCATCGTACGCGCCGGGCCCCGGAAATCCGAAGCATGAACCTATGCTGCAAGAGTTGAAGCGCCTGTTCGAAGCGCACGCTATCGCGGGAGGCGTCGCGGTCGATTACAAGACGCGAGTGTATTTTGGACAACTGAAGTGACCTGATGGAGAAAACGTGTCCGACGAAAAATCCTTTCACATGACCCCTGAAGAGTTCCGACGCCACGGCCACGCCGTGATCGACTGGATCGCCGACTATCAAGCTCGCGTCGAGGCCTTCCCTGTCCTGTCGCAAGTGAAGCCAGGAGAAATCCGCGCCTCGCTTCCCGCCAATCCCCCGGCACAAGGCGAATCGTTCGACGCTCTACTGAAAGACGTCGAGCAGCTAATCTTGCCTGGAGTCACCCACTGGCAGTCGCCGAATTTCTTCGCGTACTTTCCCTGCAATGCCTCCGGCCCCGGAATTCTCGGCGACCTTCTTTCGTCGGGTCTGGGCGTGCAAGGAATGTTGTGGTCCACTAGTCCCGCCTGCACCGAACTCGAGACCCACGTCATGGACTGGCTCGTCTCCATGCTTGGTCTGCCTGAAAAATTTCTTTCGTCGAACACAGGCGGCGGCGTCATTCAAGATACAGCTTCCACCGCCGCGCTCACCGCGCTCCTGGCTGCCCGCGAGCGCGCCACCAACTACCGCAGCAAAAAGAAAGGATGCGATGGACGCCTCATCGCCTACGTTTCAACCCAAACGCATTCCTCTCTCGAAAAAGCGGCGATGATCGCCGGCATCGGCGTTGAAAACCTGCGGCAGATCGATGCCGATCAGAATCTCGCCATGCGCCCCGACGCCCTCGCCCGTCAGGTCGAAGTGGACCGCCGTGCAGGGCTCACTCCATTTTTTGTTTGTGCAACCGTGGGTACCACCTCTTCCGACGCCATGGATCCCGTTGGCGCGATCGGCGAAGTCTGCCGCCAGCACAATCTCTGGCTTCACGTTGACGCCGCGAAGTCGGGCACGGCCATGCTCTGCCCGGAGTTCCGTCACCTGCAAAGCGGAGTCGAACTCGCCGACAGCTACAACTTCAATCCGCACAAATGGATGTTCACCAACTTCGACTGCAGCTGCTTCTGGGTCGCCGATCGCAAGGCTCTGATTCAGACGCTCAGCATTCTGCCGGAATACCTGCGCAATCAGGCCACGGAATCAGGCGCGGTCATCGATTACCGTGACTGGCACATTCAACTCGGACGCCGCTTCCGCTCGTTGAAGTTGTGGCTCGTCATCCGTCACTACGGAGTCGAAGGCTTGCAGCACCACATTCGCGAGCATGTGCAACTCGCACAGCATTTCGTGCAATGGGTACGCAACGACGCCCGCTTCGAACTGGCCGCGCCCGCGCCGCTCAATCTGGTCTGCTTCCGGCACAAGGGCGGAGACACGGCCAACCAGACCATCATGGACCGCCTGAACCGCAGCGGCGATTTGTACCTCACGCACACAAAGCTGAATGGAAAGTTGACCCTGCGCTTCTCGGTAGGACAAACCCATACGCAGGCCCGCCACGTGGAGAAAGCGTGGCGCCGAATTCAAGAAGAAGCAGAAAAAGTGGGATGATGCGCCGCTCAGGATGCACGCATTTTTTCGATTTCAATCTTCCCAGGGATTCAGAACCGCTGCCTGAGTATTGGTGAAGTCGGTTACATTACGTGACACAATTGTAAGGTTGTGTTCCATCGCGGTGGCTGCCAGTAGTCCGTCGATACTAGAGATCGTCCGGCCCCTGCGCTTTGCCTCTGCGGCTAGTAAACCCCACCGATCAGCGACGGCTGCATCAATCGGCAAGATCCTTCCAGCAAACCGAGCTTGCAAGTCCACTTCCAACCAGGCTTCCAACTGGCTTCGGCGCCTGCTTTGGGGTAAACCGGCTACGCCCCTCCGAATCTCTCCGAGTGTGAGCACACTGAGATAGAGCAGGCTTTCATCGGCTGCGTCAATCCACTTCAGGACGCTCGGCTCAGGTCTGTTGCGGACCAACTCAGAGATGCAATTGGTGTCCAGCAGGAAGCCGTTCATAGCTCAATGTCACGTCCGGCGTCGCGATCCCGTTCCAGATCAAGGTCAACTCCCACGAGCGGCGACTGACGAAAAAATTGCACGATACTTTTCGGCTGATCTGCCTTACCCACCAGCCGCGCAAACTGCTCCTCCGCGATCATCACTACGCCTTCTTTACCCTGGCGTGTAATTCGCTGCGGACCTTCGGTGCGGGCCAGCCGGAAGACCTCACTGAACCGCGCTTTCGCTGTTTGAATTTGCCAGGATTCTCCGGCGGCCTTCAGCCCGGCAACGGGTGCGGATGAAGCTCTGCGATCAGGTTTTTTCACTGATTTGGCCATATTGTGCCTCGTTCTGACTAGTCTGACTAGACTATATGATGGCTTTTTTTCCCTCCTCTGGTCAAGAGAATTCGAACAGTGAGGAGCCGGAAGAATCGAGCTGCAGCCCACCAGCTTCTCGCCTCATGCCTTTGCCTGGTCCAATACCTGCCGCACCTTCCCCGCTAATGTTGAGGGCGTAAATGGCTTGGCGAGAAAATCGATGCCCGGCTCGAGCACGCCCTTGTGCACGATCGCCGTGTCGGTGTATCCCGACATGAATAAGACTTTGGTCTGCGGGCGCAGCTTTTGCATCACGCGCGCGAGTTCAGGCCCGCTCATATCCCGCATGATCACATCCGTCAACAGCAGATCAATTACGCCGCTGTGTTGCTCGCAAACGCGCTCCGCCTCCGAAGGATTCTCTAACTCCAGCACCGAATATCCGCAAGCCTTCAGCACGGCGACCGTCAGATTACGAACGTGCAGATCGTCTTCCGCTACAAGCACGGTCTCGCTTCCACAGATCGCAGGTTCTGAGTGCTGCATCCTGGCCGAATGTCCTGCGGAATCCTCTACACGCGGAAGATAGACCTTGAAGGTACTGCCCCGCCCCATTTCGCTATAAACGCAGACGTGCCCGCCGCTCTGCTGCACAATGCCGTACACCGTCGCCAATCCCATGCCCGACCCCTTGCCCACTTCCTTCGTTGTAAAAAACGGTTCGAAGATGTGGGAGAGAGTCTCGGTATCCATGCCAGTGCCGGTGTCGCTGACCGCTAACATGACGTATTGGCCGGGGCAAACCCCGGCGTGCTCGTGCGCGTAGTTTTCGTCGAGTTCGACATTCGCCGTCTCAATCGTCAACTTTCCTCCGCCGGGCATGGCATCACGCGCATTGATGACCAGATTTACCAGCACTTGCTCGATTTGCCCCAGATCGGCCTTCACGGCGCCCAAGTGTGGAGATGGCGTGGTCACAATCTTCACGTTCTCGTGAATGAGTCTCTGCAGCATCTTGTCGACGTCGACAATGATCGCGTTGAGATTCAGAATGCTGGGCTGCAGTACTTGCTTCCGTCCGAACGCGAGTAACTGGCGTGTGAGTGCAGCGGCGCGCTTTCCGGCTGTAATAATCTGCCTGGCACCGCCATGAACGCTGTCTGCCGTAGGATCTTCGTCTTCCAGCATCTGCTGGGCATACCCCATCACCACGGTGAGCACGTTATTGAAATCATGCGCGACGCCGCCGGCGAGGCGCCCAATCGCCTGCATCTTCTCCGATTGCAAAAGCTGCTGGAAGAGCAACCGGTAGCGCTCGTCCGAGGCCCGAAGGGCTTCCACGTTCTCGTAGTTGCGATATTGGCTCAGCGTCAAATGCGCGCCGTAGCACACCAGGGACACGATCACGGCGCCATAGGCAACCATGCGATCATGATTCGCCGCGGGGATGGCCAGCGCCCACACCGTAAGCGGCATCAACCCAAGTCCGATGTTCTTAAGCAGGAACGCACGCTTGTTCCATGGTTCGACCGGCATGTTCGCGGCAGCCGAGGCGGGCTGCTCAAATCCCGCCGCAAGAATCGCAGCCACCACGAAGGGAACGGTCCAGGCCAGACTCGTCCAACTTCCAGAGGTCGCGCGAATGAAAGTGAGCGCATAATCTCCCACTCCCGCCGCGAGAGCATAGACGATGAGGTACACCGACATTCTCCGGCATAACGCGCGGATCAAAGGAGTGCGAGCCCAAATCGAACGCAGGGCGAATGCCGCAGCCAGCACGAAGTTGAGCACGTTGGTCATGCCCTGCTCCATCATTTCGAGGCTGTGCTCTCCCGCCGGAAGTGCGCGCAAAAACAGAAAATCGTAATAGATGAGAAACGCCACCATCAGCATCTGGACGAATTCGAGCGAGCGATGCCAGTCCAGGCCTGAGGGGTCTTCCCCCTCGCGCAGGAACAGCGCCATCACGATGGGAGCGTCATAACAAAGGTAGAGAAATTGCGAAATCGGAGAGGCAGGAACCGCTTGGCCGAGAAAGTTTTCGTAGTACGTCCAAACTACGTTGGAAACTGCGTAGGCCACGAATGCGACGGAGAAGAGTATCCAGAACGTGCGCGCCACATTGCGACTGCGACGGAAAGCAGAAAAACAGAAAGCGGCCGCGGTCAGGCACGACGCAATCTGAATGACGTTGGAAATCAGGTCCCGCGACATCCCGGGCCCTAGAAACAGAAATCCCGCCACTTGAACAAGAACGAGAAGCCACGCGGCCCACACGATTCGTCGCGACATAGCTCCGGATGTCGTCAAGACCTGCCTAAGCCTCCAATTTCCGCGAGTAGATTCCAGCTTCGACAGACCAAAATCAATGGCCGACGTCCATCATGGATTGCAGAACTGCAGGAAGATTACCTGCTAGAGCGTCTGTCTTTTCAAGTGGTGTCGAAATGTTATGTCTTGACTCCTGTCAAGTCAATGCAGCCCCTGACAGTACGCGCAGGCATACAGAGTGGAATCACAGGGGCATCGTATGTGTCGTAATTGGCGGGCTTCCGGGATCAGTCAGCCGGCATGGGTGCAACTCTGGGCGCTGTTCGACGTTCCGTGCCCGTATAGGACGCGATCGCGGGACTCTCCAGCCACTTGCGTACCTCAGGAAGCGCCTTGCGCATAGCCGCTTCGCCTACGCGAACCAGATCGCCGGCACGCTTGAAGTCATCATAGGCGAATCCCGCAACATCGGGTTCGATCACGACGTCGGCAGCTTCGCGCCACAGGCACGACATCGCATCCTGCGCGATCGCGAATGATTGTCCGATCACATCAAACAGATGCCGCGGCGGCCCGCCGTTCGCCCACGTGCCCTTCAAGTGCACGGCCAGCACTCTGTCCGCGCCCATGTCACGCAGCGGCCGCGTGGGCACGGGATGCGAAAGCATTCCATCGACCAGGTAGCGCCCCCGAATCTGCACCGGCAAAAACATCCCCGGATACGCGCAGCTGGCACGCACCGGATCGATCATCGATCCAGATTGGAACACCACGCCTTCGCCTGTGTTGAAATCGGTCGCGGTCACTCCCAGCGGGATGCGCAACTCCTCAAACGTTTTCACTTTCAAAATGCGAGTGAGAAAAGAAACCATGCGGTCGTTCGAGGCAAAGCCGCAACGCGATAGTGTCCAACGGGCGAACGAGGTAAAGCGCACATTGTGCGCCAGAGCTTCCAGCTCAGCGAGCGAGGCGCCACTACAATACGCCGCGCCCATCAGCGCTCCGACACTCGTCCCCGTCACTACACTTACAGGAATCTTTTCTTCTTCGAGAACTTTGAGAACGCCGATGTGTGCGATGCCGCGGGCAAATCCTCCGCCCAATGCCACGCCAATCGCTGGAATCCGGAAGGATGGATCTGGCCCTGACTTGCGGGAGAGCTCCCGCCCAAAGGCCTGCACGGACCGAATGATCTTCCCCAGACCGTTCAACCCTAACCCCACATCCAGCCGCCAGCTGCCGGAAGTCCCACAATGCTACCTAACTAATAAGATGCCATATTTCCACAGAAAGCTGCAGGGCACAACCGTGCCACTCAGGATTACCTTGAATAAACCCTTGGTAACAGTAACAGTTACCTTAACGCCTTCAGCGGCGTGACGAAATTCCTGTATTCCTGCTAAGTTGCAGACAGTATGGTCCGCGAGATTTCATCCGGGGGAGTGGTCATCCGCAAGAAAGACGATGAGTGGTGGATGGCCGCCATCGAACTGCCCTCTGCGGGGCTCCCTACGGTCGCGGTTCCCGACGCGACAAAGCGCGAGGTGCGGCCGAAACACAAACCAGTTCTGTGCCTGCCAAAAGGCCTCGTCGACCCCGGTGAGAAGCCGCTCGAAGCTGCCTTGCGAGAAGTCCGCGAAGAAACCGGCATCACCGCGGTTCCCATTACCAAGCTCGGAGATAGCAAATATGTTTACGTCCGCTCGTGGGGCGACGGCGAGCGTGTCTTTAAAATTGTCAGCTTCTATCTTTTCCGCTACGAGTCTGGACGCATCGACGAAATCGCCGAAGCCATGCGCGTTGAAGTCGGCCGCGCCAAATGGGTTCGCCTCGAGGACGCCCCTAGACTCCTCGCCTACCGCGGCGAAAAACAAATGGCGCGCCAAGCCTTGGATTACGTCAGCGCCCACGCAGAACTGTGACTGTTCATTTTCTCTATAGGGCGTCATCCCGAGCGGGGCTGCCTTTCAGGCGGAGAGAGGGGTCTCGCGCGGAACCCGAAGCCGTCACACCCTGTGATTCCAGCCCTAGATAATTCATCCCCGATGCGATTACCATTACCAGTTCACAATTCAGATCCTCCGTGTCCCCCGTATCCCCTGTGGTTAAAGACGTTCATACCGAGGCCTGATCATGAAACGAATCAATAAAGTCGCCATCCTCGGCGCCGGAACCATGGGCGCCCGCATCGCCGCGCATTTCGCCAATGCCGGCGTTCCCAGCTACTTGTTCGATATCGTTCCCCCCGACGCCGACGGTCCCGCGCGCAACAAGATCGCCGCCGCCGGACTCGAAGCTGCCAAAAACTCCAAGCCCGCCGCCTTCATGGACCCCTCCCTCGCCCGCTTCGTCACCGTAGGCAACTTCGAAGACGACATCAAAAAACTCGCAGACGTCGACTGGATCATCGAAGCCGTCGTCGAAAATCTCGATATCAAGCGCGCTCTGCTCCGAAAAGTCGAAGCCGTCCGCAAGCCCGGTACCATCGTCACCACGAACACGAGCGGCCTTCCTGTCGGAAAAATCGCCGAAGGATTTTCCGACGATTTCCGCTGGGCCTGGTTCGGCACACACTTCTTCAACCCGCCCCGCTACATGCGCCTTTTGGAAATCATTCCCACGCCTGAGGCCGACCGCGCCGCCATCGACGCTATCGCCCACTTCTGCGACGTACGTCTCGGCAAAGGCGTCGTCATCGCCAAAGACACCCCCAACTTTATCGGTAACCGCATTGGCACCTTCTCTGTGCTCAACGTCATTCGCCTCATGCAGGAGATGGGCCTCACCATCGAAGAAGTCGACGCTCTCACCGGACAGGCCGTGGGATGGCCCAAGTCCGCCACCTTCCGCACCATCGACCTTGTCGGTCTCGACATTCTCGGCCACGTCGTCGGCAACATGACGACCAACGTTCACGACGAGCGCAGCGACCTGCGCCTTCCCGACTTCTTCACCCAGATGCTGCAAAACAAGTGGTTAGGCGACAAAACTAAAGGAGGCTTCTACAAAAAATCAAAAGTGGCGAACGGCAAGGAAGATGAACGCCTAGCCCTCGACTGGAAGACGCTGGAATACCATCCCCGCCAGAAGCCAAAATTTCCCGCGTTGGAAATGGCGAAGACCATCGAAGACACCGGCACCCGGCTTCGCACTCTTCTCGGCCTCGATGGCAGCGGCCCACAGAAAGGCGATAAGGCCGGTGCGTTCCTGTGGTCCGCTCTTACCGATCTCTGGACCTACTCCGCCAACCGCGTCCCTGAAATTTCCAACTCCGTCGTTGAAATCGATCGCGCCATGCGCCTCGGCTTCAACTGGGAACTCGGCCCCTTCGAACTCTGGGATGCCGCCGGCGTCGAGGCCACTGTCACTCGCATGAAGAAAGAGGGAAAGCCCGTCCCCGCCAACGTCGAGCGTTTGCTGGCCAAGGGACAAAAATCCTGGTATCTCGACGACCCCAAATCTCCTTCTGGACGTAAATACTGGGAGATGGGCACCGAAAGCTGGGAATCGATTCAAGTCCCCGCGGGCGTCTGGTCGGTCACAGTCGCGAAGAAATCCAACGGCGTGGTTAAGAAAAACTCCGGCGCGTCGCTCGTCGATCTCGGCGACGGCGTGGCCTGCCTCGAGTTCCACAGCAAAATGAACTCCCTCGGCGCCGACATCATCACTTTGATCACGCAGTCGCTCAAGCCCGGCGGCCCGGGCGACGCCTTCGACGCCTTCGTCATCACCAATGACGCCACCAATTTCTCCGTCGGCGCCAACCTCATGCTGCTGCTCATGAGCGTTCAGGAAGACGAGTGGGACGACGTGGACCTCGCCATTCGTCAATTCCAGGGGATGACCCAGGCGATCAAGTTTTCGCCGAAGCCGGTAGTCTCCGCGCCATTCGGGCTATGCCTGGGCGGCGGTACCGAAATTTCATTACACGCCGCAGCGCGCCAACCGCACGCCGAACTCTACACGGGCCTGGTGGAAGTCGGAGTCGGCCTGCTCCCCGGCGGAGGAGGCTGCAAGGAAATGCTGCTGCGCGCCGTCGATAGCGCAGCCGCCTCGCGCGGCAAAGTCTCTGGCGAAGCTCTCGCCGCTTCCGTCGAGATGATGGAGGCCATGAAGAAAGCCTTCGAAGCCATCGCCACCGCGAAGGTCGCCACGTCAGCTCATGAAGCCCGCGGACTTGGATTCCTCTCCGACTCCGACCGCATCACCATGAACCGCGAGCGCGTTCTCTCCGATGCGAAGGCTCGCGCCCTCGAACTCGTGCGCGCCGGATACGAACCCCCGGTGCCTCGCACCGACATTCCCGCACCCGGCGAAAGTCTCCTCGCCGCACTCAAAATGGGCGTTCACCTCATGCGCCAGGGAGACTTCATCACCGATTACGAAGTGAAACTAGGCGGCAAAATCGCCGAAGTCCTCTGCGGCGGCAACGTCACCCCCGGCACTCCAGTCAGCGAGCAATACATCCTCGACCTCGAACGCGAAGGCTTCAAGTCCCTCTGCGGCGAAAAGAAGACCCAAGAAAGAATTCAGTTCACTCTGAAAACAGGAAAGACATTGCGAAACTAAAGAGGAACTGAAGGGGAACTGAGAAAGAACCGAAGGGGAGCTGAAGGGTGCCCCATACTAATCTCGACGCACTTTGGCGAGATTAGTGTGGGGACTTTGACTCCCGCAATCTCAAGACACTATTTCTTTGCGTGCCCGACGCGTGCCAATGTGGAAAAGCGACCTTCATGGTCGTTCGTGCGTCCGATACCCGGGCTTTCCCCTTGACAGCCAGGATGGATCAAGGCAAAATCTGCGAACTTGCCCTGGGTTGCGGGAATATCCCTGCCGCCTTGGCCTCCGCTCACGATTGCATAAGTCTTATCTAACTTCCCTCTCTGCATGCCTGAAGCTCTTGCCAGAAAGTCTTGCTGATCGGCTGGGACGCCGCCGACTGGAAGATCATCACCCCTCTTCTCGACCAAGGTCTCATGCCTACCCTGGAAGACTTCGTCAATCACGGGGTCATGGGAAACATCGCCACCCTCCAGCCGATTTTGTCCCCCATGCTGTGGAACTCCATCGCCACCGGCAAGCGTCCCGACAAACACGGCATCCTCGGTTTCATGGAACCCGATCTGCAAACCGGTGCAGTCCGTCCCGTCGCCAGCACCTCCCGCAAAGTCAAAGCGATTTGGAACATCCTCACGCAGCGCGGATACAACGCTCACGTCGTTGGCTGGTTTGCGGGACACCCCGCCGAGCCCATCCGCGGCATCTCGGTCTCAGATCTCTTCCCTTACGCAGTTGGTCCGCTCGACAAGGAATGGCCTCTCCCGCCCGGCGCAGTTCATCCCGAAAGCATGCGTGACCGCTTCGCCGCTCTTCGCATGCATCCGTCGGAGGTGACCGAGGCCGCCATTCTTCCATGGATCCCGCGCGCTGCCGAAATCGATCAGGAAAAAGACAAGGGCCTGCAACAGTTCGCCAAAGTTCTCGCCGAGAACTGCTCCATTCACAACGCGGCCACTTGGATTCTGCAGAACGAGCCGTGGGATTTCCTCGCCGTCTATTACAACGCCATCGATCACTTCTCCCACGGTTTCATGCACTACCATCCGCCACGAATGGACGGAATTCCCGAAAACAAATTCGAGATCTACAAAGACGTCATCAACAGCGCCTATCGTTTTCACGACATGATGTTCCAGACCTTGCTCGACCTTGCCGGCCCCGACACTACCGTCGTGCTCGTCTCCGATCACGGCTTTCACTCCGATCATCTTCGGCCTCGTGCCATTCCCCACGAGCCCGCGGGCCCAGCGGTGCAACACCGTCGATTCGGAATCATCTGCATGAAAGGCGAGCACATCCAGCAGGACGAAAGAATCTACGGTGCCACGCTGCTCGATGTAACTCCGACGATCCTGACGTTGTTCGGATTGCCCGTGGGCGAAGATATGGACGGCCGCGTTCTCGCAGGCCTTTGATGAGCCGCCGCAGATCACGCGGATTCCAAGCTGGGAAACGGAGCCGGGCGAATGTGGCATGCATCCCGCCGATCTCCGCATGGATCCCGTCGCCGCGCAAGCAGTGCTGCAGCAGTTCGTCGCCCTCGGCTACATCCAGCCTCCGAGTGTAGACCAGGCGCGAGCCGCCGAGACCGCTTTGCGAGAGCAGCGATACAACTTGGCGCGTGTCTATTTAAACTCACAACGCATCGCGGAAGCTCAAACAATCTTCGAGCAACTCACCATCAAGTGGCCCGACGAATCTCGATTCTTGCAGCATTTCGCCCAATGCGCTCTCGCGCAAGGACACCACGAACAAGCCAAAACACTGCTGCATCAGCTCATCGCCTTCAAACCGAAAGCGGCGCCAGACAGAAAATCTGATCCGTCAACAGCTACAGAAAGACCGGGTCCCGCAGACGCAGCCACCAACTCCCAACCCAGGGCATGGGTGGCCTTGCTCATGGGCACGATTCACTTCGAAGAAGGAGCCTTGGATGCGGCCCTGACATGTCTTCAGCGAGCTGAACATTCAGATTCGCATCTCCCCGACTTACATCTGAGAATCGGTGAAACCTATCTGCGACAAAAGCGTACCCACGATGCCGAACGCGCCTTTCAACGTGCGCTTGAAATTGATGGCGACTGCGCCGAAGCTCATCTCGGATTGGCTCTCGTCCATCTACGGCAACGCCACAACGAAAATGCTGCCGAACAAGCATTGCTCGCTGTGGGTCTGCAGCATTTTCTGCCGCTCGGCCACTTTTATCTTGGCATAGCCTTGGCCCGCCTCGGCCATTACGACCGCGCCGTCCTCGCCTTCGAAACTTCCCTGACCATGCACCCAGGCCTGATCGCAGCACACCGCTGGCTGGTCGCTCTCAATACACGTCCTGGCGGCGATTTGGGAAAAGCCGTGCGCCACCGCGAGATCCTTCTCCGCATCCGGCGCCAACGCCAGCTCCAAGTGGAGAAAGGCTGAGAGGAATCGCGAGGCCTCCCGAAACTTCGCCGGCGCCCCTGCTAGCCGGAGAGCCGGATGGTGAAAAACGCAAGGGTTCCCGAGGAAAGAGCGACGCCGAGATACCACCACCTGGAAGCGCGCACGGCCGCGACAAACGCAAGAACAGTGGCCAGAAAAGCCGCACCAAGTACGATCTTGTATTCGTGTTGCGCCCCGGCAAGGCTGTCTACGAAACGGTCGGCCCTTGATGGGTTAAGCAGAGACACCCAGAGCAACACAATCAGGATCATTCCGACAAGGCCCAGCAGATGGGGAAACTGGCGTTCCATGCAGTAACTGTACCCTTCGGCGGCTTCTCAAATACCCCAGCCCCAATCAGCGGAACGGATCAGGGAACCGAAAGCCCGATTGATCGCCAATGACTGCCAGCCTGGTTACTTTTTTTCGGACGGAAAGATAGTCTTCCAGTCGTTCTTCATGCTGATCACAATCCAACCACTCTTCTTCGCCTCCGCCATGAGCGCGTCGGAAAAGGTGCCGACGTGCGTGTCGGGAAGACCTCCGCCAGGTCCGTAGGCATACTCTCTGTCGCCATCATCGTGATGCACCAGCATCATCAAACGGGCGCCGTCACCAGCCTGCGTCCACTCGAGCATCTGCTGATCGCCTCCCGAGTTGCCGAAGGCCGCCTGCGGCCGCTTGCCGATGAACAGGTTGATCCCCACCGCCTTGCCCGGGCCGTCGTCAATGAGGAACACTTTCGGTTCCCGCATGAGCACCGGCTTGTCGCCCTCATCCTTGTATGTGGTCACAATGCTCGACCCCACGACCTGCTCGGGCGGAACCCCATAGACTTGCTCGCTGTAGACGCGCACGAACTCCTGTCCGCCTCCTGTCACAATATACGTCCTGAAACCGTTTTCGCGGAGATACCGCATCACTTCCAGCATGGGCTGATAGACGAGATCGGTATACAGGCGATTGAAGCGCGGAGCCTTGGCGGTCGTGATCCATTCCCTCACCAGAGCCACAAACTCTTCCGTGCTCATTCCGGCATGTGTCACCCCTAGAATCTCCATCCAGTCCGACTCGGTGAACTTGCTCATCGCTTCCCTGTCGCCTGCGAGGACCGACTTGAACGGATCCTTCTCCTTCCATTCCGGGTGCTGCGGTGCCATTTTTCCCAGGCGGTCCAGCGCGAACATCGCTTGTCCGTACAACGGATGTTCCGTCCAAAGCGTGCCATCCTGATCAAAGGTCGCGATGCGGTCGTTCGGCTCTACATACTTGGGACTGGATTTCTCCGTTGTCGCTTTCACGAAGGCGAGAATAGCTTGCTTAGCAGGTCCATCATTCCAGGATGGCAAAGGGTCACGGGCATTGGCATTCACCACTCCGCCCAGGAGAATAGACATGGCGATCGCCGCTCTTACACAGAGTTGCAAACGCGTACTGGGATTTCTCATTTGCGTGCTCCATTCATGCAAACGCTTCTGCTTAAGGGAACATGCGTCAAGCTAAGTGAAAACTGTCACTTGTGACAGCTGACGACATTCTTGGGAACTGAATTACAACCAGCTCGGATGCGGATAGCTAGCAGAGCCTGCTGGGTGACTACAGCTTTTACCACTAGTCACTGAGAGATTTACCGCCAGTCGTAGCTCATCGGATGTACGATTCATCATGCGAGAATAGATTGATGGTCTATCTGCGATAACGCAAACCTAACGGCGCTAGAGGATGCTTGCAAACGATTCGTCAAATGGCTCTGGTTCAGGATGGGACAAGCACGCGTGACAAAGTTCAGTAGCCGCATTCTTGACCGCGAACCGTATTTTGGTTCCCGTTCGAAGTGGTTTGTGGTGTGCGTAACAGCCGCA
>Ga0207663_10000313_pt1 | contig 21133 bp, 16 predicted proteins | sample LARL53metaG_FD_184346 | JGI IMG/M metagenome (GOLD analysis project Ga0207663, IMG submission 184346) | Corn, switchgrass and miscanthus rhizosphere microbial communities from Kellogg Biological Station, Michigan, USA - LAR L5-3 metaG... | ecosystem: Host-associated > Plants > Roots >...
AGGGCGTACGCAGTGTCCAGCTGCCGCTCGTAATTCTCGATACCGCCGGACGTCTCATTATGGATGATCAGGTGCACGCCTTTCGATTTCGCGTACCGCGCCACCTCGGCCAGGTCGTAGTCGGGATACGCCTGCGTGAAGGAGAACGCCTCGCGGTTCTTGATCCAGTCGCCGTCCCAGCCCGTGTTCCACCCCTCCACGAGCACGCCGCCGAACCCGTTTGCCGCGGCGAAGTCGATCATCCGCTTGGCATTCGCCGTGGTCGCCCCGTGCTTCGGTCCCGAGCTCCAGGTGTTGATCCCCAGGTGCATGCCCCACCAGATGCCGACGTACTTCATCGGCTTGATCCAGTCGGTCTTCGCGAGCACGCTCGGCGGATTGAGATTGAGACCCAACAGGGATGGGGCGAGATCGGTGACGCGGTCGGCGACCTGAATCGTCCGCCATGGCGTCACGAACGGCGTGTGGCCCCGCACCTTGATCCCATCGGCCATCGGCTGGAGGGCCGCGCGGAGCGTGCGGCCTTCCATACGCGGCCCCGCGAGAAACATCCGCGCGTAGTCCTCGAGGTCGGCTTCGTGGATCACCATACACGTGTGGCCGTCGGTGAGCTCGAGCGTGAGCGGCGTCTGCACGCTGTCCAACGTGCTGAGCGGCGCGGACGAAAACAGCTCTTCCGAGCGGTCCAGCCGGGGGCGGTTGGACGGAATCCACCAGGCCTTCGCGTTATCGGCAAGCGTGAACTCGGTGAGCTCGTCCGTGATCTCGAAGGCGCCAAGACCGGGCTGCTCCGGGAGCTCGTAACGAAATCCCACGCCGTCGTCGAACGCGCGTACCCGCAGCGTAACGCGCCGTTTCAGCGCCGTCGTCTCCTCGAGGGACACCGCGACCTCGTTATGGTGGTCGCGCACGCGCGCCACTTCGCCCCATGGTTGCGTCCACATCTCGTCGTGCGTGTCGCGGGTGGTGTCCGTGATGCGAAGGCTGTCGCGCAGCGGTGGAGCGTCTTTGAAGGCAAAGCCGAGTATCGAGGGATCGATCAATGCGCGTCCATCGCGCGCGAGCGTGTAAGACAAATGGCCTTCCCGCAGCGACAGCGTGACCTGGTTTCGGCCGTCGGGGGACGTGACGCTGACTTGACTGGCCGCCGGCGCCGCGAGGGTAGCGGCGAGCGCGAGCGCGAGATAGATGGGGTGTCGAGGCATGGGGCGAAATACTAGAGCGAGCGTCGAAAACCCGCTACATTGGCGTCCGAATGCCCCCCCCGAAGACCCTGATTGCAACGCTTGCCGGCCTCGCCCTGGTGGCGCAAGGCGCCGCGGCTCAGGCCGCGCCCGACACCGCCTGGGTCCGCCGCTGCGCGATTTACGAGGTCTTCGTCCGCGATTTCTCGCCGAGCGGTGACTTCACAGGGGTGACCCGCGGGCTCGACCGGATCCGGTCCACGGGGGCGAACGTCATCTGGCTCATGCCGATCTATCCCGTTGGCGTCCTGAATCACAAGGGGCCGCTGGGCTCCTCGTACGCGGTGCGGGACTATCGCGGGATCAACCCAGCGTACGGCAGCGCCGCGGACTTCCGGGCGCTGGTGCGAGCCGTGCACGCGCGCGGCATGAAGCTCATCCTCGACTGGGTGCCGAATCACACCGCCTGGGACAATGTCTGGATCAAAGGGCATCCAGACTTCTACGTGCGGAACGAGCAGGGCGAGATCAGCGTGCCCCGAGACCCGGATGGCAAGCTCACCGACTGGACGGACGTCGCGCAGCTCGACTACAAGAACCCCGAGCTGCGGCGCACCATGATCGCTACGATGCAATGGTGGCTCACCGAATACGGGATCGACGGGTTCCGGGTAGACGCGGCCGGCTTCGTCCCGGACGCCTTCTGGCGCGAAGCGGTCCCGACGCTGCGCGCCACGGTGCCACGGCCGATCCTCCTGCTGGCCGAGTGGGGCGATCTCAAGATGCACGGCTTCGGATTCGACCTCACTTACGCCTGGGATTCCTACGGCCGCCTCAAGGCGGTCTGGGCGGGCGCGCCCGCGGAGAAGTTCGTGACAGACGAACTGACGGACATGCAGGCGATGCCCCGCGGCGGGATGCGGATGCGCTTCACCACCAACCACGACGAGACAGCCTGGGACAAGCCGCCGATTGCCCTCTTCGGGGGTGCCGCGGGTGCGCGCGCCGCCTACGTGGCCATGACGCTGCTCCCTGGGCGGCCGCTCCTCTATAACGGCCAGGAGGTCGAGAATCCCCAGCACCTCGGTCTCTTTGTGCGTGACTCGATTGCTTGGGGCCAGCCCGATACGGCCGCGTCCCGCGCATTCTATCGACGGGTCCTGCATATCGCCGACACCGATTCAGCCTTCTTGTCCGGAACAATCGTGGAGGTCGAAACCAGCTCCGCGAGCGACGTGATCGCGTACGCGCGGGGTAACGCGCTCGTTCTCGTCAACGCGCGGAGCCGTGCCGTGAGTACGGCGGTGAGAGGATTCGAGGTGAAAGGCGCCCGTGATCTCTTGACCGACCGGGTGCAGCGCAGCGATACCGTATCGTTGCCGGCCTACGGAGCCGTCGTCCTCGAGAGATAGAGCACGAGACTCTGCCGAGCGGCGAGCTTCGCCGCTGGGATGTAGCCTTCAATCGCACCATCCTGGCTCACAGTCAGCACCGCGCCATTCGGGCCAGCGAGTAGGCTGCGCGCCCTGTACTTGCCTGCAGGCAGGCTTCCGGCAGGTCCTGCGATCGAGACCTTCGACGCCATACCGCCGCCCATGTTGGCGACGACCAGCACGGAGCCCTTGTCCGCCCGTCGCAAGTAGGCAGCGACGTGCGTGTCCGTGGTCGTGAGGGGCACAAGCCGTCCCGCTGCCAAGGCCTCGTTCTCTTTGCGCAAGTGAATGAGCCGCCGGTAGAGATTGAGCAGCGATCGCGAGTCGTGATCCTCGAGGGCGACGTTTCTCGTCATCGAGTCAGGCTGCGGAGCCTCCCACTCGTGCTCCGTAGTGAAGCCCACTCCCGTGCGCGGGCTCCACTGCATGGGCGTCCGCAGTCGTGGGTCGGGCTTCTCCCCCGTCATCCCAATTTCTTCGCCGTAGTACACGAACGGCAGACCCGGCAGCGTGAGCAGGAGCGTCGCCGCGAGCTTCGCGGAAGGGACGTCGTTGCCGAGGAGCGACATCACACGCGTGCCATCGTGATTCGAGAGGAACGGCGAATAACGATACGAGGGCATCGTGTCCTGCAGCCTGAGGAAGCCCGAGAGGAAACCGGCAGCCGAGCCATGGCGAATGGCTGAAACGAGCGAGTCGGCGAGCTCGAAGCCGAAATATGAGGTGAGCTGATCCGGATAATACGGCAGTAGCGCGTCGATCTTGGCCCACACCTCGCCGACGGTGTAGACGTCCGGCTTCACGCTTTTCAGGTGCTCCGAGTATTCTCGCAGGACCGCGTGTGTGCCGGGGCACCCCATGAGACAGCTGCCTTCTTCCACCAGATACGGGACTGCGTCGAGGCGAAACCCGTCCACCCCCATGTCCTTGATCCAGAATTCGGCGATCTTCTCCGCCTCCTGCAACACCGCGGGGGTCTCGTAGTTGAGATCGGGCATCCCGCTCCAGAACACCCCATAGTAGTACTCGTCCCGTACCGGCGACTTGTGCCACGCCTCAGCGCCCCAGGGCCCCTTGCCGAGCGACGTGGGAGAGAAGCGATACCAGGAGCGATACGGCGACGCTGTGTCCGAGAGGGCCGCCTTGAACCACGGGTTCTCGCTCGAGGTGTGATTCAGCACCATGTCGATCAGCACCACGATGCCGCGACGATGCGCCTCGGTCATCAGCCGCTTGAAGTCCTCGTTCGTCCCGTAGGCTGGCTCAACCTTGTAATAGTCGCTCACGTCGTAGCCGTGGTAGCTCGGTGAGACCATAATGGGCATGAGCCAGATGCACGAAGCGCCGAGGCCCTTGATGTAATCGAGTTTCTGTGTCAGACCGTTCAGGTCGCCAGTGCCGTCGGCGTCCGAGTCGTAGAACGACCGCACGAAGACTTCGTAGCAGGTGGCGCCGCGCGTCCACGCAGGGCCATCCGGCCGTTGAGCGGGAAGCGAACCCGAGACGCAGGCGAGCAGGGCAGCCCCGACGAGGGCCGCGCGAGAGATTGACACGCGCGGCGCGACTGTGGTACTACTCGGCGAACCTTCGGGAGCTAGTATGCGCGAGAACATGGGCACATTTCGCGTCGGACTTGAAGTTGCGAACCCCGCCCGCCCCGGTGAATGGCGGACGCTCGTGTCCGTGCTGGTGGACACAGGCGCGGAGTTGTCCTGGTTTCCCACGACCGTGCTCGAATCGCTCGGTATCGAGCGCGTCAACGTTCGGCGCTTCCGCCAAGCGGACGGGACCATATTAGACCGCTGGACCGGGGGCGTTATCCTCCGCGTCGCCGGTGTCCAGACCTGGGACGAGGTCGTCTTCACCGAGCTCGGAGACTTGACCTTACTCGGCGCTCGGTCATTGGAAGGCTTGAATCTGCGGGTAGACCCGATCACGCACCAGCTGATCGACGCCGGGCCTGCTCCCGCGGCAGTCGGCTCGCTCACGGCAGCAGCGTTTCCACGTCGATCGCCACGCTCGAATTTGTCGGCAGGCTCAGGTGGACGGCTCCGGTCGAATCAACGACTAGGGTAATGCCCGCACACACCGAACCATTAACTCCGCCCGTGATCAGATCGCAGTAAGTGCCGGGCGCCATTCCCGTGGTGACAGTCGTATCCACCGCGGTGACCTCTCGATTGATGGCGACGAACCCTTTGTTCCCCCGTGAGAAGGCGATCGCGTTGGCGCCGTTGTCCCACCAATGGTTGATGTCGGTTCCGGCGACGACGCGCCGGAAGCGCACCATGTTCTTGATAGACGGATCGCGGTGCTCGCACACCCACTCCCCGTCCACAGCGGTCTCGAGGCTCGACGCGCAGATCACGTTCACGGTCCAGCCGTTCGCGTCCGAGGGCGGTCCCATCGAGTTCTCGAGCGGGCAGGCAAACGCGAAGCTCGAGAGGATCGACGGGTACCCATACGGCTGCGCCAGCATCCAGACGTTCGCAACGCGAAAGACGTTTCCATCGCGATAGCTGAGCCCGCACTGGTGCTGCGTATCGTGGTTCTGGAGGAACACGACGGCCTTGTCCGAGGGCATCAGACCCCAGGCGGTGGGTGAGAACTGGTTCCCCTGAGTGCCGTTGGGATTGAGCTGCGAGATGTGTTGCCCGCCGATCTGTCGAAACTTGTCGCCGACGCCGACGAACGTGAACTCGGTGATGTCCGCCGCGCCCCCGGAGGCGTACGCTTCGCCATAGTAGTCCCGCGGGCCGAGCGCTTCCCCCGGTCCCGTGCTCACCTCGAGGTAGTAGTACGGGATGGGACGGCCCTCGGCAGTCATCGTGGAGTCGACGATTGAGAGGATGTCGTCGAGCTCCACCTGCTGGATGTGCTTCGCCGCGTCGATGCGGAATCCCGCCACCCCCAGGCGCGCGAGCATGATCAGATACCCGGCGATCTTCTGCCGTACGGAGGCGAGCCCGGTATTCAAGTCCGGCAGCCCCAGCAGCTCGCAGTCCTGCACGTTCGCTGCGTCGGCGTAGTTGTTTACCGTGCACGGCGGATGGAAGTCGCTCGGCGTGTAGAGGCCCGGGTAGTCGTACTTCGAGTAGGGGGAGCTGTCGCTCCCGAAGCCGGGGCTGGGGTAATTCGTCATGTGGTTGATCACGGCATCGACGATGATGCCCACGCCCGCCGCCTGGCAGCGGTTCACCATGTCGGTGAACTCGGCGCCGGTCCCGGAGCGGCTCCGCGCGATGTTGTAGCGGACGGGCTGGTAGCGCTCGCTCCAATCGTGGGTCGGCACGATGCTGTGCTCTTCCGGCGGCGAGATCTGCACGGCTGCGAAGCCCGCGGGGCCGAGGACCGTCTCGCATTCCGTGGCGATGTCGGTCCATTTCCAGTCGAAGAGATGGACGAACACGTCGCCCGCGGCCATGTGGCCGCTCGGGCGGTACGTTTGGGGAAGGACCGGCCGACCCGGGGGAACGGAGACGACGGGCGCCGTGGACGACGAGCCGCACGCCGCGGCGAGCGCGAGTAGCGCCACGAAACACGCGCGGCTCCGCCGCCACGACGACGGAGCCGCTGTCAGAATCAACCTTCTCGCCCTCTGCTCAGTAGCCCGGGTTCTGGTGCAGGTTCGGGTTCGCGATAAGCTCGGATGCCGGGAGCGGGTACAGGTCCCGGAACGATTGCGTCGCCGTCCCTGCCAGCGTCCCACCCTTCCACTCCCACAGCTTGCCACTGCCTGTGAACAACCCGTAGCGGATCAGGTCCGTCCGACGGTGGCCCTCCCACAGCAGCTCGCGACCACGCTCGTCGAGAAGAAACGGCAGCGTGAGCTGGCTGTCGGCGATCACGCCGCTCGAATCGCCGTACGCGCGCACGCGCAGCGCGTTCACGTAGTTCAGCGCCGTGGGCCGACTCCCGCCGCCGCCGCGTAGCTGGGCCTCGGCGTAGATCAAGTACGCTTCGCCGAGCCGAAACATCGGAAAGTCCGTATCGACGAACGTGCCGTTGGAACCAGGCGCCCCCGTGGAGGTGACGTTTTGGAACTTGGGCGCGGCGATCCCATTCTGGAAGGTGGGGATGCTGTAGACCGTATCCGTCTGGCCGGACGCGTAGAAGAACGCGTCTCGCTTGTCCCCGGTGGCATAGTTGTTGAGCGCCTGCACCTTCACGCGCAGTCCCCACCAGCAGCCGTCGATACCATACGTCGAATTGCTCATGCTGCCGCCGCAGGACGCATGCGCGAGGAACGTCACGCCGCCGTACGTCTGGGTCTTCAGCCCATCCTGGGTGACCGCAAAGATGATTTCCGGTGAGTTGTTGTTGTCGGCGAGGAACAGATTCTGATACTTGGTATCGAGTCTGTACGTGCCCGGGACCAGGCTGATCACGGCCTGTGCGGACGTGAGTGCATCGGCGTAGTCGGGCGTGCCCGTGTAGACTCCGGCGTTCAGATACAGCTCCGCCAGCAGCATGTCCGCGGCCGGACCGGTCGCGCGGCCATACGTGCTCGCGCCGGGCGCGGGGAGCAGCGTCCGGATCGCTGTGAGCTCGCTGACGATGTAGTTGTAGATGTCCACGCGCGTGCTCTGCTTCGGCGGCGTGGAGCCGACGGGGTCGTTCTCCGTGACGAGCGGGATGGCCCCGAAGAGATCGATGCCGTGCCAATAGCTCAAGGCCCTGAGGAAGCGGGCCTCGGCGCGGTACGTGTGGATCTGGTCTCTGAGCGCGGAGCTGACGTTCCCGCGCGCCGTGAGCCGGTCATCCGTTGTCTGGCGGAGGAACTCGTTCGCCAACGAGACCTGGAAAAAGATCCGGTAGTACATCGCGACCACCATGTTGGACTGCGCCGTCCACAGCTGGGTGTTCATCTCCGGCAGACCGATATCGTTCCAGGCGATGACCGCCTCTTCGGTCGGGAGCTCTTCCGTCTCCCAGTACAGGCGCAGGTACTGGGAGAACCCCTCGTCGATCCCCGAGATGTCCGGCTGCCCGGCGGGGCCCTGCTGTCCGCTGAGCGCGAGCCCCCCGTAGATCTTCGCGAGGAACGACACGTACGAGCTGGGGTCCGAGAAGACGTTCGCCTCGGTGGTCGTGCTCTGGGGCAGCTCCGTGAGGTCGGTGCAACTGCCCACGGCCAGGCAAAGGACGCCGGCGACGGTGAGGCCCTTCCACGCTTTAGTGTTCATATCTCTGTCCCGCCTCGCAGGTTGCGTGCATGGTCATGTGCCTAGAGCCGAACGTTCAGGCCAGCGCTGAAGGTGCGCGAGGCCGGATAGATGTTGTTGTCGATCCCGTTCACCCCGGCCGTGGGATCCACCCCGCTGTAGCCGGTGATGGTGAACGCGTGCTGCACCGTGCCGAACAACCGCATCTGCCGACCGCCATACGTGAAGTTGTAGTTTAGGGTGATGTTGTCCATCCGCAAGAACGATCCGTTCTCCACGTAGAAGTCGGACAGATACTGTGGCGTCATGAAACCGGTCTGCAACACGGACGAGTTCAGGTTGTACGGCGATGCGCGGTTGAGCTCCTGATAGGTGCCGAGGTTCGACGCCACGTTGTTGTAGACGTAGTTCCCGAGCCATGCGCGGAGCGTGAAGCTGAGATCGAACTGGCGGTACGTCATGCGGGAGGTATGCCCCAGGATCCAGTGCGGTGCGGGGTCGTGGAACGCGCGCCGGTCGGTATTGGAGCAGCCCGTGACGACAGTGCCATTCGCCTGGACATAGTTGTTCTCGACCGGCTTGCCGTTCTGGTAGGCCTGCTGGCAGACGAAGAAGGAGAACACAGGTTGGCCCGGCTCGAGCACCTCGATGTTCGTGCCGACGCCGCCGGACACGCCACCGGCGAGGATCTGTTGCACGCCCCCGGCTGCCGGGTTGATCGAGAGCAGCTCGTTTGAGTTATGCGCGACGGTGAAGTCGGCGGTCCACCGCAGGCCGTCCGGTCGGTCGAGGACACGGGCGCTGAGGGCGAGCTCGATGCCCCGGTTCCTCATGCTGCCGATATTGTGCGTGAGGAAGTTCGAGAAGTTGGTGCCCGCCGCGATCGGCGTGAAGAAGATCAGGTCCGTCGTCTTCTTGGTGTACCAGTCAATCGACCCGGTCACGCGCTGGCCGAACAGTCCGTAGTCCAGCCCGACGTCGTAGCCGCTCGTCGCCTCCCACTTGATGTCGGGGTCGACGGCGGCCGGTCGAAGCGTAGGAACGAACGTATTGCCAAACTGTACCTGCCCGGCGGAATTGCTCGCCTGGAAGGCCGCGTACTGCTGGTAATTGGCGAACGAGGAGTTGCCGGTCTTCGCCCACGACGCCCGCAGCTTCAAGTCGGAGATCGACGTGAGGTTCTGCATGAAGGGCTCCTGCGAAAGCCGCCAGCCGAGGGACACCGCGGGGAAGGTACCCCACTGGTTGCCTGGACCGAATTTCGAGGAACCGTCCCGACGGACGCTCACCGCGGCGAGATAGCGGTCGCCGATATTGTAATTGAGGCGCCCGAAGAAGGAGATCAGCTTGCTTTCCTCGACGAACAGGAAGTTCGTCACATTCTGCGCGGTCGCGACGCCGTTTGTGCCGAGGAGATTGGTGCTGAGGCCCGTCATGGTCACCGACGGGAATTCCCCGTGCGACTGCGCATATGAATAGCCCCCGGTGAGGTCGATGGTACCGGGCAAGCCACTCAACGGAGTCGTGTAATTAACGTAGGTCTCGAGAACGGTGTTCAGCAGCGTATTGTCGGCCCGATAGTCCAATCCGTTCTCGCCGTTCTTGATTTCCTGGTGCAGGATGCTGGGGTTGAACGTTTCCTGCGTCACCTTGGCGATGTCGTACCCGAGGTTGATGGTCCCCTTGAGCCCTTGAAGGAACGGAAAATTGTATTCGGCCTGGGCGTTGCCGATACTGCGGTACGTCGTGGCCTGCGACTTGGCGAGATTGAGAATCTGCAACGGATTGTCCGCCGACGTCAGCGTGTTTCCTGGCCAGTTGTAGTAGCCCGTCGTGGTCGTCGAATCGAACACCGGCTGCGTCGGGCCCATCTGCGCCGCGTTCGACAGCACGCCGCCCGGCGTGAACTGATCGAACAGGCGCGATCCCTTCACGTTGGCGCGCAGGCCCAACCGGTCGTTGAACAACCGCTGACTGTAATTGAGGCCCAGAGAAATTCGCTCCGCGGTCGTGCCCTGGATCACACCATCCTGGTTCAGATAGCCAAGCGATACGCGATAGGTGTTGGTCGCGCCAAGCCCCGAGACCGAGACGTTATGCTCCTGCCCGAACGCGGTCCGGTCCACGAGGCCGAACCAATTCGTGTTCGCGTTGCTCAGCTGGCTCGCGTTTCCGGGGGCGTACGTTTGGACGGCCGTCCGGAACTGCGCTGCGTCCAGCTGGGAGGGAATCCGCGTGATGGACGACGCCGACGTGCTGCCGGTGTACTCGATTTGCGCGCCCTTGTGCGCCGATTTTGTCGTGATGATCACGATCCCGTTGGCGGAGTTCACTCCGTAAATCGCCGCGGCAGACGCATCCCGCAGTACCGTGATGCTCTCGATGTCGTCGGGGTTGATGAAATTCAGGGGGTCACGACCGGAGGAGAGACCGCCGCTGGCGTCGACAACCGGGGTCCCATTAATCACAGGGTTCGTGTTGCCCAGGTTGATCGGCATGCCGTCGACGACGTAGAGCGGATCGCTCGAGGCCTGGGCGGAGTTCGTACCGCGAATCCGCAGCGTCACCCCACCGCCCGGCTCGTTGCTCGGGACGATCTGCACGCCTGCGACTTTGCTGTCGATGAGTTGCTGCGGGCTGACGATTCGGCCCGTATTGAAGTCTTCCGAGCTGACCTGAGTTACGGCGCCGGTGATGTTGCCGGCCCGCTGCGTTCCGTACCCGGTCACCACGATCTCCGACAGATTCACCGCCTGCTGAGTCATGGCCAAGTCGACGGTCAGCGTGTCGCCTTCGCCGATCGTGATCCCCTGAGCCGCGCGTGCATATCCGATCAATCGGGCGCGCACGGTATCCGTGGCCGCCGTCAATCCGGTCATGACGTAGCGGCCGTCACCCTGCGAGAGGGCTCGGTGAACGCCGAAGCTGACGGTGGCGCCTGCGAGCGGCTGTTGCGTCGACGCATCTGTTACACGTCCGCGGATTGTACCGGTTGGCTGTTGGGCGTGTAGTGGTGCGATCCAGAGCACTGCCGGGAGCGCACCGACAATGAACCGAAGTCGTCTCATACTCCATCTCCATCAAGGACGGTGAGGCCGAGCACGCAACGGCGGGAGGCGTGTCGGAGCGAGGGAGGAGGTAACCCTCGCGGGAGATTCTGTCAAATCGGCGAGGGGCGGCGAGGGAGAAAACGTACACCGCGGTGAGCGTCTCGCGGCGAAACGCTGGAGAAGAGCTGGGGCGGGAGGACTCGAACCTCCAACTTCCCGGTTAACAGCCGGGCGGTCTGCCAGTTGACCTACACCCCAGTGACTGCGGGTGGCCGGTACCCGGTGTCAGGCGTCCGGACACCGGACACCGGACCCCGGACACCCAGCCTCCAAAACAATCACGCCCCCGGAGATCCGTCTCGGGGGCGCGCTTTCATCAACAACTGCAAGGCTACGCCGCCCGGGGCCCCCCGTTGGGGTTCCCGTTGCGATTCGCGCTCAGACCGGTCAACATCAGCATAGGGGTATCACACTATCACGCCCGTCCCTCCCGAGCAAGGGGCCAAGCACGTGCAGTCGGATCTCGACATCACCGCCGCCACGCCAACTGACCTGCCCGCCGTGCTCGACCTGATCGATGCCAGTGGCCTGCCGCGCGCGGGCCTCGATCAACACGTCGCCACGACGCTCGTCGTGCGCGAGAACTCGCGCATCGTGGGTACGGCGGCGCTCGAGCTCTACGGCGGCTTTGCCCTGCTCCGCTCCGTCGCGGTTGCCGCCGCGCTGCGCGGCCAGGGGCTCGGCCAGCGCCTCACGACCGCTGCGCTCGAGCTCGCGCGCAAGCGCGGTGTGCGCACCGTCTATCTCCTGACGGAGACCGCCGGCGCGTTCTTTCCAAAGTTCGGCTTCAAGACGATCGAGCGGAGGGACGTGGATCCGGCGGTCCAGGTGTCACAGGAATTCACGACAGCGTGTCCTGCCAGCGCGATGGTGATGGCGAAACAGCTTTAGTGCTTCATCCCCGCTTTTTCCGCGAACGCTTTCAGCGCCGCTTCCTGATCCGGCGTGAGCTTCTCGGGAATCTCGACGTGCACCTCGACGTACTGATCGCCACGCCGGCCGTTCCGCTCGATGCCCTGTCCCGGAATACGGAACTTCTGGCCGTGCTGCGTGCCCGCCGGCACCTTGAGCACCACGCGCTTTCCGTCGAGCGTCCGCACCTTGATCTTCGAGCCCAGCAACGCCTGCGCCAGATTGATCGGTACGACGCCGATCACGTCGAGGCCCTCGCGCCGGAAGAACCGGTCGGGCTGCACCTGGATGACGACCACCACGTCGCCCTTGCCCTTCGAACCCTGACCCCGTAACCGCAACCGCGTGCCGTCCTCTGTACCAGGTGGAATCGTGATCGTGAGATGCTTCTCCGCCCGGATTTCCCCAGCCCCCTGGCAGGTGGGGCAACGCTGCGACGGCACCTTGCCGCGGCCGCGACATACGGGGCACGGCCGCGTGACGGCAAAGCCACCCTGACCGAAAGAGATCGTCCCGCGACCCCGACACTCGGGACAGGTCGAGAACGTCGCACCGGGCGCGCCGCCCGACCCGCGGCACGTCGGGCACTCCTCGGGCAACGTCAGCACGACCGGAATCTTTCCCCCGAGCGCCGCCACACGGAAAGGAATCGAGACCATCGTCTCGACCTCTTCCTCGTCTTGCGTCGGTGCACCCGAGCCGCGGCGCCCGAAGATCGACGAGAACAGGTCGCCGAGCCCGCCGAACGAGCCCAGATCCGACATGTCGATGTCCGCGTCCCCCCCCCCCGAACCGGCTCCGGGTGCTCCACCGCCGAAGCCGCCGCGCCCGCCTCCAGCGCCGGCAAACGCCCCGTAGCGCCGTAGCTGATCGTACTTCTTGCGCTTCTCGGCGTCGCTCAGCACGTCGTGCGCCTCGTTGATCTCCTTGAAGCGGTCGCCGGCCTGCGGGTTGTTGGGGTTGCGGTCCGGATGGTATTGCTTGGCCAGCCGCCGAAACGCCTTCTTGATCTCGTCGGTGGTCGCCGTCTCGGAAACGCCCAGGGTTTGGTAGTAGTCCTTCGGAGACGCCATCAACCTGCCTCACCGGACCACGTCAATACCACGACGCGCGCGGGCCGGATCAGCGCGCCACCCATCTGGTAGCCGGGCTGCAGGATGGCGCCGACCGTGTGGTCCTTGCCCGGGTGATCCGCCGGTCGCGTGGTCACGGCCTCGTGCAAGTTTGGATCGAAGGGCACCCCCACCTGATCGATGCGAGTGATGCCCGCCGCGTCGAGTGCCTTCCAGAACTTCCGCTCGACCATGTCGACGCCGTCGTGGATCGTTTTCGCATCGGTCTGGGCGGGATCGACGTGCGCGAAGCGCGCCAGGTCGTCGAGGGCATCCACGAGCCGGCCGATGAGGTCGGCCTGCGCCCGCGACCACACCTCCGTGCGCTCCTTCGTGGCCCGCTTGCGGAAATTGTCGTACTCGGCAGCCAGACGCAGATGCTTGTCCTTCAAGTCCGCGACCTCGCCCTCGAGCCGCGTCACCGCCTCGTCCGGCAGCTCGATGAGCGCGCCGGACTCGGCCGCCGCGGGACCCTCGGCGTCGGGGCGCGTTGGCTCTTCGGGTTTATCGTCCATAGTGGAGCGCTTCTTGGGCAATCGGTGTGCCGCCTGGCTACGCCGTTTTGGCCGGCGCGAATGAGGTTTGGAACCGAATATCCGTCAAAAAGATAGTCGCTTACCTCTTCCCCGCGAGGAACGCGAGCACGTCCCCGAAGGCCTCTTCCCGCTGGGGGTCGTGGAAGATTTCGTGATACATCTCCGGATACCAGCGAACCTTGACCGCACCCTTCAGGCTGTCGGCGAAGGCACGCGCCAGATGGGCGTCCACCAGCCGGTCTTCTCCCGGGAGCAGAAACAAGAGCGGCGACTCGATCCGGTAGCCATCGGCGGCCACCGCGCGCTGCGCCCATTGGATCTCGCGCCACGCGCCGGGCGTCATCACGTCGTGGACCGCGGGGTCGGCGGCGTACGCCTGGTTGACGGCGGGGTCGCGGCTCACGACATCGGCATCGATGCGCGCCCGGATCGGCAGCGTGGGCCACAGGTCCGCGAGCACGCGCGCCGCCAGGAGCTTCCAGAGGGGGGGCCGGGACGCGACGCCCATCCACGGCGACGCGACGACCGCACCCGAGATCGGGTCGCTCGGCTGAGTCTCCAGGTAACGCAGCGCCACCAGGCCCCCGAATGAAATGCCGAGCAGCACTTGCGGGCGCTCGGTGCGCAGCCGCACGACGCGGCGGAACGCCTGCAGGTCGCCCAGGAGCTGACTGAAGCGCGACAGATGGCCGCGCCGCCCGCCCGAGCGGCCATGACCGCGGAGGTCGAGCGCGTACGCCGAATAGCCCTCATCGCGCAGGCGCTCGCCCGTCTCCCGCCAGCGGCCCGCATGATCGGACCAGCCATGCAGGAGGAGCACGGCCGCGCGCGGGGCCGTCGCCTCGTACGAGTCGTACACGAGCTGGGTGCCGTCAGGTGCGGTGAGTGTCGCCATTCACGACTCCACAAGCAAACGACGTAGCAGGTCCAGGCCCGCCTGCGCGGCACGGCGGCGGATTTCATCGCGATCACCCGGGAACACCCGTTTCAATGCCCGAGTGGTCGTATGCACGCGAGCCGCGAGCCACACGGTGCCGACGGGCTTCTCAGGTGAGCCTCCGCCCGGACCCGCGATGCCCGTGACGGCGATCGTGCAGTCGACCGCGAAGAGACGCTGAGCACCTTCAGCCATGGCGCGCACCGTCTCTTCGGAAACCGCCCCGTGGGCCTCGAGCGTCTCGAGCGGGACCTTGAGCGCGGCCGTCTTGATCACGTCGGCGTACGCCACGACGCCGCCGATGAACGTGTCGGACGCGCCGGGGATCGCGGTGACCCGCTCGGCGATCATGCCGCCGGTGCACGACTCCGCTACGGCGAGCCGATGGCGTCCACGCCGCAAGGTCTCGAGGACGGCGGCTGCCAGATCCGTGTCGTCGGTGCCGTACGCGTGCCCGTTCGCGGCGGCCCGGAGCCGTTCGACCGCCGCGGCGATGCGCTGCTCCGCCTCCGCGGGCTCGAGTGCCCAGGCCGTGACCCGCAGGTCCACGCCCTCGACGGACGGCAGATACGCGAGCGTGAGGGGCGCAATCTCCGCTTCGATGTCGCCGACGCGCTCCGCGAGCGCCGATTCAGAAACGCCCGTGGTTCGCACCGTTCGCGATTGAACGACCCGGCGCGCATCCACCCCCTGTCGCTCGACCAGCCGCGGCAGCACGTGCTCGATCAGTAGCCCGCGCATCTCGCGCGGCACCCCAGGAAGCAGGACCACGACTCGCCCCCGCCCCCGCCCCCCTTTGTCCTCCACCCACAGGCCGGGCGCAGTGCCGCGGGGGTTGGGGAGGACGGCCGCGCCTTCGGGGACCTCGGCCTGCGTCCGGTTGATGGCGGGCATGGACCGGCCCATCCGCTTGAAACGCTCCTCGATGCTTGCGAGCAACCGCTCGTCGAGGACGAGTCGCTTATCCATGAGCTCCGCGACCACGGTCTTGGTCATGTCGTCGCGCGTGGGTCCCAACCCGCCCGTCGTGATGACGAATCCGGTGCGCTCGAGGGCCTCGGCCACCGCGGCGCGAATCGCCTCGGGCCGGTCGGGCACCGTGGTGCGGCGCACGATCTCGGCACCCGCGCCGGCCAGCGCCCGGCCCAGCTCGGCGGCGTTCGTATCCACCGTGTGGCCGAGCAGCAGCTCCGTGCCGATGGTGAGGACTTCGAGCTTCACCCGCCGCCCTTCAGCAGGGCGCGATAGCGATACAGATACACGATCAACGAGTAGACGGTGAGGAGGATGGCACCCGCGAGGGTCAGCGCGACGACCGCGCCGTGGAACTGGTCCCAGAAATTGCGGAACCACCCTGCCCACGGGTGGGTGGCCAGCGCGTCCTTCCACGCGAACCAGAAGAGCGTCGCGCCGATGAACACGTTCTGCACGACGGCCTTCGCTTTGCCCGCCCCAATGGCCGGTATCACGACGCCGCGCCGCTTCGCAAAGAAGCGAAACGCGGTGATGAGCAGCTCGCGCCCCACGAGCAGCAACGCGACCCATACCGGGAAGCTCCCCCACCAGGGGATTCGATAGTCGACCACAATGGTGGGGTGCCGCGTGAGCCAGAAGATCGGGATGAGCGTGGCGAACAGCAGCAGCTTGTCGGCGATGGGATCGAGCAGCTGGCCCAGCTCGCTCACCTCGTTGCGCCGGCGCGCGAGGTATCCGTCGACCACGTCGGACGCCCCGGCGGCGATGAAGATCAGGAACGCGATGACCTTGGGCCAGTACCCCTGGATGAACGGCAGCAGCGCGATGACGGGCGTGAGGCAGATGCGCGCGAGCGTGAGGATGTTGGGCAGGGTCCAGCGCACGGAGCCTCCCCTAGCTGAGCGTCTTCAGCACCATTTTGCTGACCGCCTTCAGGGTGTCGAACACGCCGTCGCCGCGGATCGCCACGGCCTCGAGATACGACGCTTTCCCGATCCATTGGTTGTCGACCCGCTCGATCAAGTTCTCCCCCGGGCGGGTGGGGTCGGGCGTGACCTTCTGCTGCGCCCCGTCTTCGATGGGCCACCCGGGATTGAGCGACGCCTGGAGATCCCGGACGGGCGCCGCGTTCGGTAGATCGCGTTTGTTGTATTGGATCACGAACGGGATCTTGGTCAGGTCGTACCCGTATTCCGACATGTTGTCGTACAGGTTCTGCATCGACTCGACGTTGGCTTCCATGCGCTCGATCTGGCTGTCGGCCACGAACACGATGCCGTCCACGCCCTTGAGAATCAGCTTGCGGCTCGCGTTGTAGTACACCTGGCCCGGCACCGTGTAGAGGTGAAACCGCGTCTTGAAGCCGCGGATGGTCCCCAGGTCCACCGGCAGGAAGTCGAAGAACAGCGTGCGCTCGGTCTCGGTGGCGAGCGAGATCATTTTCCCGCGCGTGTTGGGCGAGACCTTACCATAAATATGCTCGAGGTTCGTCGTCTTCCCGCCCAGCCCCGGTCCGTAATAGACGAGCTTGCAGTTGATTTCCCGGGACGCGTAGTTGATCATCGACATGGGGCGCGCGTCCTCTCAACCGAAGAGTTTGTCAATTTCGTCTTCCGCGCCTTCGAGCAGCCCCTTCTGCGGCGTCGCCGACCCGCCTCCCGCGCCCACGCGATTGAACATCTCCTCGAACACTTTGTTGAGCTTCTCGACCACACCCTTGCCCTTGAGCTTCACGAGGCCGAGGGTGGTGCGCTGGTCGAACAAGACGACGAGGATCACGCGCTTCGCCACGTCGGCGAGGAACATGGATTCCTTCTCGCCCTGATGGACCAGGGACGCGAACTCGTGCTCGCCGATCATTTTCGCGAGCTGGTCGTTGGCGCTGAAGTCAGCGGCGGTGAGGGAGGCGAAGGCGGTAGGATCGAACTGCGGCGGCTCGCCCACGGTCGCCACGAGCTGCCCGGTCCGATCGACGAGCAAAGCGCAGCGGGCGTTCGAGTCACGCAAGAACGCCTGCAGGTGCTGCTGAATCTGCTTGAAGTCGCTCTCGGAGAACGACCAGCTCGCCGCACCCGCCATTACGTGCCCTCGGGGCTATCGGACTCCATCATGTCCCGTCGCGCCAGAAGCGCCTGCGCGATGGTCACGCCGTCGGCATACTCGAGATCCCCGCCGACCGGGAGCCCCCGTGCGATGCGGGTCACCCGAACGCCGGTCGGGCGCAGCAGCTGCTGGAGGAACGTCGCCGTGACTTCCCCCTCCATGGAGGGGTTGGTGGCGATGATCACCTCACGCACACCAGCGCCGTTCGCGACGCGGTCCACCAAGCGATCGAGCCGCAACGCTTCGGGTCCGATTCCTTCGAGTGGAGACAGGCGTCCGCCCAGCACGTGATAGCGACCGCGAAACCGTCCCGCCCGCTCGATGGCCGTCACGTCGGCGGCCTCTTCCACGACGCACAGCAGGCTCGCATCGCGCCGCGGGTCCCGGCAAATCGCGCACGGGTCCTCGTCGGTGAGGGTCCCGCACACCCCACACGCTGTCACCCGCTCGCGCACGCTCCGGATCGCCTCCGCCAGGCGCGTCGCGGTTTCCGCCGGCTGCTTCAAGAGGAAAAACGTGAGCCGCTGCGCCGTCTTCCGCCCGATCCCGGGGAGCTTGGCCAGCTCCGTCACGAGATCTTCGATGGCCCCCCCCGGCACGTGTGTCTAGAGCGGCAGCTGAAACGGGAACGGCAGGCCCGACGTGATCTTCTTGACCTCTGCCTGGTACAGCTCGGCGGCGCGCTGTTGCGCTTGCGAGACTGCGGCGAGCACCAAATCCTCGAGCATCTCCATATCCCCCTGCGCCACGGCCTGGGGATCGATTTTGATGGCGCGAATCTGGCCGCGCCCGTCCGCCGTGGCGGCCACCATCCCGCCGCCCGCCGTACATGTCACGCTCTGCTGGGCCAGCTGGGACTGAATCTCCGACAAGCGAAACTGCATTTGCTGCCCCAGCTGGAGCAGGTTGGATAAATCCGCCATACGTCGAAAGTTACCCCTCGCCCAAAGTGGTCGCAAGCTACTCCAGCAGCTCTAAATCTAACGCGTCCACGGCGGCCGACAGGCCCGGATCCTTCGCCCGCAGCGCCTTCAACCGTTCCGCCCGCGCGCCCTCCTCCGTGAGCCGGCCCGGTCGCGGCGAGGACCGCTCCCCGCTCCCCCCTCCCTCAAGCTTGATGCGAACCGCTCCGTTTACGTAACGGCCCACCAGCTGACTGAGCGCGTCCCGCTGTCGCTCGAGTCCCTCCGCGTGGACGGGGTTCGGGTCGAGGGGACGGATGCCCACCGTGGCGCCGTCGATCCCCACGACTTCCGCGCGCTCGAGTAACGCGCCGAGCATCGGGCTCTTCGCGCGGGCGTCGTCGACGAGCCGGGGCCAGAGAGATCGGAGGCGGTCTACGGTGAGCGGGCCCTTTTCCGGCTCGACGGGAGACGGGACACGGGAAACGGGAAGCGCGGGTGGCGGAGTCGGACCGACGTCGCGCAGCACCGGCGCGGCGGATTGGTTCCCCACTGGGGGTTTCCCGCTTCCCGTGTCCCGTTTCCCGAGCGCCTCAATGACCGTTTGCAGCTCGATGGTCCGAGCCATCATCGCCCAGCGGAGGAGTAAGAGCTCGACCGCGAGGCGCGCGTTCCCGCTGGTGCGGAGCTGCGGCTCCAGTTCCGTCAGCACGGCGAGCAGCCGGATAAGATCGGGAGCTGGGAGCGGCGAGCGGTACCGCTCGACGAGCGCCGCCATGGCCTCGGTAAGGCCTTCGGGCTTGCCACCGAGATTCGCGAGCAGCACCGCCCGCAGCACATCGCCGGCGCCGATAACGAACTCGCCCAAATCGGCCCCTTCGTCCACGAGCCGCTCGACGAGCGGGAACACCGCCTTGGCGTCCCGCTCGGCGACCAGCCGGAGCAGCTCCCCATATACATCGTCGGAGATGAGACCGAGGACCTCGCGCACGCGCCCCGCGGTGACGGGTCCGTCACCGAACGACACGACCTGATCGAGAATCGAGAGGCCGTCACGCATGCCGCCGTCGGCGCTGCGCGCGATGAGATGTACGGCGTCGTCATCGGCCGCCAACCCTTCGGCCGCGAGCACCTGCTTCAGGCGGTCCACGATCGCGTGCGGGCCGATGCGCCGGAAGTCGAAGCGCTGCAGGCGCGAGAGGATCGGCGCGGCGCTCTGCGCGATCTTTTGCGGCTCCGTGGTCGCGAAGACGAACACGACGCGCGACGGTGGCTCCTCCAGGATCTTGAGGAGCGCGTTCCAGGCCTCGCGCGTCAGCATGTGCGCTTCGTCCACGATGTACACCTTGTGGCGCCCCTCGGCGGACGCGGCGTACATCGCCCGCTCGCGCAGGTCGCGCGCGTCGTCCACCCCGCGATTCGAGGCGGCGTCGAGCTCGACGACGTCGAGGTTCGCCGCGCCGTTCCAGATGCGAATACAGGAATCGCATTCGCCGCAGGGCTCGCCAGCGACTGTCGAGGCGGTCGGCCGCTCGCAGTTCAGGGCCATGGCGAGGATCCGCGCCGCGGTGGTCTTGCCCACGCCCCGCGGCCCCGCGAAGAGATATCCGTGGGCCACCCGCTTGCCCGCCACCGCGCCGCGCAGGGCGGCACCGATGTGCTCCTGGACGATGAGATCGGCGAATTTCTTAGGACGGTATTTGCGGGCTAAAGCAATCATCGGTGAAATCTACTGCAAATGTCGAATGTAGAATGTCCAATGTTCAACGCTCATTGAACATTGATCGTTGAATATTGATCATTGGATATTGAAATGCCCCAGGCACCCCGCAACGACGCCCAACATCGCTTAGCGCTGCTCCCTGCGGGGGCCTGACGCGGTTCACGACTGGACGACCTGCGGACCTGGGGCATTGAAAGCTACTCGGACAGCCAATCGGAGAACAGTGATCAGACGCACAGTGGTGAACACACGAACAGGAAGCGTCCTGTTCACTCCGGGTTACGGCCGCGGGCATCCGGACTGCTCGAAGCGCCGCTCCACCGAGTCGACTTTCGCGTAGAGGATCTGGTCGCGAATCGAGTGCGACGCGTCCAGCACGCCCGCGTTCCGGCGCGCCGTATTGTACGAGGCCCAGCGGTTCTCCACGTCCGTCAGGCCACGCGCCAGCCCGGCGCATGGCAGTTGGCCTCTCCCGTATAGGGCCGCACGCTCGGCGAAGTTGCTCATCAGCGTGACGAGCGAGTCGCCGATGACGTCAAGCCTCCTCAGTGACGGCGGAACCGAGGGAGGAGGGATGGGTCCGGGTGTGGCGGCGGCCGGCGCGGCGGGGGCGGCGGGGGCGGCGGGCGGCGTCGACACGGGCGCCCGCGCCGCGGGCGGTCGGGCCACCGTCTTCGGCTTGGGCGCCGGCTGCGGCGACGACCGGTGGAGCTTGTTCCGCAAAGCCCACACCTTCCCCGCTGTCGCCGACACGGTAGCCGTGATGCCCGACAACTTGCTCTTCACGGTGGACCATTCGGGCAGCGAAGGCAGCTCGGGCTGAAACCACCAATACGCGCCCCCCGCACCGGCGCCGAGGAGCAGCACGAGCAACGTCAACCAGACCTTGCGAGGAATGCGGCGCCGGCGCCGGCGAACGGGGCGCTGGGGCTCGGGCTCGAGGGGTTGCTCCTGCTCCGCCTCGCGTTCTTCGAACTCGTCGGGCCAAATTGGCTCCGTCGGATGCTGGGCCTCCGGCTCTGGCGGCGGAAGCGGAGGCGG
>Ga0207663_10000315_pt1 | contig 21043 bp, 23 predicted proteins | sample LARL53metaG_FD_184346 | JGI IMG/M metagenome (GOLD analysis project Ga0207663, IMG submission 184346) | Corn, switchgrass and miscanthus rhizosphere microbial communities from Kellogg Biological Station, Michigan, USA - LAR L5-3 metaG... | ecosystem: Host-associated > Plants > Roots >...
CATCTTCTCTGGGCTTGAGCCATTTGACGTTCCATCCGTCTGTGGCAAGATCAGTCGCCACCCGTTCGTCGAGGAGTACTGCAAAATTGCGATCACCCTCACGGTTGTACTGCCCTTCCTTTCCCGCAAAGTTCCTGAAGATGATTCTGACACCTTCCATCAGTACTGTGTTATCTTGAGGCATCAGTCATCCTTTCGATTTAACAAAGACGTAACTGTTGCATAAGCATTGTACGCTTGGGCCTTGGCCATAATGAGCTCATGCATAACCCATCTGCCGTCACTGGTTCGAAGAAGATGTACCCCGATCCCCATTTTGTCAGCTTCGGCTTTCACTTGATCTATGGCGCATTCGATCATGTCCAGAGTATCTTCAATATCGCGTCTAAGATCGTTTAGATCATTATTCATTTCTTAAAACTTTTCCATGCTTGAATAGCACAATCGATAATTTCGTTCGAACCTTTCATCGAGCCAGAGATTCGTGCGTAACTTGTCCCACGCCAAACTTCGATGATAAGTTTCTGGCTCCAGAAATCATGCTTATACCGAAATGGCATGAAACCTAGAGGTCTCTTCGGGATTAATTCGGCTTCTGGTTCTAGATGAACTAACCTACTAGGTGCTCTAATCATTTTACAAACTCCTCAAAGGGGCCAAATGCTTCAATAGCCTTGATAGCATCAGCCTTTAGCTTGTCGAAATATGACATGTCAATTTTTAGATCCGGCATGGCTTGGGCAATCTCTGCCTCAACCCACTTGTACCCCTTGGTTCCTGTTACCGCGTAGTACTTGTCGTCCTTGACCCGGTAGAGCGTTCCGCCCCCTTCAACAACAGGTACAAAGCGACCAGTACGCCCAAGATGGCGCATATTGCGATAAACAAGGGTTTCATCTTTTTCGTGATCCTCCTTATCGAGATACATAGTTCCCTGAACAACAGAACGACCTTCGCATAGATCATCAAAAGTCGGTTCTTCACCTGAGAACAATGTCTTGAATACGTATGGATGTTGGAATTGTGACCCTACGGCGGTCCACTCGTTTCCCTTTCTCGCTATGTAAACCGCGTCATTGACCAGACAGAACTTGTCGTAAGTCTCTTCATGCTCAAATTCATACCCGTACATTGAGCCAATAGTCGTCACAAATTCAACTGCATCTTGAGAAGCATTAGGGATCTTCACTGAATCGGTCTTGATGTGAACCACGTTGTAGTTGTTCTTTGTCAAGTCGTTCTTCAGATCGATCATGAATAGGGCGCCACGTTTGGCGACGATGTTATCCACGTTTCGAATATCACGGAACGGATTGTCAAACTTGGCCGACGTCAGGCCATAGACGATGTTCAACGCGATTCGAAGGGCGAACGCCAACTGGCTGCCATGATTATCTACCTTATGATCTTCGGCACCCTCAAGGAAAGGTGCAAGTCTTCCGTCAAATAGTGTGCGAGCTCTCTCGTATTCCTGGCGCTTGATCGCTATCCGGGCTTTCGTGAGCTCAGCGTATTTCTCCGTGTACTTCCCGAAGAGATTAAGTTTGATGATGCTGACGGGATGCATGGAGGCCACATCCAGGACGGCTACGTTCTCGTAGATTCCTGGCACTGCGTAGATGTAACCACCTTCTCCTGGATCCTCTCCCTTGTAGCTGCTCTTCCCTGCTTCGAACTTGTACCCAGGGAATTCCTCGGACAGATCCGTATAGACAAAATAACGTTGTGGGTTTTTGTCGTCCCCAAATATGATCTTAGCTGTGTGTCTTTGTGTTGTATCATTAACCGTCAATCCACTCAGTTCGGCCAAGATCTGACGTGCGACAAAGTCGTCCCAGCGATCCTCGAGTACTGCCTCAGTAGCAATGACATCGTTGACGCAGTATTCGACGACCCTTGGCCAGTCTTTTTCATCTACAGGGTCATCCCAGGGAATGTCTAATTCCATATGGTGGACCCCCAGATCGATCTCGAATTTCTTTAATCCTTGCTTGATCGTGCTGAAATCCCAAATATCGGCATACGAGATGTTGTACGCTGCTCCGAACGGGGCGTTACGGTTATTGTCAACTATCATCTTCTGGCTGAGATTGAACAGTTGCTCGTTCGTATAGCCCATAGATGCCGCATAGAGAATATGATTGTCGTATCTACGATTGTAGAATCCGACCAGTTTCAGCTTGAACAGCATCTCAACTTCGTGAGGCTTGGGATTGATCATCCTTACAACCTCATTACCCCCACGAAACTTCCAACAGATGACGAAGAGATTCTTGTAGACCTCTACGTCAAATATGGCCATGCGGTCATCGTCCACTTCGACGACGGCGTCAGACCCTATCTCTGGATCTGACTGGAACTTCATGGTCTGTACTACCTTGAGTGCAATACCGGCCTGATGGGTCGAGTTGTTAGCAAAAGCCAAAACCCTAGGCCGTAGATCAATAACATCGTATTTCATCCCTGATTCATAAGCGTCGTCTAGAATCTTGGCGATGAAGTCGACGGATGGCTTCGTGCCTGGATGAATCTTCTTCTGGAGATTCCGCTCTATAAGCTCTCTCAGGCCCTTTTCACTTGTAATAGTCTTGGCCTTAAGCATCTTCTCCTTCTTCTGTTTGAGCGGCAATCCACTACTTATCGACGCGATGGGCACTGCGTTGCATCGGGATAACCTTCTACGCAACGCCGAATCCCCAGCAAATATCTTAATCTCAATGCCATCTGAATACGTAGTCGATAGAACAGAGGAGTCACCGGCATAATCATAATGTAAATGAACGCCCTTCCCTGACTGACTAAGTTCGGCATAAGTGGCAGGCCAGGTACTGGCTGCCTCCAGATTTCTCTCCAGAGCCTTACGTCCATCTTGGTCCCTCAGATCGAAGTCAATGACGATGTGGTTTTCAGGTACCTTTACAAAATGTAATCGCTGCGAATCAATGTCTAAAAGCTTGGTCTTGACTGTTGACCATTTCTTAGTCGGCAATCCATCTTCAGTCGCCATCTGCGCAGGTTGATTGGCAAATTCCTCATCAAATAGTGACTCGGTCTCTTCCATGACCAACGAGAAGGCAACTTGATCACCTGCTGTCTTAGGTGCCTTGAACTGTTCTGCGTTGAAACCGGAATATAGACTGCGAACTCGTTCACCGTTTATCTCACCCCGATCCTTGAATTCATCGAAGTAGTTTCGGAGCTCCTCTCGCATCTTGTACTGCGGTAGCGGCCGTTCTATTCCACTGTCTTCACAGAACTGCTTGTACAAGGTATACGCCTGAGTCAGGGTTATAGCATTTTGAGATTTGAACAGATCGTAATGTGCCTCAATGAAGTTGTAGAAGACGTCTGTCTGAAGCATCATCTCCAGTGGGCGATAATTGTTGTAGTAGTTCTTGCCCATTTCCAAATATACCTTCTGGCAATGAGCAGCTATTGCGCCAAGCTCGAAGTCGATCTGGCTTACTAGTGTGTTGTAATGTCTGACAGGAATTCTCACCCCAGTAGGGTGAACGTCTATCAACCGGCGAATAATCCCAGACTTAGCATCAGAAATTTTCACCGGCTGATTTGAACCGATGAACAACATAGCATCTGCTCTAGACGTGTAACTCGGCTTGTACTTCTCATTCATCGTCATCTGCTCATGCGAGATGATTGAATTCAGCCGAGTGTTATCTTCTAACCTTGAAAGATCACCATCATGCTGGATGGCTACTAACGGATTGCTTTTGAAAGCCTCCGTAGCAAACGTGCCGTTACTGCTACCAAGAGCCTTACCATCAAACGTGGTAGTATATCCACTAAACAATCTCTCAAGAATATTGAGAATGGTGGACTTTCCCGAACCGGCTGGCCCATAAAAGACGAAGAACTTTTGGATCTTCTTTGAATCTCCTGCGACAATGGATCCGATTGCCCACTCAATTTTTGCTCTCTCTTCAATAGAATATAATGTACCGACTAATTCATCCCAAGCGGAAATATCACCTTCTTCCAAAGCATAGTCAAGCTTACGACTTACGTAGTCTGACTTCTTCACTTCGTAATTAGCGAAGGCAATCTTGGAATCCAACGGATGGTTGTTGTCACTGATGTTGGACAGGTACTTCCTGAACTGCGCCCAAATATGACTGTTGTATGAGCGTAGAGATTTAACTTGATACCTGGTCCCGGTTTCAGAATACAGCCTATTCGCTTCACGTTGGAGATCTTCGTCAACTAGCCGCTGAACATCATACTCATCTCGAGACCAAAGACCGAGCTCTTCATCCCAGATGGCATAGAAGGTTCTACCCTGAACCATCAGATCCTGAGAACGACCGACAATGAAGTCAGGATACAACTCCAAGGTCTTGTCTTTCGTTTCTCTGGTTAGGATCTGGTAGAAATCCACTCAACTCCTTCAGTCAATAGTGTGTTCGATCACATATGCATTCATTTGGTACCAAAGCTCGACTTTGGTTTGATCCTCCTTTGCTGTTCTGAGTGGAAAGAAGCCCCCTGTACCATCTCGGTCATATGTCCGCCAGATAAGTGTGTCCAGAATTTCTTCTATCTTTCTGGTTTTCACAGAACCAACTGGATCGTACATCTTGTCCAGTCCGCTGTTCTTCAAAAGCTGGCCAGCCCAGACTTCCTTTTCACCACCAGCTATGAATTCGAGTCTGCGAGAGAGCCCCAAGATGATCTCGAGCATTGAAACCTCATGCTTGGGAACCTTGTTGCCCTCTCCCCAGAACTCCCTTCTCATCTCGTAGACATCCCCAATACGATTGTGATCGTTTGGAACAATCCACACAAAGTCTTTCGCATGGAGATGTCTGAACAGCCCGTCGTAATCCTTGTGCTCTTTTCCTTCAACGATGACTTGCTTGCAAAGCCAATTGAAATATCGCTCAGCAAACTCCTTAGTCATCGTCAAATCCACGAACAGGCCTACGTCGCCGTTCAACTGAGGATGAGTGACGAATATGTCTGCTTATCGTCGCCTCGTAACTTCCGGGATCACGACATACTTCGAACTCGAGCTGCAGATGCTCGTTACGAATATGAACAACGTTCTCGTCATTGGGCGAGCCATGTCCCCATCGTCCCAGATTTCCCAGACCGATTACCTCATCCATGTCCTCGATCTGAGTCTGGCTCGTCGTATCTATCAGAACGTCATCTTGTTCATAGTAAATATAGGCGAGTTGCTCATGCCCTGACTCATTCGTCTTGAACTCGTCATAGTGAATGATGTAGGGAACGTCGGGCCTTCTGCTCTTCACCTCAACGGCGTAGTCCCACTCACTAGTATTGAAGACGTTTACTTTCTCCGAAGCTTCCACCACGGCTTCTTCGGCTGCTGCTTCTTCCGCAGGAAACCGGGCATTAACTTCATCGATCGCTGCTTGTTCTTCCGGCGTGTAACGTTCATGACGCTCCTCTATAACTACTTCGATAGGTGGCTTCTCTTGCGCAGCCACAGCTTTTTTCTGATAATGCTCTCGCATCTCTGAGATCTCATCCTCAGCGAGCTTCGAGTACTTCGTCTGCAGCCTCTTCTCTGCAATTCGGAAACCGACAGTGAAGCCGATAGCTACTCCGATACCGGCTCCGGCAATAAAGAACCCAACTTCTCGTCCTGTCAGACGACGAGTAGCTTCAGCGACTTCCTCGACTCGATACGCAACTTCCTCGATCTCGTCTGCCACTTTCTCGACTAGTTCCTCATTTGCCATGAGACTGCCTCCGTCGGTGTATCGATCTTGTCATAGATGACTCCATCGACGTTGAAATCGAGGAGAATAGAGGCCTCACGGCCGTTTACGAAATCCCGGACAGTACCGTCACTGTCCCAAATCCCGAAATCGATGTAATTGTCCCTTACATCGCCGATCAAGATCCATCCGACGACAGATCCAGCCTTGGACCTTGGGATCCCGAGCTTGTCATACACTTCGTTCAGGAAGACATGACCTCGAGCCCTCAGCAGATCATTCACATAGTTCTGCTGACACTTCAAGAATATGAGATTGTACTCCGGCTCTTTCGACCATTCCGTCGAGAGCGGATCGAAGAATCTCGCATAGATCGAAGGCTCACCCTCACCAACTCGAACAGCCGTCTTCTTTTTGCCGTCCGTGATGACCTCGACTTCTCGTGTACCGTACCTGAAGTTCCGGTCCTCCTCCTCACCATATTTCTCAACAACACGCTGTCGGTATTCAGCAAACCCCTTCTCCAATGCTAGGTATGCGGCGGTAAGTGCGGCGTTCCTTCTGTTCAAGATGCTGTGAGCCTGAACCAGAGCTGCAACTGAAGCGCTACCCACAGCGATCGCGGGAGCGTACAGCCTGACAACCTTCATCGACGTCTGGACGTAGATAATCGAAATATCCCTCTGCTTGTCCTGCTCGGTGTACTCCCTGTGCTCGAGAGTCTTGGCCTTATGAAGGTTCACTTTCCCTTCATCAAGAACTTCCTCGAGCTTCAGAGTGGCCCGACAAGCGAGAACCGTGCTCCCCACCATTCCTACAAGACCTGCACCGAACAGAAGTTGCGGTGAGTTCTTCTCCAAAACCAATGCTCGACGGCCCAGCGCCTTGCTGACCGCCATTGGGATCAACTGCATATTAATCTCCTTAAAATAATTTACCTTGTTCAGGCGGTTTGTCTTTTTCAGGCAACTCTGGAGGATTCTCCAAGTTCTTCAAATATATAGCTATGACCTGGTCGTCATCCATCTTGTCTACCTGAGACGCCCAATTTGCATTGGGGTACATCGCTTTTACTGCATCACGAGTTTGCCCAATGTTCATAGTTCAGTCGATAAATTGTGGTTCTGGGAGATCAAGCAAGAAACCTTCGCGTATCCGAGAGACTCCCGCACCTCTGATATCAGTCCAGCCCCACTTATTATCTGTGTGGGAACTTGGGAGACCAACCAGCTCATATAGATCTGCGACTGTGGCTGTTCCATAACGGCTCACCACTTCGAACATCTTGTCGATGACCTCTTCTGCTTCTACTCGTGACGTCAACACGATCTCATCGAAATCATGCTGAGAACGAGCTCGTCGACTGATCACTCTCTGAGGAGCCGACTGCCTACTCCCCATCGCATACCGGTTGTAACTGACGTAACCAGTGGGTCCAGCTTGAGGTGGCTGTGATCCTCCTCTACGGCGAATATCACCAAACACAAGCTTCTCGAGACCTTGAGTCGTCACATCAATGAACATGTCTCTTGCAGCTGGCAGCAAGACCTCGAATACGGCGTATCTGGCTGCTGTCTTGGCATCTCCGCCGACAAACGTCTCTTTGAACTGCTTCCCAAGAGACTTCTTCCTTCGAACTGGCTCTTCTGAAGTAATTCTCTTGATGTTCTTTACTTCAGGTTGCGGCTGATCTTTCTTGTTGGGCGGATAATCCGGGATCTCCATATTTTCCTTACTCTAGAAAAAGAAAAAACTAAGAGTCCATTTCTGGGCTCCTAGTTTGATACTAACGGTCTGACTTGTATTCTAGTTTTTCGGGCTTCTTGCTGAACTTCTCTGAAAGCCAGTCGGCTGCCTTCGCAACTGCAACATCGGTGTACGGCTTAGTCTTGTAAGCTACAAGCTGACCAGCAACAGTGGCTCCAACCTTGACGGGAATACCATCGGGGTCGAGATTCGTGTGCTGTGCAACTTGAGTCTCACAAACCTGAGCTGTCTTCAATGCTACAATCATGCTGGCGGCATACTGTGCAATTTCGAGCTTAGTCATGGGAAACATAAAATCTCCTATATAAAGTTTAGTTTGTATCTCATATATAGGCATGTTTTCCACGCGAATTAGTCGTTTGTAATTACGATCTCACCTGAGACAATCTTCTCGCTGAGCTGTTTGTACTCATCATCTGACAACTCACGAACTTCTCTCATGGTCATGGTCTTGGGTACGGGCTTGATTTGAGTTATTACAGCTTCCTGTGGAACCAAATCGCCCGGAATGATGCCGTTCATGAACTCAATGGCAGCATCCGTATCCGTCACCAGTTCCATGAACAGAGTGGAATATGCCTCAGACGACTCGAACTCATCTCGCAGAGTCTGATTCTTGATGAATCGCTTACCATCCAGAGACTTCTTGCCGTAAGACTGCAAGATGATCTTCTTGAATTCCTCAATGATGGTCTTGTTGTCTTCAGCTTCGACAACTTTCTGCATCGATGCAACGAAGCCGCCCTCATGACTCATCTCCAACTCGACCAATTCCGCCTTGGACAGATGAAAGAGGAAATCTTCGCTAGTCTCCTCCCCATTGAAGTCTGTATACGTAATCGTCTTCTTGAGCACAAATATCCTTTCTAGTACAGCTTCGTGTATTCAGGCATAGGTGGACGTGCAAACTCAATCGCAATACACGGACGATTGTCTGGAGACATGACAGTTGAGAATCGCACTTCGAACCGATCTGTCAATCCATTCCAGCCAACTTCATCGGAGTACTGAGTTGGCAGAATATCGATCAGATCGTAGAACCTGCTCAGGCTTGCGTACATATGGTTCAAGATCTCGTAGTTGATCTTGTTCTCAGCTTGTCTGATCTTCTCCACTGTGCTCTGGAAATACCTGCCCGTATACATGTCGAAGCACAGAACGTCCCCAGCTCCGATGACGAGGACTTCTTTGCTCACTGGAGTATTCGCAACTTTCTCCTGAGCGATCTCGTCCCTGATCGCCATTTCCTTGTTCTCGCCGATCTTCTCGAGTACCTTCGCCCTGTATTCGGACAGAGTACGCTCAGATATACTCGAGGCAACCGCCAGAGCTGCGATCTTCTTCGAAGCCGTGTGATTAGCCATGACAATCGCAGTAATCGTTGTGGCACCGACACTGACAGGTGCGACATACAGCGGCCAGACTAGTCTGAACTTGTCCATGTTGGTCATCATGGGAAGAGACTCATCATCGATGAGTTTCACATTGTCACGCGCAGCCTGCATACGGATCTTGGTCTCTTCACGATCAATGATCTGTGCTGCCTTGTACGATGCACGACCGGCAAAATATGCAGTCGTGACAACACCAGTAATACCCATACCCGTCAGAACTGTTGTCGGGTTGGCTCCCAGCACCTTCTCTTTAAAGAGTTCGAGAAGCATTGCGTAGCCGCCTTTCAATATTTTCTAGAGCTTGTTTATCAGTATTTGCTACAGATATAGCTTCGACTACTTCAGCGTTTGGAAACGTAACACGAACAAAACGGAGGAACGCTTTAGTCCTATCCCGATGAAGACGTTCGGAAAGTCTTTGGCCGATGAGCCCTCCCACGCCCGAGCCCACTGCAACCAATACATAAAATAAAATGCTGTCATGCATTATCGCCTGCGCATCTCCCTCACAAAGATCCAGATGAGCCAAAGCCCTCCGGTTAGGAAGACCATTGCCACATCCCCAACGAACTTCCAGAAACCATAACGACGACGATAATCATGCATAGTGTAAATATACCTTTCGTATTCGTGCTTCATTAATTAACCTTTCGGTTTAGGAAAAAAAGAGAAAGATCTTCCATCAGATCCCCTGCAATAGGGGGTCGGATGTGATTCCCTGCAATAGGGTATCTGAAGATCTATCTCATATAGGGCGATGTTTTCTGCGCGATCAAGCTGCCATGCAGATTCGCTCGAAGTGATTACCTGAAACATGATCCCGAACGCCATTCAAATGTTCGGACAAATGAGATGCTGACAATCCCATTTGATTTGCAGCAGACTTCTGAGAGGCAAACACATCTCCGGTCTCTATACAACGAACGACCCAACTTGGTGGGCCTTGCCTATCAGAAGAAAAATAAGAGACGCTGTTCAGAACATTGCTCTTTCCAGATACAATATTCTGACTCACATTCCTCTCTCCCAGCACGCCAATGGCACCCTGGGCAGGCACGCCAGTGGCATCCCTGATAGATTGTGAGGCAACGCCTCTCATATAGAGGTATGTAAATGACGCGAACAAAATTCCAGCGCCACCAGTAATGTAAACTGCCTTGTACTTCTCGAAGTGGCTCTTGATCTCATCCGTCATATCCACTTCTTCCTGATGTCCTGCTTCATCATCTTTGACCATCTTCACAAGGAATGATCGGCCCTTCAACATAATGGCTCCTTTCAAGAGCATAGGAAAAAAACAAAAAAAAGAGGGTAATAACGCATCGAACGTTATTCGTTAACTACCAAAACTGTAGCGGGTAGCACCTGTGGGTCGGAGTTTCACCAATTTTCATCTCCCTTCGACCCTTGCGGGCGGGGAGGACGCTTTCGTGTCTCACAATGCAATTAATTATGCATCTCTTTCATATAGATGCATGTTTCTGACGCGAAGAAAATAAGAGTCCATTTCTGGGCTCTTACTTTTTAAGACTACTGCTGTGCGGCGTTCTTAGCGGCTTCGAGCTGCAACTTCGCAGTCTCGAGGTTCATCGAGATGAGCTTCCAGCTGTAGTAGCAGGAGGCACCCGTGGCGGCGACTGGAATCGCGTAGATTCCAGCAACTGCCAGGTTGCGTCCGAGCTTCTTCAACTTTGAGGTCTTCTTGATGGGCTCCTCGACGACGGTGTTGTTGGTCTCGTTGCTCATAATTTAAACTCCTTAGTTAGTAGGGTCTCATATAGGGGTAAGTATTTTACGCGACCTATTTTCAGAAATCTCCCCCCGGGGATTTTTTGGGATCGAAAAAAAAATATGAAAGGCCGCAGACGCGGCCCTCCATACTTAGACTTCCTTCTAAAGCTTTGTTACCTTGGCTTTGACACCAGCTGCATAGCTCTGGACGTGATGACGTTCACGTGCTCATGCCTGATAATCAGCATTATTCCGACAATATTCGTAGCGGCCAGGAGTATGGTATCTGGATGCAGAGTAGAAGGTTTCTCTTCTTCCTTCATCTTCTGTAACTTGATAGCGTACTCCAGCGCTTTCGGATATTCATCCGAATCAATCTGCTGACTAGCCAGGTGGCTGAGCACACGTTCAGTCTCAGTTTCGAGCTGCGACTTGTGTCTCGTCTTCCTGGTAAACATAACGCTCCTTCGGTAGGGTCTCATATAAGGAGGAGCATTCTACGCGACAGGGTCTTCTATAGGAGGTTTGTTATTGATCTGGAATGTGGCCTCTTTTTTGTCTTTGAGGCCCTGTGGGTCGTCCTTGAGCGTCAGAGAATATAGAAGCTTCTCTGGTGTCTCTTGAACGTTTATCGCTCCGACATATTTGGCACCACTGTCCTCGTATGACTTGCTACTTATGCCTAGAAGAGCTCCAAGAAAGGCTTGGGTAGCTATGAGCGTCCCCAGAACTTGCTGTGCTGCTGGTAGACCCCAGATCTGCGCGAGAGCGAAATATAACGTGCCAACTGCAGGTATGACTATCCCTACTACAAATTTGATTACATCATATAGATTATTCGATAGAAGATGGGGTTCTGATTCAGGCCCAGCCAAATGTCACCTCCCTAACCCAACATCGCTACAGTTGGATAAGCTTTCTCTCCTGCATTATCTTGTGCGCGAATATACTCGGTAACCATAGAGGTTTGGACTATCTCGCTGTTACCTTGCACTTCGATTACATCACCTAGGTTGTAGTCAACTCCATATTGGAATTGGTGCAGAGGAACGATCTCTCCGTCGATCGCTCTCTGGAATCGGTTGTCGGTCAGGGCTAGATTTGCACGGCTATTCAGGATACTGACAAGATTGTTTGGATCTCCACCAACCTGATCCGTCGTGATGTCCTCCTCAAAGGTCAACATCGCACGTAGGTCGAATCCCGTGTATTGAGCTCCAGCCAGACTGCTCACACCAGCGATAGTGGCTAAGCCATCCGGGTTGCCTGGCGCGAACGAATATACAAGAGTCTTCTGGCTCTTATTGGACTGCAGCTCCTTGATGTTTGCCAATGAGTCCATCTGAGGAGAGAATCGAATGACCGTATTGACACTTTGCCCACTCGTATGATCAAGACCACGATAGCAACGGAATCCGAGCGCATATGACGTATCTGTGACCGAATCCAGAGTGATCTGCATCCCGACCTGGTATGTCGTGCCAATTTCCCTCAGAGCGTCGTATACGGGCCCATAGGGGGCAGCGTAGCTGATAGGTGAACCAGCATTATCAATCGATTTACCATACAGACCAGGAATGATTAACGAAGAAGGATTAGGGATCCCAGTGGGGACGCTTCCATCCAAATATCCTCCACCAATGCACATGTAATAGACGATGTACCACATTGTCATACCAGGAGTTAATCCCGACATGTACCAATACCTGTCCTCATGCGCAGGTGTTATACGAATGAACCGGTTATTGAGGAACACCATCAGAGAAGACCCGGTTGCCTTCAGAGTACCTGATTCGATGTCTACGGTGTCGATCAACATGATCTCACCACTACCAACTAGACCCAGGAAAGTGCCCACTGTCAAACTTTGGATCATGTCGGTAGTTGCCGGGACAATCAGCTCGACTTGGCTATCGCCATAATATCGCTCGGTCCAGATAGCCGATACGAACTTGTCTATCACATCTTGTCTAATGAATTGTCGATTCAGGGTGAATAGTTCCACTCAGAGACCCCCAAAGCGCTCAAAATATCTGAGCTGCCATTGCTGCTTACCTGGAGAATCTGTTATGACTGAGAAATCGTTCACACCAGGCTTCAAAGTGGGCCACTGAGAACCGATTTGAAGTTTTGACAGGAGATTGGTAATGACACCTGTATTCCACGCCACGTTCCGAACGTATTTTGCGCCAGGTACAGAATTCATCAGGAAGTACTTTGACGCATCGACTGAAGCAGCCACTCGGAAATATGAAATTACTGCTTCACCGATTTGAATAGCTATGAAAGTGGGAGCCGGATCGGCCTCTCTAAGTACTTCGACATTGATCCCAGCTTCGATAGATCCCTCGTAGTCGATGTCCATCGGAGCAGAGCCATCACTGGTGTCACCTGTGACCAAGGTAGCTGTGACAGCTGTGAAATATGGATCTGGACAGATGATAGAAACCAGGATCTCTAAGTCTTTGCTGAATGGATTAACCGAGACAGTTTCAACATACCCGTAAATTTCCACCGGGGGCATATCGTCGCTTCGAAATACCAATCTTGTCAACAGCTTTGGCATGAAATATGAATAGATGAGTCGTCGAAGACTCTCAAATGTCCAGTCATGCCAATCTGGATTCGGGTGGAGAGTAATGACAATGTTCCTGCTTGCCACACTGCTCCCTGTATAAGCTACTCCGTCAACAGATCCGAATGGCGATGTGTTGACAGCAGCTGCAACTGGATCCAATCCGTCTATATTTCTGATCTGGATCAGGTCCGTTTCTTCTCTACCATCATCACTTAAAGATAGCGTCGGGGCTGATTCCCAAGAGCTATACGCTTCAAGTTGTGTCAACACACTTGTTCAGACCTCCATTCTCAAATATAACTAGGGCTCCCGAAGGAGCCCCGAGCTATCACGCATTAGCGAGCGCTGTTCGCATTTGGGACAACTGATTCTTCGTCTGCCTGTAGATTTCCACAGGCGACAACGATTCGGGTGAGTAGTTGTTCTGCTCGAACTTGATCACCGATGCTTCTGTACCCGTAGTGTCACTCACAGCGCCTTGAGCCGCTTGTGTTGAGGATATAGAAGCAGCCTGTCCGTATGAAGTCGTTGCGACAGGGCTAGTTTCAAATATAGAATTCATCTGATCGGCAGCAGCTTGAACCTGCGTCAAATCCACTACAGGCGTTATTGTCGGGCTAACCTCCATCAGATCACTGAGAGAAGGAATCGTATTAACTGAATCGATTATCGAGTTGACCACATTCTCCACAGAGGCAGCTGGTGCATCCGCATTGTCGTCAAGACCCAGGGTCAGACCATCGATGATCTGTGTACCAATCTCGTAGAAGACCTTGGAAGGAGATCCGATGTGCAACAGTTTCTTCGCTGCCTTGGGAATGGATGACACAATGCTGATCGCCTTGGATACGACAGAACCAGCCAGACTAGCCATACCACTGATCATACCTTGAATCATTGACCAGCCAAGATTCCATCCAGCCTTCTCTATCTGAGGCTCGTACTTCCTAGCCGCTGCTGAGCAACCATTGATGAAGTTGAGAATGGCTTGGGCACCCTTGTCGACCAGATCAACAGCTCCGGCAGATATAGCATTTATGAACTTACCGATAGAGGTCGCACCCGCGGAGACAATCTTCGAATACTGATCGCCAATACCAGTTATCAGGTGAGCTATGATGTTCCCACCCTGATTGAGTACCTTACCGATGTTATCGGAGATACCACTCAGGAACTTAACGAGAATATTGGCACCGGAGTTGATGACCTTCCCGATGCCGTTGGCTATTGCGTTAAGTAACGTGGATATAACATTAGCTGCAGTGTTGATAACCTTGCCCAAGCTGTTGGCAATACCCTGTACGAAACTGGTCAACACACCGACACCGGCCGCTATGATCTGCGGCAAATGCGATGCTATCGAGTTCAACAAGGTGATGACAACCTGAGCAACCATGGATACAACTTGGCCTATGTTGTTCTTGACACCCGTTATGAGCGCTAACAACATAGAGAGCCCAGCTTGAACTATGGATGGATAGTTATCCTTGATTACCTTCAACGCCGCTTGAATAAGAGCATCGAATGCCTTAGCAAGCTGAGGTGCCGCTTGAATAACAGCATTGGCAAGCGCTACGAGTATCTTCCCAAGAGCTTCTACAAATTGCGGAGCAGCTGCGGCAATACTGGTTACAATTCCCAGAAGTGCAGTGACTACACCCTTGACAAAGACAGGGATCTGATTCATGAAGTCGGTGAAACCCTTGAGTAATATCGCAATAGCGGTTGGGCCAGCTATCGCAATGGCACTCAGACCGGCTCCGATCAGGAATATACCTGCGCCAACCAATGCAAAACCAGCACCGATAAGCGTCATAGCTGCGCCTAGAGCCAATAGAGCAGGCGCGACCGGCTCGAGTAGTATCCCAGCAGCTCCAAGAACGACGAATGCCGCTGCCAGAGCGACCATACTCTTGATGATCTCACCCCAGGACATCTTGCCCAGTGACTGGATCGCCGGAGCTAATATGGCAATAGCACCCGCAGCTACTATCAATGCGGCAGCTCCGCCCAGACTTCCTTGCATAACGATCAAAGCAGCAGCCAAGATAGCCAGAGATGCGGCGAGAGCTATCAGACCCTTCGCAAGCTCTCCTATAGACATGCCGCCGAATGATCCAACTGCTTTGGCAATGCCCTGTAGAGCAAATGAAACCAGAAGAAGTCCAGCTGCCTGAACTGCCATAGTCGCGGGCATAGCTTGAACAGCCAATGCAATCGCAAGCAGCGCTACTGCAATAGCACCGATACCTTTACCCAGTGTCTTCAGATCCATCTTGCCGAAGGTCCCAACGGCACTGGCGATTAGTTTGAGTCCAGCACCGACTGCAATCAGACCGACGCCAATTTGAATCATCCCTGACGGGAATATCTTTGAAGCTGCGCCAATTGCGGCAAGTGAAACTGCAACCGAACCGATACCCTTACCAAGCTCGGACCAACTGAGACCACCGAAATCCTTGACGGCACTCGCCAAGATCTTCATCGCAACTGCAATAGCTGTAATACCGACGCCAGCGGTGATCATTCCTGCTGAGCTCTCAGATAGAGGCCCAGCTGCCTTGGAGATGCCGACTAGAAGTACACCTACTCCGCCAAGACCCTTGGCAAGCTCAACCCAGCTAAGCCCTGAGAGTCCCTTGACAGCGAGTACGAGAATATCGACAGCTGCAGCCAGCCCAATAAGTCCGGCGGAGATAAACGGGAGCTTGATGAAGCCCGTACCCGAGCTGATCTGATCGATGACCTTGAACGCACCAAGAAGCTCAGTGAATCCAATGGCCAAGGCTGCCATAGCCGTGTTCATCTTCTTTGCATCGACCATGGACAAACCGATAATCGAAGCAGCGAGAAGAGCAACTGCTATGGCGATCTTCTCTATCGCACCAGCCTTGATACTGGTCTGCATAGAGGTTAGTACGCCAGTCAGGCCCTCGAAAGAGGAAGTGATACTCTTTAGAATTCCTCCACCGACGAGATCTGAGATCCCACCACTGAAGAACTTCTTGAAGACCAAATATATACCGCCAAGAAGCCCGGTCCTTATGAGATTCATAATACCGTTGAAGTTGATATTCTGAATCGCAGTGGAAATCAGAGTCCCGAGACTTCCAAACAGATTGGCAATACCTTGAATCGCGGGTTGAAGAACCTGGTCAGCATTCCCGAATCCAGCTACGAAGCTATCCCAGACCTTCTTGAACCCTTCCATGATCTTCTGCAGTGGAGTAATAGCAGCGCCCATTCCTCCCAGCGCAGCAGTAAGTCCTCCTCCAGCATTCTGACCGAACCCACTGAAGACAGTGCTGATAGCATGCCCCAGTTTTCCAATGATTGACAGCGGTGCGGCAAGAATATTTCCTAAGGTCTCAAAGAAGTTGTGAAGCCTGTCACCCTTCTTGAGAGTTTCATCAACCTTCTTCAGGAAATCGCCGATAGTTGCAGTAAGACTCAGGAAGCCACCGCCACCCTTGCTGACTGCACCGAAGACCTTGCCGAAGACGATAAATATACCGCTTAGAATCTGCTTACCAATATCAAGGATTGCAAAGAGACCCTCAAACGTACGCTTCAAGCTGTCTAGAGTCTGAGGGCTCGGCTTGAGGCTCTTGATGAAGTTGTCAAACCTGACAGTCAGGTCATAGAGTTCTTTCCCGGTTGTCGGCGGGAAAATATCGCGGAAAGCCTCTTTGACAGTCTTGGCAACTGCCCCGAGCTCTTCCCAGGCTTTCTTAATCGCATCAATCAGAACAGTTCGCCCACCAAGCTTTGCCCAATCCTCGAGCAATGTGTTCAGCTTGTAGATGGGGACTGTCAGAGCATTCTCAAGAACTACGTGTAGCCCGCTGAAGAGCTTCGTAGCGGCATTAATGTTGCCGAACAAGGTCTTGAAGATAGTGGCATATGCAGTCGCCACTTCCTCTTTCAAGGCTTCGGTCAGCTGGGTGTAAGTCTTGATATTGGTTGCAGCGCCCAGAGCAACTTTACCCATCTTCTGGATATTCTTGATCTGGTCATCCGTATAACCTTGAGCTTTCAACTGAGCTTTGGTCATATCGCCGGTAAAGCCCTGCAACGTCTGCGTCAGGACCTTACCTGTGACCCAACCACTCTTCAATGAGCCTCTGAAGGTGTTACCAGCATCTGTCCACTGCTTGAAGGTCTCACCCATGTTCACACCCTTGATGGTGTGAAGAGCTTTACCCGTATTGAACAGAGCTTCCTGGAATACCTTACCACCCATACCCGCGTTTACAACTGAGTTCCAGTCTTGCAGTCCGACTTTATTAGCTGCGATAGCCTGAGACAGCTGATACATCGCAGTTGAAGCTTGTGCCGAGTTGGAACCAGATAGCGCCGCTAGGTTAGCGATACCCTTGATCGACTCAGTCGACGTCTTCAGATCGACACCGGCAGCCGTGAAGGTACCGATGTTCTTGGTCATCTCGGAGAAGTTGTATACAGTCTTGTTCGCGTAAGTGTTCAGATCGGCCAGAGCCTTGTTGACCTGATCCAAACCCTTCTTACCCGTAAGACCTGTGTTCGCCAGGATGACCTGAACCGCGTTGATCTGAGTTTCGTAGTTCTTGAAACCCGCAACGATCGGGTCGATAGTGAAAGACTTTACCAGCGATATTCCAGCGGAGACAGCTTTACTGACAATCGAGTTCAACGCTGAAATAGCAGCAATGCCTAGAAAGGAGAATTTGCTCTTGATAGAGTCAATAGCCTTGCCGATATGACCGAGGTCGACCTTGTCAGCAGAAGCGGCAACATCGTCCAAGCCTTTACCAGCGCTTGGGAATTTTAGAGACTCCTTCAGCTTGTTAAGTGCATTGATAGCCGAGTTCACACCAGTTTCGAACTTACTGCTTTCGAAACTCATTGATACGACTTTGTCATCAATGTTTGCCATTAAACTTTGGTCACCTCCTTCCAAGCATCGGCTGCTATTCGATCAAATATAGGACGTATCGCAGGCATGATGTAGTCTCGCCCTTGAACGTACCCACCAGTACCTGTTCCATGCCCATATTCCAGCAGTATGGCAATCGGTCGACCGGCTACGACATGACTGTTATGCCAACGAATAGAATAGTACCCTCTTCGTTGAACAATCTCGAAATACCAGGAAGCTGCGGTCAAACCAGTATCCGTTGGAGTAGCGTTGGACAGCGCTGCTACGCCAAGTGACCCATATTTACCAAGAGTAGCGTACAGATCATCTTTGCTCAGATGACTCAAATATCGTTCTGTGTTATTGAATGAGCCCTTCTGTGTAATTTCGATTCCCATAAGTCATCAGGCTGCAGTAAGTCGAATGGTCACTGCACCTGGATCACTGGGAACTCTGTGTCCTGCCGACGAACCATACACGTTTGGGAGCCCGTCAATGGGTGTGGTCTTTCCTCCACCGGCATATCCACCCATGACATTAGCCGCACCACTGGGATTATCGGTAGTCGCGGCACTTCCTGGCCCATAAACTACCTGATCTGCAGGATTGTATGAGCCTCGTCCCCCTGCGGTACCAGCGTTGCAAGTAACTGGCGGAGAGCCGTACTTACCTACACCTCCAGCGCCCCCACCCCCACCTTGACCAATGGTCCCATCCCAGGTACCGTCAGCGCCAGGTGTTCCAGCAACACCAGGGCCAGTTGCAGAAGGTGTACCAGCGACTCCACCCTTTCCACCACCTCCCGGTGTGATGCTGTTTCCCACTCCACCGTCGCCACCGTTAGCCTGCGTAGGGACAGTTACGGAGTTTGATTGGGCTCTCTTACCACCCTTTCCTCCTGAGGCTCGGCAAGTAGTTCCATTGAATGAGGAATATCCACCATCTCCACCATCAGTGGTAACAGCTGGGTTGTTTTGGTCCTCCGTTCCCAAAAGTCCCCCGGAGCCAATTACCACTGGACATGAAGCAGGTAGTGCCGATAGCAATCCCTGAACTCGGTGAAGACCTCCGCCTCCTCCGATCCCGCCAGGACTTCGAACCAGAGTACCCGTGTTAGCAGTATTGATACCGCCGCCCATACCACCTCCACCACCAATGCAGATAACATCGAAATCGGTGTAACCCATGGCAGTATACTTGGTCGGATCAAAATTCTGGTTCACTATGAACTTGATCACCAATGGATCTGGGCGAATTAAACTTCCTGCAAGCTCGAATCTCATTAGAGCTCCTGAACAGAAAGCTGACCTTCTTGCATAGTCCAAATATTAGCGACACTTGACGAAACACTCATGTACACTGTATGAAACCCTGCTCCCAGTCGCATAATACGAGATCCAGATGATATGCCATGAACGTATTGCTGTGCTGCAGCAGCAATTTCTACTTGGGTATAAAGACCCGTTCCATCGACAAATACTTGACGATTAAGTCCTGACAAAGTAGAACTGCTATCATGATTAGTGTTAACGTGATGGTAAATTCGAAATAATCCGGCTCGTTCAAGTTTAAAATTAAGTGTAGCTACTGTAAGGGCAGGAGAAGCTGGTACTGCTCCACCAGAAGCTACCACTTCAAGTCCCAATTTAGGAAAAGCAGCATCAACAGTTTTTGATCTCATGCCGCAACCCTCAAATCCACTTGTGCAACATTTTCTAGAGAATCAAACACAGCCAAAATATCAGTTGCACTCATAGCTTCAACATGATCGCCGACATTCTTTGGAGATGGTGCCAATGTTTGCGAAACTTTGGAATATAGCTTTGTTATGTCTTCAATAGTCAGCGCGTAATTGCATATGAATACGCCATCAGCCTGTCCAGTATACACTTGAGCGCCCCATGTGGAAGTCCCAATACGAAGACCATTGGCGCCCATAAGAGTAAGTGCATTCATAACCGTTGATTCAGCTACAAGTTTCCCGTCAAGATACAATTTGCGTTTCACACCATCAGTGGCAGCATTATCCTCAACTGCAACAGCATGATGCCATTGTCCATCGCAAGCATAAGGACCTATTATTGCATCTGCACCATTGGTGAAGAAAATCGAACCATTAGAAACTCCCAAACGAGCATCGGCTGCGCCCAATGCTGTGCCGCCATACCCCACAATTGTACCTACATTAGCAGATGATGATTTAAACCAACAACCATACGATCGTGAATTCAGAGCAGCTGGTAACCCGGCGTCCGTCGAAGCCAATGATTGAGCACCGTTGAAGTTATACGCATTCCCGGCACTACCATCTGAACCAGCTACACTCACTGCATTGCCCGGATTAGTCAATGCTGCGCCATTTGAACCTTCATCCCCAAGCGATCCACCTGAGAAATTGTAAAGGCGCAATGGCTGAGTTGAGAAATCAGCAGCAACAAATGTCGCACCACGACGACGCCGACGAATATTGATCGAAGCCCTTGAAGGAACGGCAGCAAGTGTATGCGGAATCCTAGCGCAATAAAGATTACGAATCTGATCTTCAGAAAGCACATCCGCCGTAATAAAAGCTTCGTCAACACGACCCAAATGCTGAAATTGACCAACGGTACCCGCATCTGCGCTACGACAACCAATGTTCAATGGGGCTGATCCAGAAAACATAGGAAAGGAAAAACTGCCAATACCCTCTAAAACCCCATCTACATAAAGTTTTGTATACACACCATCATGCACAGCCACAGCAAAATGCCAACTATTATCAGTAACATCAGTTACACCTGTTACTGTATATGAATTGTTGCTACCATCAGGACAAACGCCAAAACGAACAGCGTTTACATCCGTAATCATCAATGAATAGATTTGCTGAGGCGCCGACGCGTATTTGTCGACAAGCATTTGATACGTGCCCTTCTTGGCTGTGCGAACCCAACATCCAACCGATCCAGTTTTAATTCGAAACGGATCA
>Ga0207663_10000318_pt1 | contig 21010 bp, 10 predicted proteins | sample LARL53metaG_FD_184346 | JGI IMG/M metagenome (GOLD analysis project Ga0207663, IMG submission 184346) | Corn, switchgrass and miscanthus rhizosphere microbial communities from Kellogg Biological Station, Michigan, USA - LAR L5-3 metaG... | ecosystem: Host-associated > Plants > Roots >...
CCAATCAGGAAGCGCTGACGTTCACTCTCAGCGGCGTATCGAAAATTTCCGGGCTACCACAGATGAAACTCGCCTGGCTAGCGACAAGCGGTCCGGAAAATGCCGTCATTGAAGCCATAGCCCGTTTGGAGTTGATTGCGGACACTTACTTGTCCATGAATGCCCCTATTCAATTGGCAGCCAGCGTTCTGTTGGAACAAAGAAAGACGATGCAACCCGCGCTGCTCGATCGCGTCCTGAATAACCTTGCCGAACTCGATCTTCAACTTGCCAGGCAGAAAACAAGTGCGCGACTAAGGATCGAAGGAGGATGGTACGCCGTTCTACGAGTGCCAGCGACCCAGTCCGACGAGGATTTGGTGATAGAACTACTGCGGAAAAAGTCGGTACTGGTTCATCCCGGCCACTTCTATGATTTCCCCGGCGACGGCTACCTGATCGTCAGCTTGATCGCACCTCTAACAGAGTTTCGCGAAGGCATAAAGCGTATTCTGCAGGCAGTAAACGACTGAAATTACTCAAAGCACTGTCGCCCTGAGTGGCTATCAGGCCACGAAGGACCTATGCGTATGCATTGAGACACAGACGTATTAATTACGCCTGCGGGCAGAGCACCTCACCCAAGCATACAACGAGTTCCTATTCCCATGAACTCCTCAGCAGAAACGGATTGCTCTCTCTCTCCTCGCCAATCGTGGTCAACGGTCCGTGTCCTGGGACGACAAGAGTGTCATCCGGTAGCGTCATGACCTTCTCATGGAGTGACTTGATAATCTTCTCCGAAGATCCACCCGGCAAATCTGTTCGGCCAACGCTTCCCGCAAACAAAGTGTCGCCCGCGATCAATTTGCTCTCAGTGGGAAAATAAAGGCAGACGCTGCCTTCAGTATGGCCGGGTGTATGAAGGACATCGGCGACCAACGATCCCGCCTTCACTGTGTCTGCCTGATCGATACTGCTATCGATTTCCACTTTCCCGGGATCCTTCATCCCAATCCACGCGGCCTGCACGTCAAGCATCTTCAGCAATGCGTAGTCATTCTGGTTGAGCAAAATCGGAGCGCCGGTGGCCGCCCGCAGCTTCATGGCTCCCCCCACGTGATCGATGTGAGCATGAGTAATGACGATCTGCTTAACTGTCAAATCATGTTTTTCGATAAGTAAAAGGACACTAGCGATGTCGTCGCCAGGATCGATCACCATCGCTTCGCGAGTAGTTTCATCCCCGATGACAGAACAATTGCACTGGAGCGGCCCGACAGGAAGGATTTCATGAATCATGGGAGATGCAGTCGTCAGTCGCCGGTTGTCAATTTCAGTCTTGCTAACGAACGAAGGTCGACCGCCGGCGACGGAAACCTATTTTTTCGGCGGAGTGGCTGGCTGCGAATTATTTGTCGCGGGCTTCAAACCCTGCAGCACGGAGTTCGAGGTGGCCCCTCCGCGCGACGCCATAATGGAAAGCGTGATCGAAGTCAGCATGAAGATAACCGTTGACCAGGTCGTCGCCTTGGAGAGAACAGTCGCGGACCCGCGAGGTCCGAAGGCAGTCTGACTGCCCATCCCACCGAACGCCGCTGCGATGTCACCGCTCTTCCCGCTTTGCAGCAGCACCACGATGATCAGGAAAAAACACACAATAATGTGGATGATCGTTATTAGAATAACCATGCCGGTTCCAAATCTCCTGCCCGAGGAATCAAACTAAGTATTGGTGCGGAAGGGGGGATTTGAACCCCCACGCCTTTCGGCGCCACCCCCTCAAGATGGTGTGTCTGCCAGTTCCACCACTTCCGCTTGAGCATGGTCATTCTACTTGTTCTCAGGGAATCTTTCTAGACGGCAGGGTCGTGATTTTTGCAGCGGAGATGTTGGGCTAAGAATGCGCGCGAATTTGACTCCAATGAAAGGTCTCTCCATTGTGCTCGCTGCGCTTCGCTCCGGTCGGGATGACAGCTAGTTGTTCCGATGTAGGGTTTCCAGCGCTGGCGTTTATTTTGCTTTGCGATTCGACGTGGCTACGATGCCGGAGCCTTCGCGGATGGTCAGGATCTGGTTGGCTTTTACCTGGGTGAAGCGTTCGAGTTTTTGTGTGGTGGGCCATTTGACCTCGATGACGTCGGCAAACTGGGAATCGCCTAAGCCAAAGTGGAGGCGGAAATCGGATTGCGACATGACGCTGGAGCCGCTATGGACTTCGTTCATTTGAGTGTGTTTGCCGGTCGTCACCCGGACTCGGGCTCCAATGGCGGTGCGATTGCATTGGGTGCCGATCAATTTAATTTTGATCCAATTTTGTGAGTTGCCGCCATCGTTGCGAAGCAGCGATGGAGGATCGCTGAGATTCAGAATCAATACGTCGATGTCGCCGTCGTTGTCGTAGTCCCCGAAGGCGGCTCCGCGGCTGGAAAATTTCTCGCCGATCCCTGGGCCCATAGAAGCTGAAACATCTTTGAATTTTCCATCGCCCATGTTCCGGTAAACGAGTCGAGGGTTCTTAAAAGTCTGGCTAATATTATGCTGGTCAATTTCCGGGTAGACGTGTCCGTTAACCTGAATGATGTCCGGCCAGCCGTTGTTGTCGTAATCGACAAATTCGCAGCCCCAGGCAACGTAGCGATTGTTAATTCCGATACCTGAAGAAAACGTAACGTCGGTAAAAGTACCATCACCGTTGTTGTGATAGAGGTTGCAAGTGTCGTCTGCGAAGTTGGTTTTAAAAATATCAAACCAACCGTCGCAGTCGTAATCTCCCACACCCACGCCCATTCCGGATTGCTCATGCCCATTTTCACTGTAAGCGCATCCAGCCAACACTGCGATATCGGTAAAAGTTCCGTCGTGATTATTGCGGAGCAACATGCTGGGCTCGGAATCCACGGCCACATAAATGTCAGGCCAGCCATCGTTGTCGAAATCATAAGAGACCGGGGTAATGGAGTAACGCGGACCTGGTTTCAGGATGCCAGACCTGGCTGAGACGTCGGTAAAAGTTCCGTCACCGTTGTTGTGATAGAGGCAATTGGTATCGCCGGTGAGGCCACGCGGCCCGCACATCACCGGAATGCCCTTCCATTGGCACACGGACGGGCCAGCAGGATCTGGAGTTTTTTGAGGATCGAGCTTTATGTAATGGCAGACGAAAAGATCGAGACGGCCGTCGCGGTCGTAGTCGAGCCAGGTGCAGCCCGATCCCCAGCGAATTTCGTCATCATAGAGACCAGCTTTGCGGGTGACGTCGGTGAATGTTCCGTCGCCGTTATTGTGAAACAGAACATTGTGCCCCCAGAAGCAACAGAACAGATCGTCATTGCCGTCGTTGTCATAGTCGCCGACGCAAACCCCGGTCTGCCAGCCGGTTCGCGCCAACCCGGATTTCTCGGTTACGTCTGTGAATGTGCCGTCACGATTGTTTTTGTACAAATGGGAGGTGGGAGCCTTTCCTGGCGGCCAGTGGGCGTCGAGCTGGGTTCCGTTGGTGAGATAAATATCCAGCCAGCCGTCGTTGTCGTAATCGAAAAAAGCCAGACCACTTCCTTTAGCTTCGATGATGTAACTCTTGTGATCGGTCGCGCCCCAGACGTTCGGGGCGGTTAGACCGGCTTCCTTTGCCACGTCTACGAATACGACAGGAGAAATAGCTGGCGTGGCTGCGGGAGTGGCCTGAAGCACGGCTGAGTTCTTCCATTTCCAGAGTGGAATGGTGAGCGCGTCGAGCAGGCTGCTGCCCAGGACTACGAGGGAGGAACCCAGGAAATGGCGTCTTGGGAGATTCATTGATTATCAGTTGTGATTATCGGTTGTCAGTTTTCGGTTGCCAGTTGTCAGAAGAACCGGGGTTGCCAACGATTGGAGATCGACGACTGGCGACGTTCCCGTTCGTCTCATCGGCTTGAAGACTCTGGGAAACCGGTGTGGAACGATGCCTATGCCTTCTTTGACCGCGATGATCTGATCGACGGGAATGTTCGTCAGCTTGTCTACTTGACCGCTGGGCCAGTTGATTTCAAGGGAGTCGATTTTGGTGCGCTTTCCCAGGCCGAACAGAATACGCGGATCGCTGGCTGACATATAACTCATGCCCCCCTTGGCCTGTTCGACGCGCACGAAGTCTCCGGAGGTCAACTTCAGCGAAGCGCCTATGCCGTCGCGGTTGGAGCGGGTCCCGATTAAAAGGGTTTCGAGCCAGTGATTGGCGTTTCCGCCGTCGTTGCGCAGGAGAGAGGGATAGTCGCCGCGATTGTTGATGGCAATATCGGCGTCGCCGTCATTATCGTAGTCGGCGGTGGCGAGACCGCGGCCGGCGATTGGGCGTATGAAGTCAGGGCCCAGGGAATCCGAAACTTTGGCGAACTGGCCTTTGCCCACGTTCCGGAACATCAGCAGCGGCTCCTTATATTGCACTTCGCTGTGGTAGAGCTGAACGTTGTCCAGCATCGCGCCGTTCAGTTGCAGGATGTCGGGCCAGCCGTCGTTGTCGTAGTCCACGAACTTCATCGAGACGCCGCTCAGCAGGATAGCCTTGTTGCCGATGCCGGAGCCATAAGTGTTGTCAGTGAAGGTGCCGTCGTGGTTGTTGTGGTAGAAACGGTTTAGTTCGAAATCAAGGTGAGTGATGTAGAGATCCTGCCAGCTGTCGCCGTCGACGTCGGCAGCGTCGATGCCCATTCCCGCTTCGTAGCGTCCGTCCTCGCTGGCGGCGATGCCGGAGACGAACGATACATCCTCAAATTTTCCGTTGTGCTTGTTGATGAACAGAAAATTTGGCCAGGAATCGTTGGCGATGGCGATGTCTGTCCAACCGTCGTTGTTGAAGTCGGCGAGAACCACGCCCATGCCTTTGGATTCGGGCTTGCCGACACCTGAGGCGTCGCTGACGTCGGTGAAGGTGCCATCGTGATGGTTGCGGTAGAGCTTGGTCTTCTGGCCTTTGTAATTGCCGGGATGGCAGTAGGAGCGGTAGCCCGGCCGGCGTTCGCCGCACCATAGATTATTTTTCGGCGACCATTCGATGTAGTTGGTAACCAGCAGATCAAGAAAGCCGTCCTTGTCGTAGTCGAACCATCCGGCGCTGGTCGACCATCCGCCTTCGTCGGCTACGCCGGCTTTGGCGGTGACGTCGGTAAAGCTTCCGTTGCCGTTATTGTGGTAAAGGATGGCGCTGTTGTATCCGGTTACGTAGAGATCGGGATAGCCGTCATTGTCGAAGTCTCCGACGGCAACACCTTGGCCGTAATGCCCCGCGCCACTCACTCCGGCTTTTTCGGTGACATCGGTAAAGGTTCCGTCGCCGTTGTTATGGTAGAGGGCGCAGCGCAGAGGATGGGGAGGTTTGTAAATGTCGGTGGCGGCGGACTGGACAAAAAAGAGATCCATCAGACCGTCTTGATCGTAATCGAGCCAGGCGACGCCAGTGCCCATGGTTTCAAGATAGTACTTTTCGTCGGTGGCGGTGGCGTCCTGCAGAAATGTTATGCCGGCGGCTTGGCGGACGTCGGTGTAACGGACGGGGATCGTGCTGTCGGGCGGTTTTGCAGATTGTGCGAAGACCAGTTGATATAGCGCGACTAGGATAACGCTTAGAGCCAGGACGACGCACCCCGCACGAGTGGGACGTCCGCGCCCACATTTACCGTCGCTCATGGCCATTCTCGGGGTTCTCACAACGTACGGTCGGCGAGCGATAGCGCGAGTTGGAGGAATTGCTGCCGGGCCGCCATGGACATCGGGACCTCGGTCGAAGGTGACGTCGCCGGCGCCCGGGACAATACTTCTTCGATGCGATTCACGTCCAGGCCGCCGGCATTGCTGCCTTTGAAGCGATTCAGCACTTCGCGGGCTTTTTCTATTTGTCCGGTTTGATAATAAAAGACGCCCAGCGTGGAATAACTTCCCGGCCACTCGGGCAAGAGATCTACGGCCCGCTCGAGGCGCTCGGCTGCTTGCGCGGTTTTGCCTTCGAGGGCCGAGATGATGCCCAGCCCCCAAAGAATTTTTCCAGAGCTGGGAATGCGCCCTAACCCCTTCTGCAAAGTATGTTCCGCGCCGCTGACATCCTTGCTCCGAAGTTGGATCAAGGTGAGGGAAAGGTAGTACTGATCGTTGTCAGGGTTGCGGGCGATGGCATCGCGAAAAATCTCTTCCGCCTTGGCGGTGTCACCAAGGTGAGCGTGGATGTCTCCGAGCAGGGCCAGGAAGGCGGCATCCTGCTGGCCGACCGTCGAAACTTTGGAAGCGGCTTCGAGTGCCTGATCGTAAGCGCCTTTTCGGAAGTAGGCGTCAGCCAAATCGAATTTCACATCGTCGGAATCGGGATTCGCTTGTAACCCGTTCTTAAAATGCTGAATGGCGTCGTCGTATAAACGATAGCGGGCCAGAAGTACGCCCGCACCAGTTTGAGTGCGATAGTCGCCCGAGCTTATCTGATCGAGTTGGGCAATTGTGCTCCGCGCATCTTCCACTTTTCCAAGCTTCAGATACGTCTCAGCCAGCAGATAGAGGTCTTGCGGTTGGTCTGGATGCTTCTTGATCTGTTCCACAAGTTCGGTCTGATCGAGTTGAGTCCGGGCCTGGGGAGCGAGATTGGAGCGGTTGTCCAGGTATTCAAAGAGATGCTGATAGGGATACGGCCCCGGCGAAGAATCTTTGGAGAGGGTTTGGAAGACGCTCAAGTCCCGTTGCGCAGCCTCAGTCTGGTGGAGGCTGCGCTCGACCATAGCGAGTTTGTAGTATCCAGAAGCTGGGTCGCGGCTGACTTTGACGTATTTTCGAAGCAGGGTTGAGGCTTCTTCAAATTTCTTCCCGGCAATGCGCAGATTGGCTAGCTCCAGCAGCGCTTCGGAAAAATCCGGGTTGGACTTCAGAGCTTGCTGAAACAATTGTTCGGCGGCCGCCTGATTCCCCTGCCGCCCTTCGATGAAGCCCATGTTGAAGAGGCAGGAAGCGTTTCGTGGATCGCGCTTGAGGCCTTCCTGAAAATATTTTCTGGCCTCGTCGAAGCGCCCCAGATGCCGGTACGAGAGCCCCATGAACGCGTAGGATCGCGCTGAGGGATCGAGATCAATCAATACTTTGAACTCATCAATAGCTTTTTCCACCTTGCCGGACATGAAATAACTCTCGCCCAGGGCGGCGTGAAGGTCGGCTCGTTTCGGCGCGATTTTCAAACCCGATTCCAGCAGGGGAATCGCGTCTTCGAAATAATTCTGCGACATGCTGACCCGGGACAGCAAAAAAATGATGTCTGTATCTTCAGGAGCCAGCTTGTGGGCGCGGGCCAATAAGTCCAGGGCATCTACGGCTCGGGTCTGTTCGGAATAAACCTCCGCCAGCAAGGAGAGCGCTGCGGGGGAATCGGGTTTAAGCTTCAGCGCTCGAGTTAAAAAAACTTCGGCTTTGGCGTAGTCGCCGCTGCGCAGATAGGTTTGCCCGAGATTAAACAGAATCTCGAAGGTTTCGGGCTGCAGAGAGTTGGCCCTTTCCAGTTCGCGACGGGCCATTTCGTACTGTTTGGCCGAGGCCAGCAACACGCCCAGCGTGAAATGCAACTGGATGCTGTCGTGGCCCTCGACGGAAAGATCTCTGGCGAGCTTTAAGCCCTCCGCCGTCCGTCCAGCCAGAAGATAGGCTCGGATCAGGTTGAAGCGAGTTTCGGCATTGGCGGGGTGTACGCGCTGAAAGCTAGCGATGGCTTGCGACGGCAAGTTCCTGGAGAGTAGGACCAAGCCCAAATTGTAGTTTGCGTCACGGTTGCCGGGATCAAGGCGCAAGACCTTCCTAAACTCTTTCTCGGCAAGGTCGAGCTTTTCCTGAGCGACGTAGAGATTTCCCAGGTTGTTACACGTTTTCGCGGAGTTGGGATCGATCTTGAGCGCGTGCTGGAATGCATCCAGAGCGTTAGCGTAGTCTCTCTGGCTGCTGTAGACGATTCCCAGCAAATTGTAGCCTTCCACGCTGGGATTGAGGGCGAGCTGTCCCTGAATTTTATTTTTTGCCTCTTCAATCGAACCCTGTTGAAAAAGAGTTTTCGCTTCGACGAAAGGGTCTCCGTTCTTCGACGAAGTGTCAGATTTTGATGGCGAAACCCTACCTTCGCCATAAGCCGATTGCGGTGCCGCAAAGATTAAGCTAAAGGCAGAGACAAGAACCAATGCGACGGCGAGGGTTCCGAGCAACCGTCTTCGACCGCCTACCGCATTCCCCGGATACTCAAATGAGGCTCCAATAAACATCTGCCAGTGTGCCTTCCGCGGGCGCTCGATCGGCAAAATCAATTTAGCATCTCCAACGCCTGCTGAGCCAACTTGTGCTGAGGTTGCAGGCGGAGCAGCATCTGCAAAATCTCCCTGGCTTTCTCTTTGTCGTTCAAAATCACATAGAGACGAGCCAGGTTGAGGTATGCCTGGTCAAAATTCGGCGCCACGGCGATACAAGTTTTAAATCTCTCTTCCGCTCGAGAATAATCTTGTTTGCGGATTAGAAGAATACCCAGATTGTTGAGCGCATCGGGATAATCGGGTCGCAAGGTTGCAGCTCGTTCCAGATACTTCGCGGCGTAGTCGACCTGCTCCTGGCGGGCGTAGAGCATTCCCAGGTTGTAGTTAGCCTCGGGATTGTCGGGTTCGAGTTCCAGGGCGCGACTCAGCAGTTTTTCCGCCTCCGCAAAATTTCCTTCCCGGCGGTAAAGGTTCCCGAGGTTTGCCAGCGCGATGGCATAATCTGGGCGCAAGAGCAGGGATTGTTGGAAGTTGCGGACAGCCTGATCCGGATGACCTTGCTGGGCATCAAGCATCCCAAGATTATTCCAAGCTTCTGGGTATTGTGGACGCAACTTCAGCGCCCGCTCGAGATACTGACGCGCGCCGGCGAAATCATTTCTTCGAAGATACAACGTTCCCAAATTGTAGTGGGCTTCGGGATTGTCCGGCTTGGCTGCAATGACCTGTTTGAAAGACGCCTCGGCCTGATCCAGGTAGCCATGCTGAAAGAATGCCACCCCATAGGTGAAGTCATTACGCTGAAACGTTTCCTCGTAAAGGGTTCCCGGTAGCGGAAGCGCTTTGCGAATGCGATCGGCACGAGTGCGGGGCGCCGATGGTAGGTCTTCTCGCAGAATGGCAATCAAGCGCTCCGAATTTAGCGGTCCCTGGTAAAGCTTGATTATCATGCCATCCCGATCAATGAGGAGAGCAAGTGAAAGAGGGAGATCTCTGCGACGGTCGAACAGGTAGCGATAAACGATGTTGTATACGCCGGCCACGTCCCGGGTTGCGATCAGGGTGGGAAAAGAGAGTTTTTCCCTGGCGACGAACGATTGCAGAATCTCCGAATCGCGCGACTGGTCATCGCTTATGCCATCAACACTAATGCTGACGACTTGAAGACCGCCGGAGGCGAAGGCCGACTGGTGCCTCTGGAGAAGCCGCATCTGTTCAAGGCAGAGCCGCGACGTCGCAGTCCAGAAGTTGAGGAGTACAAATCCGCCTCGGAACGACTTTAGCTCCCAAACCTTGCCTCTAACGTCTGGTAGGGAAAAATCCGGCGCGCTCAGGGGGTCAATCAGCCAGGTCTCGACCGACGCCGGCAGCGGCTCAAGCGCCAGCTTCAGAGTTTCGCCGGCCTGGCCATTGGAAGGAGACGGGGCTGAGAAGGGCCTAGCTGCAAAATCCGCGGAACCTTCGTCGATCTCGAATCGCTGATTGACGGGCAGGTGCTCGAAGACTTGAGTCAAGCCGCTGGGCCACCGAATAGTGGCGCGGATCTCATCCGCTGTTTTCCCGACTCCGAAGAAAAGCTCTTTGCTGTGCTGGGATAGAAATCCGGAGCCGGCCTGCAGATACTTAGTCTGGCGAAATGAAGGTTGGCCAGATGGCGTCTGGCCAATGGTTGTCGCCTCGATTGTCACCGCAGCGCCAATCGCGTCACGACTACTTTTTTTTCCGCGCAGCCGGAAGGCAATGGAGTGGCCCAGGTCCGTCATCGCATTGTGCAGGACGCGGAGTTGCGGTGCATTGCGATTTTTGAGGACTACTTCGAGCCGCCCGTCGTGGTCGAGGTCGGCGAGCGCAAACGCACGGCTGTCATCGGGAAAATCCAGACCCACCGTGCCCGAGACTTCAGAAAACGTGCCGTCGCCGTTATTGGCATAGAAAACGTTTCGCTCGCTACCACTCCAGGAAAAGTCCGAACGGATCAGTTCATTAATGGCGTTCCAACCCCGTTCGTAATTCGATGCAGGAGTTGTATCGCGCGGCGATTTCGCCACCACCTGGCGCCAGAAGAAACTGGAAAGGTCCCCAGGGCCAGGCCCAGAAATATAGCCATTGGCAATGTAGAGATCGGGATAGCCATCGTGGTCGAAATCCCAGGCGTCTGAAGACCAGGCCCAGCGGCCCATCTCGACGCCAGCTTGCTGGCTTACGTTTTGGAACTTTCCATTCCCCTGACTGCGATATAACGAATTGCCGCGCGCGTGCCGGCGGTAGAGTGCGCGAATATCCGCGGGGTCTTTTTCCTGAAAGGCTGTTTGTTGGGAGACGCGGATGCCCGCGGCAGACCACATGTTGCCAACATATACATCCTGATTTCCGTCGTTGTCGAAATCTAGCCACGATGCGCTCATCCCAGCGCCTGGGTCCTCGACGCCGGCTCCGGTTGAGACGGAGGAAAAAGTTCCGTCACCCTGGTTGCGGTAGAGATTGCTGCGGCCGAAGTCATTGGCCACGTACAGGTCGGGCAAGCCCTCAGACTTGTGATCGCCGGAGTTAGACTTACTCCCGTTGGACTTACCCCAGGCACACGACAAGCTATAGCGGTCGTTATCGACGTTCAATCCGGCGACCTCAGTGCGGTCCTCAAAGGTTGCGTTCCCCTGATTGTGGAACAGGAAATTGGGGGGGCCGTTGCGGGCGTCGAAGTATGGAACGGGATAGTGATACTGGTCCAGGCCCAGATAGTAACTGTAGAGACAGAAATAAATATCAAGCAGGCCGTCGCCATCATAATCGGCGATGGCGGCGTGTGTAAAAGTTCCCTGAGGCGGACGCGCGAACTTGAAGGCATCGCGCTTGAGCAGAAACTTTCCTTTGCCCTGGTTCAAAAAAAGGAGGGGGCCGCTAGCGCAGACGACCAGAAGATCCTGCAATCCCTTGTTTTCGAAATCCGCGAAGAGGGCGCAGGCGGTATTGTCCAGCACGTCCATTCCCGATGCTTCGGTCAAGTCCTCGAAGGTTCCGTCGCCGCGATTGCGATAGAGACGGTTGGGGAGTCCGGAGGGCTGGCAGACGTAAAGATCATCGAAGCCGTCATTGTCGAAGTCTCCCACGGCAAGGCCATTGTTGCCGTAGACGTCGATTCCGCAGGCTCCGTCCAGGACCGTGCGCCAGTGGTCCACTCCGCGGACCATCTGATTTTTGTAGGAATCCGTGTGGCCCAGAACCTGAGAAGTCACGTCGATGAAGATGGGCTCACGGGCATGGCTGACGGTTTCCTCGGTGGCCTCCCATTTGAGGGCTCGCCACTTCCTCGACTGGTCGCCCGACCACCGGGTTCGCCAGTGTCCAATGCGTTCCTCGCGCCCCCGATCCGGGCGCCGGCCAACAAAGTCATAGCGAATGTCAACCGTGACCGCGGAAGAGGAGCCCGGAATCTCTTCGATGCCGACAATTTCGAATTCAGCCGTCTGCAGTTGCGAGAATCCGGAAAAGTAGGCCTTTATCGTCGAGAGAAATGGTTCACGACCAGAGATCGCGCTAGCTGAAAACTGCCGGCGAACGATTTCGATTCCATTTCCCGATCGCAGTTTGATTTCCTGAGTTGGGCGCAGGGGAGTTGCTCCAATGGCAACATCGAGGAATTTCGCCGCGTCATCGGGAGCGGGCGGTGTTGCTCTGAGACTGCGGCTCCATTCATCGAGCACTGTCGCGATTTCATAGGCGTACTTTTCGGTGACGTACTCATCGAACCCGGGGGAGACGAGTCGAAGCACATCGTCCAGTGGAGACTTCGCGGGGTAGTGCGGCGTGAGACGAAGATCAGACGGAGGAAAGTGAGAGTTTGATTCTGCAGTAACTGCTTGAGGGAATCCCGCGAAGGGCGATCCCAGCAAAGGCGCGGGAAGGAAAAGTACGGGTGCCCAGCGCATACCTCGCAGGAAGGCTCGGCGTGAAAAAGTGCGGGGTAAAAACGTTCGAGACGGAAACAATGGAATATTCGCGTGTGCGGCGCGCCATGAAGCGTCCTGGAGTCGCGTGCCAGCGTGCGCATGTTAGCACCGGGTTGAAGTCAATTCCAAATTCGCACGCGGAATCAGGAGTTTCAGGCGGAAAGATGGAAACGAGAATGGCGTAAACTGGCACGGTTTGTTTACTAGTAGAAAGATACTAGTTTTATTCTTGACAAATTCTCAGAACCTGGAATAAGGTTGTGCGCGTTCTGATGTACACGTTTACATTCGATCCGAGAAAAAGTTTAACGCTTAGCCGTGACGCTGGGGAGGAAGTTATGAAACGAAAGGCCGTTTCGTCCTGCATTCTGAAAATTGTGTTGGCGACTACCGTCGGCATCATGCTGTTGAGCGCCAGTCCAGCCTCTGCCCAAGTCGACACCGGCAGCATCAGCGGGACGGTCACGGATCCTTCGGGAGCAGTAATTGGCGGAGCCACTGTCACCCTGACGAACGAGGGTACGAACGCCGCCCTCTCGACCACGGTAGGCTCGGATGGCGGATACAAATTCACGCCGGTCCGAATCGGGAGCTACAGGCTCACCGCTTCCTCGCAGGGATTTCAGACCGCCGAGCAGCGCAACGTCGCGGTGAACGTAGGCTCGTCCGTGGTGGCTAACTTCACGCTCAAGCCCGGCCAGGTGACAGAGACGGTTGAGGTCACGACGACCACTCCCGTCCTCGAAACCCAGGACGCTTCGGTCGGCCAGGTGGTCAACTCGCGCAACGTCAACAATCTCCCTCTGAACGGCAGAAACTTCACATTTCTGGCCCAATTGGCCGCTGGAGTGAACTCGCCGAATGCGGACACCCGAGGTAATGCGGCGAGCGGTGCGTTTGCGGCCAATGGTTCTCGGCCGGCACAGAACAATTACCTCCTGGATGGAATTGACAACAACTCGGATACCGTTGATTTCCTCAATGGCACCAATTTTGTGGTGCTTCCTCCGGTCGATGCGATTCAGGAATTCAAGGTGCAAACCACAGACTTTAGCGCCGAATATGGGCGCTCCGGAGCCGCGGTTCTGAATGCTACGATCAAATCGGGCACCAACAGTTTCCATGGCGCCGGCTGGGAATTTTTCCGCAACGATAAACTGGATGCCGCCGACTATTTTGAACGCGTAGGCAACACCACGAAAAAAGGCGAATTGCGACTGAACCAGTTCGGCGTGGCCATCGGCGGGCCGGTGATTAAGAATAAGGTATTTTTTTTCGGAGACTATGAAGGACTGCGGCGGCGCCAGGGATCACCGCACACCGGAAGTGTTCCCACGGCCTTGGAGCGAAGCAGCGGTTATACCAACTTGCAAGAGATAATTACGGAACAAACAGGCACACAAACCGACCTCCTCGGTCGAACCATGCCCACCGGGACGATTCTGGATCCGGCAACTACACGTGCGGTAGCGGGAGGGTTTGTCCGCGATCCGTTCGGTACCTGTCCAGCCAGCACGACCACCTACACCCTTGCTGCGTGCAATCTGAACATCCTCCCAGCCGGTCGGCTCGATGCAAACGCCATCAAGTTGTTGAACCTCTATCCGGCGCCAATCAACGGAGCGCTGGCCTCCAACTTTACGGCTTCACCGGCCATCAGTGAAAACCGCAATGCCTTTGACACCCGGATGGATCTCAACCTAAGCGACAAGAACCAGCTTTTCTATCGCTTCAGCTATGTTGACGACCCGCAATTCATTCCTGGAATTTTCGGTGGCGTCGCCGACGGCGGCGGTTTCCAGGAAGGTCCTCAGACTGCGCTGGCGCAGCAAAGCGCGTTGGCCTGGACGCACGTGTTTTCTCCGGCCATGGTTAACGTTGCGCGAGCGGGATTGAACTATCTGCACACGACGCGAGTTTCGCCGTCCGCCAATGATCTGAGCGATATTCCTTCCCAGTTTGGCATCCTGGGTATACCTCAGGAACACGAAAATGGTGGGCTTCCTGCCTTCGAGATTCAGGGGCTACAAACTCTGGGCAGTAACGCGTTCCTGCCTTCGGATGAAGTGAGTTCGACCTTCCAGGCCACCGACGATTTCACCAAGATTTACGGCAAACATACTTTCAAGATGGGTTTCGAGTTTCAGCACGTCAAATTCTCGACCCTGCAGCCCCCGTGGTCGCGGGGACAATTCAGGTTTGACGGTGTGTATACGAATATTCCAGGAGCAAGTCCGGGCACTGAGAACACAGGTATAGCCCAATTCTTGCTTACTCCAACGGCATCGACCGTCGGAGGAGTTGACTATGTTGGAGGTCCGGGTCGTCAAAACGACAACGCCGAATTCATCTCCAATATCTCACTGACCGATAACGGAAAGAACTATTATGGCGTCTACCTGCAGGACGATGCGAAGATCACTCCCAAGCTGACTATCAATCTGGGCTTACGCTGGGACTTCTTCGGACTGGTCTTTGAGCACCACGGAAACCAAGCCAACTTCGTCCCGAGCGGTCCCCCGACCGGCAGTCCGCTGTACTTGATCCCGAGTGGGCCGAACTCGGGAAATCTGTCCCCGAGCTTCGTTAGCTTGCTGGCTACGGATGGCATTGGCCTCCAGATAGGCAATAAGTACGGTAAGGGCCTCGGCAACTCGCAGAAGACTAATTTTGCGCCCCGTTTCGGTTTTGCCTATCAAGTCACTCCAAAGTTTGTTGCCCGCGGCGGATTTGGGCTTTTCTATAACGGCTTCGAGAACCGGGGCTTCTCCCCGAACCTGGGAGAAAACTATCCTTTCCAGTTCAATTTCCAGTTCAGAGCAGCTGACGACAGCCACCCGATCACCAACTTTGCTGGATGTCCGACCGCCACTCCAGCTGGTGGCCCGACCCTAGAGACGGGTTTCAGCTGCACACCGCTTGACCCACTGAGTCCCCTCTTTGTTCCAAACGGCTTGGCATTGCGCGGAATTCAGTTTGACTACATCACTCCCTACTCGATGGGTGGCAACTTCACGGTGCAATATCAAATGACTAATTCCATGTCCCTCCAGATGGGCTATGTGACCTCGTTGGGACGGCATTTGGAAGTGTTTCCTGGTTCCAACAACGTCACCCAAATCTTGCCTGCGGGCGCCGCACAGGTGGTGCCGTTCCCAGATTTCGGACACGGAGCAAGTTACGCAATAACGGAGGGCAGCAGTCACTACCATGGCCTTCAGGTCAAGCTCGAAAAGCACTTTGCCGCGGGTTTGAATTTCCTGGGTACGTACACATGGTCCCAGGTGCGTTCGGACGCAATTGACTTGCTCAATAACAACAGGAATAACCAAGGCTACCGTGCTCCGGACGTTCCGGGATTCGGAATCAACGGTGACTTTGGATTGGCTGATTTCGATATTCGACACGTTTTCCACTTCAGCGGCGGGTACGAACTTCCCTTCGGAAAGGGCAAGCCATTCATGTCTGACGGGGGCCTAGCGAACGCGGTGGTTGGAGGCTGGAGCGTCAATTGGGCTGCTACACTGCAGGGAGGTCAGCCGTTTGCGATTCCTTGTCCATCAGCCACGACCGCCGGGACAATTTGCCGTGCTATCGTTACTGGAGACCCCTACGCGGGGCCGCACAACGTTACCCAATTCCTAAACCCGCGAGCTTTCAACCAGCCTTGTGCGTTGGGAGCGCCGACCCCTACGCCAACTGGATGTATTCCTTTGTCGGGCACTGGTGCCTTGGGCGGCGACCCGACACAGGTTGCCGGACCGGGATTTCATAGGCTGGATTTTTCACTATTCAAAGACTTTCAACTATCGGAGCGCTTCAAGTTGCAATTCCGCTCCGAGTTCTTCAACATTCTCAATCACCCGAACTTCAACGCACCCGGATTTGGCGGGAATGGTGTTGTGGCTATCGGTGGTTCCGTCAACTTCACAAGTTCAAACTTTGGCAAGATCGGCTCTACTCGCGATGCTCCTTATGATCCGAGACAAATCCAGTTCGCTCTGAAGCTGTATTTCTAGCTGGCGTGACATTCCTCGGGAGAAGGCGCTTCACCAGGATCGCTTTCTTCCGAGACCCTCCCCTAATATCTATTCCTGCTTCCCCTTCAAGGGTGCGGTGCTAACATACGAGAGCCGTGATCATCAGACACCGGTCGATGTGGCTTGTTTTGCTGTGCCTTCTGACCTGCCTGGCAGCAGCCGCCAGTAAGCAAGGCCGGAGTCTGGATCGCCAGGGCTTAGATCGTGACTTCAAGGCTGCCGTCGCCGAGTATGACTCAGGTCAGTATGCGGCGGCTGCTGTGCGACTGGAGCGCATTCTACGACAGGTTCCACAGAGCTTCGAAGCGCACGAGCTGCTGGGATTGGTTTACTCCGGGCAGTCCGAAAACGCCAAAGCTAATCCTCACTTCGAAAAGGCTGTACGCCTGAAGCCGGATTCCGCAGCCGCCAGAACGAATCTGGCGGCAAACCTCGTTCGCCTGGGAAAGCACGATTTGGCCGAAGTTCAATTCAAGAAGGCGGTTGAACTTGAGCCCCGTAACTTCGACGCCAATCACAACCTGGGGGAATCTTATGTCCGGGCGGGGAAGATTGCGGAGGCCGCGCCTTTTCTGGAGCAGGCCCACCGAATCGATCCTTCTTCTTACGACAATGGTTACGATTTGGCGCTGGCTTACATTGTCACAGGGCGGTTGGCGGATGCCCGGCAACTGATCCATGATCTTTTGAAGTTAAAAAATACAGCGGAATTGCATAACCTTCTGGGTGAGATTGAAGAAAAAGACGGAAAATTCGTGGTTGCGGCGAATGAGTACGAAACTGCGGCGCAGGCCGACCCCAGCGAGAGCAACTTGTTCGACTGGGGAAGCGAACTGCTTCTCCACCGCACCCTTGGACCTGCGGTAGAAGTGTTTCAGCAAGCCAGCGAACGGTATCCGAAGTCAGGTCGGCTGGTGATCGGCCTGGGCATGGCGCTGTACGCGCGCGGAAACTACGATGATGCGGTCAAGGCGCTGCTGCGGGGAGCTGATCTGAACCCCTCTGATCCAGACTGCTATCTTTTTCTCTCCAAGGCTTATAACAGCTCGCCCGGCCAGGCGAGTGAAGTTATAGAGCGCTTCCGCCGTTTTGTGGAACTTCAGCCGCGAAACGCGCGGGCCCATTACTACTACGCCATGAGTTTGTGGAAAGGGAAGCGGTCCGAAGATCCCAACCTGGATCTACATCAGATCGAAGCCTTGCTGAAGACGTCGCTGACGCTCGATCCCAAGTCGGCGGAAGCTCACCTGCAGTTGGGCAATCTTTACTCGGACCAGAACAAGTATACCGACGCCATACCGGAGTATGAAAAGGCGCGTGAGCTTGATCCAGACCTGGCCGACGTGCGGTATCGGCTGGGACAAGCGTATGTGCGCACCGGCCAAAAAGAGCGCGCCCAGGAAGAGTTTGCCGTTTATCAAAAAATCAGGGAGCAGCACTTGGCCGAGTTGGATAAACAAAGAGCCGAAATCCGTCAGTTCGTGTATTCGGCGAAGAATGGCGCTACCGCCAAACCGTAGCCGGATAGTTTGGCGGAACCGAATCGAAAATATGACGTCCTATTCCTTGACGGAAGGCCGAGCCAGAGGGAGCGTATTCACTCCGCGAGCTCAGGCCTTACAACTCGCCTGCAACCGTCGCGAATTCTTGCGCACTGCGGCCGGACTGACTTGGGAGGCACACTCCTTAGGTCCAGCGGTTTAGTTCGGGCTGCGACTGTTCCTAAGAGGAAGAAGGTCGTTGTCATCACTTTCGGCGGTGGCGCACGCGATCAGGAAACTTTTGCAGCGGAAGGGCAAGAGAACATTCCGCACCTGATGAAGGATTTGATCCCGCAATCAACCTTTTTTACTCAGGTGGTGAATCGAGGAATACTGGGACACTATGTCGCGACCGCGAGCTTGGCGACCGGGGTGTATGAAACCGTCAACAACTTTGCCTCTCTTCCTCCTGAACACCCGACCGCGTTTGAATACTTCCGTAAGGACCTGAAGCGTCCGGCCTCGGACGCCTGGGTGGTGGCTCCCAGCAACGGTTTCAACCGGATTGGAGAAAGCAATCATCGCTCATACGGCAGCGGCTTGGGGGCAAGAGTCCTCCTGCCAAAGCATCTGTTAACGGCGGCAACCTCCGGCGGCCGTGATTTTGAACACTTACTCCGCGACAATTATGAGACGCCGTTCTACGCGCCTGAACTAGGAGGCGGCGAGATTGAACTGGAGCAACTAGAGCAGATTCTCAAGCTCTCGGTGGATGAATTCAAGAAAAAGGCGCTAACGCTCTCCAGTCCCGACGAGCTTTCGGTCTATATCGCGCGTCAATTGATGAAGCAAATGGCGCCCAGCATTCTCTGGATTACGATGCACGATATTGATATCGCACACGCCGGAGCTTACTCCCTCTACATAGAAGGCATCCGGCGGACCGATCGGCTGTGCGCCGATTTATGGAAGACGATACAGAGCGAGCCGGAATACGCCGGGAACACGACTCTGTTCATCCTGCCGGATTTTGGCCGGGATTCGGACGACGATTCCGGAGGCAACGGATTTCAGCATCATCGCACTGGTGACGCACTGTCCCGCACTACGTGGATGATGGCCATGGGCGCGGGAGTTCGCGAGGGAGCGGTCTTCGATCGCCCGGTAGAAACAATTGACCTAGTGCCGACTTTGGGATCGATGCTGGGATTTACCGCTTCGTTCGCACGGGGCAAGCCGATGGCGGAGCTGTTGTAGAGGTTGCTGTTTAAGAAGGTACAGCGGCCCCCCACTGTGCTCGTTTGCGCTTCGCTCCGGTTGGGATCATAGTGGGTTCGACGAGGTTTCTTTATTTCGCATGCGTCCACCTGAACTGAAGCCGGAGCATTTTAACGGGTACCTGCCAGAGGCCAGAAAACTGGTCGTCGGGTACATCGGCACGCTTCGTCGGCTTCCGTTAAGTTTCTTGCCCAGCCTGTTGAGAGAGGTGGTGGATTACGATTTCAGATTTCCAGTGGAACGCCGGGCGGTTGAGAGGGAACTGGCAACGCTTAGTTCCCTGAGTGCCGACGCGCTGGACATGTGGTGTAAAGAATTAGCCCAGATTCAGATTTCGCCGAAGTTGGAAAGTTTTGACTGGATCAATGCGCCTGCCCAGTTTGTAGAACAGCTATCAGCTTATTTATGGACAACCCATCAATTGGACGCATTTCGCGAGGCGGCGGTGCAGTATTCCAGCCGGCTGCAGGCTGCGGTTTCGGCGGAGCAACCGCCGGTGCCGCGGTTGGGGATTACGGTGGTGGGTCAGGGAGTGGGGGTCTACGAGGAAGCCGTGTTTCGAAAATTAAGGCCGCATGGGGCATACTTCAGCCGCATCAAGCCAGACGGTGGACTAGAACAATTACTGAATGTGGTAACCGCGAGAGCTAAGGCTCATCCGGTTGCGTACGGTCACTGGTACGTGGATGGGGGTAAAGCGGTAGCCCATGATTCCGTTCTGACGTGTGTTTCATACGACGGGTTGGAACCAGCCCGCGCGACGCTGTTGCGCAGCATTCGATCAGAGACTGAGCGGCCCGGCATGGGACCGGAGGCGCTTCGCAGTTTGATGGCTCGACTGCGTCCATCTGATCTGGGATTGGGAACTGGGGATGAGGTATTGGACCGATTCCAAGTAAAGATTTTGACGGAAGGCTCGGGAACGCAAATTTTCAGTACCACATTCGCCCAATGGACTGCGCGAGAGGTACTCCGACGCGCCCAACCAGTCACAATGTTGGTGCGGTTCGCTCCGCGGCAACGGCAGAAACCGATGAATGAATTGCTATCGGGAAATTCCGACCATGTTGACTTCGACCCGGTGGGCTCGCTGGTGGATGGTGAAATGGGCGCGTACTACAACTGGTTGAACCAGGAGCGTTTGCCCGGTGCAGAGGAGTCTTCCTTCCTTGTGTGGTTCGAAAATCACGGAGACGCCGTGGCGGTTGGTCCGGGGATGGCGCGGGGAACGGTTTCGAGTACAGCTGCCGATATCGGGCAAGTGATTTCGTGGATGAGCTGAGGGTTTCAGATCACGATCTAAGACAGCAGGTTCTCCACTGCGCTGGCTGCGCTTCGCTCCGGTCGGGATGACAGGCGATAATGTCTGCCATGTAAAATCTTCAATCTAAAATTCTGGATTTAAATCCCCAAACCCAACATTTTGTTAATTAGTATTTCACGATTGCGGCGAAGGATTTTGGATCCAGGCTGGCGCCGCCCACCAAAGCGCCGTCTATTTCTGCTTCAGCCATGAGCGCGTTGACGTTCTCCGGTTTTACTGAGCCGCCGTAAAGAATCCGGAGCGTTTGTGAGAATTCATCGCCGAAAGCCTTGGCCGCTTCACCGCGAATCAGCAGGTGTGCATCGGCGGCGAGTCGGGGCGTGGCAGTCTTTCCGGTGCCGATCGCCCAAACGGGTTCATAGGCTACGACCAGTTTCGCGGCCTTTTTGCCGGAGATGGCATGGAAGGCCCGCAGACACTGACGGCGCAATACGTCTTCCGTCAGATTCGCTTCGCGTTCTTCCAAGACCTCCCCGACGCACACGATGGGGGCGAGTCCCGCTTCCAGCGCGGCCTTTAGCTTGAAGTTCACCATGTCATCGCTCTCACCAAAATATTGCCGGCGTTCGGAATGGCCGATGATCACATGGGTACAGCCGATATCCAGCAACATACCGGGACAAATCTCGCCGGTGTAGGCGCCTTCCTTTTCCCAGAAGAGATCCTGCGCGCCAATGTTTACGTTCGAGGCCCTGGAGGCTTCAACGGCGACGCAAAGGTCGAT
>Ga0207663_10000323_pt1 | contig 20905 bp, 7 predicted proteins | sample LARL53metaG_FD_184346 | JGI IMG/M metagenome (GOLD analysis project Ga0207663, IMG submission 184346) | Corn, switchgrass and miscanthus rhizosphere microbial communities from Kellogg Biological Station, Michigan, USA - LAR L5-3 metaG... | ecosystem: Host-associated > Plants > Roots >...
ATGGCGGGAGCGCGACGACGCAGAACCCGTCACACGCCTACAGCGCGGGAGGGACGTACACGGTGCAGCTCACCGTCACCGATAACCAGAACGCCACGAATTCGGTGACCCACTCAGTCACGGTGACCGCGCCGCCGCCGCCCAATCAGCCGCCCGTCGCGGCCTTCACGTCGAGCTGCAGCGGGCTCACGTGCAGCTTCACGAGCACGAGCAGTGACCCCGACGGCTCCATCAGCGCCTATCAATGGACGTTCGGCGATGGCGGGAGCGCGACGACGCAGAACCCGTCACACGCCTACAGCGCGGGAGGGACGTACACGGTGCAGCTCACCGTCACCGATAACCAGAACGCCACGAATTCCGTGACGCACTCGGTGACCGTGACGGCGCCGCCGCCGCCCAATCAGCCGCCCGTCGCGGCTTTCACGTCGAGCTGCAACGGGCTCACGTGCAGCTTCACCAGCACGAGCAGCGATCCCGATGGGTCGATCAGCGCCTATCAATGGACGTTCGGCGATGGCGCGACGGCTACGACCCAGAACCCGTCGCACACCTACAGCGCAGGCGGGACCTACACGGTGCAGCTCACCGTCACCGATAACCAGAACGCGACCAATTCGGTGACCCACTCGGTCACCGTGACCGCGCCGCCGCCGCCCAACCAACCGCCCGTCGCGGCCTTCACGTCGAGCTGCAACGGGCTCACGTGCAACTTCACGAGCACGAGTAGCGACCCGGATGGGTCGATCAGCGCCTATCAATGGACGTTCGGCGATGGCGCGACGGCTACGACGCAGAACCCGTCACACACCTACAGCGCTGGCGGGACGTACACGGTGCAGCTCACCGTCACCGATAATCAGAACGCCACGAATTCGGTGACCCACTCAGTCACGGTGACCGCGCCGCCGCCGCCCAATCAGCCGCCGGTCGCGGCGTTCACGTCGAGTTGCAGCCAGCTCACGTGCAACTTCACGAGCACGAGCAGTGACCCCGACGGCTCCATCAGCGCCTATCAATGGACGTTCGGGGATGGTGGGACGGCTACGACCCAGAACCCGTCACACACCTATAGCGCAGGTGGGACCTACACCGTGCAACTCACCGTCACCGATAATCAGAACGCCACGAATTCGGTGACCCACTCGGTAACGGTGACAGCGCCGCCCCCGCCCAACCAGCCACCGGTCGCCGCCTTCACGTCGAGTTGCAGCCAGCTCACGTGCAACTTCACCAGCACGAGCAGTGACCCCGACGGCTCCATCAGCGCCTATCAATGGACGTTCGGGGATGGTGGGACGGCTACGACCCAGAACCCGTCACACACCTACAGCGCAGGTGGGACCTACACCGTGCAACTCACCGTCACCGATAATCAGAACGCCACGAATTCCGTGACCCATTCGGTGACCGTGACGGCACCGCCCCCGCCCAACCAGCCGCCGGCCGTAATCGCAGGAGGTAATCAAAACGTGCTGGTCGGTGCGCTCTTCACGCTGAGCGGCGCGTCGTTCAGTGATCCGAACCATAATGGGCCGTGGACGATCACGATCGACTGGGGCGACGGCGCATCCGACGTCAACACGACGTCGAACGAGGGCTCCATCGCGGGGTCGCACTCGTATATCACCGTGCTGCCGGCGACCTACACGGTGACGATCACAGTGATGGACGCGGGTGGGCTGAGCGGATCGGCGTCGAAGACGGTGACGGTTACGACGCTCTAAAAAACAAAAAGGGAGAGGGAAGGAAGGGAGAGGTTCGTTCCGATGCGACACCTGGCTCCGTCCGTCAGTCTTCCATCGGATCGTACCTCTCCCCTCTCCCCTCTCCCCTCTCCCATTTTAGTTCAGAAGGGGTACCCCAGATCCACATCGATTTTCGGCCACCGTGACTTCGCGTTCCCCGTCGCCGTCAGGCTCAGCCGGCCCGCGAAGGTCTTGACCCCCAGCTCGACGCCCACCCCATCGACCCACTGCGCCGGGGCCCAGCTCCAGCGATCGAGCACCGTCCCCGCATTCCAGCCTACCCGGCCGAACCAATCGGGCAGGAATTCCCACTGCACCCCGAGCTCCGCTTTCTGGAGATGGCGGCCGCGTAGCTCCTGAGTATTCAGGCCCGAGAACGCGATGTCGCGGTCGGGAAAGAGATAGTAGGGCCGGGCGCCGCCGAGGGAGAAGAGATAGTAGGGCGGCGGCGTACCGCCCGTCGCGCCCAGAGTGGCGCCCGCCCACAGCGAGACCGTCGGCAAGAGCGGCACATACAGGTGCAGATCGGCGAGCTGGTGCGAGAAGGCGGTGCCGTCCCCCACCAGTCGGTTCCCCCATTCGGACACGCCCCGGAATCCGAAGCCGCGTCGCGGATAGAGGCCCCGGTCGTATGTGTCGGCCTCGATCACAGCGGCGACGGTGTAGACCGTTCGGTTGATCGCCGCGGAATCGATCGCGGACACCGATTCCGCCCAGCGGGCATGCTCGGCTTTGACGCGTATGGACGCCAGCCCACCGGCGCCGAAGTTGGTGGACAGCGACGTCGTGACCGCGCCGAGATCCACCCGAGCCTCGGCGACCTGGTGACCCGCGGCATAGAGATCGAAGGGGCTACGCACGTAATCGACGCGGGCGCCCAATGCCATCGGTCGCCCGATACCGGCGGTCTGCGAGCCCCCGATGCCCACGCGAATCTGCTGGCCCAGGCGTGCGTCGACTTGCGCGTTGGATCCGAAACCGGGCACCCCGAACGCGCCCGACAGGAGGAGCGAGGCCTTGTAGCGACTGTCGTATCGCAGCCCGAGCCCGAACCGGCCGCCGGAGCGCTCCCTCACCATCACGGTCAATTCGCGTTGCTCCGGCGCTCCACCCGCCACAGGCTCGAGACGGTAGCGCACACTCTCGAACAGCCCCGTCGCGGATAGGCGATCCATGCGATGGTCGAGTCCACGCGGCGTCACCCAGCTCTGGTCGCGCACGCCGAGCACGCGCCCGAGATACTCCGGCGTCACGCCTCCGGCGAGCGTCGTATCGAAGCGGACTCGCGTGACCAGGACCGATTCCGGCTCCACTAGGGCCGGCCGCGCGACCGGCTGCCGCACCCGCACCAGCCGCCCCAGCACCGAGTCGATGCGCGGGAGCGCCGCCCGTGCCGCGGCGGCGCCGCGGGCGATGAGCTCCGGCCCGCGCGTGAAGGCCGTGCTCGAGAACCCGCGCACCTCCGGCACGATGAGCACGTCGCACTGGGCGCGTTGGGACGCCTGAGAATCCCAGATCCGAAACGAGATCGACTGCAACAGGACGTCCGCGAGCGAGCGGAGACTGTCGCGCGGCTCGAGCGGATCGGTGACGTCGCTGCAGATCAACACGTCGGCTCCGAGGGCGCGGGCGTCCTGCGCCGGCAGATTGCGGATCACGCCGCCGTCGATCAGGACGCTGTCGTCGATCTCGACCGGCGAGAACACGCTCGGCAACGCCATGCTGGCCCGAAGGGCATCCGGAAGGAATCCATGATCGAGCACCTTGGCCTTGCCGGTCTCGAGATTAGTCGCGACCGCCGTGAACGGGAGGGACAGCCGGCGGAAGTCGTGCACGCCGTGTGCCGACCACGTGAGCCGGGTGAGGAGCTGGGAGATGCGTTGCCCGGGCACAACGCTCTGCGGCAGCTTGATCGAGCCGCGCGTGATGGGCAGGGTAAGGAGGTAGTGGTCTTCCGTGAACTTGCGATCGACCGGCAGATCACGCCGGTCCACTGGATCGGTGAGGAGCCGCGTCCAGTTGACCGAGGTCACGATGCTGTCGAGCTGGGCCGGCGTGTACCCCATCGCGTACAGCCCGCCCACCACGCCGCCCATGCTCGTGCCCGCCACGACATCCACTCGCACGCCCGCTTCCGCCAGCACCTCGAGCACGCCGATGTGCGCGAGCCCCCGCGCGGCGCCGCCGCTGAGTGCGAGACCGACGCGCTGACCTTGCGCTTGATGTGGAAAGGCTGCCGCGAGGAGCGACAAGGCCACTGCAATGGGGAGCGGGGAGCGGGCAGCGGGACCCTCCGATCCAAAGGAAGGATTCATGCGCCTAATATCGCATGATCCCGAATCGACCTCAGTTGTCGCGATCGAATTTCAGCTTTCTCGGAGGGGACTGCTCCCGGCTCCCTGCTCCCTGCTCTCTGCTCCCGCTCTAGCCTACGAACAACGCTTTCAAAAGGCTGTGTGACGAGAACGACGCGGGCGGCCGCGCGTGGGCGCGCCGCAGGGCGCGGCTCAGTCGGTCTTTGACCGGGGTCGGAGGCCGCATCCGAGATCGCATTTGCCACGCGAGCACGCCGGCGCGCTCCCACAACGGGGCGATGGGCGCCAGTTCGCGCGTGCACAGCGACGCGTGGCGCGTCAGCCGCCAGGCGAAGTCTTCGATGTGCCCGCGCCGGAGGTGGGACGAGAGGTGGCGCGCGTAATCGTCGGCGTAGGCGCGCATCGCCACGGCGGCCGTGTACTGCCAGTCTCCGTTCTCACGCAGGCGGGCGGCAAGTCCCGTCGCCAGATGGGCGGTGGCGCGCAGCAAGGCGCGAAGATCTCGGCGGTTGGTGTCCATACGCCGGCCCCTGTACGCAACCGTCGTGCCTGCCGCTAAGGGCGCGTTGGGAAGGGGATTTAGACTGTGAGAGGGGAAGCGTGGGGCGCGGACGCGACAGCCGTCGCGAGGCGCCGTAGCGAATGCGCGGCGAAGAGGAGTTGCGCGCGCGCCGCTAGGACAAGACCGATCGGTATCCCGCGCGCGACCGGGAAAGCTGGAGCGCCCCGACCCGCGTCAACTCGGCCAGCCACCGGTCCACCGGAAAATGCCCGGGATCGAACCGGGCCGCCTCGTAGCGCACCTCGTGGAACGTCGACTGGACCACCCGCTCGGCGTCCACCGGGTCGTGCAGGATCGTGAAGGCGAGATCGCGCAGGTCGGACCCATGGCGACTGGACAGCTCCCACAGCGCACGCTCGTCCCCCGAAGCGACACGCTCCAGGAGGGCGACGTCCGACGGCGCTGGGCTTGGGGGGGGCATAGGTGAATTAAAGAGGGCTGCGGTGCCGGCCTGGTAACGGGAGCCGGGAGCGGGGAGCGGGGAGCGGTACGGCCCGATACACCGCAAGGTACCGCTCCCTGCTCCCTGCTCCCCGCTCCCCGCTCCCGCGTTTGACGCCCTCCTAGTGTGAGCTAGCTTACGCTCCCATGTCCCCCACGTCCGACCGCCGCCAGGGCGACCGCCGCCGGCACTACAACAGGCGCAGCGGCGTCGATCGGCGGTTCCGGGAAGACCCCGTGGGCGACGACCGGCGGCAGGGCCCCGATCGCCGGTCCGGTCGCGACCGACGTGGCTGGGTGGAACGCAGGAAAGCCCCACGCAAGTAGCTTTCGCGCCTTAGCGTTACGCTCCCGCTCCCCGGGGGGTCTTTAAGGCCATGACCCCACCGCAGAAACGGGCGCCGACCTTTCTCGATCCCTCCGGTCGCCGGTGGCGCCGCCTGCGTGTGGGCGCCCTGGTAGCCGGGGTAGCGAGCACGGTCCTCTTTCTCTTCGTGGTCACCGGGGTGATCGTCCCGCCCCTCCTGCCCACCCTCCGCTTCACGCAGACGGCCGCCGATTCCCTGGGGCATGCGCCTCGCTCGTCGCGCCCCACGGCGAAGCACCCGATTTCGGTGCGCGCGGAGCGTGAGCGCGTGGCGAGTCGTCAGCGCCTGTTCGCCTACCTCGCCAAGCATCCCGCCGAGCCGGGGGTGCGGTACGCACAGCTCCCCATCGGACGGCCGCATGGACCGCTCACGCCGGCGGGCCGCCCCATCGTCACCGGGTTCTACGTGAATTGGGATGACAACTCGCTGGCGTCACTGCGAACCCATATCAACGCGCTCGACTGGGTGGTGGCCGAGTGGGGATTCGTGCGCGGCGATACGGTCCCGGTGCACTTCCAGGTGGACCCCCGCGTACTGGCGCTGGCCGCGTTGGCGGCGCGGGCCAATCGGCCGGTGCAAGTCTTTGCGCTCGTCACGAACTTCACGGGGGACGATTTCGACGCGCGCGCCCTCACACGGCTACTCGACAATCGCCGCCTTTCGCGCCGCGCGATTGCGACGATCGCCGACACGCTGGCCCGCTACGACCTGGCAGGGGTCACCATCGACTTCGAGAATGTGCCACGCGCGGCGCACCCCGCCCTGCTCCGCTTCCTGGGGGCGCTCAAGGCGCGGCTGGCGCGGGACCACCGGCTGGTCACCCAAGCCATCCCCGGGGACGATCCCGAATGGCCCATCGCGCGCTATGGGGCGCTCGACGACTACGTCTTTCTCATGCTGTACGACGAGCATGACCCGTCCGACGAGCCGGGGCCGATCGCGAGCCAGGCATGGTTCGAGCGCCACCTAACGCGCGCTCTGGCTCATGTGCCGCCGGCGAAGGTGATCGTCAGTGTGGGACAGTACGGGTACGAGTGGTCCGACACCGCGGAATCCGCCACCGAGCTGACCTTCCAGGATGTGATGCAGCTGGCGCGGGTCCACGGTCATGCGCCGGCCATGGCGGGCGGCACGGGCAACCCCACGCTCGCTTGGGACGACCCGGATTCCACCGGTCACATCGTCTGGTTCTTGGACGGCGTCACGGCCTACAACCAGATCCGCCGGGCCCTGCCGCTCGGCGTCCGCGGCGTGGGCGTCTGGCGACTCGGCTCGGAGGACCCGTCGCTCTGGACGGTGCTCGATCGCGATGGCCTGCACGCCCGACCCCAGTCGCTGGACACGATCCGCATCGGGTACGACGTGGAATTCGTCGGCACCGGGGAGATCCTGCGGATGGTCGCGGAGCCGACGCTGGGGCATCGGGCCGTGGCGATCGACACCGCCACCGGGCAAATCGTGGTGGACTCGGTGCTGACGACGCCCTCGACGTACGTCATCGAGCGCTACGGCCGCCGCAAGCATACCGTCGCGCTCACATTCGACGATGGGCCGGACGCGACCTGGACACCGATGATTCTCGACACCCTGCAATCGCGGGACGCGACCGCGACGTTCTTCGTAATCGGCGAGAACGCCGAGCTGCATCCTGCGTTGCTGCGTCGTATCCTGCGCGACGGCCACGAAATCGGGAATCATACATTCACCCATCCGAACCTCGCGCTCGTGGGCCCGACGCTCACGCGGTTCGAGCTGTCGGCCACCGAACGATTGATCGAGGCCGTCGTGAACCGGCGCACCGCCCTGTTCCGGCCGCCGTACTTCGGGGACGCCGAGCCCACCACCGCCGACGAGCTGGGACCGATCGCCGTGGCACAGGGCCTGGGCTACGTCACCGTGGGACTGCGCGACGATCCAGGCGACTGGCTCCAGCCCGGCGTGGACACGATCGTCCGGCGCAGCCTCGAGCAGCTGGACCGCGGCAACGTGATTCTGCTGCACGACGGCGGCGGCAACCGGGCGCAGACGGTGGCGGCGCTCGGCCCGCTGATCGATTCGCTGCGCGCGCGCGGCTACCTCCTGACCACCGTGAGCGAGCTGGCCGGCCTCACGCGCGATGAGGCCATGGCTCCTCTGCCACCCAGCACGGCATTGCGCCGCTTCGTCGAGCTGACGTCGTTCTCCGTGGTCGGCTGGATCGAGCTGGGGTTGCGTGCCGTGTTCCTCGTGGCCATGGCGCTCGGCGCGCTGCGCTTGGCGGTCCTGCTCGCCCTGGCCGTGCGCCAGCGGCGCGTCCACCCCTTCGCGCGGCGCGGCGTGGACGGCGCGTACCACCCCAGCGTCAGCGTCGTCGTGCCGGCGTACAACGAGGAGGGCGTCGTCGTCCGTACCGTGCGGTCGCTCCTCGCGCAGAACTACGCGCGACTCGAGATCCTGGTGGTGGACGACGGCTCGTCCGACGGGACGGCCGCGGCGGCCTCCGAGGCATTCGCTGGCCGCGACGAGGTGCGCGTGTTCACCAAGCCGAACAGCGGGAAGGCGAGCGCGCTGAACTTCGGCCTGGCGCGCGCCATGGGTGAGATCGTGGTCGCGGTGGACGCGGACACGCTGCTCGCGCCGGGCGCGATCGCCGCTTTGGTGGCGCCGCTCGCCGACGCGCGGGTCGGCGCGGTCGCGGGCAACGCCAAGGTGGGCAACCGCATCAACCTGGTGACCCGGTGGCAGGCGATGGAGTACATCACGAGTCAGAACCTCGACCGCCGCGCGTTCGCGCTGTTGAACTGCATCACGGTCGTCCCGGGCGCGATCGGTGCCTGGCGCCGGACGCTGGTGCTCGACGCGGGCGGATTCTCGGAGCAGACGCTCGCCGAGGATCAGGACCTGACCCTCACGCTCCTGGAGCGTGGGTGGCGGATCGCCTACGCGGATAGCGCCGTGGCCTACACCGAGGCGCCCGACACGCTGCGCGGCCTATCGGGTCAGCGGTTCCGCTGGAGCTTCGGGACGCTGCAATGCGCGTGGAAACACCGTGGCGCGCTGTTCCGCTCGCGCGCGCTCGGCTGGGTCGCGCTCCCGAACGTGTGGATCTTCCAGCTCGCCTTCCCGTTCCTCGCGCCGGCAGCCGACCTGCTGTTCGCCTGGTCGCTCCTCACCGTGTACGTGAACAAGCTCCAGCACGGCGCGGAGTACGCGATGCAAAGCCTGGAGCAGGTCGTCGGATTCTACGTCGCGTTCCTGGCCGTCGACTGGCTGGCAGGTGTGGCCGCCTTACTGATGGAAAAAGGCGAGGAGAAAGGGCTGGCATGGCTGATACTGCTGCAACGCTTCGTCTACCGGCAGGTGCTCTACTGGGCGGTCGTCAAGGCCGTTGGGGCCGCCGCGCAGGGCCGGGCACGTGGTTGGGGCAAACTCGCGCGGAAGGGCACCGTCGAACTGCCCAAGGCCGCTTGAACGGGAGGTGTGAGGTGCTGAGACTCGGGATGGCCATCCTCGTCGCGTTGCTCTCGCTATTTCGTCTCGCCGTGGCTCAAACCTGGGCCGCTACCGCGAGCGCCGGCACCGTGCATCTCACCGACAGCTCCTCCCTCAACGCGCTGGGTGGTGTGGTCGAATACCGAGCCCTGCGCTGGCTGACGCTCGGAGCCGCTCCGACGCTGGTCCGCAGCACCGTCGGCACGCAGACGACCTCCGGCTTTGGAGACTTGCCGCTCACCGCCGCCGCTTCCAAGGAGCTCGGTACCGCCTGGGGACCTGAGCTCGCGGCCGCAGTAACCCTCACAGTCCCGACGGGAAATGCCGCCTGCGGCCTCGGAAGCGGCGTGACGAGTGTCGGGATGGAGGTGGGCGCGGGTCTCTCGCCCGCCGACCGACTGCACTTCTCCGTCGACGCCAGTCGGAGCCTGTCCGCCGTCACACTCTCGGCCCTCGACGCTCGGGGCTCGACCCGGCTCGACGTCGATGCCGACGTGGATTTCACGTCCCGGTTGACCGGGAGTGCGTCCCTCGGGGGCGACTTCGGTGGCATGGACACCACCACGGCTGCCCGGGAGGTCGGAGCAGGCGCGCGTTACACGCTCAATGGGCCGTTGACCTTGAGCGTCGACGTGACGCATCGCCTCGCCGGCATCGCGCCGACGTGGGGACTCGCGGTGACACTCGGAACGGCAAGCTCGGGGCTCTCGGCCCTCAACCCCAGCTCACCACTGTGGCATCAGCGACAAGTCTTCAGCGGGGGAGTGAACACCCATGGGCGGGGAAAGCCGGGTGGGTGTTAGTGAGCAACGGTAAAGAAAAAGGGGAGAGGGGAGTGGGGAGAGGGACGCTCCGATGAGCTCACCGCTCACGTCTCTCCGGACACCTGACCCCGGACCCCGGACACCGGACCCCAGACACCGATCAGTTGATATCGAACGCCCCGCTCGTATCTCCCGTCAAGCTCCCCGATGCCGCCGTGAGCGTGTAGCCCACTCCCGGATTGTTGATCGTCAGATCGGAGAAGGTCGCGACGCCGCCCACAGCCGCGACCGTCGTGGTCCCGCCGAGGATGCTCGAGCCCGGATTGTTCCCGAACGCGATGGTGACATTTCCCGTGAACGCGGTGACGACGTTACCGAACGCGTCCTGAGCGGTGACCTGCACGGCGGGCGCGATGGTGGAGCCGGCCGTGGTGCTCGTGGGCTGGAACGTGAAGACGACGCGCGCGGCCGCGGCGGAAGAAATATTGAAGGTGTTGCTGGTCTGACCGGTGAGCCCCGGTGAGCTGAAGACCAGCGTGTAGCCCACACCGGCCTTGTCGAGGATGAGATCGTCGAATGTGGCGAGCCCGTTCACAGCGTTCACCGTCGTGGTGCCACTCAGCGTGCCGCCTCCCGGGTTGGCGCCCAGCGCCACCGAGACCTGGTTCGTAGCCGTCGTCACGAGGTTCCCACCGGCATCCTCGACTCGGAGCTGCACGAAGGGACTGCCGATCACGTCACCCGCGATTTCGTCGTGCGGGTGCGCGCCGAAGTCCACGTGCGTGGGCGGCCCTATCAGCACATCGAACGGCGCACTCGTGATCTGCGTGAAACCGCTGGCATCCGCCGTGAACGTGTACCCCGTGGCCGCGACGTTCACGCTCAGGTGCGTGAAGGTCGCGACGCCGCCCACCGCCGCCGCGGTGGGCGTTCCCACGAGCGGCCCGCCACCGGGATTCGCGCCGAAGGCAATTGTCACATTCCCGGTGAAGCTCGTGGCCAGGTTCCCCAGCGCGTCGAGCGCCTGAACTTTCACCACCGGGCTGAAGTCCGTCCCCCCGGTGATCGTGCTCGGCTGAGTCCCGAACACCAGCTGCGTCGCGGCACCCGCGGTGATGTTGAACGCGTTGCTCGTGGCGGTGCTCAACCCCGTCCCGGTCGCAACGAGCCAGTAGTTGTTGCTGCTCTTGTTCAGGCTCAAGTCGCTGAAGGTCGCGACCCCGTTCACCGCCGCCACGGTGGTGGTCCCGCCAAGCGTACTGCCGCCAGGATTGTTGCCGAATACGATCGTCACGTTGCCCGCGAACGTGGGCACTAGATTGCCCGCCGGGTCGAGCGCGGTGACCTGCACCGCCGGCGCGATCGTTTGACCGGCGACCGCATTGCTCGGCTGCTGCGTGAACATGAGCTGGGTGGCACTGCCGGGCGTGACGTCGAACGCGGTGCTCGGGATCGGACCGAGGCCACCGCCGGTGGCCGTGAACGTGTAGCCGGTACCGGTCTTGTTGACGCTGATGTCGAAGAACGTCGCGGTTCCGCTCACCGCGGCCACGGGATTCGTGCCGCTGAGCGTCGCTCCACCGGGGTTGTTTCCGAACGCCATGGTCACGTTGTCCGTGAACCCGGTCGCCACGTTCCCCAGCGCGTCGAATGCGCGGACCTTCACCGCCGGGCTGAACTGGTGACCCGCGATGATGGTCCCCGGCTCGGTGGAGAAGACGATCTGGGTCGCGGTGCCCGCCGTGATGTTGAACGAGGCGCTCGTCGCACTGCTCAAGGTCGCCGCCGTGGCCGTCAGCCAGTAGCCGTTGGCGGTCTTGTTCAGACTCAGATCGGCGAAGCTCGCCACGCCGTTCACCGTCGCGCCGGTTGTCGTTCCGGCGAGCGTACTGCCGCCGGGATTGTTGCCGAGCGTCACGCTCACGCTGCCGCTGAATCCCGGCACGGGATTGCCGCCCGCGTCCGCCGCGGTCACCCGCACCGGCGGCGCGATCTGCTGGCCGGCGACGGTCGTCGTGGGCTGCTGGGTGAAGAGCAGCTGCGTGGCCGTACCCGGCGTGATGTCGAACCCGGTGCTGGTCACCGGCCCCAACCCACCGCCACTCGCGGTCAACGTGTATCCCGTGCCCGTCTTGTTCAGGCTCAGGTCCGTGAAGGTCGCGACGCCGCCGACCGCCGCGACGGGTGTCGTGCCGCTCAACGTGGCACCACCCGGATTGCTTGCGAGGGCGATGCTCACGGATCCCGTGAACCCGGACGCGAGGTTTCCCAGCCCGTCGAGCGCCCGAATCTTCACGGCCGGGGAGATCTGGTGTCCGGCGACCGCGGTGCTTGGCTCGATCCCGAACACGAGCTGTGTGGCAGTGCCCGGAGTGATGTTGAACGAACCGCTCGTCGCGGTGCTCAAGCCGGTGGCCGTCGCGGTCAGCCAGTACCCGTTGCCCGTCTTGTCGAGCGTCAGGTCACCAAAACTCGCCACGCCGTTCACGGCCGCGACCGTGGTCGTGCCACCGAGCGCGCTGCCGCCGGGATTGTTGCCGAGCGACACCGTCACATTGCCGGTGAAGGTCGGGACCAGGTTGTTCGCGCCGTCGAGCGCGGTGACCTGCACGGCCGGGCTTATCGCCGCGCCCGCCACCGTGGTCGACGGCTGCACGGTGAAGACGAGCTGGGTTGCCGTACCGGGCGTGATGTCGAACGCGCTGCTCGTCACAGGCGAGAAGCCCGCGGCACTCGCCGTCAGTGTGTATCCGGTGGCGGTCTTGTTGAGACTCAGGTCGCCGAACGTCGCGACGCCGCCGACCGCCGTAACGGGCGTCGTGCCGCTCAGCGTGGCACCACCCGGATTGCCGGCGAGCGCGATGCTCACGGATCCCGCGAACCCGGACGCGACGTTTCCCAGCCCGTCGAGCGCCCGAATCTTAACGGCCGGGGAGATCTGGTGTCCGGCGACCGCGGTGCTTGGCTCGGTCCCGAACACAAGCTGTGTGGCAGTGCCCGGAGTGATGTTGAACGAACCGCTCGTCGCGGTGGTCAGCCCCGTGGCCGTCGCCGTGAGCCAATAGCCGGTGCTCGTCTTGTCGAGGGTGAGGTTGGCGAAGCTCGCCACACCGCTCACGGCGGCGACGGCGGTAGTGCCACCCAGAGTACTCCCGCCCGGATTGTTGCCGAGCGCCACGGTGACCGTACCGCTGAAGGTGGGCACGGGATTGTTCGCGGCGTCGAGTGCGGTCACCTGCACGGCCGGGCTGATCGCCGCGCCGGCGACCGCGGTGGACGGCTGGACCGTGAACACGAGCTGCGTCGCCGTGCCGGGTGTGATGTCGAACGCAGTGCTCGTGATCGGAGTGAATCCCGAGGCGGCCGTCGTCAATGTGTAACCCGCTCCGGCCTTGTTGATGCTCAGATCGAGGAACGTGGCGACCCCGCCGACGGCCGTGACCGGCGTCGTGCCACTCAGCGTGCCACCACTCGGATTGTTTGCGAGCGCGATGCTCACGGATCCCGTGAACCCGGGCACCAGATTTCCCAGCGCATCGAGTGCGCGAATCTTCACGGCCGGGGAGATCTGGTGTCCGGCGACCGCGGTGCTCGGCTCGGTCCCGAACACGAGCTGTGTGGCGGTGCCCGGAGTGATGTTGAACGAACCGCTCGTCGCGGTGCTCAAGCCGGTGGCCGTCGCGGTCAGCCAATAGCCGTTGCTTGTCTTGTCGAGGGTGATGGTCGAGAACGTCGCGACCCCGCCGCTCGCAGTGACGGTCGTGGTGCCGCCGAGCGTGCTGCCACCCGGGTTGTTGCCGAGCACGACCGTCACGTTCCCGGTGAAGCTCGGTGCCAGGTTCCCGGCCGCGTCGAGCGCGTTGAGTACGACCGCGGGACTGATGGCCGCCCCGGCCACGGTGTTCGACGGCTGCACGCTGAACGTGAGCTGCGTCGCGCTGCCCGGCGTGATGTCGAACGCGGTGCTCGTCACCGGCGCGAATCCGGAGGCCGCGGCGGTCAACGTGTAGCCCGTACCGGTCTTGTTGACGCTCAGATCGCCAAACGTCGCCACGCCCCCGATCGCCGCCACCGACGCGGTCCCGCTCAGTGTCGCCCCAGTCGGATTGTTGCCGAGAGCGATGGACACACTTCCCGTGAAGCCGGGAACGACGTTCCCCAACGAATCGACGGCCCGGAGTTTGACCGCCGGCGTTAATTGATGTCCCGCAACGCTGGTACTCGGCTCGGTGCCGAACACCAGCCGATTGACGGTCCCCGCCGTGATGTTGAAAGAGCTGCTCGTCGCCGTGCTGAGCCCCGTGGCCGTCGCCGTGAGCCAGTAGCCGTTGCTCGTCTTGTCGAGGGTGAGCGTCGAGAACGTCGCGACACCGCCGACCGCGGTGACGGTCGTGGTCCCGCCGAGGGTGCTCCCTCCGGGATTGTTGCCCAGGGCGATCGTCACGTTCCCCGTGAAGCTCGGCGCCGGGTTCCCCGCCCCGTCGAGTGCGCTCACCTGAACGGCGGGGCTGATCGCGGCGCCGGCCGCCGTGTTCGAGGGTTGGATCGAGAACACGAGCTGGGTCGCGGTGCCCGGCGTGATGTCGAAGCCGGTGCTCGTCACGGGCGCAAAACCGGTTGTGCTCGCCGTCAGCGTGTAGCCCGTGCCCGTTTTGTTGATGCTCAGGTCCCCGAACGTTGCCACTCCGGCGACCGCCGTCACCGGCGTAGTGCCGCTCAGCGTGCCTCCGGCCGGGTTGCTTCCAAAGGCGATGCTCACGGACCCCGTGAACCCGGGCACCACGTTTCCCAGCGCATCGAGCGCGCGGACTTTCACGGCCGGCGAGATCTGGTGTCCGGCGACAGTGGTGCCAGGCTCCGTCCCAAAGACGAGCTGCGTGGCGCTCCCCGCGGTGATGTTGAAGGAGTTACTGGTTGCGGTGCTCAAGCCGGTGGCCGTCGCGGTGAGCCAATAGCCGTTGCTCGTCTTGTCGAGGGTGAGCGTCGAGAACGTCGCGACACCGCCGATTGCTGCGACGGTCGTCGTCCCGCCGAGCGTGCTGCCGCCCGGATTGTTGCCAAGCGAGATGGTCACGTTCCCGGTGAAGCTCGGCGCCGGATTCCCCGCCCCGTCGAGTGCGCTCACCTGAACGGCGGGGCTGATCGCGGCGCCGGCCACCGTGTTCGATGGCTGCACCGTGAACACCAGCTGCGTCGCCGTCCCGGGCGTGATGTCAAAGCCGGTGCTCGTCACGGGCGCGAAACCGGTGGTGCTCGCCGTCAGCGTGTAGCCCGTGCCCGTCTTGTTGATGCTCAGGTCCCCGAACGTCGCCACGCCGGCGACCGCTGTCACCGGCGTCGTGCCGCTCAGCGTGCCTCCGGTTGGATTGGTTCCAAGGGCGATGCTCACGGATCCCGTGAACCCAGGTACCAGGTTTCCTAGCGCATCGAGGGCGCGGACTTTAACGGCCGGGGAGATCTGGTGTCCGGCGACAGTGGTACCGGGCTCCGGGCCAAACACGAGCTGCGTGGCGCTCCCCGCCGTGATGTTGAAGGAGCTGCTTGTCGCGGTGCTCAGCCCCGTGGCCGTCGCCGTGAGCCAATAGCCGTTGCTCGTCTTGTCGAGGGTGAGGGTCGAGAACGTCGCGACGCCGCCGACCGCTGGGACGGTCGTCGTCCCGCCGAGGGTGCTCCCTCCGGGATTGTTGCCGAGCGTGATCGTCACGTTCCCCGTGAAGCTCGGCGCCGGGTTCCCCGCGGCGTCGAGCGCGGTCACCTGCACCGCCGGCGCGATCGCGGCACCGGCGGTCGCGTTCGACGGCTGTACGGTGAACGCGAGCTGGGTGGCCGTCCCGGGCGTGATGTCGAACGCTGTGCTCGTGACGGAGGCGAATCCCGTGGCGCTCGCGATCAACGTGTAGCCCGACCCCGCCCGGTTGAGGCTCAAGTCGAAGAACGTGGCGACGCCGCTCGCGGCCGCGACGGGCGTGGTGCCGGCGAGCGTGGCGCCACTCGGATTGGCCCCGAGAGCGATACCGATTTGCCCCGCGAACCCGGTGGCGACGTTCCCGAACGCGTCGAGCGCGCGAATCTTAACGGCCGGGGAGATCTGGTGTCCGGCGACTGTGGTGGCGGGGTCCGTCCCAAAGACAAGTTGCGTGGCGCTCGCCGCGGTGATGTTGAAGGAGTTGCTCGTTGCGGTGCTCAAGCCGGTGGCCGTCGCGGTCAGCCAGTAGCCATTGCTGCTCTTGTCGAGGGTGAGCGTACTGAACGTGGCGACGCCGCTCGTTACCGCGGCGGTCGTGGTCCCGCCGAGCGTGCTCCCGCCAGGATTGTTCCCGAGCGCCACACTGACATTGCCGGCGAACGAGGGCACGAGATTCCCCGCCGCATCGAGGACCGACACCTGAATCGCCGGCGCGAGCGCCACACCCGCGGTGCTCGTGGCCGGCTGCACGGTGAACGCGAGCTGGCGCGCCGCGCCCGGCGTGATGTCGAACGCGGCGCTCGTCACGGGAGCAAAACCGGGAGCGCTCGCCGTGAGCGTGTACCCCGTGCCGGTCTTGTCGAGGCTGAGATCGAAGAACGTCGCCACCCCGCCCACCGCCGCGACGGGCGTCGTACCGCTCAACGTGCCACCAACGGGATTGCTGCCGAGCGCGATGCTCACGGACCCCGTGAACCCGGGCACCAGGTTTCCGAGCGCATCGAGGGCGCGGACTTTAACGGCCGGGGAGATCTGGTGTCCGGCGACCGTGGTACCAGGCTCCGTCCCAAAGGCGAGCTGCGTCGCCGTCCCGGCGGTCACGTCGAACGCGCTGCTCGTCGTCTTGCTGAGACCGGTCGCCGTCGCCTGCAGCCAGTACCCCGGCGCAGCCTTGTCGAGCGTGAGGGTCGAGAAGCTCGCGACACCGTTCACCGCCGCGACCTTCGTCGTGCCGCCGAGCGTCCCGCTGCCCGGATTGTTGCCGAGCGACACCGTGACGCTATCGGCGAACGTGGGCACCAGATTTCCGGACGCGTCGAGCACGGTCACCTGCACCGCTGGAGCGAATACCGCTCCCGCGGTGGTGCTCGCGGGCGGCTCCACGGAGAACGCCAGCTGGCGCGCCGGTCCGGGCATCACGTCGAACTCCGCGCTCTGGATCGACTGCAATCCGTAGCTCGACGCCTCGAGCGTGTAGCCCGAGTCGGCGCGATCGAGACTCAAGTCGAAGAACGTCGCCACACCCTTCACGGCGGTGACCGTGGTGGTGCCGCTCAACGTGGCGCCTGCGGGATTGTGCTTGAGCGCGATCGTCACATCGCCCGAGAAGCCCACGGCTTTGTTTCCAGCGGCGTCCTCGGCCGTGATCTTGACGGCCGGGCTGAACTGGTGGCCGGCGACGAGCGCGCCGGGTGGCGTGGTGAAATCGAGCTTGGTAGCGGTGATGGTGGGGCCGGTGGTGTCGCGCGCACAGGTGGCGAGGCTCGCCGCCGCGACGAGGCCGAGGATGGCGCGCGCCACCGGGACGGGGCGCGCAGGACGGGGACGGGGGTAGCGGGCCATGGCTGGGCCAGACGCCCCGTAAGTGGCAGGTTTTGGGCCTCCCTAACCCCTTGTCGGAGGCCCGCCCGGCGACGAGGTGTGGCAGATCGCTGACAGACGTGTTCCCATTTCTTTTTGCACCATTTCTCGTAACTGAACCGTTACCCAATCGTCGTTGGACCACCGCCGGCCGGGCGCATGATCCCTCGCGTTCCCCGAAGGGTCTTCGCTCTGGCTCGGAGGTGTGTATGACTTCCCTGCGACACGTCGGTCTCCTCTCTCTCACTCTGCTCGTTCCCTTGTCCGCAACGGCGCAAGGGCGCGGTGGCACGATCGCCGGCCACGTCACCGACCCGGCCGCCAAGGCCGTCGCGGGTGCGACGGTGCGCGTGATCGGCACGCGGTGGAGCGCGCGCGCGCGTGACGACGGCGCATTCCGCATCGAGAACATGCCCGCGGGCCACTACCGCCTGCACATCAGCCTGATCGGCTTTCTCCCGGACACCGCGAGCGTGGGGGTGTCGGATGGAGCCACGAGCGAGGTGAGCGTGCGGCTGCAGCCCGCGGCGGTGGATCTCCCCGCCGTGCTCGTCACCGCGCACCGGCTCGGCGAGACGAAGGCCGTGGCGCTCGATCGCCAGCAGGCCGCGGACAATCTGTTGACGGTCCTCTCGGGCGACGAGATCCGCTCGCTGCCCAACGGCAACGCGGCCGAAGCCGCGGGGCGCATGCCCGACATCTCGCTCGAGCGCGACGAGGGCGAGGGCAAGTTCGTGCAGATCCGCGGCACCGAGCCGCGTCTCTCGAATGTGACGGTGGACGGCGTGCACATCCCCGGCACCGAGCAGGGCGACCGCGTCGTCAAGCTGGACGACGTGCCCTCCGACATCCTTGGCGCCATCGAAGTGTCGAAGACCCTCACGGCCGACATGGACGCCGATGCGATCGGCGGATCGCTCAACCTCGTGACCAAGGTGCCCGAGGGACGTCCCCAAGGGTACGTGGCCGCGCAGTACGGCCGCATGTCACTCTTGAGCCGCGACGTGACGCAGGGCAGCCTCACCTATGGCGGCCGGGTGGGGCCGGACGAAAAGCTGGGATACCTGATCGGCGGCAGCCTCGATCGCAACAACCGCGGGATCAACGACGTCGAGCCGAGCTGGACCGTGGACGGGTCGGGTCGATCCATTCCGGTCGAGTGGAGCCAGCGGGACTACACCTACTATCGGACGCGCATCGGCATCGACGGCGATCTGGACTATCGTTTCAACGACCACTCGAGCCTGTTCCTGCGCGGGCTGTGGAGCCTCTTCAAGAATCACGGCACGCGCTACGTGTACGACATCTCCGCGAGCCCGGCGGCGACGTTCGGGTTCGACACCGCCGCCACGTTGACGCGCGAGGTGCAGCACCGCACGCCGGTGGAGCAGCTATGGGGCCTCACGGGCGGCGGGCAGCTGGATCGCGGCGATTGGCGACTCGAGTACTCCGCTCATTACGCCGGCACGCGGCAATCGGAAGTGGACTATCGGTCGAGCGATTTCGTGTACAATCTCGCCGACAGCATCCGGTACGACGCCTCGAACGGCAAGATGCCGATGTACGGGTACGTGAGTCCGGCGCAGGCGCAGGCGGCCATCAGCCCCACCAACTTCCTGCTCGCGAGCTACGACGCGAACAACGGGCTCACGACGGGCCGCGACGTGGGGGGCGAGTTCAACGCGACCCGCGCTTACCTGCTCGGCTCGAGCAACAGCAGCATCAAGGTCGGCGTCCGGGTCCGGGACGAGCACAAGGCGTATACGCGCAGCAACGTCTCTTTCGCCGCCAACGGCACCTATGCGCTGACGAACGTGCTGAGTTCGTTCTCCGACCCGGGCTACTACACCGACCTCGCCTCCGGCTTCGTCATGGGTCCCTTGCCGGACCTGGATGGGACGCAAGCCTACGAGAACGCGAATTCCGGTGCCTTCACCAATCAGACCAACCCGGTGCGCAACGCGCTCGCGAGCGTCACGGGCGCAGAGCGGGTCATCGCCGGGTACGCGATGAACACGGTGGAGCTGGGCCAGCTGCGGCTGAACGTCGGCCTACGCGTGGAAGTCACCCACTCGGCGTACACCGGGAACGCGGCGGCCAGCGACAGCGCCACGGGCAACACGACGATCAGCCCGGTGAGCGGCACGCAGGATTACACGGACGTGTTCCCGAGCGCGCAGCTGCGCTTCGCCGTCGACCAGAACACCAACGTGCGTGTCGCGGTGACGCGTGGCATCGCGCGGCCGAACTACTCCGATCTGGCGCCGAGCCTGCAGGGCAACATCAACCCGATCTATCAGAACCAGTATTCGAACCTGAGCGCCGGCAACCCGAACTTGAAACCCGAACGGGCCTGGAGCTACGATCTCCTGATCGAGAAGTTCCTGCCCTCGCTGGGCGGCGTGATTTCGGGCGGCGTGTTCTACAAGTCGCTGTCGGACGTGATCCTCACCCAGAACTTCACCTACACGGGTCCGTACGCGCCGTTCGACAACTTCAAGGGCACCGAGCCCGAAAACGGCGGGTCGGGACACCTGGTGGGCGTCGAGGCCGACTGGGTGCAGCACTTCTCTTTCCTGCCGGGCGCGTGGGCCGGGCTGGGCCTGGACGTGAATTGGACGCACGCGGATTCCAAGGTGCTCGTGGATCCGGCGAGCGGCCGCGAGGCGCCGCTGCTCCGCCAGGCGCCCGATATCGGGAACGCCGCCCTGCTGTACGACCACGGTCCCGTGTCCGCGCGGATCGCCTGGACGTACAACGGCGCCTACATCGGCGGGTACGGCGATGGCACCCCGACCGCCAACGGCGACAACTATTTCGAGAAGCACTCCCAGATCGATGCGTCCGTGATCTACAACGTGACGCCCTTGGTCCAGATGCAGCTGCAGGCGCTGAGCCTGAACAACGCGGAGTTCGGCTTCTTCCAGGGCACGCCGGACCATCAGTTCAACGTGCAGCGGGAGTACTATGGAAGGACGTTCTACCTGGGGATGAAGTACGGGTTCTAAGAGGCTGGTGTCCGGTATCCGGTGTCCGGTGTCCGGGAGGCGCGGCGTCGATATCGGTGCGCTGTTGCTGGTCACGATGCTGTCAGTCGTGCCCCCCCTCCGGGCACCGGACACCGGACACCAGTCCCCGCCTTCTCTAGTACTGCTCCTCGTCGTCGACCAGATGCGGGCCGATTACCTCTTGCGGTTCGCACATCAGTGGACGGGCGGGTTCGCGCGCATCTATCGAGGCGGGACGGTATTCGAGCACGGGGCGCAGGATCACGCGGCCACCGAGACGGCGCCCGGTCACGCGACGCTCCTCTCCGGCCGGTATCCCACGCACACGGGGATCGGGCTGAACAGCCGCGGTGTGCAGGATCCGGACGCGCCGCTCATCGGGCACGGTGGCGGCGAGGGCGGGGCGTCGCCGCACCGATTCCGCGGCACGACCCTCGTCGACTGGATGCTCGCGCGCGATCCGGAGACGCGGGTGCTGTCCGTTTCCCGCAAGGACCGCGGCGCGATTTTCCCTATCGGCCGCGCCAAGGTGCCGGTGTACTGGTTCGACTCCGGCGCGTTCACCACCAGTCGCTACTACGCGGACACGCTTCCCACGTGGGTGCAGCGGTTCAACCGGCGCGGCAGCGTGGAGCGCCTGGCGGGCGCCACCTGGGACCTGTTGCTTCCGGATTCCGCGTAC
>Ga0207663_10000324_pt1 | contig 20903 bp, 21 predicted proteins | sample LARL53metaG_FD_184346 | JGI IMG/M metagenome (GOLD analysis project Ga0207663, IMG submission 184346) | Corn, switchgrass and miscanthus rhizosphere microbial communities from Kellogg Biological Station, Michigan, USA - LAR L5-3 metaG... | ecosystem: Host-associated > Plants > Roots >...
GATTGGGTTACCAATCTAAAAGTATAGTGAACAAAATAATTAAACTATTCTACGTATTTATGTTAGCCAGTATAGGAATAGATTTAGATTGCTTTGTTTCATATAGGATGAATCCTTGTTTGTATGATAAATTAGAGCTAATGGCCCAATTCAGAAGGCCGCCGTCAAGGTATGGCCTTCCCGTAATGAGCAATGTTGTTGCTTCCTGATGTTGCAATAAGTTACACAGCTTATTTTAATACATATCAAGTTGATGGGGTAAGAAGATCATCGCGGCCCGATTTAATAGAAAGGAATGGAGTTGGCCGCAAAGTGAAAGTATGGCAAACAAGTTGCATGATAAACTAAAGCTTAAAGACCTTTAAAGCCAGAAGAAACACAGAGCAAATTACAGATACAGATAACGTAATTCAACCAACTTTAAACGTATAATTCATTGTCTTCAGAATCATGATAAATCTTATGTATTGATGGTATTACTAACCGAGGTTAAAGCCAGCACGAAAATAGCGTTGACACCATTTTTATACAAAAAAAGAGAAAAGAAGAATAGAGACGAAGTGATTTTTTGCTACTTATTATTTCGTAGCATTATTTGCCATCATGCCGCCAGCGCTTGTCATATTCTTACTCATCGTTGTCTGATTCCCTGATTGCGTCGCAGCTGAAGCAGGGTTGTTAGCCGCTAACATTGCTCCAGCTAACGAACTAACAAGCAGAGCAATGGCAAAGACTGCAAATTTCAGATTGCTTTTCATCGCTATCATGTTACGACTTATACAATATAACAATTAGCAACGGCTTTCCATGATCATATCTGTACAGATTGTATATGATGTAGATTTACCATCATCATATAGTTTGTATTATAAATGGAGATGGCAGCTTTAGATGCACATGGTTTATGGGTAATCATATTCCACAGATTGTGTATCATATCCAAAGGAAAATTACTCGGGACGCTTTCTTTTATATTAATTCAGATTTAATCATTGGGGATAAGGATCTGATTCAGCTATTCTTATCGCCATGACGATCATTTTTCAGACTGATGCAGATATTATTCTCTAAATATAATTAAAGTATAATTTAGCGTTCAATTTTAAGCAAGCATTGGTTGTTGGTTGTTAGTGTGGACCCATAGCGTAATTGGTGGATTAACTGCTACTGGGGTTCCAACAACCTTGGTCGTGAGTGACACTTTGGTTAGATATAAAGGGAACAAAAGCTTATCCAATATAGAACATTAACGGTGTCGGATCATGATATAGAACTAAAGGATCTATTACACTTCATAATTGTTACAATGGCTAATGACATGATGATCGTACAAAATCATAAAGCGATTAGGATTATGTGAAGGAATGTAGTAGTATTCCTTATTCTGTCTCTTACACAATCTTATCTACTGATGGTTGGTACATTTTCGAGAAGCTAACCTAAACTGCCATGGATTTTCAGATCATCATCCTTAGTCTGGTTGTAACGCATGTTCATCCAATAGTAAACTAAATTCTGCGAATCGATACGATATCAGAAGTGATAGCTTTGGTCATATAGATAGTACTCACGCATTTACATTCTCTAAAAATGAAATCCTAGCGGACGATGATAATGATGATAATTATGGTTTAAGATCTGCTATTGTATTATTTACTTGACCTGAGTTTCAGATCTTGGCGTTAACCATATCCGTAATATAATTATGAATATGGCAAACTATCTGAGAATTCACTAATATAGGATCTTATCATAATGGCTGCTTAGAGAACACTCTAATTTAAAGAAGTGCTATGATAATTATAGAGTAAAAATGACCACTAATATTCAAAAAGACAACAATATTGTGACTTTGATAAATGTATTCACAGTTGATCCTTCAAGCCAATGAAGACTCGTTAATATGCTTATAGAAACCACCAAACAAGTGATGAAGAAGCAAGAAGGCTTCATATCAGCAAATATTCACAAGAGTTTGGATGGCACTCGTGTAGTGAACTATCAATGGGACAGTAAAGAAGCGTTTGAGAAGAGGTTAAGGAATCCAAAAGCCATAGTCCACATGAATGAAGTACTATCTATTGCAAAATCAGTAGAAGGCAGTTTATATGAAGTAGTTTTTGTAGATGAGAGAGGTTCTATTGCCTAGAGACATTCAACAACTTTGCAGCTGACATACCAGCGTAAGGAATTATGACGACCCGCATATCCTTAAATTGCGTTCTCAAATAGTGCAAATGCTTCTGTCACCTCAGCTTGTCCGTTGATAAACTAAGAGAAACTATGAGTCATCACCACCAAATAAAAACCAATAGTAAAACATTATCGTAATGTTCTATAAGATCAGATTAATGTTTATTGTATAGATCACTATACGATATATAGAGATCTGGTATTCCCAATATTTTCTATTGGATAGGCTTTTGTTATGGTTTTTAGATATTTAGTTAGAGTGAAAAGACACTTACAAAGAGGTCAAATAAATGCGCATGTGCATGAATATTTGAGAAATCCAAGATATGAATACTGCAACTCTTGTAAGACTAGAACACAATTTACATGCATAAAATGTGGATTTTGTTGGAGTTGTCACTGGCTTAAAGAAGAGATGGAGAGGATTTCACCGTACCTAACGCCAATAGAGGTATAGGAAACAATGGTAACGTCACATTCTGAGGATCATAGGAATCCGTGTTCGAAAAAGAATGAGAATGCTGCTGTCATTGTCAATGATGTCAACTCCACATCTCTAAGACAAGCTCTAAATTACTGCCTTAACATATTAAGGATAAGAGAAGAGTCTGAAATTTACAGGAATACTACTGAACTTATTCGAAAAAAAGCTCCTTTAACAGTCATAAAAACTTACGGTAACTGGATTACTGCAATGATTATAATAGCAGACTGCATCAGAAGAGTAAAAAATGATAACAACGATGGCTGTCATGTCTTCTCCCAATCGCAATTATATGACTTTCTGGCTCTAGCCACAAAGGTTATGGAAAGAGAAGGGATATGGACAGGACAAGTAAATAACATAATACAAAAGCTCATGAGAGATATTATGGAAAACTATGACAACTTTGATGATACCTTACAGTCAGGCTATCCCATGATTATTGTTGACATCATCTCGATTCTTCATATAGGCATAGACACGAAAGGTGTCAAAGTAAGTTCAATTAGTATCGATAAATACTATCAATCAAGAAAACTGCAAGCAACAACTATAAGGGCAACAACAACATCAACAACAGTAGCATCCAACTTACATAAGGACAGAATTATGTTGTCTTCAGATTTAAGTGAAGGACTTGTTGAAAGCCTTTTGCAGATAACAGAAAGAAGAAGAACAGATCTGGAAGAGTCACTTGCAAGGCTACCAAGTCCAGATCTCAAGAGGATAAGCGAACTATATCAGAACTACAGCCGATTGCAAAGATACAGCAAGATGATAACAGAAGGATCGGGACAGGAATTTAGAAAGGAAATTCAAAGAGAACTAGGAAGAAGGCTTGAGCCCCGTCAACTTCGACGAGCAGCTGAATCAGTGAGACGGCTCAGAACATACATTGAAAATATTCTTGATAATAAATTCACACCTGATGCTTCGCATGGTATAAACCACGTTAAACACAACCTTGAGTACGGTTATCAGTTGATCGATTTAATTGAGCGTCGAAGACAAAAGACTCGATAGCCTGATCGTCACCGAGGACAAGGAAGAAAAAACGATACGTAATGATATAGAGCAGGAGATAGAATATCTTCGCTGCTATAATCTTAGGGCATTATCCTCTGACTTTGATAGACTATGCTACTTTTGTCACTACCTCAGCTGTTAATGCATTTAATGCCATACCTTATACCACCACGCTAAACGAGATGTTTGAAGGTACTTTTAATTTTGAGACTGGGGAAACTGTTATAGGCTTTTCCTAGCAGCCATCTTGACGCATATCGAGCCTTGGATAATAAGATTATCCTACTGGATGAGTCCAATTCTTTAGGATAGGAGAGCAAGAAGATGTGGGGGGTTGTATCTGAGAGATATATCACTGAATCTGTCCGTGTATTTGTGATGATATCGACTAATGCTGGTGTCTTTACAAAGTGATATTGTAATAATCATACTCTAGTTCTATGAGATCAAATGTTGTTGATAATCTATATTAGATGATCTTTTGTTTTCTTAGATGTAAATCAGTGTAGCACTCATGAATCGACCAAGGTTGTTGGAAACCCCAATAGCCAATTACGCTCTGGGCAACACTAACACCAATTGGTTTTATCTATGACTACAAAATAAGAATTTCTGGAGTGAGTGCTAACAAGTTCTTCTAGGCAATCGTAGCTGGAAGACTGAACGTAAAAGTAGCTCCTTTGCCATCCTTGTTGTTATCAGCCCATATTCTGCCACCATGAGCTTCGATGATACTCTTGCATATGAAGAGATCAAGTCCAATGCCTTCTAGTGTCTGATGATGAGATTTTGTAGCGAACTTTGCAAATATTCTAGGTAGGATTGCAGGATCTATACCGATGCCAGTATCCTTTACGCTATCAAGAATGTGACTAACCTCTTTCCATTCTACAATAACAGAAACAGTGCCTCCTTCCCGCCCTTTAGTGAATTTGATAGCATTACTGAGTAAATTGGAGATAACTTGAGTAAGCTTATTTCTGTCTGCTTCTATAATGATTTTCTCGTGTTTATTATTATGTAATATTAATAATAATTTAACATCACCTTGATCATTTTTAAGCTGTACTGATTAACAGAAAAAAGTAGAATAGTCTAATTATTTTGTTCACTATGCTTTTAGCTTGATAATCCAATCTTTAGTTTCTGATTATTGCATCTAGCGTTTTGGATAATGCTTACAAATGTGAATCCAATGCTAATGTAAGGGAAAGAATTCTACTCATTGGACGGATCATCTCTCATGGCCAAAACATGGGATGGTATCTACAGAAGAACTTCACAGATCGATAGCTTGGGCTTACAAGTGGGTCAGAAGGTTTGATAAAGAGGGTCTGGAAGGACTGAAAAATAAACCTAGAAGCGGTAGACCTCCAGATGTACCTCAAGAGAATCTATCAAAGAACGGAGCTATCTGAAAATCCTTCAGGATGGAAAGCCAAAGAAATTATGAACATCATCTATGAGAAAACAGGCATAAGGTAGGTATCATGAAGTTCATATCGATAGGTTATTACACAAATGGAGCTTCAGTCCCAAGGTTCCAAGAAAGAGATTTGTAAATACTGCATCAAACAAAGAAAAGAAGCAGTTCCAAAAAAGGCTAAGGAAATAATTTCTCATATACCTGACGGTTTCACAGTTGCAGTAGAAGATGAATCTATATTCGTACATGACACATTGATTAGAAGAATGTGGACACCAAAAGGAATACGTCCAATAATGACTGTTACAGAGTCACATCAGAAAATATATGTATTTGGTACACTACTTACCATTCACGACAAGCAATTATTTAGACAGTACAAACCTGATCAGTATTCTTTCATTTCATACCTTCGAGAACTAAAAAGAAGGTTTCACAAAACGCTGATCTTATTTCTTGGCCGAGCACCACCACAGCATTGTCGATCCAAGAGAGTTAGAGCATATCTAGAAAGAAATAATGATGATGTCATGACAGTTGAATACTACCTTCCAAAGGGATCGCCTGAATTCAGCGCAGTAGAAGAATGCTGGAAACAGGGAAAAGATGATCTATTGGTATCAAAATATTATCCCAGCTTTACAAATCTAAAAGCAGCTATTACAGACTACTATAGGAGAAAACGCTTCAAATTGGACATAACCAAATACCTGATGAGAGAGTCTGCGAATTTATGTTAGTATGTATGATTTTCGTAATCCTTTGTACAACTTGATAGCAAATCAATTAGATTGAACTTTTTGTACAACTTGATAGCAAATCAATTAGATTGAACTTCTCTTTCTTCAGTGATAGTGAATCACTTTCAATTTTTGTAACATCAAGTAAATCCTCTGTGAGCCGCTGCAATCTTTTTGCATTTCTGATAACAGCATCTGGTACTTGGAGCTGCTCCGTATCCTTCATCTTTGAGCGGAGAGCTGCAGTCAATCCAAGTATTGGCTGAATAGGAGCTCGTATTTCGTGAGCTGCTATGTTGACAAACTCTTTCTGCATTCTATTTTGGGACTTTCAATTGCTCATTAGTTGTTTTTAATCTCTGTATGATTAACTCGTGCTGTTGCGGTTCTTTTGATTCTTTTACCGTTATTGGTTGTTCACATACTTCGTTATTAGAGGAGTTAACTGAATGCGTCATACTCGCTAAAATTACTCATTCAACTCCTTATAGCAATTTGCCAAATGCAACTACGTAGGAGCTACGATCCTATATTGCGACCACGTTGTGTTATTATTTCAAATGTGAAATTCTGTCAAAATATGTTGCAGCATTATTTTCCATTGTCATTCTAACCTTAGTCAGCTAGCTAACATACCAACTTGTATACACTAGTTTAAGCATTTAGTGAAACTTATTCCTATCATCACAAGAGATACATTTAGGAAGAAGATCATCTTAGTTGCTGTCACTGGTTTCGTAATCAGCCTAAGAATAACAAATAGTATGCCTTGTAAAATATCTAAGTGAAATAATACCTCGTATATTCCCAATATAGAATATATACAAGGTTATCAAACAAACAAATGTATAGTCATGATGCATTATGCCTGTTTATAAGCGTAAAATTATAGCCAATGTTGTCCAAAGTTCTTGACTCTCACTAGATCTGGAAAAAATCTATTCTAGATTGATTTGTCAATGATCTTTAGTATTTTTTTTTGATTTGATAGGGTATTATTTTCCAAGCCTAATTTATCATCTATTAGGATGATACTCAAAAATAATTAAAGTATAATTTAGCGTTCAATTTTAAGCAAGCATTGGTTGTTGGTTGTTAGTGTGGCCCCATAGCGTAATTGGTGGATTAACTGCTACTGGGGTTTCCAACAATCTTGGTCGTGAGTGACACTTTGGTTAGACATAAAGGGAACAAAAGCTTATCCAATATAGAACATTAACAGTGTCGGATCATGATATAGAACTAAAGGATCTATGGATTTACGTTTCATAATTGTTTATAATGGCAACAAGACAAAATGAAAGCACAACAGATGGCTAGTTGCTAATACAAGCATTCTTTAGGATCCTATATTGGTGAATTCTCAGATAGTTTGCCATATTCAGAATTACTATTACGGATATGGTTAATGCCAAGATCTAAAAGGCAAGTCAAATAAACAATACAATAGTAGATCTTAAACCATAATTATCATCATTATCATTGTTATCATTCAAATCTATTACCTGCCTGCCCAAATTTACCTGATACATAGCGCTCTGTAATCTCTTTTTGTGGGTTTTCAAATACCTGTTTCCACCTGTGTGCTTAGTATTTTAAATCCTGATTCATTGCTGAGAAAATCATCACAATCTACGTTACTAATCGCACAAAACATTTCTAACTTATATAATATACTATAGCAGATTCTATCGCAGATCCCTATATAGGATCAGATAGTCTATGTGTTTACTTTACATAATGGCTATATAAAAAATACATCTTAATTCTTCTGATGGAAATTAAAATGCCCCTTGAAGATTTTTTAAACGTGTATTGTGATAGATGTGGATCTAACTTTCAGAGTAATTCTTATCACGGTGTAATAGATATCATTAGAGAACACCTGCTTAGTGGGCTTAATATATGCAAAGTCGAAAATATGAAAATAAGCTCCAGGACAGATAAAGAAGATCTCAATTCGTTGTCTTCTAGTCCCAGATTAACTATTATCAATTCTGTAGTCGAGTAAAATGGCTTTTATCAAATACACAAGTAATATTGTAATGAACAGGCTTTTCTTTATTTTCGCTTGTTTGGGATAAGAATAGTACCAGCTGGTAATTGTGACTTCATCTCTGCTACTCAACTTATCATCACTAACAGCAAGAAAAAGCTCATTCATTAGCTCTACAGGGATATTTGTAGCTTTTTTATTTTTATTTTTGATACTGAATTTATCACCATCATCATTCTTTGCACAAAATAAAAATGATGGTAGTGAGGGTATTATTGCTGTAGTTGGTGGTGGCATCAGTAATAGCAGTAGTAATAGTAGTATTATCGGAGAGAAAGGAGAATGGGAAGGATCTTTTTCGTTTTATAGCCTTTTTCCCATTTCCCCACAATACGCATATGCTAAAGAACATGCTATAGCCGTCCAAAGATTATGGTGAATAACTCTAATCTCAAGATAGAGACTGTCTTCAAAGGAGATCTTGAATCTCCAACAAGTATGGCGTTTTTAGGTCCAAATGATATTTTGGTTTTGGAGAAAAATGGAGGTGCAGTACAGAGAATTGTAAATGGACATATGCTGCCAAAGCCTTACACTAGTTTGATAACCCATTAAAATAAAGCCGTCTTTTGAGAAAACTCTACCATAGTAGGCAGTAAGCCAAGCCATTCTTTTTGTTTGATTGTCGTATACTTCTTCTAAAGTAACAGTTTCGTAGCTCATGTTATGATTTAGAATTATCACTGACTGTGGCCAATAAACAGGATTAAGCTCAACATAATACTACTGATCTCACCCATTACCATATTTCAAGGCAATATCTTCTACCACGTCAGCAACATCAGCACAGCGATCAAGCGCGCCTTCAAGGGTTTCATAAATTTCTTTTAACTTTATTATTTCGATAGGATTATTTGTTTCAAATAATTCGGCAATGGCTGTGCGATAGACAGTATCCGCTTGATGTTCGTAGTTTACTATATTCTTGGAATGCTCGATTAAGTCATTTGCACTGTTTAAATTTCTTATTCTGGTTATTAATAGCTTAACTTCTTGGGAAGCTGAAAGTAATACTTTTGCAAGTTCTAGCATATGTGGAGTGGGCTCCTGTATCTTGAATAGGACAAATCTATTGGCAACTCCCTCGGTAGCATCTAAGACTTCATCTATAGCACTAGTAAGTTTAGATATGTCTTCGGGATCTAAGGGAGTTACGAATGTTTTATCTAAGATTGTAAATAATTTGTGGGTAATTTGGTCCCCTTTATGTTCAAGATCCTTTATTACTTTAGAGCTGGATTCGCCATCAATCTTATAATTTGACATGAATTCAACCAAAGCTGATGTTGCTTTTACTAAAATTGCAGCCTGCTCTTCTAGTACACCAATAATTTCTTTATCATTGGAACGTACCCATGACAGAAAACCTCTATTCATGTACTAGTAATTGATTGTTGGCTAATTATTTGAATTGTATGGTAAACATATAGATATACATATAGATATATATAATTTTCCATCGAACTTGATGACGGTATGAATCAGATGAAGCACATATAATATACCAAAAATACATCAAAAACGGTATACAATGTGTATACGCTATATTATGCAGCTAAACTTAAAATTATTCATTGTGGGGACCGCGGTACTGAATTGATACTGCGAAATGTGAGTCCATGCTGCTATTAGCCTGAACCTGTTACCACTTTTATAATGAGAAAACTGACGGATGCAATTGCTGCGCTGGCTGGAATTGTTATAATCCATGCATAAACAATACGCTTTCCTAATCCCCATCTAACAGCTGATAATCTCTTGGTGGCGCCAGTACCCATTATCGCCCCTGAGATTGCGTGAGTAGTGCTAACAGGTATGCCAAACCAAGCCATTGATGTTAATACTGTGCCACCTGCCGTTTCTGCACAAAAGCCCTGATATGGTTTTAACCTGGTTAACTTGAAGGCCATGGTCTTTACAATTCGCCATCCGCCAAAGAAGGTGCCCAATGCAATAGCAGATGCCGCTACGAGTATGACAGGAATAGGAACTACGAAAGATTTTGAATGCAAAGAACCTCCTGCTATTAACAATGCAGTGATCACTCCCATAGTCTTTTGACCATCATTTGCACCATGAGTGAGTGAGTAAAACGCAGATGAAGCTATCTGAAGTTTGCCAAAAAATGTGTTCACTTTAGATGCTCGAAAATTACGTAGAAAGCGCATTAATACAATTGTAAAGCCAAATGCTGCTATTAAGCCAAGTATTGGTGATATTACCATAAATAACAAAGTTTTCTCTACTCCGTCCTGTACTATTGCACTTGTACCGCCAGCGACTAATGCAGAACCAACTAGTCCACCGATTAAAGCATGACTACTTGATGATGGAAGTCCAAAATACCAGGTAATCAAATCCCAAATAATTGCTCCAATTAACCCTGCAAAAATAACAGGTATAGTAGAAAATTCTGGCTGTATAATACCTTTGCCAACTGTTGCTGCCACAGCTGTGCCAAATATAAAAGGGCCAACAAAATTTCCTATAGCAGCGATACCTACGGCCTGAAGAGGCTTTAGAACTCTGGTCCCTACAACAGTTGCAATAGCATTAGCGGAATCGTGGAATCCATTTACAAAATCAAAAAACAACGCAGTCGCTATTGTTCCGTATACTATAAGAGGTAATGTGAATTCTATTGGCAATTTATTATCTCCGTTAGTTGTAAAGACCATACCAATAACTATTGCGAATATAGACGCTATATGCAGACATCTTATATGAAGCAATAAGAAGAGATTATTACTCTTTTAATTCACTGGTTCAAAGTTGGACTTATATTAACTACAACTTTGTCATTTGTCAAACATATTTTTGCATTGTAAGCGTTTTTAATTCGGTTGAAAAACAGAACTAGAATAATAAGAGTGAGTCACAAATCAGTTGCTTCTTCAAAGCAGGTATAGCTCATAAAACTTATCCAAGGATTTGGATTTGATTGACTTATTAATCAATTCAGTCAAGTCTCAGCCTGCATTCTTTGGTAATATCATAGTGCCCTTCAAATTTGTAGCTTACTGACTCTTCGATTAGAGTTTGATCATAATTGAGTTGTTACACCTGCCAAAATATGGATTAGAGTGCCTTAAACTGGTCACTCCATTTTATAAACGCCTTTATCATATCTGTGCTGACACTTGGTTTTCTTATCTTAAGAATTTCCTTAAAGTCAGCTACGGTAATAGATCTTGGATTAGATTCTGCATCCATTGCTTTTCCACTTTCAAATAATTCATTAACAACCCTAAGTTGAACCGACTGGCAAATATCTTTGATGTCACTGGCACTATATCCTTCTGCCATCTTAGCAAGATCTTCAGATTTCAATAAACTTTGCTTTTTCAATGGTGCAGTATATTGATAGAATAGATTGGTTCTTGAAGTATTATCAGGAAGTGTGACATAAATTCTCTTTTGGAACCTTCGTAGGAAACCAGATTCCAAAGTCCATGGCTTATTTGTAGCACCTATAACATAAAGATGTGATACTTTAGATTTAGCACTGATTCCATCCATTTCTGTCAAGAACTGATTCTTTACTCTGACCTCTCCTCCAACTTCGCTATTCCTAGTGCCTAAAAATGAATCGATCTCGTCTATAAAAAGCAATACTGGAACTTTTTCATTATCGTTGAGTTTATGTGCCATCGAAAACAATTTCGATACATTCTTCTCTGCCTCGCCTAGCCATTTGCTCATCATAGAGGCTGCGTCAACATTGATAAAATAACCTTCAATTTCAGCTGCTGCAGCTGCTGCAAGTAGAGTTTTACCACATCCAGGTGGCCCATAAAGTAGTATACCTTTCGGCCAGCCAAGAGGAAACAGGTCTGCTCTTTTTGTTGGATATACTATGGACTCCCTTATTGCACGTTTTGCATCTTCTAGGCCAACAACCTCGCTCCAAGAAACTTGTGGTTTTTCTTTCATTACAAGATCGTCAAAATCAGCTTTCTCCGTTTCATTATTGTCATTAGCCCGTTTTGAGACTCCAGGGTGCTCTCTTGTTTTACCATTACCAGTAGTTGTTTGAGACTTTCTGGGAGATTCGTTAATTAAGGATATTGTTGCTTCCTCGTCCAGACCATGCGACATCTGTAGTGCTTTAATTCTATTTTGATAGGCATTTGCCCTTTCCATGTAGACCTTGTTTAATTTGTATTCAGGGTAGATCTGGATTAATTTAGCAAGAGCCTCAATAGCGTGTTGATATGATTGAATAGCCATGCCGCGAGATCCTTGAGAATCTAGCCTAATTGCCTCAGCGGCATATTTACTAGCACTATTTTCTAATTCCTGTGGAGCTAAACTCATAATTGTTCTACTGTTCAAATCAAAATTGGAGCCAGGTTTGAATTACTACGGTGTAAATCTATATTGTGTAAAAAACAAAATAGTTTCGACTAAATGTTAAGATCAATTTAATCGCCTTGGATTTCTATATCTTTAACAGGCGGTCCCCTGAACAGAGCCCTTTGACCTCTTGTTATTTCCAAATTTACCATCAAATCATCATATTTCCATCATGGCTAACTATTAGATGTAACACACAATCAATGTTTGCTGTCCTTAAAGACAATCTTTTATTAAGCAGACCTGTAGAAGTTGTTTATTCTGTAGATTGAAAAAATAGAAGTCAGTGAAATCGTTCTATATTCTTGCAAAAAGACACGTAGAGACATGTCAGTTCAATCTTTAGTGACAACAGGCGCAAGGTCGGGTATATCAGCGAATTCTTCTTTGATTTTTCGTTCTGCAACAAGAGAAGCTTCATTCATTAGGTGCGATGCCTTCTCATTTGCAGTTTCAAAGTTTATCATGTAGCTTCCAATTTGCGCGGCATCTACAAGAATTCCTCCTATTAACCCAGAGATTGAACCTACCTCTTCTTTCGATTCAGGCATATATGAAATCAGCGAAGATCGAATATTTTTTACAAGCGCGACTGCAGGACTCAAGATAGATACTAGATCTACAATACTTGATACTGTACTCAATTTAATATTTAAATTCTCAAAAACTACTTTTGATAAGCTTATCATCTTGATCAGTTTTCTTATCTGCACCAAATCTGATAAACATACTCCGGAATAATGAGTATTGTTGTCTTTGACCGAAGATAATACGCTTCGAAGCGTTTCATCATCCTTAGATTTTAGATCTTTCAAAACGATCTCAAGCTTGGAAACCTGAAAATCTATTCGATTTATAACTGCATCAACCCTTGGCTTTAGAGGGATGCTATATTTTATTGAGTTATTACTATCACTTTCATCACATTCATACCTATTTTCATCTTCCACCATCGATTCTGATTTTACCCATTTTGATTTAAATTGCATTTCCGTACATACCTTTATTCTGTACCGTTTGCTTCAAACTTAATACTGCATATGTGCTGAACTATTTTGTAACTATAGTAACGGCTGTTCATAGTAACAGCTTGCTTAGTATTTTTTTGAATTTTGGCCCAATCTATTTGACTATTGCCTTTACCTTGTAGGGAAAATCACTGTTGGTACTTTCGATGCGCACGATACATCACAACAATAATAATAACAACAACGAGCTTGCTGTAAGTTTAGAAGAATTTGGTTTATCAAAATACGAGGCAAAAGCTTATCTTACAATGAATGGAAAAGGTTCACTTGCTGCTAGTGAAATAGCATATTATTCAAATTTACCTCGTACAAAGATATACCCTACGTTAAAGAAATTGGAAAAAAAGAAGTTGTCTGTAATTTCTCAACAAAAACCACTTATTTGTAGTGCTATTCCTCCTCAAGAAGCATTTGGCGAGATAGTTGAACTTCATGAACGAAGATCAAAGAATATGAAGAAAATTGTAGACATATTGCAAAGAATAAATGATGAAGTACAAAACCCTACAGGCTCTGAGGAAAGAAGGTATTGTATACTTGATCCAAAATCTGCATTGGAAAAAGTTAGCCATCTTCTGGCCGATTCTAGATCTTCTATAAATGCCATACTTGATGTTTGGGGGCTAAGACTAATTTCTCAGTGCAAACAATCTCTCCTAAGAGCGGTCACCAATGGAATAAAAATTAGGTTAATAATAGCAAATGAGTGTGTTGGAAATGAAAGTCTTCTTACACTACCTGAAGGCATTGATTTGAAAATTGCAGACGTTTTCTCAAATACGATAATTATTGATGCCAATAATATGATATCGGTCGATAGTAGCAATGGAAAAGCTGCAGTATTTACCTCCATCGATATTTTTGGATTATCACAATTGAGAAATTTTGAGGAGGAATGGGATAATGCGATGGAAATAAATCGTACAACTAATAACGAGCCAGACATAGTACTAAAAGCAATTCAATTAAGCAAGACAATTGAAAATGGGTTATCCTCTTATCTGTTTGCACATACAATTTATCCAACTAATGACTCCATGGGGGTATTCGTCAAATCAATGGAAAAATCCGGCATAAAAATACTAGATGCTGATGTCCATAAAGTATTAAACATCATCGATCTAGCGTTGAGAATGAAATACTCGGGAAGTTTAAAACATGACAAGAGCAATAATATACTCATCATTCAGTCAAAACTTGACAATAAACCTGTTTTGCCATGGGCAGTTTTGCTAACTTTATATTTTAAATATCTGGGTAATGAGTCAAAGATAATGCAGAATTCTAAGCAAGGATCAAGTACTGAAATCATTCATATTAAACTATCAAAACCTATCCTTTGATTACATCAAATGGCTTAATTGCATCGGGTAATGCTTCTATCAAGTCAGTCGCCATCATATGTAGACCCATTTTATCATATGCCAGATTTCCAGCAACTCCATTGAAATAGACGCCCAAAATAGAAGCATCAAACGGCCTCGACTTGGTTAAGAAACCGGCTGTCAAACCTGATAGCACATCTCCAGTTCCGCCGACGGTCATTGCGCAGTTATGCATTTTATTTATAACAACATGTTCGCCATCAGAAATTACATCAATCCATCCTTTGAGAATTATTGTAATGCCATATTGTTTTGCAAGTCTATGAACATTGGAAATCCTTTCCTTCTCGGTTGTCCCAGCATCCTCTCCAGAAAAAATTCTTTTAAATTCGCCTGCATGCGGTGTGATAATTGTATTGGTTCCTGAAATTTCTTTTAAGGCTTCCGGGATAAGAGATGAGGCATCCAATAATAATTTTGTTCCATCGCTTTTTAGTTGTCTTACAAGAGCAACCAATGCTTCAGGTCTCGCTATGCTCATGCCCATACCTATGGCAGCGCTATCAGCTCTCTTTGGGATCATTGCCACAAGCCTATTTGCCGATCCTATAGTCAATTTATCGTCGGGCAATGGTAACGCTATTATATTTGGAGAAGCAGATCTTGTGACTAGAATATTTGATCTTGGGACAGTCGTATATACAAGATCAGTGCCGCATCTTAAAGCTGCCATTGAGGCAAGTATAGGCGCTCCATGGTAGTTTCTGCTTCCACCAGCAACCAAAACTATGCCATTATCACCCTTTTTAGAAGATTCTAGACGCGGGACCATGAGTTTTTTTATGAGCTTGGTCGTTATATCCACTTTTTTTGGCAATCGCATGCTTCATTCTCTTCTTCCATCGACAAATATACTAATAGTTATGGGTCATTAAGAGCACAGATCGTTATGCGCGTTGGTCACTAAAGGTCGTTCAAATTTAGTATGCTAATGCGGGTGGACCATTGCGATAGACACAAGAAGAAAGAGATATGTCTGCAAGATTACAATAACAGATATACCATGATGATAGCGATAATTACTCTAACAGAGCTATTGAGTATGTTATCGATTGAGTTACAGGTGAACGCCGACCCAAAAACAGCAAGATATTTCAACAGATCAATTGAAGAAGAAACAGACTGTCGCAACATCTAATCATGGGTAAGTCGTTCACGGAGCTTGGCAACACCTTACTCATTCCATATAACACCTCGTATAATGATCGGCAATTCCTGACGCAGAGTGAGTAAGGGAGAAAATGAAAAATCATATAACTACTTTGTCTTTGAATATGTAGCTAACAGCAATACAGGATTTAGATGTAACGCAAGGTCGACGGTCTTTGGGTAATGTCAATGTGTTGCTTAACGCCACGGGAGTATAAGCCGTGACTTGGACTTTATCGACAAGACGCGTAAGTAAGCAAATTAGAGAACAGTTTGAGGAAGATAGTACGGAAGTAATATAGCGGGTGAAACAAGGACAGGGCCAAAGATGAAGAAATGTTGTACCTTTTATTGAGGAAGTACCTATGAAGGCGAATAGTAGTAAATATGAATGATATATTCAAATTTGGAGTTACTTTAGGTATAATTATGGTAGCAATAGTAGTAATTGGATCAGTTCTGCAAAATACATTCGATTCAGCTGAATCAAAGAAGACACTATGTGCAGAAATGGTAGGTCACATGAATTGGCTTAGTATATTCAACATAAGAACAGATGGACTGAAGGCTGACTACAGTCAGCAATGTTCAGGACCGAGAAAATTAGGTTAAAATTCAAAAATATTCTACCACTTAATATTAACATTTTATCTATCACTCTGAGCGAGTAACTTCAGAGCTTCAGATACATGGAAAAGGATCAGTTAGTCCTGACAATGAATGAAAATGAGGTCATGGCATCACTAATGCTATCCGATGGAATTGAACTTTGAAACTGATTTCCACAGATACCATGTTGCAACGCTTCTATAAGGTCGCCACGGCTGGGATATTGCCAGCATTTCCGACGGTTTTGGAAGAGCTAGAAGAGCGTATATTTTCTGCATCGCTTTTCTTATACCCAGATCTGTAACTGGTAAGACATCTAACCTCCCAAGACAAAATATCAAAAACATTTCTGCCGTCCATCTTCCAATTCCTTTTACTTGTATCAATTGAGCAATAATTTCTTCATCTGTCATTTCACACAACTTCACAAGATCGAGCTTTCTGTCTGTTATTCTTGCCGATAGATCCTTTATGTATTCTATTTTTTTATTTGATAATCCAATAGATGATTTTAATACTACATCAGGAGTTGAAAGTATCTGCTCAGGAAGGGGCGGAGAATTATTATAGTATTTTATAAATCGGCCATAAATAGTACTAGCTGCGCTTCCTGCAAGCTGTTGATATATTATTGACTCAACTAATGACTGGAATGGATCCTTCCGTAATTTGATTGAATATTTTCCAACGGTTCCAATTACCTCTCCTAGGCGTAGGTCAGATTGTGAGAGATATTTGATAATAACATCATCTACGCTCACGATAGTTATGAATGAGGAAGCATTGTACTTTAAAATTACTCAGACTATAGGCTCACTCTTGATAACGGTTGTATTAAAATGACCACAGGAGATAAATCTCCTTATCATGAAACGAATCTGTTTGGATTATAAGAACGACTCAAGTGGCTCTCCGATTATGAGCAAGCAAATCTGGCGTACATGTTAAATTCTTGTTATTTTTTGATGTTTATTTATATGTTAGTAGCCTCTTTCCAAGAGTTGAAAATATGAATATGAAAACTATACTAGTAATTATTGCCATTGTAGCAGCATCATTTGCGCTGGTAACAACAACAAATGTTAAAGTCACAGGCGCAATAGACAATAGCAGTAGCAGCAACATAACAACAACAACAACAACAACAAAGACAATCAAGGCTCACGCGGGAGGCGGAAATTCTACCGATATGTTAGCTGTATTCGTACCACAGCATATACAAGTTAGTGTAGGCCAAAGCGTAACATGGGACAATCCTTCAGCAGTAGGTGAACCACATACGGCTACCTTTGTTTTGGATAATAAAACTGCTACAGATATTATTTCACCATTTGGAGTACCAAACTCTACACAATTTGCAGCAATACCTCCTAACTCTAATAATGAACCACTCAAAGTACCTGGTCAAAACAATGTTGTAATAGCAGTAAATGCAAGGTCCTTTATCCCAACTGTAATTGATTCACAAGGAAGCGTAAAGCAATTTGCACCACCAAATGCGGCTTATACCATGAATGGAAGTGAAAAATATGTTAATTCAGGTTGGCTAGTGCCAAAAGGACAAGAACAAGCATTTCCGGGAGCTTCAACATCATTTACAGTTACTTTCCAAAAGGCAGGAACATACAAGTATCTATGTCAGATACACCCATGGATGCAGGGATCAGTTACGGTAAAGTAATTGACCAAAATAGTGTATTTTTTGACTATCCTTCTTAACCCAAAACATATCCTCAGAGTAGTTGAATTCCAATCTGTAGATATGCAATCTCCTTTCGTTTGTTATAGGTAATTCTATTCAGATCTATTATAAATGATAATTCACCTACGTTAAATGTTTCATAAAGTATTTTCGTGGAAATACGCTGGCTCTTGAAGAATGGAATGGCTTTCCAAAGGCTTCCGTCAACTATAATCCATAATATCATAATCAAAACCCAGTCTAGAAGTTTTAAACTAATTGTATATCTTCATCATATTGTTGCTTTTCCTTTTTTAAACAATATCTACTATCACATTTTGTGGAGGTATTGATTCACCAATTTACACTGTGATAGAGATATATAAAACGAGGTGCCATTTTGTTATCTCTATATCACCTACCGCCCCTGCCATTGCATACTTTTATGGGACTTGCAAAAAAATATGGATAATGCAGGAGAGGAGAAGGAAACACAACTCTGTTCAACATTTAAGCAGCCAGAATCTTTACCAAAGTTCAGTCTCTATTGGATTTGATTTGATTCTTACAATATATCTGACGATTTCTTTATTATTTTATGAGTTGCATGAGTTTATATTATTTCACTCAACTATTATAAAAAATGGTTAAAAAAAAGAGAACAATAACGATTGTACTTATCTTCTCTCTGGCTGTTATGATTCCTATTTTATACCTAATTCATAACTCCTTTACTGCATTAGCAGCTCCTTCTATAGCAAAAGATCCTAATCTGAAGGTTGAGACTGTAGTTAGTGGATTATCTGCTCCTACCAGTATGGCATTTATTGATAACAGCAATATCTTGGTTTTAGAGAAAGGTGGCCTAGTACGTCTTGTATCAAATGGGGCGCTACAAGGCAAGCCAGTCTTGCAAGTACCGGTTGATACAGAAAGTGAGCGTGGTTTACTTGGAATTGCTATCATGAATATTACCGAGTCGGGTAATAGTGCTCGTAATAATAATAATAATAATAAGTTTGTATTTCTGTACTATACAGAATCCAAAGGCAGGGATCTAAGAAATAGAGTCTATAGATATATTTGGGACGAAAAAAACCAAAACCTTGTCAATCCTACTTTGATATTAGATCTTCCGGCGCTTCCAGGTCCCAATCATGATGGTGGGAAATTGGTTATTGGTTCGGATCATTATCTTTATGCGGTCATAGGAGATCTTAACCATAGGGGTAAGCTTCAGAATATTAACAATGGACCTGATCCTGATGACACCTCAGTGATACTCAGAGTGAACCCTTATGACGGTTCAGCAGCCAAGAACAATCCTTTCATAAATAATGCAAATTCTGTAATGCACAAGTACTATGCATATGGAATAAGGAATAGCTTTGGAATTACATTTGACCCTGTAACTGGTAATTTATGGGATACAGAAAACGGTGAAGCGGATTATGATGAAATTAATTTAGTAAAGGCAGGCTTTAATAGCGGATGGACCCAAGTTATGGGTCCGATAGCAAGGAACGTAGGTATAAGCACAGATCAATTGGTTAACTATCCTAGCTCCCGGTATGCGAATCCTGACACCCATATAGGGTTTGCCAATCCTGTATTTAGCTGGAATGATCCTGTCGCAGTCACAGATATTGAATTTATGAAGTCATCAAAGCTTGGGGAGAAATACAAAAACAATGTTTTTGTTGGTGATTACAATTATGGCACCCTGTATTATTTTGAAGTCAACAGCACAAGAACGGGTTTTAAGTTTGATCCAAATGTCCAACCTGGCTTAATCGACTTGGTAGCTGATAATCAAAACGAAGTTTCTGAAGTAACCTTTGGAACTGGTTTCGGTGCGATTACTGATATGAAGACAGGGCCAGTAGATGGTTTTCTATATGTATTATCAATTAATGACGGAAATATCTACAGAATTGTGCCATCAGCCAAATGATCCCTTACAAGCCGGTAATAATAATCCTGTCTAATGATGGAGGAAGTGGTAGTGAAGATGATCATCTTTTTAGTAAGAGAAGACTACATGCATTCAGTGTAATCTCAGCTCGATATGAACATGTGCCGATATGAAAGACACATGGTAAATATAGGAAGCAGATGAAGCGTGGCTATTCCAAGTTGTTATACAATCAACGAAACAAGGATGAAACCATAATATCAGTCATAAAAAGATTATTTGGAGAACATATTATATCAAAGCTAGTGAGAACACAGAACAGAGAATTATTATTTAGATGTATAGCCTATAATACCCTTAGATTAACTAACCTTATTATACTAATCGATGATTTCTACAAAGCCAAACCCTCATTATTTTCTAAATATGAAATCCTAATTAAATACACAGACGTACTCGACTTTATAGGTCAAATTTGTATCAACCGTACATGCTATCGCTATTTCGTCCTTGGCCCGATATCTTTGTCTTTGGTTATTGGAAATATCTTGGCAGTTGCACTTTAATTTATCTTTATCATGTTTGGTTCTTTGCATTCGTTTTCAAGGTCATTTACTGCTTTGTCGCATAACTCTGCTATTAGTCAATAACAGCAGGGAATAATCCCTTCATAGTGATAAATCAAGTATAATTAACGATAAGCTGTGTTGAAATAGTCAATATTTTGCGATTTATTTAGTTATGCAACAAAGCACCATTTACTAAATTTTGCACCTGAATCTCCATTTTTCTTATTTTTTGACCATTCGGGGGTTTCGACTCGATTCGAGCGGTTACAAAGGATGAACATCCATC
>Ga0207663_10000325_pt1 | contig 20886 bp, 17 predicted proteins | sample LARL53metaG_FD_184346 | JGI IMG/M metagenome (GOLD analysis project Ga0207663, IMG submission 184346) | Corn, switchgrass and miscanthus rhizosphere microbial communities from Kellogg Biological Station, Michigan, USA - LAR L5-3 metaG... | ecosystem: Host-associated > Plants > Roots >...
AATATGAAAACAAAAGCTATCGTATGTTGTAGAGAGTGGTTGTTAGAAGCTTATTACCTCAGGATGTTTATGCAGTTATCAAATATTCATTCCTCATTATACTATTCTTCAGAAGTTATCTGTATATCGATAAATACCGATTTTATGCTTATCAATAGAACAAACTACATCTGAGGGTCCTGGATCGATATCAACCCTCCTTTGACTCAAATATTCCAACCGATTAGAATGTATATTAGGAAGATTTGAAACTATCAGTCAATTTCTTATGATAAAGACTCGTGCAGTCTTTGATGTTACTGGTTGGAGTACTGTCGTTGAGCACGATTAGTCTAATATTTTTCATCTTCTTCTTATCATATATTGACTGAAGAAACTTGAAGCAGGTAGGACATACTTCTTCTACCAAGTCAGTCTATTTCTGTCTGATATGCTATTTATATTGTCAGTGTCTCTACTTAGGAATATTCAGGATAGGAAATCAAGATAGACGAGATAGAGGAGGTAACATGTACTTTACAGCGCTCGATTAGCGATGGGTCATGCATTCCGAGGCGATAAGTAACTTTTTTTATTAAATCTAAAATATTATCTCCATGCAGTCTTTTTGATTGTTATTGCTGCATAAAATATCAACCAACTATATACAAATGTTGTGATTAATGTAAACAATGGACGATATAACCATAGGCTACTGCCAGGATGGCGTAACCTAAAGTCAACGCCATAAATCATTCCAGTAAAGAGCACTCCTGAAAAATAAAGCAGTGCTGTTATTAAATCACCTGAAAGCGGAAGAAAGATTACGGCCTTTAGAACAATAAACGGACGCAAAAACTTTAGACTAAGCTGTAAATAATATAATAGTGCAGAATATAAGGGGCGTCTCCAATATATTCCTCCTGTTGCAAATAGACTTCTGATGAAACTCTTTCTCCATCGAATTTGCTGTCTTATAAGTGTTGGAAGTGTTTCAGGTACCCCAACATTTACTTGAACGCTTGGACTATACACTACCTTCCAGGCATATCGTCGCTTATTATTAGTATTAGTATCCTCAATGTCTGAATAGGACGATGATGTTGTAGTTTCCACACCGTTTTTGCAGTTCATAAGAACCGGGATATTATGCATAATATTACTAGCGCTGTCATCTGACTCTCTACTATCTTTGAATATACAAGAAGGCTTTGTTCCAAGTATGTATGCCGTCAAACGTCGATCGGTCGCAAATTTGAAATTCTCCAATCCAAGAAATTTGTCATGGGCCCATTCATGGATGTATGGCTTTACAGCTTCCGTTCTAAAGAAGCTTAGAGATCCTGCACAACACGTAACCGAACCAAACGAGGTCTCCATTCCCTTAAGAATTCTACATGATGCATCGATGTATACGTCTTGCATCTTCAATAATGCGTTCCCTGTAATTGCACCCCGCACTCTGCCATGCCCTGTTATTGCCCCAATTTTTCTATCAGAGTTAAAAATTTTTACCGCTTTTTCCACTGCATCGCAAGCCATATCACAGTCGCTATCCATAGAAACGAATATTTCGCCTTTGGCAATCTCACTTGCTGCCTCGATGGCTTGCTTCTTCCCTACACTTTTCGATAGGTGAATAATATTTAGATTTGGCTCCTCTTTTTTCATCTCATCTAAGATTGCACCTGTGCCATCGGTACTTCCATCATTAACAACGATGATTTCTTTGTTTGGATAGGTTGAGTTAATACACGATCCGACACAGTTTCTGATATTTCCTTCCTCATTTTTTACTGGCACGATTATCGAAACAAGAGGCTTGCTAATACCATTAGTAATGTCATTTGAAACATACATACTCTTGGCATAAATGTAGGGATCTTTGAATCTTGTATAGGAGAAGAATAATATATTAAACAAGAGGAAGCTTGTAAAAAAGCTGTATAGACCTACAGTAAAATCTACTACAAACAACAGCAAATAAATCTTAATTGCAAGGATGGCACCAACGCCAGCAAGAATCAAATACCTTACCGACCACCTTTTTTTATCAACTTCTCTGTAGCTTGTTGATGACTTTATTGTTTCTTGTATGATAGTCAAAACAACCTCCTAAAATAAAGGAATGATCGCTCTGGGTGAATGAGTTTTGGCTTGGCCCGTATGGCGAGCATATGTATAATTGCCACGATTTGGATTATAAATTTTGTTATTTTAAACAATGAGATTATGAATTTTTATATAGTATCACATCTAAAGAATCTTCGAAATTCATGCAATAGGACCATTGTCTGTGCTGATTTATGCCGTATTTAGCTGTGGAGGTTGTATCGATAACGTTTGATTTGACACTGATAAATGGCATCTGGTTATAATCAAGGTAATCATAATGTGACAAGCGTCTTATTAATACTTAAATATCTTTGTCTTTAAACATAAATAACCATATGGGTATGATTATATAAGCTGAACATACATGCATTCATCACAAATGATGTAGAGCAGATTAATCGGAGTACGTTTTATAGGTGGATGTTTCAAATTATTAAGCGTGACATCGATTGGATACTCAATCTAGAGCACACATAGAACCTCACATCAAAGAAAGCAGTAATATACGAGATTTGGTATTTGGGTTTGGGGATGGAGTCAACACATCCCTGGGAATTGTGTCTGGTGTCGGTGGTGCCGCAGTTGCCGCTGATATTGTTATCCTCGCGGCGTTAATTGGAATGTTTACAGGTGCTAAAGCAATGGCAGTTCAGAATTACCTCGCAGTAAAGTCTCAAAGGGAGATATTAGAATCAGAGATAAAACGCGAGGAATTCGAGATAGAGAACCTTCCAGATAAGGAAAGACAGGAAATAGAGGACGTCTACATAGCCAAAGGATTTACAGGTGACGAACTAAGAAGAGTAGTTAACAAGATAACATCGGACAAAAATGTTTGGCTCAAGACAATGCTAACTGAAGAATTGGGATTAAATCTAGAAATTGTAGGAAGCCCACTAAAAGGTGCGTTAGTTATGTTTGGGGCGTTTCTTCTGGGCGGTATTCTTCCAATTCTACCTTACTTTGTTGTTAAAGCTGGATTTATATCTTCTAGTACAGCTATTGGAATAGCGATAGGACTGAGCTTAACATCTTCATTTATAGTAGGTGCAATGAAATCGCGTATGGCAAAGAAAAACTGGATTAGAGGTGGAATTGAAATGTCAGCCCTTGGTACTGGTGTAGCGCTTGTAGGTTATGGAATAGGATCGGAATTGAATAAAATTGGCATCGTAAATGTTCGAGGCGGATGATCCGTAAATGTCCCCTCTCCAAGCTTTTTCCAACGAACATGTTTCATTGTATTTGCTGTTCATCTTTAAGAGCTTGATATACATTCCTTAATGTGTCAAAAAGCATCTAAGACACTCTTTTCCTAATCGATTTTCCATGCTCAATGGTATAAAGGACTGATGCAACATTAGTGAACAAATTGGAATTTATCTCGTGCATTTATTACTGCAGAATATCCTACTTTACCAAATTGTGTTGCAATAGCGTATAGCATTACCACTATCTCTTAGAATGTCACTGCTGCTACCAGTTTATTGCTATAACTTTTTAGTTCAGACATGCTGCAATAATCATATCTTATAAATTATGATACTATACGCTGTATGAACCTTAAGACTCACTAACGTTTAGTATACACATGCTATAATTACCATTAATAGATACTCTATCAAACTATGATAATACCGAATTCTTTGAACCAAGCAGGAGCGTTACCCTCACAATTAGCGGAAAAAGAGTCATCGTCCAAGGTTAGGTTTGAGGCTTAATCTGGCATAATCAAATGTATCAGCTAAATTGCTATAGAAAGCAGGCATATTAGGCTAGCCCAGATCTCGACATATTTCTTCTAAAGTATAGCTCTGAGTCGTAAAATGTTCATTCCGCTGGTGTGGACTATAAGCCAACATAATCCAGACCGGATTACTTTACATTCTTTACACATCTGTCACAATATCTTTCAACAAGAATGACACTATCATCTATCCTAAACAATGCTTCCTGTGTGGCCGGGTCACCACAGTGCGCACAAAATTTTGCCTTCCCTCCTGGCTCAGTCAAGGGTCTTACGATTGTCAATACTTTTTTCATCTTATGCTCACCTGCAGAAGATTGGACATTAGTTCATACAGAGTCAAGTCTATGTTATAAGAATAGCTATACGACACATAAGATTACTATACAAACGTATCATATTAATTATGGCTCCCTCCATTGTCACTTGTTCTGCCTCTAAGTACGCTGCCTTTTACTATTTGTCGGTCAATGACACAGTTAATGTAGTATGAGCATAATGTATACGTATGCAGGACGCAGGACAAATAGCACGACAAAGTAATGATCTTCTCTCTTCTAGTTTATCAAATACTAATAGTGCTTTAAAGAATAAGAAAGAAAAATAGGGAATTAGCTGACGGTAGGCTGATAAACAAGGAACACTTCAATCCATTCGAAGGGTTCGTTCATGTCAATAGCTCTACTCATAACATTCTAGTGGAGCTTTCTTAGTTCTAGATACTTGACTCACTCATGTGATCTTGCAATGTTCACAAGCTGATTTAACAGACTGCTGGGCAATGCTTTTAGCATCTCCTCAAGTCCATCGTAGTCGACTTTTTATATAGGTTCCTGGTTTTTATTCGAGCCTTGAAATGCCGATATCTGAGACTGCGGCCGGAATTACTGAAGTCTTGTATGGTGGTGAGAATACAGCAAACAGATTACTGCATGTCTTCTCTAGAGCGATGAAAAGCTGGGACGCATGTGGAGATTCGACATCACCTTCTGTTTGTATGGGCTATGAACCTATAAAGAAGGCGTATTTGGAATTAACTAAAAGACAGATAAAGATACGATTCATTACTGAAATTAATAGATCCAACTTATCGTACTGCAAAGAGCTCATGAAAATTTCTGAGCTACGTCACCTGGATGGTGTCAAGGGTAACTTTGGCATTTGTGATAAGGAAGAATATTTGGCTGCGCCAACTATAATGGAAACGCAGCCGGCACCACAGCTCATTTATAGTAATATAAAAGAGGTCATAGAACAACAGCAATATGTCTTTGATAGTTTTTGGAGCAGATCGATATCCTCTGAGCAGAAAATAAGAGAAATAGAAGAAGGAGTTGTTTTAGGCAGTACAGAACTTGTTTTAGTTCCTTTAAGAATACAAGAATTATTCATTGATTTAGTAAAATCAGCTAAACAAGAAATACTATTAATACTTCCTACTACTAACGCATTTCTTCGTGAATATAAATTAGGCATAATCCAATCATTGAAGCAAGAATCAGTATCAGAACATAATATAAATGTCAGAATTCTGACCCCAACTAACGACCACGTTGAAGAAATACTAAAGGATATAACGTTAACAGCAACAGTAGACGAACAAAAAAAAGAAAATGAAAACTTTGTTATACGACGTATTGATCTGGCAAATGAAATTGCAGTCAGTACAGTCACAATAGCAGTATCTGATAGAAAAATTTCATTAGTAATAGAAAAAAAAGATGATACTAAGGAATATTTTATGGATGCAGTAGGATTGGCAACCTATTCTACAAGTAAACCAACTGTATCATCATATGTTTCAATATTTGAGAACCTTTGGGCTCAAACTGAATTATATCATCAACTTAAAGTATCAAACCAACAAATTGCATTAGCAAATGAACAGCTAAAAATACATGACAGAATGCAAAAACAGTTTATCAATGTAGCAGCTCATGAACTAAAGACACCTACACAAGGTATTTTGGGATTTAGCGATTTATTGAAACGATATCCAGAAAAGAGAGAAGAGATAACAGAAGCAATATGCAGAAATGCCATGAGACTTCAAAGACTAATAAATGATATACTAGATGTCACAAAAATTGAAAGCCAGAATTTAAGACTAAACAAAGAGCAGTTGAACTTAAATACTTTGATATCAAGTGTCGTTGAAGACCATGGGGAGAAAGTTAACGAAGTTGGCAAGTCTATTGTCAAGATATTAGTATCGTTTGAACAAGGAACCAACAACAACCAGAACCCGATTTTCGTAGAAGCCGACAAATCTAGATTGACTCAAGTTATATCTAACCTTCTACATAATGCGATAAAATTTACACTAAAAGGGTACATAACCATTAGTACAGAAAAGACAGATAGCGACGCTATCGTTAGGGTGAAGGACACGGGTAGTGGAATAGATCCTGAAATATATCCAAGGTTATTCTCAAAGTTTGCCTCAAAATCTTATCAAGGAACAGGACTCGGGCTATTTATTTCCAAAAGCATAGTTGAGGCACATGGAGGTAAAATATGGGTGGAAAATAATAAAAATGAGAATGGTGTTACCTTTATTTTTACACTTCCTTTAAAGTAAATAAACAAGACAATCAGGATAGATCTCAAGCAATGACGAACGAAGAAAAAAGAAGAATCTTAGTTGTAGATGACGAACCTGATATGACTTTACTTTTTAAAATGGCTTTGGAGTCTGACGACTCTTTCACTGTTTCTACATTTAACGATCCTTTAATAGCATTATCAAATTTCAAAGCAGGGTTATATGATCTGATCATACTTGACATCAAGATGCCAAAGATGGATGGTTTTGACTTGTACCAAGAAATAAAAAAAATAGATAGCCAAGTAAAGATTTGCTTTTTAACTGCTAGTGAAATGTATTATGAGGAATTTAGAAAAGAAGCATATTGTTCCTTAGATAAGGATATGTTTCTTAGAAAACCAATTGAAAATGAGGATCTATTGGAGAAAATAAATATGATAATTAGGTCTAATTGATCACTCCTCTTTACATGAATTTAAAAGATAGATGTAACCAACATTATCATCTCCTATCTGACGATTATAATGACGCTCTTGCTCGCTATAGGGCCAGCTTGATCTCTCAAAACGATCTAGTATATTTTTGATTTAAGAAGATTTAAGCGATGTCAATTTCTATTGGTTCGTGTTTGATTTCCATATTAACTCGTTCTCCTTATTTAAAAAACCCCAAAAGCCTTCGCATTGCACTCATAGTCTGATTTTGCTATTCTTGGATATCTATCGAGACTGCTAATTTCCAAATCATTATCAAAATTTTGCCTACCTATTCTATTATGAGCACTGTCCTGACCGTGTACTAAAATATTATTCTGGTTTGGCGATAAGTCTTTTAACATACTTAGATGTGGTTTAAAAAATTTTTTCGCATGTTATCTATCATCCAATTGAGCGGAGGTGGTGGAAGTGGAATCAACTAAACCTTTGTTGAAATCTTGAAATCTATAAACCAAGAGTACACCGAAAAGAAAAATATGTAACTATTTATTGTAACCAACTCCCAACGCGCACGAGAACAGTTCTCATGCAACGGATTATGAACGATCTCTGTTTTGCAGCAGAACAGCAGTAATAAGAAAAATCAAGTATCTCTAGCGATATTACTAGTGATATGCGGTTACAAAGAAAGATAAGAAGTATAATTTGCAGATATAATGACAAGAGGTTTGCCGTACACCTTTTAAAATGGATGATAATATGCATTGGAATAGCAGTTGTGGCTGCTTTAGTATTACCAGTAATCATATTTCTAGCAGCATTGACAGGTATGTTAATTTTAATTAGATCCATTGATAAAAGGAGTAAGAGGAAGAAGATACCGATGATGAAGGATAATAAAATAGCTGACGCTTTCGACGTAACATCACCAATCTTGCTCACGGTATTTCGCAGCAATTCAATCGATGAGTGCTATTATTACTGCGTGGATTGTGGAACAAAGCATAAAGAAGCTGCATGTCCCTCATGTGGTTCAAAGTTTAAGAAATCAGTTGAATCATAAGTCACCTATGTCGAAATTATATATGCTGGTTCCAGTATTGCCTCAATTTGATCTATTAATCTCCTAGCGTTAAGATGGAGGAACTGTTCCAAATGAATCAGTATAATATTGGTTAGTAATACGGGAATGAACATAATAGATTATCGCCAGTTTGCGGCCTTGATGTTATACCAAACGTTGAGATTTGAACTACACTATTCAGAGTGCCTACTATTTACAGATAATACCTACGATAGCTAGCCTAAGATGGCCTAAGAATCCCACACTATACATCCCTTACCTCGAAAATCTCCTATTGTTAATTCCTACTAAACTATTTTGATCGGCTCTTCAATGGCAGAAAAGAAATAGAAGCAATATATTTGAATAAAACACATAACGCGTTTCATAGAGAGCATCTCATTAGATAGGAATATTAGGAGACAGATAACGTGAAGAATATAACAATAAAAGAGTAATTAAACCATGGTTTCAATAAAAAGAGCTATTATTTTTGGTGCTATTCCAGCAGTCGTTGTAGTAATAATATTAATCTCAGTAGCTGCATTTTACACCAAGCAAGTTTATACTGAAATAGATATCCAAGCACCCAAACAACATGTATGGAAGATTATAACAAACGTTTCAGACTTTCATAGATGGAATCCTTTTATGAATCAGGCAATCGGAGAAATAAGAATAGGGGCTCCAGTGAATATACATTTGCAACCACCAAATGCGAATGGAATGAATATTGATGTTGTTATAACTAAAATTGACCCAAATAATGAATTGCGTTGGCTTGGAAGAGTTGATGGGATACCTGGGCTATTTGATGGCGAGCATATCTTTACCATAGAATCTGTGACAAATAATAATAATCGTGCTCATTTTATTCAGAGGGAAGTCTTCAAAGGCATACTTGTTCCGTTCTTTGCATACCAGTTAGATACAAACTATACACCTGGTTTTAATGCAATGAACCATGCTTTGAAAACAGAAGCAGAACGGGCTTCTAGCTGATATTGCAGCCTGGAGAGGACCTAATGTTGGCTTTGCCCTGTCAGTTCTTACCTGTATAATAATTCCTAAACCGTCACAATTGAAATAGACAGTAAATGATACACGTTTTGAGTTTAACGGTTGCCTTGAAAATCTAAAAGATAATTGAACTCGGACGAGGGAAGGTCAAATGGGCTAGAGCCGAGATCTGGATGATTGAAAGATCAATATTTGAGATCTTCTAAATATTTAAAAAGAGGAAGGCTTGCTAACATCACCACTAAATTCAGCTGTATCAACTATAGAAGCTGCAACAGAAAAAAATATTAAATATAATGAAGGAAGATGGCAAGAACCTGCAAGAAGGCTTGCTAATGAGATCAATGAGATTGTATGACAAGATATTATTTTTCATGTTCCCATTCATCTCAAATCTTTTTCAAGAAAATCTGTCAAAGCCAATTATGACATACGTGTTTGGGAATTGAACCTATATAAAGCAGGATCACGTAGATCATCGCATTAACATTTGCCAATAGCAGCTCCTATTCTGTTTTCTAAAACATAATACACTAAATGACTGGGATCTTGGTTTCTCCAATACGAGTGAATAGCAGCTTGAAGATGATATTATCTCCTCCATGTTAAGCTAAAATTCTCAAATTCCCTATCCAACATATTCTTCTTTACCCCTAATGGCTATACCTATTTCAACTACATCTAATCATACTTCTAGTATGAACTCTATTTCGACCGAACTATCAAAAGCCAAGCTGTTTACCCCAACTGACGCTCTGGCAGGTTTTCCTTTTTTCACCAAAAACCTCCACTAGAAATACTTTAGCATGGCCAGTAAAAAGACGGATCACAATTGACATAACTAGAGACTTTGACAAATTTTTTTACTTTATCAAGGCTGCCAAGTGCCTGTTTTAGTTCGGATAACCCATTTATAATGCAAACTCTTGCTGCCGCCCGACCATCTTCTAGTGAAACATCTCTACCCTCCTTTCCTTGATAGTTCACCTGTAATGGATTAGATCCTGGCTCTATCGCAATCTGACCAGATACAAAGACAAGGTTGCCCGTTATAACAACTGGAATAAAAGAACCAACAGGAGATTGTGTATTAGATAATAACACGCCTAAGGAATTTAGTTTTTCTTCTATCATTAGTAGCGTTTTGTTCCTCTAATATTGGCCATCTATATATTTGATTATAATTACATCCACATCCCTACTTGCATTTTTGTGGATCAAGTCATTCTTTGCTTTGTCTATGTTATCCCAATAGACGTGTACTTTATTGAAATAAGGACAAAGGAGGACAGCATAATCTTGTAGTTGAGTTTTGGATGATGAAAATTCTTATTATTTAGATTATTTATGAAAATATACACAGTCTGCGAAATTTTTAAAAAATATCAAATAAAAAAAGGTAAAAGCTGTAGGAATGCTTTGCCACATACACAATACTCTACTAAATAATTAGGAAAAAAGAATCTGGCCAAGTAATAATCTCTGGGGCAAACCATTGTGGAAATAGTGATGGGTTTATGTAAGCAAATATTCTCATAAATGATCAAGAAATTACCAATTGTAATTTGTAATGCAGAGAGCTAATTTTTCATAGCATTTTTCTATAATTGGCTATATACTCGTCTATATCGATAAGTGATAATTAAGGATGGACATCAATGATTTTACCGATCATGATATAAGAGAACATGGAAAAAAAGAAGAATCAGCAGCGGCACTAAAAGTAACTAAGACAAAGGTGCTAGACAGAAATGAAGACATCATAAAACAGATAACACATCTTGCTGAAAGCTCTTCTGGTCTGTCTATTGTTTCAGTTAGCGGAGGAATGCAGTTAATCTATAATAACTTTTTTGATTTGTATAAAAATGTATTGGACAGTTACAGAAAAGGGGTGGGTAGCGGTATTAGATGGATTATTTCGATAGATAAGGAAACCTTAAGTTTAGTTAAAACATTTCTTGATTTAGGTATGCAAATAAAGCATATCAAAAATATGCCAATGATGAATTTTGCAGTTGGTGAGAAAGAGGCCAATGCCACGATAGAGAAAATGGAAGGAGGAAAAATGGTTCAGAGCCTCCTTACAAGTAATGAGCCAGTATATGTCCAACACTTCAAATCTGTTTTTGAAGAATTATGGAGGACTGGAATTGATCCTGAGCAGAGAATAAAAGATATTGAAGAAGGACTTGACCCAGAAGTTATAGAAACTATTGAAAAACCTGCTACAGTACAGCAATTATATTTGGACATCTTAAAATCCGCGACAAGCGATGTTATGATTATACTCCCTACTCTTAATGCATTTTCTCGCCAAGAGAAAACAGGAGCTATACGATTAGCACAAGAAGCAGCAAAGGAAAGGAACGTAAAAGTTAGGATACTGATACCAATGACGACAATAAACGGCCATCAATCTAGCCAAAAAGAGATGAAAGATAAGCTAAAACGGTATTATAATGATTACATAGGCATTAGATATTTTGAATCGTCACCCGCCGGTACACCGGATACTAAAGCCACATTTTTGTTAGTAGACAGAAAATCTTCATTGGTATTTGAAATAAAGGATGATTTAAAAGATACCTTCATTGAAGCAATAGGGAGATCAACTTATTCTAATAACAGAATTGCTGTTTTATCGTATATTGCAATATTTGAAAATCTGTGGAATCAATCTGAATTGTACCAACAAATAAGACAAGCATATGAACAATTAAAGGTGGATGATATAATGCATAAGGAGTTTATAAATGTGGCAGCACATGAGTTGAGAAATCCGATACAACCAATACTTGGTTTAACAGAAGTTCTTCGCGCAATAAAAAAAGAGAGTACAAACACTCGGCAGGAAGACTTGCTTGACGCAATCATCAGAAATGCCAAGAGATTGCAGCGCCTTACAGATGATATCTTGGATGTGACAAGGATAGAAAACCAAGCGCTGCAAATCAATAAAGAACAATTTGATTTAAGCGAGGTAGTAACGAATGTGATTTCGGATTGTAAAAATCAGCTTAGAAATCAACCTTATAAAGAAAAAAGCATGAAAATAGTTTTACTGCCACCATATGATAACATTTACATCGAAGCTGATAGAAATAGATTAAATCAAGTTATCTATAATCTTTTGAATAATGCCATAAACTATACTGAAAAAGGTATCATCTCAATTGGCATGGAGATAAAAAAAGGAGGAGAAATCATTGTTAGTGTTAAAGATAATGGCAATGGGATCGATCCAAATATATATCCAAGACTATTTTCAAAATTTGCAACTAACTCTCCCAAGGGTACTGGATTGGGATTGTATATTTCCAAGAGCATAATCGAAGCTCATGGTGGTAGGATATGGGCAGAGAATAATAAAGATGGAAGAGGAGCTACATTTTACTTTAGCTTGCCTCTAGTCATTTGTAGGAGAGTAAGTACATATCAAGTACAAAAAAAGGATAACAACAATATCAGAACAAATAGTAATGCCTGTTTGAAGGAACAAAAATTGTCACGGAGTGATATATTCTAATGAGCAGAACACTAGCAAGTCTTAATAACATAAACCGTTACCTTAACACCCATCAGCACCTCGAAAATAACAGCATAGACAGACAATTTGACTCTAAATCGCATAATCAGTTAACCACATCTAAAATTCCTAAAAATCCAATTTGCAGAAGAATTCTTATCTTAGATGATGATGTTGATGTTACCCTGACCTTTAGATCGGCTTTAGAAAATGATAATAATAATGGTGATGGTGCTAGAATATTTGAGGTATATACATATAATGACTCTCTACTGGCATTATCAGATTTCAAACAGAACTTCTATGACTTGATGCTACTCGATATCAACATGCCAAAGATGAATGGTTTTGATTTCTGTGAGAAAATATCGAAATTAGATATTAATGTTAAAACCTGCTTTATGTCTGCAGCAGAGATAAATCATGAAGCATTAAGGGAAATACATCCTGCTATAAACATTGGATGCTTTATCAAAAAGCCAATTGCGATAGGTCATTTTATTAATAGAATAAATGCAGAGCTAGATTAATTTGTTAACATCTAAAAACTACGACATGTTAACTTAGTGTTAAGCAAAGTAATTAACCAAAATTGTGCTATTAATTTGAAATTTGTAACATAAGCCATTAAACAGGACCGGAAAAATAATGATACCATGATTCTAAAGGGATCCCAATACAGAATCAATCAGCATAACGTCTTCGGCCGGTGAAGTCATTCTATTTAGGGAGTTATTGCAGCAATAATAAGATGACTGACTGATACCGTTGTTTTTTGAGTTTTTAGGTTTATGGCTCACAATTTAGATAATAAACAGTTTAGAAGTGCGGCCGGTATCGTAAAGCTACGCTAATTGGAATATGCACTGTCATCTTGTTAGTGTTTTTATTATAAATACCGTAAACCGAACCAAGGTTAACCTCAGCGTAATTCAAGTTAATTGATCCATTGGTAACACTGACATTCCTTGCAATTACGATCGGAAGATCCACTCTTGTCATTGTTTGGTCAATTCTCGATGGATTAACATGTATCTTGATATTTGAAGCAGTTATATCAAAACCAAGAAGATTGTAATTTAAACTGCTGATATTATAATTTTCCGATTTGTAAGTAGTAACGATATTTTGTTTTATGGTATCATTCGGAAAGACTTGCTTTCCATCTAAATTAACAGTATATTCAAATTGTTGAGTAAGACTGCCAAATTGGTTTGCTAGATTCCCTAGGATACTGTTGTGGTCTACGGGAATTCTGGTGAGGTAGATGTTATCCATATGTTTTGTTTGTGTATATGCCCGCTACTAATGATGGGGGAGTACGAGTTGAAAGTATAATAAAAATACATACCATCAATGCCAGTATGACTTGCGGATATAACGATGAAGTCTTTTTTCCTGGCATCTATCAATTTATTACAATTGCATTTAAAAGATTTTTGATAATATGCTTCCAACCTAATCCTAACGGATATAAGATATGATGTTTTATTATCTTCGGACGATACCGGCGATTCCGTTGTAGTTTGTCGTGTCACTTTATTAGTCTTTAGAGGTCAGTTATAGACTTTCAAATGTCAGACTTTCGAAAGGACTTTCCTGATTGGGAAAAATTATACAAAAATCAAAAGATAGAGACTATTGCCATGGTCTAATGAAAACTTTGATTTTGATTTAGAAAAGGAATTAGACGAAGAAAAATAGCTTAGGGTAAATTCCTTTACCTTTGTACGGACACAAGCTATGTGGATTGCTAGGAGTTTTCAGGTGACGGGTTCTGATCTAACAAAAGCTGTAATTAAATTTCCAAAGTTTCAATAAGGATACTGCTTCGAAGGTAGGAGCCGAAAATTACAAGGAAATTTATATATAGATTCTAAGTTACCAGAGTATGTGTCGAACTTACCAGCGCAGCAACAATCATCAATACCATTAGGAGTAGTTACAATACATGATGCATGTCCTGCCTTTTCTAGAAAGATATTCGAATCAGCCGATGAACTTGAGAGACTAAACATAAAGTATAATATTGCATTGATTCCATTTTTCAACGAAAAACAAGATCTTCGAAGTTTCCCTGAATTTGTAGATAAAATCAAATCATATAGAAATTGCGATATTGTTTTACATGGTCTTTATCATGAGGACAAAGCTGGACAGTTTGATGATTTTCATACACTAACAAAAGCAGCCGCCGAAGAAGAGATACGTGCTGGCCTTGAGATATTTCAAGAGATAAGGGTAAAGACTAATGTGTTTATACCACCAGCCTGGAAATTAAATGATAGATCTATTGAAGTATTAGGCAAGTTAGGATTCAAATTATCAGAAATGCAAGAAGAGTACATATTATTACCTTCGCATAAACCGTATAAGAAGATTAAACTCCCAAAGATTTTAAATTGGGATTCTACTGGATATCCGGAGAAGAATATTGTCAATCTGGGTAGAGATGAAAGAAGCTTCAAATTGGAAATGGAAGAAAAATCAGAAATCATAAGAATTGCTTTGCATCCACGAGATCCACCCCAAGCATTAGAAGACCAAAAACAGATAATATCTACGTTAAAAGATAGAGGATACAAGATCCCGACATATACAGAGGTTATACCAAAATTGGAAGAAGTTATCCTTTCAACATCTTAGCGTATATGTGATGCAACCGCTGCAGCGTTGTCTTATACAGCTCATACTACCTTTTCAACTTCTCTACCTCTTTGAGGACCCGTATGTTTTAGTGCGATTAGTGTCAGATACCGTCCGGAGCTATAATAAAATGTGTTCATCTTAGCATACAGGCCAGAGAATCATTTAGGGTAAATTGTCCTAAACTGGTCGTGATTCTTCATAGTAGTGAATGGCCGGAATCCTGACAGCAAGAACATCGTTGCTAAAGAAGAGAAGCTTTTCATGCTTTTCATCAGGATATCCAACACAAATTATACCTATTAGTTTGACATTTTTGGCATACCAAGTATTTCTGACGCTACAAGCACCAATTTCCCATTTATTGCTAAGATCTTTACAATTAGCAATTGACATCATTCATAAGATTGTGAAGCGGTCTCAAATCTGTGATGCATTGTAATGCACAATTTTATTCGAATGATAGACTTTAATTTTATCATCAACTGACCATCTTTAGAAAGGAAGACAGAGGAAAGGTGTTGTTTTAATTGTAATAGGCAAAAGAGAAAGATCTGGATTCAAAAAGCTATTGCTTGGGTGTCTAGGTGAAAGCGAGGAAGATCATCTATATTCATAAAATACTGCAAGGTATCTTGAAGCGAAATTCGAACTTCTTTGCTTAAATCTATTCTCAACGTCATGATATCATTGAGAAAGTTAATATAATTTATTAAGTTATCTTTGAGATAATCTCTTTAGTCAAAGGCTACAGGCTTGATAGTTCCAGCCTCCATAGTTAACGCACGGTTGGGCGAACCGCTAGCATTAAGAAATGTGACTCCCGAGCAGGGGGATGAATAGAAGAAGAGTAGTAAAGCATTCTTGCACACAGATGAAAATTTTCGTTACCCTATGCATATTTGACGACAGGCAATTATAGTTTCATAGAGTTTACTCCTGCATTTGCGGTGATGTTTGAAGACATCTTTGGGACATCAATGGTACTATTATAATAGCTTATCTGTTTTCTGGCAATGAGAAAATCTAGAGCAATATATCATACTGCTTTTCAGATGAGCTCTGGGAGCTACTAGCAGACTGCGTCAACTCCTTTCTTGTTGAATTAGTTTGTGCTCTTATTGGTGCGGAATAGACTAAACGACCGACCTTAGAAGCAACCCAAAAGCCCAGGTCATAGCATTTCTATAGACTCCAGGGGGGGTCTGCAAATATCTGCCATGCTTTAATAGTCTCTCTTACGAATTGCCCTGTAGAATTTTTCTATATAACAAATTACCGGATGTGGATCGATGTCATGTGTCAGTTTCGAGGTTTTCAAGACACTGCAATATCAAATTTCGTTTTCTGTTGAGCATTACTCTTGTAAACTTATCTAACGTAAAGACATTCTGTTTTTGAAAACTAGATGGAAGAAAGCCGCCATATGTAAAAAGTTGGACAACGACATATTTGTCTATTACAGTAGCTACCTCTTCCTGTATAACGTCTTCGTTCTCTTCGATAATATTTCTGTATAATATATAGGGCTTACCTTTTAGGCTTGCAATAAATGAAGCCCTTCTTAGTTTGTCCGTGAATACTGTTATTAGCCACTCTTCTATTACTGCTTGTTTTTCATCCGATCTATTTTTCTGAAGACTTGTACGTTGATGAATAGTCAATCGTTCATTTATTCTGAATTCGTATATAAGTCTGTGTGAGAAGAAATATTGACGTATTGCATAAGCTCTGATTCAGGCTCCAAGACTCGTGTTCTATAACACATTTGTTGTGAATGATATATTTATTTTACCTTTCAAGGGCATTCGCTTTATGCCATTTGAAAGCCTTGGTGAGTACATTGAAGCCTTGGATAAAGCGGGACAGCTAAAAAGAGTGAAGACGAGGGTAAGCGCCAACCTGGAAATAGCAGAAATTATGCGGCGCCTCATGTACTATAAAGATCAACCAGCAGTACTATTTGAAAACGTACAAGACTCTACAATGCCCATTCTTGGCAACGCCTTTGGAACACTTCAGAGACTGCAGATTGCACTGGACTCTCAGAATTTCAACGACATAGGAGAAAGGATTGTAGAATTAACGAGGATGAAAATCCCCTCTGGCATACTAAATAAGCTTAGACTACTACCCAAGTTTTCAGAAATTGCTGAATATGGTCCGAAGTATGTGGATTCGGGGCCTGTTACTCAAATAATTGAAAAGGAGAATGCAAGCCTTAAGTCCTTGCCCGTACTAAAGTCCTTTTTAGGAGATGCCGGAAAATTCATTACATTGGGGCTAACGGTCACAAAACACCCAGGAACCGGCATCAGAAATATTGGTGTGTATAGGATTCAACTTATCGATGAGAGAAAGGCTATAATGCATTGGCAGATTCACAAGCGAGGGGCGCAGCACTATGAAATAATGAAAGCAGCGAACAAGCCATTAGAAGTTGCGGTAATTATTGGAGCTGACCCTGCAACTGTTTTCAGTGGGGTTGCCCCTGTACCTGAAGGGCTTGATAAATTTCTTTTTTCCGGAATAGCCAGAAAGAAAGGCACTAAGCTCGTAAAGTGTTCAACTGTTAACCTAGAGGTGCCTGCTAATGCCGAGATGGTTCTAGAAGGATATGTAGACCCCAATGATATCCGTACAGAAGGTCCATTCGGTGATCATACAGGTTATTATACTCCTCCCGAGCCTTATCCTACATTTACCCTTACGGCCATAATGAGAAGAAGGGAGCCGGTTTATTTGACAACGGTTGTAGGAAAGCCTATTTTGGAGGATGCGTATATAGGAAAAGTCATAGAGCGTTCATTTTTGCCCTTAATTCAAATCTTCCAGCCAGAGGTCGTTGATTTCAGTATGCCTCCCTCAGGTTGGTTTCAGGGGCTTGCTGTGATCTCAATTAGAAAACGATATCCAGGACAGGCTAAGAAAGTTATGATGGCATTATGGGGAATGGGACAGCTTTCATTAACAAAAATATTTGTGGTTGTGGACTCGGATATCAACATCCACAATATTGACGAGGTGTTGTGGGCCATTACTACAAGAACGGATCCTAAACGCGATACCATGATCATTGACAATGCTCCAACAGATACTCTGGATCCTGCGTCATCCTTGCCAAATTTGGGATCGAAGATGGGGATAGATGCAACTACCAAATGGAAAGAAGAGGGATATACGAGAGAAATACAGCAACTCGCAACTGTTGATGAAGGAACAGCTGCACTAGTCAACAATAAATGGAAAGAATATGGTTTTCTGTAACTGTTGATTAATTGGTTCAGAAACCATTTCTGAAAATTCACCTTTTTAGATATTTTATCTTTATATTTTACAGTTATGGACCAAACTTGAAGGCGTTATCAGAGCTCACGCTAATGGCAAAATGTCGTCTGTTCCAGACTAAAGTACAATAAACTGACGTATCAATAGGCTTAATAGATATCAAAATCAGCTAAAGAATAGGAAACGATATTGTAATAGTTTGGATCAAGTTGGGCTTAAGTTGAGGGTGGTACTTATAGGATTGTTCGGAGGTGAACTAAAACTAAATTTAGTTACAATGCCTACAAGAGCGTACCGATTATTCGGATCATATACTGGGACACTAAGCGATGTGGTGGAACTGGTTTCATTAGCAACGAGAGGTGTAATAAATCCCATAATTTCAGATACGTTCAAACTTGGTCAGGCGACAGAGGCGTTGTCAAAGCTAAAGGATGGTAAAATTATTGGCAGAGGAGTCATAAATCCATGAAGATATCATATATTCAAAAAAAGACATTAGCCCAGCAGCCGAACATAATTTTACGAACCAGTTATGACTGCAGTGTTGTGGATTTGGTACTGTATTGACTATTAATACCTAATATAATATCTGCCAGCCTAGACAACTTGACAGGTTTTATCAAAATCTGTATTCTCTTATCTCTAAAAAATTCATCCTCAGTTACCTCCTTTTTTACACTTTCAAATGCAGTTATTAAAAGAATTGGTGCCAAAGCATGTTCACTAAGTATTTCCCTTACTGCTTGCAGCCCATTCTTTTTACCTGGTAGTTTATAGTCTACTATGACAAGATCTGGCATATATCTTTCATAATCTATCAATACTTCATCAGCCATAATGGAACATGCAATTACAGAAAATCCCCTACTTCTTAGAAAATCCTTATATAAGTGCAGGATGTCTAGCTCGTCTTCAACTATCATTACTTTACGAATTTGTTGCTGCCTAGGTATTCTCATACACAATATTGTCTGTGATTCTTAAAAAATGTATATAGTTAAGCGTTAGCCACAGGTCTAAATCGAAGAACTGCGCCAACCTTCCCGATACTTCCTAACTGCGCTCCTTCTTCCGTCTTTCCAGAGATTACTTCAAGCTTGCTTCCACTTAGTGTAACCAGCTCTTCAAAATAATCTACGATGTCTTTTTCATAGGTTTCAAAATCAATCGCATTGCATGATGGGCATGGTCTAGAAATTATTTCCTGCTTCATTGTTATCACATTGGGCCGTTCGACAAACTTTTCTTGAACGGTACCGCATCTTTTACATTTTACCTCGATCTTTACGTAATCAATGTCGTCAGTTACAATAACCGTATCAACAATCCCATTTTTCAATGACTTTATAACATCAATAATGCCATAAATTCCAAGACCTTTTCCAGCATGCACCTCACCCATAAACTTCTTTATAATTCTTTTTTCTTCCATTAATCGGTATTCAGTCATGACTCCTTGCTCATTCACTTTGTCAATAATTTCTCTTACACCTTCGTCACCTGAATATGATGTGTCTAACGTAGTTATAACGTTGTTTTGTAACCTATAGTCTAGATATTCTTCTTTGAGAAAATTTTCTTTAGTCGGACCAGGTCCACCCACGATAATACCTTTCACATAAAATTGACCGATGAATACTTTTTGAGAATGATCTGCAATCCGATGATAATACTCATTTAATTCATTGTCGCGAAGCCTTTCAAACCTCCTTGCCGATTGACCCCCTTGCCGATGCTTTCCTGCCACGCCTGATGTGAGTGTGTCTATTACCTCCCATCTATCACCCGTTAAAATTCCTAGACCGGCTTCTTGTGTGTCAATTGCCAAAATTCCTATTACCTTATCGTCTTTCATCATATCCTTTAGATGATCAGTCCAAAAATGATCATCACACCGATAGAGGTTTATCTGAATTGGCTTCGGAGGGATAACGGAGTAGAGATCGATTTTTTCTGTACCAAAGCCTTTACCTGTTGGAATAGCTCCGCAGAAAATAACTAGACCATTCTCCGGAGTCTCCTTAAAAAGCTTCAGATGCTCAACCGTTCTACTGAGAGCGTCTTGAACATGAGTTCGAGTTAGGTCAGATTTAATGTTTGACGCAGTTCCTGCTTCATTGCGCAACTGCGATATGACATCGAAAATTTGTCGACGAGGGGGAATATAGACGGTGACTAATTCAGTGCCATGACCTGAAATACCTGATAATTCATTTAACATTTTCTTTAATCTATATCTTTTTACCGAATCCCAAGTATTATTTTGGTTAGTGTTCATGCTATGAGTAGTAAGAAATCTTGGTCTTGACATAATATAAGGCTATCAAAACCAGAAAGATCTAGTAGGACAAGAGATTTTACTTTAGTCCCATTTCCATTCACCTTTTATTGGTGAAGGTTATAAGGCAGATTGACCAAAAAAAAGAATTCATCTACATGCTTCCAAGGCTCGAATATATTAAACAGGCAAGGGTCAGGTTAGGGATTACGCAAAGAAAGCTAGCTGCATCA
>Ga0207663_10000327_pt1 | contig 20836 bp, 20 predicted proteins | sample LARL53metaG_FD_184346 | JGI IMG/M metagenome (GOLD analysis project Ga0207663, IMG submission 184346) | Corn, switchgrass and miscanthus rhizosphere microbial communities from Kellogg Biological Station, Michigan, USA - LAR L5-3 metaG... | ecosystem: Host-associated > Plants > Roots >...
CGAGAGGTCGTCGAGATTTCCCCGGTGCATTTATCGATCCTGCTTATAAGTCCATGCCAATTATAATGACTAATCTGTATAGCTGCACGCGCTAAATCTAAGTCCAGAGATTGGCCCCGGATGTGAACACCCACGGAGTTCGGCATATGGATCGATCGGATGTTTCTTTCCAGCGCAGTACAAGCAATGCGACGGAAGCGCGGCGCGTGGTCAAGCGAAGGAGCGTGCTGCTCTCAGGCGCGGCCGGATGGGCCATGCTGGCATCGGCACGTGTGGGATTTGCACGGGCTCCGGCAGAGGACGACTCGACGACGGGAAGGATTGGAAAGATGGACATCAAACGCAACGGCTCACGACCATCTGGAAAAGGTCCCGAGGCATGGTTCACCGGTACAGTCCGCGTAGATCCGATGTTTCAGGTAGGCGACCCGACACGCCTCAGCGGTGGCCAAGTTACTTTCGAACCCGGCGCCCGAACCATGTGGCACACCCACCCGCTCGGCCAAACCCTTATCGTTACGTCCGGACTTGGTTGGGTGCAATGCGAGGGTGGACCGATCGAAGAAATCGGTCCCGGCGACGTCGTCTGGTTTCCACCCGGCGAGAAACATTGGCACGGCGCGACAGCGACGACTGCGATGACGCATATCGCCATTACAGAATCGCTTAATGGCAAGAACGTCGAATGGTTGGAAAAGGTCAGCGACGAACAATACCGTAAGTGATTTTGCGTCCTGGCAAAGTGAGAAGACCAAGCCGCGAATTCGTCATTTGAAGCGAGGCCGACACTCCCTGTCGATGGCTGCTAAACGTGAGATCGACTCCTTTTGCGCCTGTGAGACGTGCACCAGTAGGGCGACGAGATCGCCCGCAAGTTCTTCCAAGAGTCCTAGGTCTGAGCATCGGGCGCCACCGCCAACTATGGAGATTGAGAGTGCAGACGCGCAAGCTTGGCAACAGCGGCCTCACGGTTTCGGCCATCGGCTTGGGCTGTATGGGCCTGAACTACCACCGCGGCCCGGCCCCAGACCGCAACGAGATGATCGCGCTCGTCCGGGCGGCGCTCGAGCGCGGTGTCACTTTCTTCGACACCGCCGAGGTCTATGGTCCGTTCAATAACGAGGAACTCGTGGGCGAGGCGCTGGAGCCATTCCGAAAAAACGTCGTCGTCGCCACCAAGTTCGGCCACGACTTCAGTCACAGCAGATCCAGCGGGCTTGACAGTCGCCCCGAACGCATCCGGCAAGCGGCCGAAGGCTCGCTGAAGCGGCTGCGGGTTGAGGCGATCGACCTGCTCTACCAGCACCGGGTCGATCCCAATGTCCCGATCGAGGACGTCGCCGGCGCGGTGAAGGATCTGGTCGCACAAGGCAAGGTTAAGCATCTCGGCCTCAGCGAAGCTGGCGCCTCGACCATCCGCCGCGCGCACACGGTTCAGCCGGTCACCGCGATCCAGAGCGAATATTCCCTCTGGTGGCGTGAGCCCGAGGCGGAGGTGCTGCCGGTTTGCGCGGAGCTGGGGATCGGCTTCGTTCCCTTTAGTCCCTTGGGCAGGGGCTTCCTCACCGGCAAGATCGACGAGACCACCACCTTCGGCGGCAACGACAATCGCACCAGCCTGCCGCGCTTTACGCCCGAGGCTCGCAAGGCAAACCGGCCAGTGGTCAATCTGCTGGAAAAGATCGGCAAGCAGAAGCGCGCGACTCCTGCGCAGATCGCACTCGCCTGGCTGCTGGCACAGAAGCCGAGGATCGTCCCGATTCCCGGCACTACCAAGCTCAACCGGCTCGAGGAGAACATCGGCGCGGCCGCGGTCGAGCTTACGCCCGACGATCTCCAGCACATCGAGGAAGCCGCCACGCAAATCACTGTACAGGGCGACCGCTACCCTCGGGCAGAAGCGGAGCGCACGCAGCGCTAAGGGCGCCACCCCGATAGACGCATCTACAGGAGCTATTTCCATGAACATTTCATTCGAGGGAAAAGTCGCGCTGGTGACCGGCGCGGGATCTGGACTGGGCCTCGCTACGGCGAAGGCTTTCGCGGAATCGGGGGCGTCCGTCGCGCTGGCCGACTTGAACGAGAGCGCTGTGTGTGCCGCGGTCGAGGACCTGACCGCCAAAGGCCATAAGGTGCTCGCCATTCGTTGCGACGTCGCGGACGATGCACAGGTCGAAGCCATGGTCGCGCGGACGGTCGCGGCTTTCGGCCGGCTCGATGCCGCCTATAACAACGCGGGCGTCCAGAATGTCCTCGCAGAGACTGCTGACACCACCCGTGAGGATTATGACCGCGTCATGGGGATTAATCTCCGTGGCGAATGGAGCTGCATGAAGTTTGAACTGCAACAGATGCGCAAGCAGGGCAGCGGCGCGATCGTCAATTGCTCTTCGCTCGGGGGCCTTGTGGGCGGCGCCGAGCGCGGGATCTATCACGCGGCCAAGCACGGAGTGCTTGGGTTCACCAAGAGCGCTGCTCTCGAATATGCGGCACGCGGCATCCGTATCAACGCCATATGCCCCGGTTTGATCTGGACGCCGATGGCCGACCAGATGGTGGCCGGCGGTCAAGGAGATGCGCTCAAGGCAATGGAAAAGAGCATTCCGATGGGGCGGGTTGGTCGGCCCGAGGAGATTGCGAATGCGGTCCTTTGGCTCTGTAGCGACGCCGCGAGCTATGTGACCGGCCAGTCCATCTCGGTGGACGGCGGTTTCGTCATGCGTTGAGACAAGGGAGTTGCGAAAGTGAGGGTCAAAGACGGAAGTCGTGGCCTGGCTCCGGGACGTCCGGGATCGAGCCTTCTCCGCGAGGCCCAGAGTAGCCCAGGGGCTGAGGCGGTCAGGTTCCTTTTTGCCGCTCACAGCGCCCTATGGCCCTATGTCGACCCCACCGCCCCGAAGACCAGACCGGCCGCAACGGTCCCCGGCCTACTGCCCAACTGGTACCGAGGACCGACACGACTTCTCCCGAGCCGCGCACTACAATCCTCTGACATCAGTGACCCAGCGCTTCGCGCCTTGCAGTCGCGCGAGCCGCCGTGTCGTCGGGATGCGCGAGCTGCTTGACCAGCAGCGCCGCCGCGGCGATCAGGCCCGGGATGGCCACGATGGCAAAGATCTCGCTGAAAGCCAGTTGCCGGCGCGCGAGCTCGGCCACGAGAAAGGAACCGGCAATGCCACCAAAGCGGCCCAGGCCCAGCATCCAAGCCACGCCGGTCGCGCGCCCCTGCGTCGGATAGAAGCCGGCGGCCAGTGCGGGTAGCGACGACTGGGACGTATTCATGAGGGTGCCGGCCGCGAATACCAGCAACACCAGCGTTGCGAGCTCGTCTACCATTTGGCCGATCGCATAGACGGCCACGGCCGTCAGCGCGAAACCGACTGCGATGATCACGTTGGCATTGAAGCGATCCATCAGCCAACCGAAGAGAATGGCGCCGACGCCACCCAGTGGGAACAGAGCCGAGATCAGCGCGGCGGTCTGTGGCGCCAGCCCGGCATCCTTGAACAGGAGCGGCATCCAGTTGATCAGCGCGTAGAAGATCACCAAGCCCATGAAATAGGCCACCCACAAGCTCACCGAGCCCACGAGGTAGGAGCTCGAGACCACCATCCCGATGCTGCTCTTGGCTGCGGTCGCCGCCGCTATCTCGTGCATGACGAACGAGGTTGCGTCGGGCACCGTTTCGGCGATGCGGTGCAGCACGCTGCGAATGCGCTCGACAGGCTGGTTCTTGGCAACCATGTAGCGCACAGACTCTGGTAGCAGCAGCGCAATCAGCACGGTCAACACCAGTGGCGTGGTCCCGCCGAGCAGCAGGACGCTGCGCCAGCCCCATTGCGGTATCATCCAGGCAGCAAGAAAGCCGCCGAAAGCCGCACCCAAAGGAAAACCGCAGAACATGGCGTTGGTGATCGTAGCGCGCCGCCCGTCGGGGCAATACTCGCTCATCAAGGTAACCGCGTTGGGCATGGCGGCGCCAAGCCCAACGCCCGTGACGAAACGCCAGACGACAAGTTGGTCCAGGCTGCCTGCGAACGCGGACATGAGGCAGGCAGCACCCATGATCAGCACCGAGACCATCAACACCGCCTTGCGACCGAGACGATCTGCCAAGGGTCCCGAGAACAGGGCGCCGGCCGCCAAGCCGAACAGCGCCGCACTCAGAACCGGCGCCAAAGCCGGCCGCTCCAGTCCCCATTCGGTAATCAACGATGGAGCGATGTAGCCGATGGCGGCGGTGTCGAACCCGTCCAGGAGAACGACCCAAAAACAAAGCGTGAAGATCATCCACTGAAAGCGCGAGAACGGATGCTCGTTCAGAAATGTCTGAACGTCGACGGTGCGGGCGGCGGGCATAATGGTTACCCTTTTGATAATGTGGTGCCGAAGGAGTTGGCCCTGCGTCTGAGCGCGACGGACCGTCATACGTCGCAGCTTATCGGCTTGTCAGCAGCGCTCCAATTCGCCGCTCAGCGCAGCCGAGAGGCTTATTATAAATTCGCGCCGTTCCATGTGATGCCTCCAGGAAAAGCATCTCGTGCAATGCGTGGAACGTACCATTTCGCGACCCCGCGGCCAATTAGAAACGTCGCACTATCGCCCGAGCTTGCCTTTGGTTCACCAAGCTGCGTGGAGTTCGCCGGCGACGGCATGGACGTGTAGCCGCAAGCGGCCGTCGAAGCGGGCGTAGAGCCATTCGCGTGAGCTGCAACCCAACTTAAGCGCTGAGGTCGCCGCTGCAGCGCTGCGTGACGCCGTGGATCGTCATCGGCATGCACAACAGCGACACAAACGTGACAGGCAACCGACCAGCACTCGGTAGTCCGCGCGGTTCCGGTAACGTCAAGCGGCGTTCGCCTGACATCCTTCGCCAGCTGATCTCGGCACCAAAAAACGAGCCACAAGATATCGTGCCTGCATTGGCGCGGGACCCGGGTTGTGATGTAGCCGAGCGGCTCGCTTTGGGATGCGATCAGAGATCAGCCGTTGTTGCTTCTAATCACGGTGACCAGCATCCGAACCAAAGAAGCCTAGGTCGCGGGTCGGAACGAAATAACATGATGTTACGTTTGTCGCATAACAGGGTAATTGTGTTAGATCGCCGAAGGACTAATCTGACACTGCTTTCGACGGGTTTCGCTAACACGGCCGACGACAAAGGCAACGATTTTGAAATCCGTCACAACGGTTCGCTTTCCACCGACCATGTTACCGGTTTGCCCGGCTGCCCACGCTTTTGTGAGCAATGGACTTGCATCGCATAAGACGTTGGTGAGTGGCGATCGCAGCGTTTGACGATGAATGAACCCAACTGAGCGTGAACTTTCTAGTAAGTGGACCTCAGTCGCCAGCATTTTGGAAAGACGAAAACAGCGTTCGGATAGCTGCCCAAAATTTCAAAGAAGCCCGCTAAAGGGACGTCAGAAAACAAAGTTGGAGGAAGCTTACAATGACTAGTGCGCAAACCACCCACGACACGGGTCAATCGAAGAAGGCCGCTGCGAGCGGATGGATTGGATCGGCGCTCGAATATTATGACTTCTTTATTTACGCTACAGCGGCGTCGTTAATCTTCCCGCAGATATTCTTTCCATCGGAAAATCCCACCGTTGCCATCGTCGCATCGTTGGCGACGTACGGCGTTGGCTATGTTGCCCGGCCCATCGGGGCTTTCGTTCTGGGACACTGGGGCGACACCCACGGCCGGAAAACAGTTCTGCTCGTCTGCATGTTCCTTATGGGTATCTCGACGATGGCTGTCGGCATCCTGCCGACATATCAACAAGTCGGTGTGCTGGCTCCCGTCCTTCTTGTTATCTTGCGCCTCATACAGGGCTTTGCTGTTGCCGGAGAAATCTCCGGCGCCAGTTCAATGATTTTGGAGCATGCCCCATTTGGACGGCGCGGATTCTATGCCAGCTTTACGCTCCAGGGCGTGCAGGCCGGCCAGATTCTTGCGGCGGCGGTCTTCCTGCCGCTCGCACACTACATGCCTACCGAGGCATTCAATAGCTGGGGTTGGCGAATACCCTTTTTGCTCAGCTTCTTCGTCATAGTTGCCGGCTACATTATCCGCCGTGAAGTAGATGAGACGCCAGCATTTGAAAAAGAGGAAAAGGAAGGCAAGGTTCCGAGGGCGCCAATTATTCAGGCATTCGCGCTCAGTTGGAGGGATATGCTTCGTGTCGTCTGCATGGCACTGATGAATGTTATTCCGGTCGTTGCCGCAATATTCGGTGCAGCCTATGCGGTCCAACCAGCTTACGGAATCGGTTTCGAAAAAGACGTCTACCTGTGGATTCCGGTCCTGGGGAATATACTGGCCGTGTTCATCATTCCGTTCGTCGGTAACCTGTCAGACAAGGTCGGCCGCAAGCCTCCCATTATCATAGGTTCGCTCTGCTCTGGCTTGCTCGCGTTCGGCTATCTCTACGCGATCAGCATCCAGAACGTATCGTTGGCGATTTTCATGTCGCTATTGATGTGGGGCGTCGTCTACCAGGGCTACAACGCCATCTTCCCAAGCTTCTACCCCGAGCTATTCCCGACGCGAACTCGGGTCTCTGCGATGGCGATATCCCAGAATATCGGTACGACGATCACGGCGCTGCTTCCCGCACTCTTTGCAACCGTGGCGCCTCCCGGCTCGGCTCACATTCCTCTCACCGTTGGCGCAATCGCCTTTGGGATAACCGTTATCGCTGCCATCGCGGCTGTGACCGCCCGAGAAACCTATCGGGTCACTATCAATGATCTCGGAAATCCCAACGCAGTGCCCATGACGAAGGCAGACTATGAAAGGAAACGCGCCGAGGCAGCCAGCGGTGCCGTCGTCGTGCCAACATGACGGTCGTGGACTCGAAGTCATCAATCCCGATTAGGAGCTTGGGCGATGATCGGGGCCACTGATGATAGCTGCCGCCTTCCCAGAAAAACGACCTAAGGCGGCAGCAGATTCTTAATAGCCAATGGATAACCGAGGATACATCAACATGACGCCCGAAGCCGAGTTTCACCAGCGTGATCGCGATCTTCATCCGCCGGCATATACGCCCGTTTACAAGACGAGCGTCTTGCGCTCGCCTCGCATCCCGCTTTGGTCCTTGCAGAATTCCTTATCGGAAGTAACCGGTCCAATTTTTTCGCCAGACGAACTGGGCCCTCTCGATAATGATCTCGTTCTCAATTACGCCAAAGATGGTGAACCGATTGGCGAACAGACGATCGTCCACGGCTACGTACTCGATGGCAACGGCCAACCTGTTTCCAATACCCTCGTCGAAGTGTGGCAGGCCAATGCTGGCGGACGCTACCGTCATCGTAACGACACTTATATCGCGCCGATCGATCCCAATTTCGGTGGTTGCGGGCGAATGTTAACCGACGAACGGGGTTACTACTTCTTCCGAACGGTCAAGCCGGGCGCCTATCCATTTCGGAATCGCATCAATAGCTGGCGACCGGCCCACATCCATTTTTCAGTGTTCGGAACAGGCTTTGCACAAAGATTGATAACCCAGATGTATTTCGAAGGGGATCCCCTCATCCCCCACGATTCGATCATTGCCACCATTCCCGACAAGTCGGCCGCGGATCGTTTGACAGCAAAGCTCGACCTCAATGCGTCGCGCCCGCTGGAGTGTCTCGCCTATCGCTTCGACATTGTGCTGCGAGGACGCCGCCAAACCTTCTTCGAAAACAAATTGCAAGGAAGTTAGTCAATGACACCGACCCCATTTGTACTCTCCCATTTGCCTGAGACACCGTCGCAAACAGCAGGGCCGTACGTGCACATAGGCCTAATTCCAAATCAGGCAGGCTTTGAAATATTCCAGAATAATTTCGGCGGGGACATCGCCGGTCCGGATGTCGTGGGTCAGCGCATCATCATTGAAGGGAGAATCCTCGATGGCGCCGGCCACATAACCAAGGACGTCCTGGTCGAGACGTGGCAGGCCAATGCTGCCGGTCGATATAATCATCCTGCCGACAGACAGGATAAATCACTCGATCGGAAATTCCGCGGCTGGGCCCGGACGGGCACAGACTTCAGTACGGGACTGTACACAATTCGCACCATCAAGCCGGGAAGCGTAGCCGGCCGTAAGGGCCGCAAGGCAATGGCGCCTCATCTAAATTTCTGGCTTGCCTCTCGTGGCATCAACATCGGCTTGGCCACGCGTATGTATTTTGGCGACGAGGAAGAGGCAAATTCCGAGGATCCGGTCCTGAACATTATCGAACAACCGGAGAGGCGCCAAACGTTGATTGCGCCTCGATCTGAACGAGACGGTGCAATCATCTACACTTTCGACATCCATCTTCAAGGCGATCGGGAGACGGTGTTCTTCGACGCCTGAAACATCTCGATAGCGTTGATTAACGGGCGGTTTTCGATCTAGCCGCTGATAAAGGGAGGATAATGTGGCGACGGATAGGGAGATTTTGGCGTCTGTAAAGTGCGGTAAGCCACCGGCCAACTGCCCCGTACTCGGAACGTGGAAACTGCGAACTTACGTTCGGGAACGTTTGTCCGACGGTCAAAGGCACAATCAGTTCGGCGAAGCGCCGGACGGATATATCGGATATGCGCCCGACGGCAGGATGTACGCAATCTTTACGCGACAAGACCGCGTAACGCCTCGCGACGTGGTGCCCACAGACGAAGAAGGCGTGCAATTGCTCGGTACAATGGTCGCCTATGCCGGCACGTTCTCATTGGGGGAGAATGTCGTTGTTCACCACATAGACACTTCGTGGAACCAAGCATGGACCGGTACCGACCAAATCCGACATTTTGTATTGGAGGAAGACACGCTGACAATCACGACTGCTCCTTACAAGAGCTATTTGGATGGCACTATGGGTCGATCAATTCTTGTCTGGAGCAGGGTCAGGTGAGGCCGAGTTCCCTAGCTGCATGAGATTTGCGATGATCGATCTATTTGGAATCCAGGGATTGCATGCGTTGGTTACCGGCGGCTCAAGTGGTCTTGGACGGTTTTTTGCGACCTCTCTTGCGGCGCGGGGGGCACTCGTGACCGTTGGCGCGCGCCGGGCGGAAGCCCTGGCGAAAACCGTCGACGACATCGCTGCTGCCAAGGGCCAAGCCCAAAGCGTGGTGATGGACGTCACGGTTGGTGCGAGCATCGAGCCTGCGCTGGATTCCGCTGAAGCGCGTTTCGGTCCAATTCAGATTGTTGTCAACAACGCCGGCGTTACGGCGACACGGCCAGCGCTGCAACAAGACGAGACCGATTGGGACAAGGTCGTCGACACCAACTTGAAGGGCGTCTGGCTGGTAGCCCAGGCAGCGGGGCGCAAAATGGTAGCGAACAAGGTGAAAGGCTCCATCGTCAATGTAGCCTCGATCTTGGGCCTTCGGGTCGCAAGTTCCGTCGCTCCATATGCGATCTCGAAGGCCGGCGTTGTGCAGATGACCAAGGCGTTGGCCCTGGAATGGGCGCGCTATGGCATTCGCGTCAACGCGCTCGCCCCGGGATATTTCGAAACAGAACTCAACGACGATTTCTTTCAGGAAGCTGCCGGGCAGGCGCTGATCAAGCGGATTCCACAGAGGCGGCTTGGCGAATTGCGGGAACTCGAAGGACCGCTTCTGCTACTCGCTTCGGAGGCTGGCTCATACATGACCGGAAGCGTGATCGTCGCCGACGGTGGGCACGTGGTTTCAACCCTATGAGTGATGCTTCTTCAACACTGGCTTCAAGCTCAATGATGCAAGGACGATTTTTCGCAAAAAGATGTGGTGATCCAATGAATGCGAACGACACCCACCCTTTCGAGACAAATTTGGATCGACAACCGTCGAACTACGTACCGTTGTCGCCCGTCAGCTTTCTGAACCGCGCTGCGAGCGCGTTCGCCGACAAGGTGGCAGTGATCGACGGCCCTCGTCGATTTACTTACGCGCAGCTCTTTGATCGCTGCGTCCGGCTCGCCTCGGCGCTTTCGCGGCTTGGGGTCAAACGGCTCGATACCGTGGCGATCATCGCATCGAATATTCCGGAGATGATCGAGGCCCATTTTGCCGTGCCGATGCTTGGCGCAGTACTCAATCCACTGAATACCCGGCTTGATGCTGCAAATGTCGCCTTCTCGCTGATGCATGGAAACGCCAAGGTTTTGATCGTCGATGCGGAATATTCACCATTGATTCGGCAAGCGCTGCAACAAGTGGATCGAGAGATCGTCGTCATCGACATCCCTTCCCCTGATTCACAGGCCGCGCTTCTGGGTAAGCACACCTACGAGGCACTCCTCGCTTCCGGCGACCCGGGTTTCAACTGGCCTGGCGTCACCGATGAATGGCAGTCGCTATGCCTGCTCTATACCTCTGGGACCACCGGCGATCCAAAAGGCGTCGTCTATAGTCATCGCGGCGCCTATCTTTCAGCGCTCGGCAATGGTTTCAGTTTCGGACTTACCTTCGACAGCATTTATCTTTGGACACTACCGATGTTTCACTGCTCCGGTTGGTCTTACCCGTGGGCAGTTGTCGCCGCTGGCGGAACGCAAGTATGTCTTCGTAAGGTCGAGCCTGCACAGATCTTCCGACTGATCGCGGAGCATCGGGTCACCCATCTCTGTGGCGCTCCGATCGTACTGAATATGCTGGCTCACGCGCCGGCCGATCAGAGAGTACAGTTCCAGCACACGGTGACGGTTGCAACCGGTGGCGCGGCGCCGCCTTCCGCCGTCTTCCGGTCCATGGAAGCTCTCGGCTTTCGCGTCACTCATCTTTATGGGGCCACCGAAACCTACGGGCCTGCGACCTCTTGCGTATTCCAGCCCGAATGGAACGCGCTGCCCGATGACGAGCGCTTTGCCAGAATGGCCCGGCAAGGTGTTGCCTATCCGATGGTCGAGGCGGTGATCGTCGCTGATCCCGAGACAATGGCCCCGGTTCCACGCGATGGAACGACAGTTGGCGAGATTATGCTGCGCAGCAATACCGTGATGAAAGGGTACCTTAAAAACGAGGCAGCAACGGCAAAAACGCTCGTCGGAAACTGGTGCCTCTCAGGCGATCTCGCCGTTTGGCATCCCGATGGTGCGATCGAGATCAAGGATCGCTCCAAGGACATCATCATCTCTGGCGGAGAGAATATCTCGAGCCTTGAGGTGGAAGAGGTGCTCACCCAGCACCCCGCTGTAATGTTGGCGGCAGTCGTCGCCCGTCCTGATGAAAAATGGGGGGAGACGCCCTGTGCATTCCTTGAACTTAAGCCGGGCGCGCAGCGTCCCAACGACAAGGAGGTCACAGCCTTTTGTCGAGCGCGCCTGGCGCGCTTTAAGATTCCCAAGACCTTCGTCTATGGCACATTGCCCAAGACATCGACCGGGAAGATTCAGAAGTTCATGCTCCGTGAAAAGGCTGGCGCTTTGTGAAAGAACGGCGCCAGACCGATAACGCGGAGAGACTTCGCAAACGGGATCGCACACTGGTCGATCGGCCGATGACGATGCGGCACGCAAATGTAAACGGCATCAATATCGCCTATCGCGTGCAGGGCGAGGGGCCTCCGCTGGTGCTGGTCATGGGCTATCGGCTTAGCTCCGCCGCCTGGCCGGAGGCCTTCGTCGAAACATTGGCGCGGCAGTTCACCGTCGTCACCTGGGACAATCGCGGTACCGGGCTGAGCGATAAGCCGCTCGAGGGTTATGCGATTGCGAACATGGCGCGAGACCTCTGCGGACTGCTCGACGGGCTCCAAATATCTCGCATGCACTTGCTGGGTTATTCAATGGGCGGCGCTATCGCCCAGGAGTTCGTTCGCCAATTTCCGGAGCGCGTTTCGAGCCTGATACTGTGCGCGACCATGTGCGGCGGGCCGCATGCAATCTATGCCAAACCCTCCATTGCGAGTGTGATGCGCGATCTCGACGGTCTTTCGCCAGAAGAAGCCGCTCGGCGGATTTGGAAAGTCACCTATTCGCGCGGTTATCTCGAACGGCACTCTGAGATCGCCGAGGCGCAAATGCGGCGCGAAATTGCACTGCCGACCCCTCTGCATGCGGCCGACTTGCAATTCCAGGCATTTGCCGAATTTGACGGTTCGAAGGCGCTTTCCAACATTCGCTGCCCCGCGCTGGTGCTGACCGGAGATCTGGATGAACTGATCTCGCCGCAAAATTCAAGAATGATGGCAAAGCTCATTCCTGGCGCAAAGCTGATGATCATCCCGGGCCGGGGCCACCGCGTCATGTGGGAGGCCAGCGACGAGTGCGCTTCATCTATCGGTGAATTTATTGCAGCCGTCCATGACGAGCGAATCTTTGCTCCGTACCGGGATGATCGAGAGAGCCGAATACCAGATTTGCTCAACGTCTTTACGTCATCGCTGGAGTTGTTTGCGAAATGGCCGTTTGTCGCGATGGGGGCCGGGATCGATGCGATAACCTTCGCGCGGCAGGCGATGCTGGCTGGAAGTGCGTCCCGCTTTGGCGACGGCAAGCCGATCATTCTCGTACCTCAATACCTGGGCAGTGACCTCGCGCTATTGCCGCTTACGATCTGGCTCAAGGCTCTGGGGTATCGGCCGACGACGGCAGGCCTGCTTCTCAATCTCCAGGATTCCGTTATCGAACGGACGCTTTCGCAATTGATTGCCGATATCACGGATCGTGTCGGAAGGAAGGCCGTTCTGATCACACATTCGACCGGCATGCCGCTGGTCTTGCGCGCGGCAGGCGCACACAGGGAAAGGGTATCCGATATCGTCATACTCGAGGCGCCGCACAGGCCGACCACGGATGACGTTCGGATCCACTTTATCTCCACAGGTTGGTCCGTGCTGCATACCATGATGGATTTGCCGCAACTCCTCCGAAACATCGGCATCGAGTTGATCGAAGTTTCGAAATTGAGCGAGCCAGACGTCGGGCTGCATGTTGGGGTCCTCACGGAGGAAGAGCAGACATGAGCGCATCCGGGGGATTTGACCTGGCTTCGATTCCCGAGCGGATCCAATCCGAGGTGCAGCGCGCGATCCAGCGCAGCATCAAGGGCGTCGAATATATCTCCTCGGCCGGCCCCTCGCTAGGCTGGACGTCGAAGGACACCCTGGCCGTTCGCGGCACTATGAACCTCTATCACTACCGGCCCATCGCGGATGAAGTCTATCGCACCCCCGTCCTGATCGTGATGGCAACGACCAACCGCGGCTACATTTTAGACCTGGTGCCGGGCCAGAGTCTTATCGAGTTCCTGCTGAAGCGCGGCTACGACGTCTACATGCTGGACTGGACCCCGCCGAAACCGGAGGAAAAGCACCTGCGGATGGAGGACTACGTCCTCGACTTCATTCCCGATTGCGTCCGCCGGGTGCAGCAGGATTCCGGCGAAACCGATATCAGCGTGATCGGCTATTGCTTCGGCGGCGTACTATCGTTGCTGTACGGCTCGATCTTCGCCGACGGACCGATGAAGAACCTGATTTGCTTCACCACCCCGATCGATTTTCGCGAGATGAAGCTGTTTCATAATTTCGCGGACCGGCGCTATTTCGACGTCGACCGGTTGGTCGACAGTCTCGGCAATCTTCCGCCGGAGATGATACTTTCGTCATTCGATATGCTGCGGCCAGCCTCGCGCGTCACAAGCCAGTTGCAATTGTGGGAAAACATCTGGAACGACGAATATGTCAAATCGTATCGGATGTTCGACCGCTGGGCGACCGACATTCTACCGCTGGCCGGCGAATATTTCCGCTGCATCACCAAGGACCTGATGTGGGACAACAAGCTGTACGAGGGAACGATGTCGGTCGGCGGTCACGCCGTCGATCTCTCTAAAATCAATGTGCCGGTCCTGCATGCGGTAGCGGAGCATGATCACATTGTTCCTTATGAATCGGCCAGGCATCTGATCCCGAAGGTCGGCTCAGTCGACAAGGAAGAGGTGATACTAAAAGGCGGTCACGTCAGCGTCGTTGCGGGCCCAAATGCTATCAAACGGCTATGGCCGAAACTGGACTCTTGGTTAGGAGGAAGATCTTTATGACCGAACTGCGCTCCTATCCACGGCATATCAAAACCGATGCCGGCAAGATCGAATTCCGTCTGATGTCAAGGGCGGACGAAGCCGCAGTGCTGGACTTCGCACGGAAACTGCCTACGCACGATCTTCTTTTTCTCCCGCGCAACATCAGCCAGCCGAAAGTCCTGTCGGCCTGGATCAGTGAGATTGAGCGTGGCGGCATCACGAGCCTGCTCGCGGTGAAGGATGACAAGGTCGTGGGCTGCAGCGCCTTGGTCCGCGATCCCTATTCCTGGTCACCGCATGTCGGCGAGATCCGGATGGTGGTGTCGCTCGACGTCCGGGGCCAAGGCGTCGGACGGGCGTTGTCGCAAGAGACCTTCGCGCTGGCGCTGGGCGCCGGGCTAGAAAAACTCTCGGCACAGATGACCGTCGACCAGCAGGGGGCGATCGCACTGTTTGAGAGCCTCGGCTTTAAGGCCGAGGCACTGCGGCGCGAACATGTTCGAGACGTCGACGGAAGGAAGCACGACGTTGTCGTGCTCGGGCACAACATCGCGCAAGTTCGCGCCCAGATGGAGGCATATGGGCTGCTGGAGGCTGTGCAGCTTTAACCAATTGGGACAGCAGTTGGTATCCTTATGTCCCCGCCCCGCTGTCTTGAACTTCGTGCCTAGTCACCTGCAATTAAGCCGCCTACTAACTGCGATCAACCAAAGGCACCATTGTCTCGCTTTGTCCGGATATAGGTATCGCGCAGTATGAGCACGTTCCTTCCCCCCCTGCTCGCACCGATGCTCTCGAGCGCCGCGATGCGCGTGGTCTGCGACGACGCCGCATGTCTCCAGCATATGCTTGATTTCGAGGCGGCCCTAGCGCGCGCGGAAGTCGCAACCGGCGTGATCCCGGCGAGCGCCGCAGGTCCAATCACGAACGCCTGCAAGGCAGGTCGCTTCGATCTTGCCTCGCTAGCCGAGGCCGCAACGAAATCCGGCAATCTCGCCATTCCGCTCGTCAAGGCGCTGACCGCGGACGTCGCAAGGACCGACGCTGAAGCCGCGCGCTATGTGCATTGGGGCGCCACCAGCCAGGACGTGATCGATACCGCCGCCATGCTCACCTTGCGCGCGGGCATCGACGCGCTGCTTGTCGATCTCGGCCGTGCAATCAAAGGCTTTGCGCGGCTTGCGCGAGAGCATCGCCATACGGCGGTCGTGGCCCGCACCTGGCTTCAGCATGCGCTGCCGATGCCGTTTGGGCTGAAGCTTGCCGAATATGCCGCGGCACTCCACCGGTCGCGGTTGCGCCTGCTGCGGCTCAAGGGCGAAACGATCGCGCTTCAGTTCGGCGGCGCGGCTGGTACCCTCGCCGCGCTTGGTGACAAGGGATGGCTGGTCGCAGAAAAGCTCGCCGAAGAACTTCATCTGCCCTTGCCCGATGCGCCATGGCACAGCCATCGCGACCGTCTCGCTGAAGCCGCATCGGTGCTGGCTATTCTTGCGGGCAGTTGCGGCAAAATCGCGCGTGATGTCCAGTTGATGATGCAGACCGACGTGGCTGAAGCGTTCGAGCCCTCGGGCGAAGGCCGCGGCGGCTCCTCCACCATGCCGCACAAGCGCAACCCGGTCGCGGCCGCGGCCGCGCTCGCCGCGGCCACCATGGCGCCGAACCTGGCGGCGACGATGTTCGCGGCGCAAGTCGGGGATCATGAACGCAGCGCCGGCCCCTGGCACGCTGAATGGCCGACATTGCCGGGCCTTTTGCTCGTCACTTCCGGCGCGCTTGCTTCCATCGTCGATATTGCCGAGGGCCTGGAAGTCGATGCAGCACGCATGCGGGCCAATCTTAATGCGACCGGCGGTCTAATAATGGCAGAAGCCGTGACAATGGCGCTCGCCGAAAAGATCGGCAAGAGCGAAGCCCATCATCTCGCGGAAGCAGCCAGCAAGAAGGCCGTCGCCGAGAAAAAAGGTCTGCGCGAGGTGCTGACCAAAGACCCCAAGGTAACAGAGCATCTGAGTGCGGAGAAAATCGCCAAATTGTTCGATCCGATGACCTATCAGGGCGTGTCGCAGGCCCTGATCGATCGCCTACTCGCCTCGCTCGACGCCGAAAGAGAACGCTTGAGATAAGAAATTTGGAGAAACTTCCGATGCCGATGATCGACGCCGACGGTTGCCTGCTCAACGTATCCGTCGAGGGCCGCGACGGCGATCCCACCCTGATGCTGTCAAATTCGCTGGGCTGCACCTTGCAGATGTGGGAGCCGCAGATGAAGGCGCTCACCCAGATTTTCCGCGTGATTCGCTACGATCGGCGCGGCCACGGCAAATCCAGCGTACCCCCCGCGCCCTATTCGATGGAGCGTTTCGGCCGCGACGTGCTCGCAATCCTCGACGATCTCAACATCGAAAAGGTGCACTGGTGCGGACTCTCGATGGGCGGCATGGTCGGACAATGGTTAGGGGCCAATGCGCCGGAACGATTGGGCAAGATCATTCTTTCGAACACCGCCGGCTACTATCCCGATCCGACCAACTGGCTGAACCGCATCAAGGCGGTGAAGGAAGGCGGCATCGCGGCAATCGCCGATACCGTCATCACAGGCTGGCTCACTGCCGATTTCAGGGAGCGCGAACCGCAGATCGCGGCCAACATGAAGTCGATGCTGCTCGCAACACCGGTGCAAGGCTATCTCGCCTGTTGCGAGGCGCTGAGCGCTCTCGATAACCGCGCGTTTCTACCCAAGATCAAGAGCCTGACGCTCGTGATTGCTGGGCGCCACGACGTGGCTACCCCGGTCGCCGGAGCAGAGTTCATTCGCAGCCAGATCCCCGGCGCATCGCTAACGATTCTTGATGCCGCGCATATCTCAAATGTCGAGCAGCCGCACGCCTTCACCGACGCCGTGGTTGGCTTTCTGACACAACGCTGATCCGAGGCAGGCCATGGACGATCAGAAACGCCGCGACGACGGCATGGCCCAGCGCCGAAAGGTGCTCGGCGACGCCTGGGTCGATAGGTCGATCGCAAACAAGAATTCGTTCAACGCCGATTTCATCGATTTGATCACGCGCTATGCCTGGGGCGAGATCTGGACCCGGCCGCATTTCGATCATCGCACCCGGCGTGTGCTGGTGATCGGCACTATGGTCGCGCTCGGACAATGGGACGAGTTCCGCCTGCACGTCCGAGCAGCACTTACCGAAGGAGGTTTCACGCCCGACGATATCAAGGAAATTTTGCTGCAGCAGGCGATCTATTGCGGTGTGCCAGCCGCCAACCACGCGGTCAAGGTGGCCTCTGCGGTACTCCAGGAATTGGGGCTGCCGAAGGGGTAGATTGTCTACGTTGGTGCTGCGATCGATCAGCGCAGTTCGGTTGCTTCGGAAATTGACAATTTCGTATCGCTGCTGCCCACATCAAACATGCTTGACCCTGGAGCCCAACATGAACCGCATCGTCTATGTATTGAACGGTCCCAATCTGAATTTGCTCGGCAAACGGCAACCTCAAATCTACGGCCACCAAACTCTAGCCGATGTCGAGGCTGATTGCCGCAGGGTCGCCAAAGAGCACCGACTTGAGCTTCGTTTTCATCAGTCGAACCGTGAATACGAGATCATCGACTGGATTCACGAGGCAAGGGAAGTTGCATGCGGTATAGTGATCAATCCCGCCGCATTCACCCATACGTCGGTTGCAATCCTCGACGCACTAAATACCTTTGAGCCGCCGATCATCGAAGTTCACATATCGAACGTCCACAAGCGCGAGGAATTCCGCCGCCACTCCTACGTATCCCTTCGCGCCGACGGCGTAATCGCGGGACTTGGAACCCAAGGGTACACACTGGCGCTGCGACGTCTTGCGCACTTGCTCGACAAGCCCGACGCTAAATGAGGCGTCCAGATCGCCACCGGGATCAGCTCCGGGTGCCATCGCGGCTTTGCAAAGATCGAATTTTTTGGAAAACAATTTGAGAAGAGGAAACTTTCATGACGATCAGCGGCCGCACGAAGCTCATTGCCCACCTTGGCTATCCGACACAGAGCTTTAAGGCACCGATGATCTACAATCCATATTTCGAGAAATACAAAATTGATGCCGTCGTTGTTCCGATGGGCTGCATGCCCGAAGATTACCCAGCGTTTCTCAAGCTCTTGTTCAAGCTTTCCAATATCCACGGTGCGCTTGTCACCATGCCGCATAAGGTTACGACAATCCCGCTACTGGGCGAAGTTATGACCACCGCGAGGATCGCGGGCTCGTGCAATGCGATCCGCCTCAGCTCGGCGGGGACCCTTGTGGGTGACATGTTCGACGGGGAAGGTTTTGTTCGAGGTATTCTGCGCAAGGGCCGGGCGTTGGCGGATGGGGAAGTGCTTGTGGTCGGGTGCGGCGGGGTCGGTTCAGCGATTGTGGCATCGATGGCCAAGGCTGGCGTATCGAAGCTTGCACTGTTCGACGCCGACGCCACGATAATGAATAGTTTGGCTGAACGTTTGCGAGCTTACTATCCCGCCCTGAAGATCGAGGTCGGCTCGAGGGATCCGACCGGCTTTGATGTTATTGTCAATGCGACGCCGCTGGGCATGAAAGAGGACGACCCGTTGCCGTTGGACGTCACTCGAATCTCGCCCTCGGCGTTCGTCGGCGAAGTTGTGATGAAGCAGGAGATTACGCCGTTTCTGGCGGCAGCACGGGCGCGCGGCTGCGAAATTCAGGTCGGTACCGACATGCTGTTCGAGCAGATTCCGGCGTATCTTGAGTTCTTCGGCTTTCGCACAACCACACCGGAAGAGCTTCGAGCCGTCGCGCAGATCAGTTACTGAGCGCGTCCCCACGAACTGAGGCGCTGTCCAGACCATCTAGGGCAGGTGCGCGAGAAACCTTACTGTTGCGTCGTGAACGTGACGAGCGACTGCGTCGGGACCCTCCAGACTCGCCATATGCTGCATGGGTACTTCGAGAGAAATTTGGATGTCTCCTGGCATTGCCATTAAAATCTGAGCTATGTCGATACACCCCTCTCCGGGCGGCAACCTCTCCGCGCGTGCGGTATGCAGAAGCCCCTCGATTGTAGTTGGTCTCCCTGCGGGGGCATCGCAGAGGTGAATCATCGGAAGCCAGCGGATTGGGATTGAGGCGATCTGGGTCGGCGAACTGTCCGAGCGATCAAAATGCAGCGTATCAACAAGAATGCCGACATTCGGGCTGGAGGCGGCACCAACAACCTTGGCCGCCGTTTTGAGGTCCGGCACCGTGGTCCAGGGAAAAAATTCCAGCAGTACAGAAAGCCCATAACCTTCTGCCAGGCTGGCAACCCCCGCCAAATTATCGGAAAGACGCGCATGGTCACTATCGTACGGCGCTGTGATGACATGGCGAGCGCCGAGCGATGCGCCCACCGCGATAAAAGACTCAAGCGCGGGGATATGGATCTCCGGGGTAATCTTGACGAACTCGATGTCCGAAAGCCGCAGACCCGTGTCGGCCAGGGCCGCTTTGGTCTCGCGCATCATGATCGCGTCATCCATAATCGGATAACCGGGGCTGTCGTCAGTGACGGCGATCAACCGCAGGCCAACCCCTCGATAGCCAATCTGCGCCGCCACTCGAACCATCTCGGGAGGTGGGAGCGACAACACGGTAAGGTGCGCAAGGAACAAATCAGACCGCAGAGCGATACTCCCTAAAAAAGAGCGCCATCGCCTACGTCATGCTCGGGGGATGGTCAACGGCCGCGATTCTCGTGTCTGGGCGGCGAGGCGAACCGGGGCATTGGCGGCTCCAAAACCCTTATAGTTCCGACGCTGGACAATTTCGAAGAAAAACCGCTCGTCAAAAGTGTGCGTATAGATCTGGAAGAATTCACCGTCGCCTTCGCGATCGTAGAGTATCTGGTTTTCGCGAAGGGCCGCCATCGTCGCGGCATCGAGATCGTATTTCGCTTCGATGTCGTCATAATAATTTTCGGGAATCTTCAAGAACTGCGCGCCGCGCGCGCGCATATCCGCTACGGATGCGAAGATATCGTCGCACGAAAACGCCACGTGCTGAACTCCGGAACCGAAAAATTCGTTGATGAAACGGGCCGACAGCGTGCGCGTAGCCGACGAACCGTTGAGGATCATGCGCAAGGATTGATTGCTGTTGATGAGAGCCTGGCTCTGCACCAGTCCCGCTGGATCGGCGATCTCCATCTGCGGCAGACGCCCCAGATCAAGAATTCCCGTGTAGAACAACAGCCAGGACAGCATCTCATCATAGGGCATCGACTGCGAGATGTGATCGACCGCGCCCAGGCGATCGGCGCCCGGATCGCTGGGAAGCGATTCGAAGTCGGTATCCCAGTTCTTGCCGGACGCCTCCAAAAAATAGAGTAGGCTGCCGCCGACGCCCCGAATCGCCGGAATTTCCAGCTCTCCTGGTTCCACTGGTTGATAGAAAGTGCGCGCCTTGAGCACTTCAGCGCGGGTCATGGTATTGCCGACGTCATCGACGTCGATCGCGATCGCGCAGACACCTGGGCCGTGTGTGATGTAATGCGTATGGGCAAAGCCATCCGGCTCACAATTGATCACTAGTTCGATGTTGCCTTGCGACCAGCGTTCCACGTCCTTGCTGCGATGGGAACCAGTCTTGCGAAAGCCAAGCTGGCTAAACAGCGTGGACAGCTCCTTGGATTTGGCTTCACTAACGGCAAATTCGATGAATCCGAAGCCGCGGCTCCGCGCTTTCGGCTGTCGCATCGCAGCCGAAGCGTTCGGTAATCTCACGACAAGCTGATCTTCGAGCAAGATCAGCGAACGCAACCCGTCTGTCGCGGTA
>Ga0207663_10000329_pt1 | contig 20744 bp, 17 predicted proteins | sample LARL53metaG_FD_184346 | JGI IMG/M metagenome (GOLD analysis project Ga0207663, IMG submission 184346) | Corn, switchgrass and miscanthus rhizosphere microbial communities from Kellogg Biological Station, Michigan, USA - LAR L5-3 metaG... | ecosystem: Host-associated > Plants > Roots >...
GCCTCCTCTTTTTTACATTTTTTACACCTAAAAAATGAATTAATTTGATTATTCATAGGCTAGCTAGGCCGAGCAAACTTAAAAGTACAATGTAAGGTATCTTCTAGTCAATTGATTTGATTTGATTTGATTAGATTAGTCCCTACAACAGTCGTTTTATACCTCAGAAAAAAGAATAGTTTATACAATACAATCTTTTCATTATGTGTATCATGCTTTATAATATCCAATAGAAACATTTGTGTGAATTTAATTATGCTTGAATATTAAAATCTATGTGTATGGTAATGATCTATTTCATCTGACTGAGATTTGTCCTATGATAAAAAGAAATTATTTAATTTCAACATCTTTACAATTAATATGAATTCAGTGAATCTAGATCTGATAACATTAATCTAAGATAGTATCCCCCACTATTGTCATTTGTTATTAAAAGAGTAACGATTTCCAACAGTACCTTAATATTCGTTGGCTAATTGACACGTGGTATTAATTATAATTCGGTCTTATCAAGCTTCAATTTAATATAATTCAAATCACAAATGCTTATAGTCTGATTCTTACATGTTGAAGAATAATCGTGTTTTCATATGCTAGAACTCTTCTGACAGTAAGCCTTGTTGTTTGAGGCTATCAATTTCTCAACTTCATAAATAATATCCCCTTAGGTCCCCTGTGTTTGAGTAGTTGTTTGAGATGTTTGCATTTGTGCTGCTTCAGTAGCTTGAGCGCCTATGCAGGCTGGACTTAGGCTTGATTTAACTATATCTACCAGGCTCGGCGTCTTTCCATACGTTGAAATTGCTTTTTTGCAACATGATGTCCTACAATGGCAGCTGTAGCGACTGTAGTTCCTCCTGCGATCATTCCACCTACGACAACTCTTCTTCCTAACATAATTTAGATATCTTTGGATTACTATATATTTTTACCTGGCTACGGGTATGAAGTGTGTATGCGTCTTTGTCTGTCACTAAAGAAATACGTACTGCTGAACACGATACCTCACAAAATGCCACAAATACGTTCTTATCGGGGTGTTGAATTTGCTGACGAAAGAGAGTAGCTGTACTTAGTTGCTTTAATCATCGATTATATCCGACCGAATTTCTATAGAACAATCACATTATATAGTTGCATCATTTCCATCCTCATCGAAAACTTAAATTAAAACTTCCAGCAAATATTGATATGTCTTTTACAGAACACAAACGGATTGTTCACGAGTTTCTTGATGAAACTTACAATAAAGGGAATCTAAAAAATACAGATAGATATGTAACTCCTGATTTCATATACCATGCTCGTGGTGAGGATATCGAAGGAATCGAAGCATATAATGAATGGGTTTCCTCAGATCGTAGTATATTTCCAGATATTCGAGTTACGATCGTAGATAGCATAGAAGAGTCTGGTAAAGTTGCTTCCGCTTTTATTGTAGAAGGCACACAGGAAAAGGAATTTCGTGGCATCCCAGCTGCCAATAAGAATTTTGAAACTGTAGGAATGAACATTTTCCATTTTCAAGATAATAAAATCAAGGAGGGATGGGTTGTAGTTGATGCACTTACTGCAGCAATACAGCTTGGTGCGGTCAAGTCAACGTCTTCTGAATCAGACTAGAAATATATTTGTCTATCCAAAATGCTATATTTTTTGAATTGGTAAAGGTTTAAATGAAGTGTATCTACTCTGAACAAGATGGCGCCTACAATGCTATAGAGATGATTTTTGTGGATGGATAGGGAGATGTTACGATATTACTGGGCTCCAAAATTAAGATATCGATTAATAGTACTAGAGATTATGTAAAGTAACATTAATGATCCAAAGTCTCTCTCCAAATAACGCTGAGTATAGGATGCTCAAGACGTTGTCAAGGATTTTCGTTCTAGCCTGGAGCACAGTTATCCAAATATTTTACAATCCCATGAAGATTTGCCGTTTGTCAGTATTACTCTTGGTGTTACTTCCACTATTATCGCTAGCACTTAATATCTGGCCAATAGTACAAATCGCAGATGCTGAACTTATCAGTTTTGATAACAGCAGCATGAATATATCAGTTAAGTTTGATGATTTGTTTGGCCTTTTCAAAGGCAATACTTTAAACTTACAAAATCCATTTGAACATCAGATAGAAATCGATGCGAAACAGATTTTTCCAAATGAAACTCTTAAGCGCGAAATAATTAGCAAGTCAGGACCCTCAGAATTCACAATGCCTTATCTGAAGTATAATCTATTAGGCTTTAATATATCAGCAACAGATATTAGAGTAAAGGCAAATGCTATGCAAATAAGTGGCGGTGAAAGCGATCAAAGCAAAAAAACTAGAATTGACTTTCCAGTTATGTTAGCTAATAATGTAAATGTAAGTAATAAGGCAACCAGTCAGAGTTATCACAATGTAGATTTATCATCAATCTATGCTATTTACGATCCAAAGACAGACAAGTTCACATTTCATGTTCCTTTTAGTATAGCAGCTAAATATTTGCTAAAAGGTTCGTAGTAATAATAATATTAAATTGTAGGTATTAGTAGAGGTAGCAGTCTAATGCATTCGGATACTCTGCCTATAAGAGAACCATGCTGTAACTTTGCCGATAATACTTCCGAAATAGATGCATTGGGAAGTATAAATTCAAATGTGACTAGACGCTCGCCATAAGGAGTCACTAATAGGTAACTATTCACTGTGAATTGACCTATGAAAATAAATCGAGACAGATAACAACTTTATCAAGAACTATTAGGATAAGACAATACAGCTATACATTAGTTAATATTGAAATATACTATTATCACATATTTCAGAGATTTCATGACTCTTGTATATAGGGCCCTTGACTTGTTATCACTCCGCTGGTCAAAAGAGGCAAAGTCATTATCAGATAAATGGCAGATTTAAGACTCCATTCTAATTACATATCACTATTTTATACCCATCTTTTATATTTCTTAATCCAGCTCAATAAACGTATGACCAATTCTACCGACGCCCTGTCCCTTATCTGATAACCCACATTCTACGGAGGTAGGGATTTCATTGTATGCATGTCTTTCGAAGGTAGTATCAGACTAGCGTATTGAGTTATCAGAAAAAGATAAGGAGATTCAATCTATGAAACAAAAATGAGTAAATGAATGTTACCCTTCAAAATATAAGCGTTTTTAGAAATGTAGAAAGGCCTAATACGTACAAAATTGGCAAGCAGCTGATCGTGAAAAGAGAATACAAATCAGGCGCCAACAGAAATTAGATCTTAAGAACCAGTGACTGGAGGCAAATTTCTACGTTTGGTCAACACTATCCTAATAAAAGATCATAAATATCATACGCGTGCGGATAGATTCTAATTCTAATTGTTACTTGTGAAAAATAATCAATAGTTAGTCATGAGGTGTAACTGTTCTTACATGCTCAAGGGTAATCGTGTTTTCATATGCTGAACACTCTTTCGACAGTAAACCTTATTGTTCGAGACTAGCCATTTAAGTTCTCAGGTAATAGCTTTCCTAAGCCCTTGTGTTTGAGTTGCTGTATGATATGCTGGTATTTGTGCTGCTCATGCTGGTTGAGCGGGGCTGAGCAGCCTGAGCTTGGCTTGGTTTAACTACGACTATCTGGCTTGGCCTCGTTGCATACGTTGAAATTGCTTTTTTGCAACATGATGTCCTACAATAGCGGCTGTAGCGACTGTAGTTCCTCCTGCGATCATTCCACCTACGACAACTCTTCTTCCTAACATAATTTAGATATACCTTAGATTACTATATATTTTTACCTAGCCACAGATTCCACGGAATGCATCTTTGCATATCACTAGGGAAATACTTATGACTGATCGTCATGCTGCAGGCAAAGCTGCTAACGGAAAATGATACTACGTATATCTCGACAAACTTCACAAGATGTTATAATATGTTCTTACGAAGCTTTTGAAATTTCTGACAAGGGAGGGCTGGTGTACTTGGTTACTTAAACATCGATTGTATCTGACCGAATGCCTCCCGAACAATTAACATTATGTGCTTTGCGTCATTTCCTTCTCAGTAGAAAAGTTAAATTAAAACTTCCAGTAAATATCCATATGTCTTCTACAGAACACAAATGGATTGTTCACGAATTTCTTGATGAAACTTACAACAAAGGGAATCTGAAGAACACAGATAGATATGTTACTCCTGATTTCATATATCATGCTCGTGGCGAGGATATTGAAGGAATCGAAGCTTATAATGAATGGATTTCCTCAGATCGTAGCATATTTCCAGATATCCAAGTTACAATCGTAGATAGCATAGAAGAATCTGGTAAAGTTGCGTCAGCTTTTATTGTGGAAGGTACTCAAGAAAAGGAATTTCGTGGCATTCCGGCTACTAATAAGAAATTTGAAACTGTAGGAATGAATATTTTCCATTTTCAAGATAACAAGATCAAGGAAGGATGGGTCGTAGTCGATGCGCTCACTGCAGCGATACAACTTGGTGCGGTCAAGTCAACATATGCTGAAACAGACTAGACCAAATCAAAAACTTAATGTAATATCAACATATAGAGTTTAACTACAATTTGGCGCTGGTTTAGTACTAACAATGACTGTTTGAACAGTAATTGACATATACATTTTTGCAAATAACAATATGTGTATGGTCTGTAGTCGACTGGCTGATATAAAAACTGGATTTTGGTAAGGTACAAAAAGATATGACCTCAGAATTGAAAAGGTGGGCTAGATTTCTGAAGAGAGCCAGAGATGAGGAATAAAGTGAAAGACTAAACCTAGCAATTGTAGCAGCTTGAATATTTACTTCTAATGCAGACATAAAACCTACTCCAATGTTAACACCTAATTGTAATATTTTTTGACATAACTGAAAACCATTCATGTTTGGCATCAGCGGCATATGAGAATGATGTCAATAGGGTATTGTTTACTGCTTAGAGAGTTCTCGGTAATTTATCGATAACTGGGATGGGCAGCATTAGAAACTTTCTATTTATAATAATAACAATATGTCTAAAGCTACAAGTGCTACTGATAACATTGGAAACTTGACCGAAAGATTTTACAGTTGAGCTCAGTAGAGCAGAATGGCAGCTGTCCAGATTTGTTAAATATTACTACTTACCTGAAGATAATATGGTGTATGCATAAGTTAGATGGCTGAAGGTATGAAAAAACAAGCGAACTATCCATGCGATGTTCTAATTATAGGTGGTGGCTCTGCCGGTCTTAGAGCCGCAATTGAAGCTCATGATGCCGGTGCCCACGTTCTTATTATCAGTAAGAGCAAAAAAGGAGATCCGCATACAACGCTTGCAAGAGGTGGCATCAATGCAGCGCTTGGTACTATGGACCCAGACGATACCTGGATTATACATGCAGCTGATACCCTAAGAGAAGGAGAATTTCTTGCAGACTATGAAAGAGTTGAGGTACTTTGCAAGAGTGCTCCTGATGCTATAAATGAACTAGTTAATTGGGGTGCTAGGTTTCATACAGAGAAGGACGGGAGATTAACACAGCGATTTTTTGGGGCTCATACTTATAGAAGGACTGTATTTTACGAAGATTGGACTGGTGAGGAAATAATTCGTGTATTGATGGAGCAGGTAAGTCAACGAAAAATTGAAATCATAGATGATGTTTACGTCTTAAAATTATTAAAATCAGTTGATGACGTAAAAGGAGAAGGATCAGCGACAGCAGCAGCGAAAGGAATAGGAGGAGAGGTCAGAGGAGCGCTTGGCATAGATCTTAAGAAGAAAGAGATTATAGTGTTCGAATGCAAGTCTTTAATCCTTGCTGCTGGTGGCTATACACGAGTTTATTCAGTCAGTAGTTCCAGAGTTTTTGAAAACTACGGAGAAGGTGTGGCTCTTGCGTACGAAGCAGGCGTAGATTTGGTAGATATGGAAATGGTCCAGTTCCATCCTACTGGAATGGTCTGGCCAGAGAAAGCGGTAGGTACTCTAGCCACAGAAGCAATACGTGGCGAAGGAGGTATTTTGTTAAATTCAAAAGGTGAAAGATTTATGAAAAATTACTATCCAGAAAGAATGGAGCTAGGACCACGCGACATAGTAGCTCGTGCAAATTATAATGAGATAATCTCTGGTAGAGGTACCGAACATGGTGGCGTTTGGTTGGACGTAACTCATCTATCAAAGGAAAAAATTCTAGATAGACTGCCTACAATGTATGAACAGTTCAAAAAACTTGATGGAATTGATATATCCAAAGAAAAAATGGAGGTTGGACCGACTGCACATTACTCTATGGGTGGAGCCGTAGTAGATATAAAGTGTAGAACAAAGGTTAGGGGCTTGTTTGCTGCTGGAGAAGTAATAAGTCAGATTCACGGTGCTAATCGTTTGGGTGGAAATAGCTTACTGGACACAGTAGTTTTCGGAAAAATTGCCGGTAGTCAAGCAGCAAAATTAGCAAATGAAGTAGAGCATGGAGGGAAGACAGGAGAGTCACCGTCACATATAAGTAGGAACTTCAACAACAAAAAGAAAGAATTTGATGACAATCAAATCTTTATGGTTAAGGAACCAATTATGTTTCGTAATGAAATACAAGAATTAATGAAACAGAATGCAGGAATAATAAGAGAAGAGATAAAGCTTCAAGATGGATTGAAAAGAATTTTAGAATTAAAGAACGAGTTTTATTCCAAAGATAATATTATAAAAGGATTCGAAATTGATGATGATAATGCTGAAAATATTGTTTTAACATGGCAAGTAAAATCGTCGTTGATTTCTTGCGAGGCCATAATAAGAAGTGCATTGATGAGACAAGAGAGTAGAGGAGCTCACTACCGATCGGATTTTCCAAAGATAAATGACGAAAAATGGAAGGTAAATATCTATTGCAGGAACGAAGGAGAAAGAGGAGTAGGAGCAACAGAAATGGCATTGTTTAAACAGAATGTTAAAGAAATTAAAGAACCGTTGGCAGATTTGCTTTTAGCACACGTCAAAGCAGAACACCATCGTGAATTCGAATAATAATAATAGTGATAATAGTGATAAATGATGATACTGATATACAAATTAATGATTAATAATTCACTGATACACAAAGAAAAAGAAAAAATAAAATAAATACATTAAATAAAGATATCTTGATATGAAACGGGTAAGTTTGTATCACTAGTTTAAAGAATAAGATAATGCTAGATAAGCATTATTACTTTATTCTGACACAGTAAAATACCTATTCGATCAATCCAGTTGGATTATCTATTTATTCACTATTAGTGACCGAGCTCTTTTAAATACATCTATCCACATAGGCCATGTTAGCTTCCCCGTACTAGTATTTCGCCTGCTCGGATGATAGGAAACCAATAGAGTCTTCTGACCTTCTACACGGTAACAGGCACCATGAATAAATGTCAATCTTTCAATTTTAAATAGTTTGCAATATGTATCAAATGCAACTTTTCCAAGTGTCAAAATAACTTCTGTAGTTTCTTCCAGTGCTTTTATTTCTTCCAAGAGATATTGTGAACAGTTTGATTTTTCAGATGGATTTGGTTTATTGAGAGGAGGAGCACATTTTACGGCAGCAGTCATATATGCCCCATTAAGTACAAGTCCATCATTCTTAGATAAGCTAGTGGGTTTGTTTGCAAATCCAGTTTCGAACATGGCTCTTACAACCCAATCTCCAGAACTATCCCCGGTAAATATCCTACCAGTTCTGTTTCCACCATGCGCTGCAGGTGCTAATCCAATTATAAATAACTGTGCTTTTGGATCTCCAAAACCTGGAAGGGGCTTTGCCCAGTACTCTTCAGTGATAAATCTCCTTACTTTGCTGTCTCCTACTTGCTTAATATATGATAGTAGACGTGGACACAAACTACAATAAATAACTCTTTCACTTATCTCTCTTAATACGAGATTATCTGTATGCATCATTTAGATTTAGATCATTATATTACTCGATCAAGCGTATTATTAATGAAGTTGTAGCATGAATAATATGCAAGAAGGTAAAAAAGAGGTTTCTATAAAACAAGAATTTTATTGGAAACTCAAAACTGTATTATCAATAGAATGAAGAATACTGCGCCAAACAAATACTTTTTATTCATTGTAAGACAATTTAACACTGAGGTTTTTTATTATTGATAAGAGTTGAAAGAATATATGATAATCCAAAAGGAAATAGCGATAGTTTTAGAATTTTAGTGGATCGACTTTGGCCTCGTGGATTGAGTAAAGACAAGGTAAGATTCGATTTGTGGCAAAAAGAAATAGCACCAAGTGACTCATTAAGAAAATGGTTTGGACATGATAAAAAGAAGTGGAATGAATTTAAACAAAGATATTTTAAAGAATTAGACAAGAAAAGTGATTTAGTTAATCAAACTCTTAATAAAGTAAAAGAAGAGTCAACATCATCATCAACAATAACGTTACTATATAGTACAAAGGAGACCAAATTTAACAATGCAGTAGCATTAAAGGAATACCTTGAAGAGAAAGCTAAGAATATCGTAGCTAGCTAGTTTGTTTCTTCTTCTCTCTTTTTAATTCTTTACCATCAGCAGTAATGTATGTACGTGATAATTTCCCTAATAGATCCTTTATAGCATCTATAATTGAGAATAGTCAATGTTATAGTGAGTTGTCGTCATTCATCATGCTACAAATACTACAGTCTTTTTTTAACCAAATCATGTAGGAACAGCTATATTGGAATTATTATTATTTTACTTAATCTCGTTACCAATGGCATAATAGTTATTGTTATTATTGCTATTGTTGCTGACTTCTTTTCTTATCTATGTGTTTTTGAATCGCATCTCTTAAGGTTCTAGTAACTATGTGGATAATCCTGGGATCATCTACTTTGGGTATAATGTAATCATCATTCAGATGAGTGCTATCCACTATATCTGCAATTGCACTTGCAACAGCTACAAGCATATCCTCGCTTAATGTTCTAATTCTAAGATCAAGTAATGCTCTCAGTACAGATGGAAATACCACTGCATTATTGACCTGATTGACAAAATCTGATCTGCCAGTAGCCACAATTTTTGCTCCTGCTTCTAATGCTTCTGAGGGAAGTATTTCTGGGTCAGGATTGCTGAGTGCAAACACAACTGGATCATGTTCCATTGATTGTATCATCTCTTTAGTTAGTATATCGCTCTTTCCTGATACGCCGATAAATACATCAGCTCCTTTAAGGACATCATCAAGGCTTCCCCTCTGTCTTTCAGGGTTAGTCTTGATAGAGATTTCCTTTTTGTATCGATTATCTAAACCACTGCTCTCAATCCTGTTTTCATATATTGCTCCTCTGCTATCTGTTACAACAATATTTTTGCATCCAGCTTCTTGCAATATTCTAAATATACCATAACCAGCCGAACCTGCACCGGCTATTACTACTTTTATTGCATTCATTTCTTTGTGAAGCAATCTAAGAGCGTTTATCAATGCCGCAAGAGTGATTACAGCCGTACCATGTTGATCGTCGTGGAAGACTGGGATTTGAAGATCTTTGCGCAACCTTTCTATTATCTCTAGTACCTTAGGCGATTCGATATCTTCTATATTTATGGCACCAAATACCGGCTGTATTGCTTTTACAAATCTAATTATCTCCTCTTTATCCTTAATGTCTATACATAGCGGGAAAGCGTTTATGCCGCCTAACGCTTTAAACAAAACGGATTTTCCTTCCATAACAGGAATCGCACCTTCTGGACCAATATTGCCCAGACCAAGTACCCTGGTCCCATCACACACAATTGCAACATTATTCCATTTTAATGTGTAATCGTATGTCAATTCTTTATTAGTACTCACTTCTTTGGCAACGTATGCAACACCAGGAGTATAGATTAATTCAAGGGTATCATTCTTGTCTTTAGATGCTTCACTGTCTAAAGATACTCGATTATGAATTTCAATCTTGCCTTTCAACATACGATGAAGGTTTATGGCATCTTTTTCTAAAGAAGTCAAATTAAGCTATCACAATCACATATCAGATTGTCAGTGTATATAGATTGCTCTGTATATTTTGTTCGTAGCAAACATCTTATTTTGAATAATTACAAAAGATTGCAAAGTCAGGTAATTTAATTGAAAACCCATACAACATATTATTCTATTATATTATTATCTAAATGGGAAAAGGATGACGATAGGGATGGTGGTATCGGCTTCAAGAGTAAGAGAAACTTGAATGGAATAGACTTACTATGGTCCAAAATTACCATACTTCCATTGTTTCACACCTTTTGTTGACTAAAGACCAAAATGGCTACTTATCTACCCCTAATATTTCAGGAAAATGCAGGCATGTATGTTACAGACATTCAGCCATGTGACGTAGTTTAATATCTTTTTATTTTTATTACCTTACAAATCTTAAATTTTGGTTTCTATTTTATACAAATGTAAAAGTAAATCCTTCAAAGGTTAAATATATTAAAAGTGCAAGAATTTTTAAAAGTAATATATATTCATTTTTAATAAATTTTATTATTTCATTAAAATATGATATTCAAATAGAAAACCATATTAGAGATAGGACGATAATGAAATTGGTCTTCGTATTGAGTGAGGATTTTGTCAAAGTTGCTGATACAAAGGATATTCAGTCTTCACATATGAAAGAAGTTGAAGTTGATGGTGAACACATTTGTGTAGTTAACGTTGAGGGAAAGTACTATGCAATTGGCAGCATCTGTACACATGAGGGTGGTCCTTTAGCTGATGGCACACTTGAAGGTTATGAGGTTGAATGTCCCTGGCATCAATCCAAATTTGATGTAAGAACAGGAGACGTGACAAGCCCCCCTGCAAGTGAACCCGAACCAGCTTATGAAGTAAAAGTAGATGGTAATAGCATACTAATTAAGAAACAAGGTAAAAGTAAATCTCCCCAGATTGAGCTAACACTATTAGAAAAAGATAAAGTTGAAGGTACTGATGTAATGTCATTTAAATTTAGTAAACAGAATACTCAACTACAAGACCAAACGTCATTACTGGATTATGCTGCAGGTCAATTTGCCTTTTTTGATATAGGTGGAGTCTATGATGATCCCAAGGGCCCGATCAGACACTTCACTATTTCGTCTTCTCCGACTGAGAATTTTATAATGTTCAGCACTAGAATCAGGGATTCTCCCTATAAGAAGAGGCTTTTAACCTTAGAGGAAGGCACAAAAGTCAAGGTAAGAGGCCCTGAGGGACAATTTGTATTACATCAAGATTATTCAAAACCTGCTGTATTTCTTTCTGGTGGAATTGGTGTTACTCCATTTAGAACTATGATAAAGTATGCTACCGACAAACAACTGCCAATAAAAATAATAATGTTTGACTCCAACAGAAATATTAACAACATTTTATTCAAAAAAGAGTTTGATGATTGGGCAAACATTAATAGAAATCTAAAGATTATCTATACAATTAGTGAAGGAGAAGATGGACAACATGAGCAATCATCTTCATCTGCAAAAAGTGATTGGAAAGGGGAATATGGCAGAATAGACAAAGCAATGATTCTGAAGTATTTAGATACTAACGAACTGAACAATTCCCTATTCTATATCTGTGGCCCTCCTAGCATGCTACAATCTATGCAAACTTTGCTCCAAGAGGCCTTGCAAATTCCAAAAGAAAGAATCAAAGTTGAAGAGTTTACTGGGTATTGAGAGATGAACAACTGTACGCCTAGAACACATAATTGTCCTGGAATAAAAACGTGTTCAATTATTTCTCTGATAGATCCTGCCATTACTCCAATCTTATTTTTTAGTAACAATAACTATTGATTAGTCATTAAATAATCAATTCTCATTATAATAACTATTAAGGTACGATTTAGTAATGATAATGAATTTGCAAACATCGTCAACAAACCTTGGGATACTGATCAAATCTTCTATCAGCAAGTAGTGAGATTATAAGGAATGAAAATCCTCATCGCTTAATAAACAGATTATGATGTAAGGATATACAATATTATGGAAATCAACCTAAATAAACAACAACAAGAAGAAAAACAAAAAGAATCACCTGTAGAAACAGTTCTTGTACTGCAAGGAGGAGGTTCGCTTGGCGCATATAAATGTGGTGTGTATAAAACTCTAGCAAAACACAAAATAAAATTCGATATTGTATCTGGTACTTCTATTGGAGCTCTTAATGCAGCTATTATAGCTTCTCATAATTACGAAAGTAGGAAAAGCTCTGCAAAAGAACTTGAAATTTTTTGGCTAGAACTTGCAGAAACTCTTGTACCATTACAGCAACAATTTTCATCAGTATACTTTACAGATGAGATGAGGGCTATTTTAGCATCTATGTATTCTGCCATATTTGGAAATCATAAGGCGTTCTTTCCAGTTTGGGTTAGCTCAGGGTTTTCAATCTCCTTCAACCATTTAGACCGCCACCATATCCACTTTTTGATATAACACCACTTAAAACTCTGAGTCGTTATGTTGATTTTACCAACTTAGGAAAATCAAATAGGCCCAGATTAATCTAACTTCTACAAATATACAAACAAGTGAACAGTCATATCAGATAGCAAACATATCAGTATTGATGTAGAACATGTTCTTGCAAGTGCTGGTTTTCCTTTCTATGGAATTGCTTGGACGCAAAAAGATGATAGGTATCTATGGGATGGTGCACTACTTAGTAACACTCCATTGTGTGAAGTTATAGACTCTTCACCTACATCAGACAAAATAGTTTATCTGGTTAATATCTTTCCTCACTATCAAAAACTTCTTCCACAAGACATGTTTGAAGCTTGACATAGAGCCAGGGATATAATTTACACTGACAAGACAGACAACAATATCAGATTGTCAACAATCATGTCAAGACATTTATCACTTTTAAAGGAGATGCATGATTTATTGATGATTAGTTGCGCCAGGTTTAAAGAGAAAGGCAATGATGCAGATTTTGAGGACAAATTTGACAAAATGGAACTTGAGTTCAATAAACTCGCCCGTCGACGGGGTGCAATAATAAAGGATATCGTGCGCATAGAAAGGCCAGAAAAAACCCATTTCCTTTTCGAAGATGCGGACTTTTCAGTTGCCACCATAAAGAAATTGATAAGGCAAGGAGAAGAGGACACAGACAAGGCTTTGGCTACAAAAAATTGGAATCAATGACAGAACTATAGTTTTGCTGGTGTTTCTGCCCCAAGTGCTACCAGTCGAGCCTGCTATAGTGTAGATAGTCAAAAGACTTTAGTCTCCTATCATCCAAACAGGAGAAATACTATTACAGGGAAGCTAACATGGTCGATGTGGGTTGATGTTTTTAAAAGAGCAAGGTCACTAATAGTGAATAAATAGGATTTAAATGATTTGCTGAAAAGTACAATCGTGACACGACTGACAACATTGGATAAAGCAAGTGTGTTTGAACCACGATACCACACTCTCCCACTTGCGTTTTAAACGCGTAGCTGTAACTAGGGCTTACCATCTTCCCGTTATACAATGAGGTAATCTCTCAATAGGACGCCCATCCAAGAATCTAATAAGACAGTCCTTTGTACCGTCTGCGTATCTCTTTTGTGCTTCCAATATAGTTCCGGAATAATGCAGAACCTCCAATGTTCTTGGCCCATATTACAACAGTATTCAGTACTGAATGTGCACCAAGGTTAAATATTGGTACCTCGCATACCATGACGCATACATTCCCATTATTGTTTGCATAAATATGGAATGGGTGCCTCATTTCCACCGATATATATTACAGCAGGCAGTTTGAATTCAGAATCTACATATGATATCTGGTGCATTTGTAACTGCTCTAATATATTGTGTAAATAGATCCTATCATGCCAGGCCCTGAAAAACCAACTATAAGTACTGGATAAGTTAATTTTGAATTAGCATAACGTTTCTTTATTAGTTCATTTTGTATTGGTCTTACAGTAGTTTTGCCATCTGTTACCAGTTGATCCTCGATTTTTGTATGAATGGATTCTGACGATGATGGTGATTGTTTGATAATTTGATGTCATTTCTATCGCTCATAGTTAATTAATTATAAACACTATGCCATAAAATACTTGACTTTACAACTCCATATGGAGTAGATAGATTTAACGGCATGCCAATAGATCCAGACTTTTCCAAGTCTTCCTCTACTCCCTCCTTCCTTCTTATGTCTGCTTTTCCCTATTTTCCCTTTCCCTTTCCTGTCTTGTTATCATGGATACATCTGGTTTAAAGATGAGATCTGAGATCCAGTCACCAAGAACCTTTAATTTCTTTCTTGCAGTTGGAAGATTAGCTAAATAGTACGTACGCCATAGCCACCAAGCTAGAAATCCATATAACTTCACATTATTAAATAATATAGCAACTCCAGTTCTCTTTCCAATTTCTGCCATCATCCCTTTAGTTTTATAATCAAATTTCACCTTATTTTTCTCTCCTTCCTTCCCTTTCACTGCTAATATTATATTTTTTGCAGCAACTTTGCCTTGTCTAATAGCATGTTGTGCTGTCGATGGATAAAGCTTTCCTGTGTGAGGGTTGGGTATAGATGCACAATCACCAAGCGCATAAACTCCACTATGGCTGATCACTTCTAAGTAACAATTAACTGCTATTCTATATTCTTTGTCATGTTCACAAGGAAGGTCAGCTACTAACTTGCTTGGAGTTATACCCGCAGACCAAATTAGAGTATAACAAGGAATTATTGTACCATCGTATAACTTTACGCTATTTATAGTTGCTCCAGTAACAGGACACTTCATCATGAATTCTACACCCTTAACTTTCAGTTTTTCTAATGCAAATTCACCTAAGTTCTCATCTACTTCTGCTAGTAATTTTTCATTTGTATCAATAAGCATTACTCTTACTTCTGACTGGATATTTTTATAATAATCCTTAATGGATTCACGGATAAAGTCATTAATTGCTCCTACGGTTTCAACACCGTTGAATCCTCCTCCTGCTACTACAAAGGTTAGTAGACTTTTTCTTAGTTCCACATTATCTTCTTCAAGGCTTGCTTGTTCCAGAACATTTATGATATGATTTCTTAGAATAATAGCATCATCTATACTCTTCATTGTAAAAGAATATTTCTGCACATCATCCATTTTAAAGAAATTGTTCTCACTTCCTAATGCGATAACAAGGTAATCATATTTCAATATGCGTTCATGCCAACCATTTGGTTGAGATTGGCTGCCGATTGCATGAGTCAAAGTAATCTTCTTGCTATTAAGATCTACAGATTTAACTTTGGCATGATAGAATTTGGCTTTTTTACAAAATGCTCTGACTGGTGTTACTATGTTTCTCGTTTCGATCATGCCAGACGCTACTTCAGGAAGCATAGGAGTAAAGAGAATAAAGTTATCTCTACTAACCAAAGTAATTTCAATAGTGTTATTAGTATTAAACTCCTTCTGAAGCTTTTTCAGGACTTCAATACCTGCGAAACCACTACCTAAAATTAGTATATGTGTAAGAAAACTTGACCGATTTACAATTTGTTCACAATCTCTAGACATATCTGATCTTTGTTTGACGTCTAGCCATATCTGATTCTATATGTATTCGTCAAAGATAAAAAGGCTCTGTAGAGATCCTGCTTTTGATAGAGTTAGCTATATCTTTCTAAAAACATATGACATAATGGACATCGAAGGAATCTATCTAAAATACGTTAGAGTAGCTTTATGATATATCGTGTTTATGCTATAATAAATTAATCACATGTACAATTAAACAGGAGTCTACCAAGGAGAGTTTCTAGAAATACAAATGGAGTGTAGGAGGTATTACTACGATTCAAAACCTGGCACGAATCAGTACAATTGTGTTAACCGATTAGAGTGAGTGGAGATTATACTTGTCTTCTTTCGATTTCCTGCAACCTATCTGATAATGATGCTAGTTGATCAGATAGTTGTGCTATAGCATCATTTTTATTTTTATCACACTGTCATGGAGACTGATTTAATTCTCACTATTCCTCTACCTTAGTCTGTATATCGGCGCCCTGTCTTTGTTGTTGATAGACATTAAGGAATGTTAAACAGGGTTCGATTTTGCAAAATATATTGACCTTTTCCGATTCCTTTTGTACCAATATGTAGAACTAGATGACCTATAAAATATTCCAAGTAATCCGCATAACTCAAATTGGATAAATTGTATTTAGGAAATCTACAAACGAGCTGCTGACGATTGTCTTTATTGTCATTTGCTATCTTTTTCCCTTATCAAAGATGGCTTGATAATTGCAACTTTGTATAGCATTAGTTAATCTATTTTTGTGTGGAAGTATATTTTATATAAGTTAACCTCAAGATATAGATATATGAACAGATACTAATATGGAGAACATATGACTAATAGCAGATGAAACGTAGTTATTCCAAAATGTTGTACGATCAAAGAAACAGGAAGGATGAAACCATAATGTCAATCATGAAACGCTTATTAGGAGAGCATTTGATCTAGGCTGAAAAGATCGTAAAATAGAGAACAACCTCCAATATGTACTGATTGAATAATCTCATAACATTGATAATATTTTCTACGTAGCCTGAGTAATTATAATATATATAGTAGGGGACAAAGAAAGCACAGAACCTAGTATTTCTAAAATTATGCTTGACTTTGTAGCCTGACTTTGCATAGGAGATAATTCTTTATTAGGTTTTAATATAAAGATTTCAGTAACTTTCAGACTTTACAGAATTTGACTTTGAGAATACAGCAAAGACCATCCAAGTCTACAACAAATCCAAGTATTTAGAAATTTTCAACTGTCTTATCCATCATTGTTTCCATCTAATTCTTCATGAAGTGCAGGAACGATGTGTGTGCCTATTAATTTTGTAGCTCGCATAAGCTTCCCATGCGGTAATGAAGCTGGGTTCATCATGAAAGTGATCCTCGAGATGCCTCCTAATGCCTTGCTGTGCCTAATTATCTTCTTTACTACTTCATCCGGATCGTCTATGAGCACTGCGCCTTGAGGACCAGTCTGTGCATCAAAATCTGCACGTGTCATCCTAAGCCATCCACGCTCCTTACCAATCTCAGTCATGGTACGTGCGTATTCCGGAAAGAAGTCATTAGCCGCCTCCTGTGTGCTTTTTGCAACATAGCCTAGGGAATGTACGCCTACTTTTAACTGATCAGCTGAATAGCCAGCTTCCCTTCCAGCCCTCCTATACAGATCAATGAGTGGCTTGAAATTGCGTGTCTCGCCTCCAATGATTGCAACCATCAATGGGAGTCCAAGCAAACCAGCACGTACAAATGATTCTGGAGTCCCACCCACACCTATCCAAATCGGCAAAGGCTTCTGTAGATGCCTCGGATAAATTCCCTGTCCAGTAAGCGAAGGCCTGTATCTTCCAGACCACTGGACGTGCTCATTATTACAAATTTTTAGCAGCAAATCTAGTTTCTCCTCAAAAAGTGAGTCATAGTATTCCAATTTTAATCCGAACAGAGGAAACGCTTCGATGAACGAGCCACGGCCAACAACCATTTCCGTCCGACCTTGCGACAAAAGATCCACTGTTGCGAATTCTTGAAACAGTCTTACAGGGTAAGCAGCGCTCAATATTGTTACAGCACTGGTAAGACGTATGCGTTGAGTTCTTGCTGCTGCTCCAAGGATGACAGCAGGAGCGGAATCGAGAAATTCCCTACGGTGATGTTCGCCAACTCCAAAGACATCTAACCCAGTTTTATCTGCATATTCAATTTGTTTTACTAGTCTTCGCAAACGCATAGAAGGGCTTACTGAAATGCTAGCATCATCCCAAGCTGCGAAACTATCAATTCCTACTTACATCCAATATACATCATGCAAGGAGACTATTTAAATCGAGTATTAGTTTCTAACTTAGTAGTCATAATACTAGCTAGTGTGAATTGTAAGATATATTACAAGTTAATTGCATCTATACGGTAAATGAGATTTAGGGAAAAGAGATGTGATATACGCGATTATACTATCAGCTGTAGTTCATCTTTTCCTTGAGAGATATCTCGTCAAAAATGTAATGCATTTAGAGTAACATGGAATGCAGCTATCATATATATTATTGGAGGCCTGATTGAAGTTGTAGGTGATACCATCAAGCAATATAGGAGTTCGTAAACTGGGAATAGAAGATTAAATATTCAATGGAATATGTTACCTATACATAGTAGTTATAACTATATACAGGATAACAGTTTCATTCAGCGATTATTATTTGTATAATAGTCATTTATCACAGGTTTTTATGCACTAACTACATTGGACGCGATTATTTCAGATTCGATAATAAGTGGGACTGTTGGATGACAACCGTAAACATGAATGCGGCTAGCCAAACTGTGAATTCAGATATGGCATATCATTCATGATTTAGTTACTAGAACAGTTTATTCTGCATTCCTTTTCTCTGCTGGAGTGGGCTATGATTATGACGATTGCAATTAATTATTCACAGTAATAGCAAGATGAATTCGATTGCTGGTTGAGTTAAAGTCTACGATAGATAACTGTTCGCTGTTATGACCCCTAATGAATAGAAAGAATCAATCCTAGAGGAAGTATAGGGTGACGTAGTTCTCTATTCTTTAGCTCATCATCGACAATAAACTAGCGTCACTTGATAATCTAATTGGTGTCTTTCTTTGAGACGGCTATCGATACTGGAGCCGGTTTTATGTAGGCTGATTAGAAGTCAACACTAAAGCGATCATCTCAGACCACACTATAGCCAAAATTGTACTAGATAATATTGATTTTTGTAATGAATTCGAGTTTTATAGTCGAAGAGACTATTCTACGATTTGTCGTGAATGCGGCTATAGATCGGCGCTATGCATAGTAAATCAATCAATGATAACGCGGAGTTATGATGTTAACATTGTCTTATTATAAGGCAAAAGCCTTTTCTCACATGTTATTCCTATCCTGCTGTCTGCGAGTCGCCATCAATGGAGATCATCGGTCCTGAAATTGAACGCGCAATATCTGAAGCCAGGAACAGGGCAAGAGCCGCGATGTCTTTTGGATCTACAAATCTCTTTATCGATTGGTTAGCAAGCGCCTCCTTGGTCACTTCGGCGATGGATTTACCACTCGCGCTAGCCCTACCTTCAAAGACATGTTGGAGACGTGGACCTTCAACTGCGCCCGTAGGTAGATAACCGACTCTCATATTAGTAATCCGAATCAAAGTAAATCGGATAAAATGCAGATCCTGCATAATTATATCGGAAAAAAGTGTCTTCTAATACAGATATGCAGCATACGAGATTATAAGCATTATCTACATAAGCCGTTCTCTGTATAGGCCTCATACATAGACACTAATGAGGGTTAAACTTCATTCGTATGTCAGTTGTCGGCATACGTCCAAAATGAAAAAAATTTATCCTGAAATAAGCTCTATTTTTACTAATTTATACTATTTAAGCGCCTGATCTGCTGCATTCAAGTGCATCATTGCACCTTGATTGTCTCCATTCTTTAACGCTTGAATTCCTTGATCCAAGTGCATCTTTGCAGATTGATCGGAAGCACTAGTAAGACCCTGATCTGCTGCATTCAAGTGCATCATTGCACCTTGATTATCGCCACTTTTTAATGCCTTAAGCCCTTCCTCTAAGTGCATTTTCGGTGTTATTGTCTGTGCAAATACTGACGGCGCGCCGTTGAAACCAGCATTGGCTGGTATAGAGAATCCGAGTGCTATTGAAAGCAGGAGACTTACACACAATATAGTGTTCTTTCTCATTAGGAAAACCATTCTCAATATTTTATATAAATATTATCTGGCTAAAATCAGAATTCAAAATCAAATTAATAGTCAATTGAATAGTATTTCAAACTACAGTCTTTTCTTTATCTTACTATTAGTACAGATAGGCTATCATTTTTACTTACTTTTGATGAATATGGGGCTAACCTAAACTATGAATAATTATAGATGTAAAGGTTATTCGGATGATTTTAAGTAAAATAATTATAGATGATGACTGCTCGAGTCTATTCAGGAGCCGCCCATTTGGTGAAGCTAACACTCCTCGATATTTTATCACTCAACCATTCAATAAGCTTATGTTGTGATAGCAGCAATGTCATAATCAAAGGCTAATTAGGAAAGGCGCGCCCCTTCATAATAGTATAGTATATTTGTGACAATCGTGTAATACAACATTCCTATCTACAGTGCTATCTATTGCAATGGATTAATGCTATGTCCGACTACCTTATTTCCTTTCATTATAGTACAACATGCACATTTTTGATTCAGACATACTTCTGCTTGCTCATGTTTACAGATAGAACATATACATTGCTGTTGTAGTTGGTGTTGGTCGGGATTGTTACTACTACCAGGATCACTAGTTGTCTTCCCATCATATGACTGCTGTTGTCTTGATTTATCACCAACATATAGCCATAATAAAATCAAAGGTATTCCTAACGCAAAAAATATGCCTATTGTTCGTACTGGAATTCGCAACACAAATAGAAATATTCCAAAACATAACGTAGCTAAGCCAAGGGCTAAAAGCCAGCGGGTTGTAAGGCTTTCTACCATCTATGGAATTCAAGCGCCTCTATAGGATATATAATCACTATCTGATATATGGGCTTTCTTCTTCATTCGGATGTTCTACTACTACTACTTCTTCTTCTTCTTCTTCTTCTT
>Ga0207663_10000333_pt1 | contig 20650 bp, 21 predicted proteins | sample LARL53metaG_FD_184346 | JGI IMG/M metagenome (GOLD analysis project Ga0207663, IMG submission 184346) | Corn, switchgrass and miscanthus rhizosphere microbial communities from Kellogg Biological Station, Michigan, USA - LAR L5-3 metaG... | ecosystem: Host-associated > Plants > Roots >...
TGAATCGCCTTAGAAGTACTTCTGAAACTTAGGCCTAGAAAATATAAGTATAATGCATACAGTATTACCTCTGCGGATGTTCTCTCACGTTCAATAATTATTCTCATAGAATATGAGGGAATGCTCGCAGCTATAGCTTTATCGCTAAGTTAACACGACCTGACTGAGGCTGCATAACGATAAATACAGCTATATTTTTATAAATCTGTTAGGTAGTATTTCAGAAATACAAATGCTTAGTAATCTTATCGTGGCATATATTATTGATTAACTAAAATAATATTCTTCAGACTACTCTCCATCAGATTCATTTCTAATTGTGTTTAATATTTCATAGCCTGCATATTTATTGCGTAAGTCTTCCAATTCCATTAACCTAACAGTTAGTCCGACCCATGCAAAGGCTTTGGAAAAGTAGCTTACAATATCTACATCATGCTTACTATGCGACATAAAAACGATGGTCATGATCTGTATCTTCCCAATCTCTTTAATATCTGGTCTCTTTGTTCTTCTGTTTTTATGTAGCATCTTCTGCATTTTTTGGTTTTATGATTCTTACCCCAATACCCGCCTATTGGCTCATGGACTATATAGTAAGTCCACTTGTGGAATTGTTTATCTTTCCTTGGCCTGTAAGGTGTAATTCGTCCCTCTTGTCCACATAAAGGACAATTCATCATTTTTGGATCTTTTTTCTTTCTACTTCTTTCCATAAGAAAAGAATCTACTGAAGCATATTCCACGAACTCGCATATTTTTCCATCGTCATGAATCACTTTTATTAGGATCCCTTTGTCTGGCAATACTTCACTGTGCTTTTCAAGTCCAGGTTTTCCACACATTACACAAGATTTGCAGACTTCTGTTTGGGCCGTTTCTTGCTTGTGATTGTTCATCTTGACCAGGCTCGATCCAATACTACGTCATATCTTCTGAACCATTCTTCACGTGACATCTCTGAAGCTCCAGGATATGCATCGATTCCAGCCCTTACAAGCAATGGCAAAACCCTCGACTTCATATTTGGGTCTCTTGGATTCGCCTTAATCAGGATTTCAGAAGATGACCAGTATTCGTTTACTACAAGCCTGTTCGGAGCAGAATAATACACAAGAGGCTTATCTTCACTTTTACCTAGAATCAATTTAGGTTCTGGAATCATGTCATTGCCTGATGGCAGTACATGCGATGGTGCTAATATCCGACCATCACCTTTTATTATTCTAGCCATACTTTCTCTAGTTCCACGCTTATGTCCTGTCCCACAACCACCGATCGGTTTTCCTATCGTTAGCTCCGACGTTTTGGTTTTATCAATTATCCCTTGTTGTTCAATACAAGGATCGGCAGCGTCACCATTATTATTAGATAAAGTTCCTATCCCTATTTCCCCTGAAGGGCTGCCAGCCATTAACGGTTTAGCCATGTCTGGATAAACATCAAGGATTGACGATATCACGGTTACAAACATTTTCTCTATTTGTTTTTGTGCCTGAATGTGTTGATCTTTGCTTTCAGTCTTCCTTTCATAATTTTCGTCAAGGTGCTTCGTCAGACCTTGCATGAATTTTTCATACTCCACACCCTCTTCATGGACTGTGTCCCTTGATGATGTAAGTAATAGCTTATTGTAATTGAGCCAGCCCTCTACTTTGAAGTCAAATCCCTTCGAGTCAACATAAACATTTTTTACGAAAATGTCTATGTTATTCAGTCGGGGTTTTTCGACAGCCTTGAGGTTTCCCTTGATGGGTGTCCCGTCATCCAATTGAAATAATGTGTATTCCTTCGAGTCGAAATCTTCGGGCTTTGTGACCCTGTTATCATTTACGAATATTTTTGCTCCTCTTGCAATCCTTATTGCGAATATCTTTGAAAGGTATTTCATCAATTCTCCTTCTGTTATCAACTTCTTTCTTGCCTGTTTTATGACTACTTTGACTCCTGGATGAGGAAGAGCATCAATATTATTGATAGGATCAGATGTAAATCCATCAAGTTCATCAGTCATTACGATCTTCATTCCGACCTTTTTGCTGTGGCTATAAAACTCCACTGTTGCTATTGATGACAGGTTTAGAAAGCTCAGCTTGCCAAGTCCTTTTTGGCCGATGATGTTTTCGTCTATTATCTTATATGAAGACACCCTACCATCCACAATTTTATCACCTATTGCAATGTGTTTGAATCTCTGAAGATCTTCAATGCCCGTGCCCCAATCCTCGATTACTATATCGCCGTGTGGTGGAACATCGGTATAGATTTCAACCTTTGCATCATCCTTTGGCATTTGATCGAGTGCGTTACTAACAGCTTCTTTATATGCGGATTTTGGACTTTTATACAGATATTTTGCAAGCTCCCGTATTATGCCAGGACCAAATTCGTGCCGCTCTTTTATTGATGGTTGTCGTGATGTCGGAATTGTTACTGCCATATGGCCTAATCACTTCCCCCTCTTTTTGACACTGTATCTAATGTTTCATAACGTATTTTCATACAATAACTACATGCTAATAACTAGATAGGCCTGGTGATTGCAAACTAGTTGCAGTGTAGTTGCAAAATACTTAATTCAATCTATCTTACTTTTAGTCTTATTGCATAGAGATGGAGACATTAACGTTTTATCAGATTATTTCCCAAAAATTATACTTGCGTTAAATGAACTTGGAAATCAGGAAGGTGCATCTCTTAAGAGATTCATGATAACTCTTTTCGGAGCTTCTATCTCAACTTATAGAAAAAGCGGAGTTGAATTTGAAAATTCTGTTTATTTTTCTGTCACTATGCTATACAAGATTGCACAAGATAAGGCCAAAATTTTCAATCGAGAAATTAGATTCGATAATTCAAGAATAAGCGAGAAAAAATATTATACGCATGCTAAGGATGAAAATTATATAAAAATCAAGAAGCATTTACCTGGTCGTGAGCGTGGAACATATATTGCACTAACAGAAAAAGGTAAAGCATTCTGTGAGGAAATAATAAGAGAACATCTCCCACAAAATGAAAGATCAAAACTGGAAGAAATAATACTCAGAGTATCTACACAAAATCAGCAAGCATTTCTTGCTTATAGTGAATTTAGGTTGAGAACTGACATTGACCCTCTTTTAAAATATAAAGAATTTGTGGGAAGAGAAAATAATATAAAGAAATTGTTCAACTTTTTATGTAATATAAATAAAAAAATTATGATTGTAACGGGAGAAAATGGCATAGGAAAAACAAGGCTTGTCTTAGAATTTGCAAAGCAGCTACAGAGTAAGAACAAGGAGACTGAAAGTGATTATTGGCACGTATACTTTATACATCCAAATAGAGATTTTAGCACAGTATCGTTAAAGGGACTAACTCTTCTGGTTTTAGATGATGGTGCAAAATACCGAGATTTAGGCAAGCTAATTGACTTCGTATTGAATGCACAAGGTGAAAATGATATAAAGCTTTTAGTCACTGTTAGCTCGCTTTTCGCAGGTTCAGTCAAAAGCCTAGTAAAGGAAAAGAATTTTGAACCTGAAATTATGAAGATCGAGGAGAGTGATATAAGAGGCTTTTTAAGAGCAAATTTCGATTGGATCGATGAAAATATTGCTATACAGATAGAAAGCCAATCTGGAAATAGTTTTGTTTATGCAATAGTATATGCAGAATATTGGAGAGAAAAAGGAGTATCTGATGAACATTACAAGATCTTATCGTGGAAGATAGAAAAGTATATTGCAGATACAGCTGAAAAGACCAGATCTAGTAAAGACGATGTAGAATACGTGATAGATCTCATCTCTCTCGCTATGCCACTTGACTGGACAAAAGATAAAGAATGTCTTAAGACAGTGTTATCCAATCAAAAATATGTCGTCTTGGAAAACTTGCTACAAGAAGCGCGTATTAATATGTATGAAGGAAGTCTGTTTTTATCAGAACAAGATTCAAAAATCATAATCAAGCCAGATGCACTTGCAGATTTTCTGAGATTAGAATCACTTAAGAATGGCACCCTTAACGGTATTATCAATGAACTCATACAAAATATGCCTTTAAGAATAGCATTTAATGTCGTATCCGCCAGGGCTTTTGATCGAGTTGAAAAAAATGTCTTTATCTTCAGAATATGGAAAGAATTGAATACTAAAAAGGGTCATACTCAAGAATACATATATGCGCTTCGTTTCTTAACTAGCACTGATACAATTTCGAATTTATATCCGGGCATAGTGGATTTAAGAGAATCAAGAATTAATCAATGGCTAGAATCATTTGAATACATTTACCAGCGATATCCCGAAGAGAGATTAAAATTAACGATGGCTCTTACTATTTCCAATATATATGATTATTTGGTGGAAAACGGATACCTGGAGGAGGCAAATAGAGCTTTAGAAGCCATTAGATATTTTCGCCCAAAGCTCCCAGAAGGAGATTTTCTAGCCGTATTAAGTTATTGCTTAAGATTTGCATGTAAGTATTACGCAGAAAATGGACTATTAAAAGGTGCAGTAAAATATCTTAAAGAGTTAACAGAACTTTACGAAAAATATCCACAAGAGTTAAGACGTGAAATGGCGTGGGCATTATGCTATGTATATTGTGGTAATATAAAATCCACTGCTATACGACCAAAGCTGTTAAATGATATTATAAGAAAGTTAAGACAGCTTTACCAAAAGTATCCAGATAATGAAATAGGTAAAGCGTTGGCTGGAGTTTTGGTTAATGCAATTCGTCAATCAACAAAGCTTGAGAAAGGGGAACATTTGGTTGAATATCTTAAAGAGTTAAGACAGCTTTACCAAAAGTATCCGAACGAGGTGAGGGAATACTTGGGATTTGGCTCAATGACATATTTTGAATATTTAGTAAGGAACCGCTCAGAATCTTTAACAGACGAGCTGGAGGAATTAAGCGAAATCGGAGAAACATATCATAAAAATCATATACCTTCTTTAACCAAATTGAATGACTATGAAGTCAACGAGATTGTGCAAGAAGAGCAAGAATTATGTGCTACTGCAGTAAACCATGAGATGCATATCGTTGAGGGAAATGTAATGCTAGCTATACACGACGATCTAAAAATGCCAAACAATATCGACCACAACCAAGAGGCAGAATTGTAACCGAGTATTATATGTTCAGATTTCATATATTTTTAGAGGTAAAAATCTCATATCGAAATATTGAAGTCAAAAAATTTCATTTAGTAATATGTCCATTTAGAGTAAAAGAAGATCAGGATTATCGAAAAAGGATTGAAGAAATGATTGATCAATCACGCGATCCTATCATAGATCAACAATTTAATGACATAGAAATCCTATTAGCAGATATGAAAGCAATCTCTATTTTGAAAAATACAATGCTCTCTTTGGATGAGCGATACTATCAACTACTTAAAAATAATTGTATGCTAATTACAATACCTATAAAAGCTCCAATGCTGCAGATTATTCTAGTTATGCTAGAAGGTATAAAAAGGCAAGTGATCTTACCTAAATCTCTATATTGTCAATTCTGTAAAGATAGCGCATAGCTCTACTTACGTTGATAGATGGAATTATGGCGTTAAGCTCACAAAAAACTTACATCGTGGGATTTACCAAATATAGGGGAAAGATTTCAAAAGCATTTTTGAAAATATCCAGCATCACAAAAGATAGAGGTGAATTTAACTCCCATCGACATCTATTAGAACTCTACCATCTCTTTCTTTAGCAAACAATGCTTGTAGAGCTTCTTTGGTTTCTTCAAGTTTGAATCGTCTCCATACCTTGATTTTGAGTTCATTGGACATACCTAAAATATCTTTAAGTTGCTTTCTAGTCCCGCCAGTAGAACCTATCAACTTCACTTGTCTTAAATATAATGATTGAACATTTAATTTTACATCTGCGCCAGTTAGCCCTCCGAAAGTCACCAACCTTCCGTTAACGCCAACAGAATCAAAGCTACTTTGCCATGCTTGGACACCAACAGAATTTAAAACTACATCTGCCATTTTGCCTTGAGTAATATCTTTTACTTGCTCGACTACTTTATCATAATCAGTAATAATATAATCAGCACCAAAATCCTTCACTTTGCTATTCTTAGAAACTGCAATTACCATTGCTCCCATTTTCCTTCCAAATTGAATGGCCATCATTCCTGTATTTCCTGATGCTCCAAATACAAGCAAAGATTCATTGACTTGCAGTGAAGCGTCATTCAATGCATGATAAGGTGTCAAAGCAGTTACAGGTAAACTTGCTGCCAGATCCCAGCCCATATCATGCGGTATCTTAAACACATTTTTATCTGGAACTGCGATATACTCGGCAAATCCACCGTTAGTAACTAAGCCAATTACCCCACCATTTCTACATAACATATCAAGACCGTCTAAACACAAGTCACAAGTTCCATCAAATACTTTGGGATGTATAACTACTTTATCGCCTTCCTTTAAGTTGTCTTCTTCAACGTGATCTCCTATTTTCTCTATTATCCCACTTATCTCTGCGCCCGGTATGTGTGGTAGCGGTTTTACCTCTCTTGCACCGGAAACTGCAAAATGATCTATCGGATTTACACCAACGGTCTTAACTCTTATAAGAACATCATGATCTGTAATTTTTGGTTTCTCTGCACTATTGTCAACTTTTAGAGTATCTAAACCGGGTGTTTCAAAAATGGCAGCCTTCATTTTTTTATAAAAATTAAATGATTCAGCACAACATTTAACTGTTTTACGCCTGAGATGTGAAACTAAATGACCGCAAAAGCTGCCCTAATAAATCCTATAGAAACTTTCAGATACTAATACAAAGGGAGGCGACTTGAGGTCTTGTAAACCAAAACTTTCCTTCTCATTTAGTTTCTAGCTATCATATTTTGGAGGTCTTTTGTATGCAATCTAAAAAATGAGATTTCATAATTTCAAAAACAGTCCAATATAGTCCAGTAAAACCTTATCTTCTGTAATTTGAATCTGTTTCTAACTACTACCTAAAATAATCTAATTCCTTATGGAACCAAGAACAGATATTAAATGACCGCAAAAACTGACATTATCTACAATGCCTGTCACAACGACTACTCATTAAATCTTGAAAATGACAAAACTGCAGCTGACAAGATAGCACTTGATTGGATTAGAAATGCATTTCCTGTCGAACAGATGTTTAATTGCTTCTTTGCGTCTGTAGAAGATGAATCTAACCTAAAGTCAAAAATACAAAATAAATCAGGCATGTATAAATTGAATAATAGAAAGATTGAAAACTTGTTAGAAGCTTTGAGAAAAGCTGCTGTCTTAATATCTATGAACAATTATCGAAAACTAAAAGAGGACTTTTTGAATAACAAAGAATTATTATGATAATAAATATCTGGAAAAGTTATTTTGCAGATTGAATTATTTCTGATATTTTCACAGGACACACCAAGGACTTGATACTCTCGCAGTAATTGTGACATATAATGTTTTTTCACTATAGTTGTCATATGGTTTCCTAATATCGCCGACAACTATTTCATGTGTTTCAGCGTTAAAAACCCTCCTCTGCTCTTATCTTTGGGAACATTATAAGCTTAGGCTGTTCTTTTGTGATATAGAAGAGTCTCAAGTCTCCATGTATACCTCCGAAGATATTGAATATTTTTGAAGTATCTCTCCACACAGAATGAGTCTGAGATATGCCATCTTCAATACAATACCAACCTTCGCAAGCCTTCACCATACCTTCCCCCTTAATCATGCTGACCCTCAGATAATATCCTGTGTTTGATACACTGTCGACAGTGTCTTTAATTACCTCATTAATACATAATACAGGTTCTTTATCTGTTTAAACCAATAGTCTATTGAAGTCGTCACCACTGCTGGTATTATTGCTAGAAGTATGGTTGAAAGGATCTTCTGTACAGAATCTTGGAATAAATTTACACGATAAGCTATCGTCACAATCGCTATGATGACAGCAATTATTATGGTGATAATTATAACTATTCACCGTGACATTGGAACGGTAATTCCAATTATTAACTTGGAAATATTTAACTAGTCTTATTGATATCATATTTTATCAAGTTCCACACACGCAATCATTCATTCATTCATCTTCTACTGAATCAACGTCATATTCTGTAGAAAGGTCTGAGCCATGCCTAGTAATTGACAAAACCCTGTAACCCTTGTTTAGATATTTGATTATATCTTTTGCAAGTTTTGGACCTACAGTGAATTCAAGTGGTTCTTCTTGTAGTGTTGATAACGGATCTGAGTATCTGTCAATTTCGTAAGCATAGAATGCAAACCTTTGTGTCGGCTTCTCACCTTCTCTAAATGTTACAAGTGTTGATCTAGTCCTTTCTGGAATGAAACATAATTTTTTGGTCTCACCAGCATTAAATTTTATATATTTACTTGATTGCTTTTGTTGGTTTTCTATCTGTGTTGTAATTTCTGTAAGTATGTTTTTTTTCTTGTTGATTTAATGGCTGCTTGTTTGTAGATCCTAATTTTCCTGGTTTCTGATTGCTGTTGAGTCATTTTATATCTACTCAATCTTTTATATCGGGACACATAGCTATAAACATTGCTAACTGCTTGTTTGCTTGCTTTCTCTGCTTGTTCGTCCAACTGTAGAACTATAAACTATCATAAAGTAAGTGACTTTCTTATCTATAACAACTTTTCCAAATGCTTAAAGCTAGTTTGGATCATAGTGGGAAACAGAAAATTCGAAAAAATATTTTGGTATAATGACTATATTTGCTATACTTCACCTTCTGTAAAAAAAGCAGTATTCTTTCAAAGAACTGTCAACATTATGTATCATTCTTAGCACATTTAAAGAAAATTCTATGCTTGCAATAGCTTTATTCTGTGTTTTAATTAAAATATTAACATCATGGTGGTTTTCAATACTAGATGATCTCTACTTCTGAGTCTCTATACGCAATTATGTTATTACTTTCATCATTGACGAGAACAAATGCTTTGCATTTTCCTGTAAGGGAATTACTTGATGGGATCATAAATTGTAAAGGTATAGACGACTCCTGATGAATAGTTCCTTGTCCGTGCCTTAATAGATAACAATAATCATTATTATACTCAATGCCTGAACTATCAACAATCAACAATTTTACTAATCCTTTTATCATCGAGAATTCTATTTTGACATTCCAGTTTATGTTCATATCTTTCTGGATTTTATTATCTAGCTTGAATTCTGGAATTATAGCTTGAACTTTTAATGCAGCTTCTGCAAACCATCTACGAGTGAGAGTTAAATGCCTATCAAAAGATTCTTTTAAGTCATTTGATATATGAGACTCAAAGTAAACGCCATAAACCCGTTTTCCAGTATTTTTTACAGCCTCTACAACAGGTAAAAAATCTTCATCACCTGCTATCAATACTGCAATATCGTAATGATCTTCATATGCTTTCGACAACATGTCTATCGCAATTTGAGTATCTACGCCTTTTTGCTTCTGTCCCATTTTCTTAGATTTTTTCAGATTTCCTAATACATCTTCAAAGCCAGGTGTATCTTTTATTTTTCTGATATGTAATTGCTGCATTTTCTCCCTTGGATCTGGAGATTCTGGTAATGCATCATAATAATATATTCTGATTTTGTCGAAAAACAAATGGGGTAATATCAATTGGGAGGTTGCTATATCGATGAAACTACTATAATCTAAAATGTCATCATAAAATATAGACTTGAGATTTCCTCTTACATAACCCACATCCACAAATATCATCAATCGCCTAATCCCTACGACATCTTCAGGATTGACATTACTGCTCACATTATGTTTCAAGTTTAAAAATGATAAAATACTTTGCTGATATTTCATTGACAAATAGATTTATAGTAAAATAAGTCGATTAAGGTTTATGAAACATCAAGAAATTAGATCTAGAATACTGCTTCTATTATATTACAAGCATTATAGTAACCAATTAGGACATCCTCAAGTCACAGACAATGTTATCAGAGAAGCAGGTTTAGAATATGTTGACAAAAATTTTGTATATGGTGATATTGTTTATCTAGTAGAAAGCAGCCTTGTCAAGGCAAAAATGGAGATGCTAGGAAAGCCCTATCCTGGAGCCTTGATAATTTCTGCCAAAGGAATTAACGTTGCAGAGCATATGGTGGAGGATTTCATAAAATTCTTGGACGAGAAAGGTGATAAAGAGTCTAAAAGTCAAGCTGAGACGCTAAAAACTATCGGACCTTCTACTGCACAGTTAAATGAGATTAAGGGAATGATAGATCATAATTCAAAACTTTTTCAAGAATTTATTGGCAAGGTTGTATCCACAAATATAACCTATAAATACATATAATTCTTCAGTTTGACCAACCTGAGCCGCCATATTTTGGACATGGCGTTGCAATATCTGGAGGGATATTACTATCCACCACTTTGAATAAAGCTATCTTCAGGTCTTGGTGTTTTGGTGAGAGACGATAAAATCCATCCAAAGAAGGCTAGCTGCAGGATATGCTTCAGAATCCATCTTAATTAGCATTCTATATTTCATAGGACGGATATCGTGTCCAAAGTATCGAGGAAAAAGAAAGGAAGAAGAGGTAGACCATTTGAAGTCACTAGCGATATTATTCTGTTGGTTGTGGTTGTTGCAGCTGTAGGAGGTTGACCAACTACTATTTCTCTGGATCCAATAAATATAACAAATTTCTTCAGTCTAGTCTGCTAGGATATTTTGTCCTAACATCTTATGAATTACCAGATGTTTTCTTTGTAATTAGGTACCCTTTTTTCGTGCTCCTAATGGCTCTTAGCTCTTGTTATTGTCATCTAAACCATACCGTGTTGCAATTTTTCTGTCTATTTCCTCCCTATCCTTCACATATTCGTTGTATCTTTTGTTCCAAGAATCAACTAAGCGATATTGCCTAATTCCCGTTACGAGCCATATTGAGGAGATAATAATAACCGCACCTAGCAATATACTAAGAATGATCCCAAATTCATCTTCTATTTCAAGAACAGCAAAGAATGAAGGACGTAGTATTAAGTAAATAGAAAGTGCGATTGCAAGAGGTGCTAAGATCATAGCGGAAATTGAAACCCCGCGCAGAATTTTTCTTATTTGAAATATTTGTTCTATAAAACTATCAACCAAACTTAGTATATTATGACGAAAAATACTGAGCCCCTTTTCTTCATTGCTCATGTAACACTACTATACACGACCAACTAACCTATATAGGTAATGATTAACAAAGTTAATTTGAAGAAAAATAGATAGTTGATAGTAATCGCTCATTGTAAAGATGGTCGCTTGGTATTTACATTTGTTATTATTGAACCACTACGAGACCTCTCATCTGTGGATGTATGGTGCAATAATATGGAAAAGATCCCCCTTTGTTTGCGATAAATGTAATAGTCTGAGATTGAAAATATCCTAAATTATTTGTATGTACTTTGAAGGCGTCTATATTCAGATTATGTTTTGAACTAGTATCTTCATTAATCATGTGGATTGATTCTAACTCTCCTTGTTTCAAGGTAATTGTTGGGCTGTTATAACCTATCGGTAAACTATTTCTGCCACTACTAGTAGATTGGCTAACGAATGTATAGCCAGATTGTGGTGAATATGTACCTTTGATGAAGGTATTCGTTGGAGCAGCAAATACTGGTGAATTACCATTTACTGGAACGAGAGATTGTATTCCACGGTAACCAATATATAATACAACAACTGCTGCGACACAAATCGCTATAATCATCCCTTTGGAAAAAATCATTTTACTCCTGGCATTCTTCTGTTTGGTTCTTTTGTTCATGAAAAAAGGTTATGTCAATAGCTAATTTAGATGTTGTACTGCTATTAGCAGCTGATAACTAGTATTTTTAGGGCTAATAATCATATTAATAGATCTTTACACTATTCTCGCCATTGTAGAAAGAAATAGATGATTGTCTGCAGCTTAATATGACAATAGATACTCACTGGTGATAAATCTAATGTTCGACCACTAAAAAATAAATTATTGTGTTGTATTCTTCAGAGCAATATCGATATATAGAGACGTTCAAATGATGGACGATAATTGCCATTTGAGGAAAAGCTATTGGTATTTATTGCATCTTATATATACACGATATTCTATTTCTCCAATGTCCGTTCAATGATTTCATGGCCGGTAGATTTGCTATGATCCTTTGCCATATCTTTATCTATGAATTCCTTATTGCAACGCAAGCAATGGTAAGACTCTTTCATATAATTATCATTAATACTCTAAATATTAAAAAGGCTTCATTAAACATGAATTTTTCATGGAAAAATAAAAGTGAAGCCTACAGGTAATATCAATATTGGAAAAGACATTGCTTATGCTGATGTCGATTCATTCGAGAAAATTGGTCTTGTAACTGAAGGATTATCTCGTCAATATGCTGACTGCTTGTATAAAATACCAAAGGAATGCTATGGTATAAAGTATAATAGATTTAGTATCATCCATGCACCTTAAATATCTTCATTATTTTGGCAATGGGTGAAGTGAAAACCTGTTAGAAGTATGGAATAGCTACTAAAGATGAGCAATCACTGGATGCACTAAGACCTAAACATGTCCTAAATTCAATGAGCCCAATAAGCCAGATATCAGTTCTGTGGTAAAAATAAAATGATGACTTTCACGATTCTTTCTGCCATTTTCCATTCAATAGATCGCAGATTGTTTTAAATCTTTCTTGATTATATTTTTCTTTATGTGTCTCTGCAATCAGTTCACTCTCGAGACATCAGCTAAGGTCTCCAAACAAGCAATTTCTATTAGTTATCCGTTTTTTGTCATTGTGTAAGCGAGAGATACGTACAACAAATCCTCATAGCGATAATAAAATCTAAACAAAGGCTCTTTTACTTTGTGAGGAAATAAAAGTACTACTAATTCTTCATCAGTTCAAATCGTGTCTCTGATAGGACTTGAGTTAATCTATCATCATTGGTTCCTAGTTTGCCGATCATAATTTCAATAGCTTTTATTACTGACATCCTTATCTCTAATATTGGAACATCTTCGCCCTTGGCAGCTCTTATTAAAGCTATAAATGTGCTAATACCACCATTTACTTGCAGGAGTGCTTCATACTGAAGGCTCGATAAGTAATAATACCCAAGAAATGCAGCGATTAAAACCATTCGTTTAATTTCATTTCTAAATAAGGCAGCTGCTGATCTACAGTAAAACTCAACGATCTGTTTTAAATATATTGATAATACAGCGATAACTTGGTTCTGTCTATCTAAATCTTGTTTCTGTATTTTTAATGAAGCTATCTGATTTTCCAGGTTATCTTTATCTTGGCTTAACTGTTGTATAACTGATTTGATAGGTCCGTACTTATGGAGGTCAGAGATTAACAATTGTATGTCTATAGTATTGCTTTTACTGCCAGTATGTGTATTAAATATGTACGCCACATTGATTATATCCTGTTCATTAACTCCGCTTTGAACAAGTTTGGCTAGTAGAGGTCCAACCAAGGGTAACTTGCTATTGTGTTCGCTTAGCTTGTTAATTTCAAGCCGTAGATTCTGCACTTTGGATTCAAATCCTAGCTTTTTATCATATTGCTCTTCTACATCCTTAAAGAACTTTTGTTGAGCTTCGTACAATGGTATATTATTTGCAACTGCTATTTCATTGATAGTATGCCAAAGTAGTTTTAGCTCTTTGACGCCAAACCCCATAGCCTGAAGCTCTTCTAATGCAGAAATTGTTGAACGATGGGAATTTAGGGTATTCTGAGCTAAAGAGCAGTGCTGACTGAGGTAGTTATGTTCACTTTGCAACATTCTCACGCTATCTTGAAGCATTTTGCGTCGCGTTTCGAGTGATTGAGACTCTGAGAATTCACTTATAACTTTGTCCACATCGTATCCATACTCTCTCATACCATTAACAGCTTTTGCAAACTTTGAAATATCATCAACAGGTATACCATATTTTCTCAATTCTGCCCTAAGATCAGAATGCCATTTAAGCTCAGCGGCAGTCATCCTTTCATCCTGTAAGGCTTGATCACGAACAGACTCACTATTTGATTTTTGCAAGTTGAGTATTTCTTTTTGCGCTTTTAATTTTTTTATCTCTTTCTCTAATTTTTCTTTTTCTTCTGTCTTTTGTTTTACGTAATTTGGAATCTGCGAAAACGGTATATTCGTTGTTGAAAGCTCAAGTAAATCTTTCAAATGGGAAGCAATGTTCTCCGGTGTTAATCCAACGTTCTTGCAACGATTGTAAATATCTAAAATATATGATTCAAAGTCATCTTCTTTTACTCCCATGTTGAGCATAATCATTGCAACTCTAAACCCTACAGCACATTGCGGGGCAGTAACTCCAACTCTTTTCATAGTTACTGCTAGTTCCCTTAGGTCATCTGCTAAAGAAAATCCAAGGTTATGCTTCCACTCATTAACTATATTTGTTACTGCTCCATCGCTCAGGCCATTTTCTGCAGCAATATTGTTTCGTGGCTTTCCTTCCAACCATTGCTGTATAACTAGAGATTTAATATTATCTGGTAATCGAGCTGGCATATTTTACTAATAAAAGTATTGGATATTCGCAGATATTAACTTTGGTCAAATAGGTCAAATGCGTGGTCATATGGATGGTCAAATAGGTCATATAACCAAAACACGCTCGTTTAACAGCATGGGTCTTGCTCCCAATTGAGATCTAATGCAAATAATTTAGGCAAATAATTTAGGTTTGTTATATATAAGTAATAATATAATAGCATAGCCGCCATTGCAAAGGCTACTCGTTTGGAATTATTACCCTCATCTTCCGTTGACTCGATAATTCTCTGATTGATTCCAATGCCTTCAAAGATGGAGATTAACCCCTAATTTCAAGATAAAACTACCTACCATTACCATAGTACCTATCAAATCAATTGCCAAATTTTCGTTACAAACAGACATACGGTAAGATAATTGGATACCAAATGCAAATGTTATCAAAAAAGAACGGCTCCATGTCTTCCAAAAACTTAATTCAAAGGGTAGTAGGATTGGAACATATCAGATCCCTCCCCCTGAGGGAGCTTTCAGGGATATACTATCTAGTGACTGCCATCCATCCCCATTCAATACCATGGATATCATTGTATACTTCTAATAATCTAATCCATAATTTCTCAAATACTCCTTTACCAATCCACTCTTGAAATCTTTTATGACATGTGTGTGGGACTAGAACCATAATCTTTTGGCAACATCTTCGAACTGGCATCCAATTCCCAGCACATACAACACACCGTCAAGTACTTTTCTAAATGGTACAATTGGACGTCCTATTGTTTCAATCTGCTTTTCAGCAGGGAGTATGTTCTTTACCTCATTCCATAGATCACCTGGAATATATCTTATCTTTGGAAGGTGTTTCTTCTTTTTGTAAACACCAATCATAAATAAAATAAAAGAACATCGAGCTATATCCTTATCTGTCAAACAAAAATATCAGGTCTGTATTTTTGGGATAGGCTCTTAGTGACGCTGTAACTTTGCTAAGCGATAGATATAATATATTGTTGACTGAAATGGACTGACTTAAGATTATAAATTAGCTGCTGCACAGCTATTGCTTCTCTGCGGCGACTCTACTATCTATAGATTAAAGAGTTGACATAAATGACAATTTACATCAGAATAGAACTGCCATGTTGTGTGCGAATTCATAAAGGATTAAATTATATGATCATATGACTCCCAAAAAACTGAGTTCTACCAATAGAGAATAACGACAGATATATCAACAGACGTAAACATTTTCTAAAGCCTCCTTTAATTTTGGAACTGTTTCATAACTTTGTATATCTGTCGGGTTAATCCACCTTACTTCATCATGCTCCCAATCAATTCTTATCAGGTTCGTGCTTGAATGAAAAAGAAACGGGTGGACAGTCCAAATTACATCAGGTTTATCACTCTCAACTGCTTCCAATGGTTTACCTACGCAAAGAAGTTTTACCATTTCGTTACTTAATCCAGTCTCTTCCTCTATTTCCTTCAGAGCCTGCGACATGGGATCTTTATTTTTATCTTCAATATATCCACTTATTCCAGCCCACAAAGACTGCATTGTTCTTACCTTTAGGCTACGCCTAAGAAGCAGAATTTTCCGCTCATATTCTAAAAAAACCGTAACAACCTGTACCCTTTTTGGCTGTTTCGTAGTCATGGTATTATTGTTATTATTATTTACTATTTGTAAATATCTACTGATTCACCATTTTTATAATTTAACTCCATACGTTCACATTCTAGGTTAATAGTAGCCAATTGGTGTCTCAGAAAATAACGAACTCGTAGATGTGAAACCGTCAGCTAGCATATGGTAATGATATATTCCGGCATGTCTATTAGTCTTTTAACTTCTCATAAGGGTTCTGTCAATGATAAAAGTTTCCAGCTTGATGTAACTATTCTATTAACCATATACTGATCATAATGCAGAATAATAAATACACTAGCTAGTTTAATTAAGGTCTGAATACTTTGCGCTTCCACTTTTCAATCTCATTAGCTTGTTCTGAGTCTTTGTGTCGAGCATCATGTCTTTGTTTTTGTTGTCGTTCTACATATTTTTTATAGTTTTGATGGGTTGCAATACCAATCGTTAATAGTGTAACTGCTGCAAATCCAATAACCCAACCCAAAATTACTAGATCATGTGACATATATTTTACTACTTCCTTACATGGATAAGCGATGCTGAGTTAATACAGTATCGTAAGCCTGTGGGTTCTGGGCCATCATCAAATGCATATCCTAAATGAGCGCCGCATCTATTACACATTACCTTTATACATCTCATGAATAGACCATGATCTTTTTGCTTTTTGATATTCTCATCACTCATTGGTGCCCAAAAACTAGGCCATCCTGTACCAGAATCAAATTTGTATCTGAATTAAATAGATCATTTCCACAGCATACACATTTGTAAACACTAGGCTCTTTATATCATGATATTTGCCTGAGAATGCTCTTTCTGTACTTTTGTTTATACATCTCTTCTATTGCTCTTGAGTAAGTTTTTGTTTCAATCCTTCCTTCGACACATATTGTTGAGATCATGAAGAAATCGCAATAATACGCTATATAGTTTGGTTCCTCAAAGTGCTGCTTCCTTAACTTCTGGTTATTAGAATAAGTTCATTTTATGATATTTACTAGAGATTGATACGATTTGACAAGATCTGGATCGACAATTCCCTGCACTACAATGGGTTTACCTGTTGATAGTTTAATATCCATTGCAATAGCGCTATAAGGGATATCAAACTGTTCAACCTTTTCAGGTTCGGTAACCTCAAAATACTTTGTACATATTCCATTCTTATATGAAAAGCACAGCACGCTGTCAATTCGTCTGCTACCAGAACCTCCTCCTCTTCCACCAGCAGAACCTGGAGATTCCACAACCATTAAAATGAAGATTTCGTTTCTGATGTTAGTAACAAGATCAATCTCGTTTTCTGATACCACGAGCTTTCTTCTCGATGACTGTAACACGTCGTCAATAGATTCTTTGACACCATTTCACCTAATATTTATCATTTCTGCAAGGTATTTGACTGTTTTTACATTTTCCTTAATTTAAACGGGATCGTTTGCTGGGTTACAAAACTGCATATATACATAATACATCGTCCTGAAGAAACTGCTAAGTTCAGTGAAAAACAGAATCCATACTGAAATATCAATATTATTACTTTTGGTAGAACCAGAACCTTTTTTTACACACTGTTATTATAAGAAGTGAAAAATCTTGTTAAGGTTATTTTTGATGATGATAATGACGGATGACGATGATGGTTTACCTTTAACAGAACTGCACAAGTTTTAATATCCTTGTTCCGAAGTATATAGTAGTATGGTAAAAACTGCTTCAACTCATGTTCTTAGAACGGGTCAAAAATCACCGCATTTTAGGTTAAAAGGGATCGATGATAAAATGCATTCTCTGGACGATTTCAACAGCAAATCCTTGCTTGTGGTTTTCATATGCAATCATTGTCCTTACGTTATAGCAAGAATTGGTGACATTATTAACCTCCAATCAACATTCAAACCGTCAGAATTACAAGTAATAGGTGTTAACAGCAATGATCCTGATTATGATGGTGAAGGTTTTGAAAATATGGTAAGGTTTGCGAGACAATACAAAATAAATTTCCCTTATCTAATTGATGATAGTCAAGATGTTGCAAGGGCATATGGTGCAGTTTGTACGCCCGATCCCTTTCTATTGGATATTGAACATAAACTAGTATTCCATGGGAGGATTAATGATGCATTGGAACCTGGAATGACTCCAAACATTCCGATTATGGAAAGCAACGTAAGGAAGGTATTGCACGGTGAAAAAATAGAAAAGGATTTCGATCCATCTATCGGCTGCTCAATAAAATGGAAAAATTAATTATTAGATAGGTATCGCTCGATTTGTGCATTTAGCCATACTGAAAGTTAATTCCTTTCTCGCCACGAGGATGTCTCCATTCCGTTTCTTTGGCGCAAGTTCCACACTCAATACATCCTTCATGCTGAAGTATGACATCATCATTTTCTATGCTGTAGCATTTTGTTGGACACAATATAACCATTTTTTTCATAAATTCATTTTTTGGATGTAATACTTTAATGTGTGAGAGATTATCATCGTCGTACTTTAATTTTGCTATACGTTGAGCGATTGTTGGAATTGTGGGAGTATATGTAGATGAAACCACAGTACCTGCTTTTTCAGCAATCTCGACAGGCACTTGAACATACGTCTCTACTGATTCCACTATCGGCAGAAGGCGATCGTATCCCAATATGTTAGCAAATCCTACCGCAAGACCTCTTAATGTACCGCTCGTCATTAACCTAAATATCATTCCATATCGTGAGCCGACAATATCTTTTGGAACATCTTTTGTAGCATCGAGAAATGTCTTTAGATAATCTTTATCAATTTCCTTCATATCCCTTGTATAAGGGCTATCTTCTACTAATCGAGTATAATATTCGCCTAGATAGCTATGTGTGAAATTGTTCCTATCAATGGATCTTGCAACAGCATTGGCAGCTCTTACTGCGTCATCAATTCCTACATTAAGTCCTTCAATTCTTGGACCAACAAAAATACCACGACCAGCCGCATCCCCGACAAACAAAATATTCTTGTTGTAAGGTTTTTTCATCCTACATCGCTTTCCATCTGGTACTAATTTTGCACTGTATTCTAGCTCAACATAATCAGTTAAGAATTTGGCCTTGTATTTATCACTTAGCTCTTGATGAATTGAATCGATCCTTGCCTTGATCTCTGTTTCTGACTTGTATTTGCCACTTTCAATAAGTTTTGCTCTGCTAGCTGGAGAATAGTAACTATGGCGTAAGTCGTCCCATGTCTTAACAAGTTTGCTAACTGCAAAACGTGTCCTCAACTGTTCCTCTTTCGGAAGACCCTTATCAATATCCTCTTTTACTGCAACTTCATCTTTGATAAATTCTCTAACCATAGGATTATTCAATATAGCATTGACAAGTACGTATGGTTCATCTGGTTTTTGTATTAAAGAATCGTAATGGTATACTGCACCAGCTGACAGTGTATCCCTATTAGTATAAACAAAACCGCCGCCTATATGATTTAGCGTGATATCGCCAGCAAAAAGATGTGCAGCTCCCTCATTTGGCCCTATTCCAAACCTCTGTTCCATAATCTCTTCAGGTAGTTTGACTACAACCTTTACACCTTGATATAGCTCTTCTGTTGTGAATTTATTTCTTGCACCAGTCATCTCTGCTATTTCTGAGTTTACCCCATCAGCTGCGATTATTGCCTTTACTTCAAATTCATCAAGTTCATTAGTTTCTACGATGGTCCTATCATTCTGCCAAATGATTGATTTGACATGAACTCCTGGAATTATTCCACCGCCTTGTTTTTCGGCACTTGCGGTCGCTTCTTTTGCAAACCATGAATTCAATTTATTCAAAAGAACAGAGTAACCAAAGTTAGCCTGATATTTATGAGCAGATGTAAGATCAATTGAAAATATTTTGTCTTTTGAAGTAGCATGAAGGATGTATTTTGTGATCAGTCTTTCTAGAGGAGCATTAGCTACAAATTCCTGTCCGTAGACATCTTCAACATTGTTGACCTTGCCATTTTTTGGTTTCTTTGAATAAAGAATTCCACCAGATACATTTTTTGAGCCTACTGTCTTTCCAGCCTCAATCAGGACAGCCTGCTTTTCCAAATTTGATAACTGCTTAAGAGCAGCTAATCCGGCTGAACCACCTCCAATTATAGCAACATCAAAATGCTCCATTTTTACTTTTTGACCTCCATGACTAGTTTTTGTTTTCTTAGTTCCTCAATTAGAATAGGAATTACATCTTCCATTCTACCTTTGATAAAAAGATCACACTCATCTTTAATCGGGGAGTTTTCATCAGGATTAATTGCGATGACAAACTCAGATTCCTTCATCCCTGCAATATGCTGCATCGCTCCGCTGATTCCAATAGCAATATATAGTAAGGGGCTAACTCTTCGGCCACTGGTTCCTATTACTC
>Ga0207663_10000335_pt1 | contig 20590 bp, 15 predicted proteins | sample LARL53metaG_FD_184346 | JGI IMG/M metagenome (GOLD analysis project Ga0207663, IMG submission 184346) | Corn, switchgrass and miscanthus rhizosphere microbial communities from Kellogg Biological Station, Michigan, USA - LAR L5-3 metaG... | ecosystem: Host-associated > Plants > Roots >...
CTCGCCGCGGTGAAGCGCGCTCCTGGTAGGACTGCCCGCTGAAGGCGTAGCCCACGCCTCGGCCGGCGTATTTGTCCTGAGCGAGCCGCTCCACCGCGGCGAGCATATCCCCGGAGCTCTTCCCGGGCCCCGGCGCGCCGACGATCAGCGCCGACGTGAACCCGTTGAAGCGCGTGATGACGCTCGGGCCCGCCCGGAATTCGGTCCGGATGAGGGCCGAGACGGGCACCATCTGTTGATTGGGCCCGCGCACGTAGAGCCGCCCGATGTCCTCCGGCGTCTGGCGGAAGCGGGACTGCGCCTCGGCCTGCACGCGGTACGTCTTGCCATAGCGGTTGAAATCGTTGATGTAGAGCGTCGACAGCGACGCCTGCAGCGTCTGGAACAGCTCCGACAGCGAGATGCCGAGGACCTTCACCTTCTCGCGGTCTACCTGCAGGAACAGCTGCGGCGTGTTCACGCGGATCGTGGGGTACACACCACGCAGCTCGGGCAACGCGTTGGCGTCGCCGGCGAACTCTCCCGCCAGGCCGGCGAACCGCGTCACGTCGTTCACCCCCCGGTCCTGCAGATTCAACTCGAGACCCGCGGTCGTGCCGAGACCGATGATTTCGGGGAGGTTGAAGGCGAAGCCGCTCGTCTGCTGCAGCTGGAAGAGAAACCCGTTGACGGCGCCGAGCACCGCGGGGAGCTGTTCCCGCGCACTCGTCCGCTCATCCCACGGCTTCAGCATGACGAACATGATCGCCGCGTTCGTCTGGTTCGCATTCTGGATGAAGTTGAGGCCGACGAGCGCGACGACGTGACGAATCGCCGGCTGCCGCAGGAGAAAGCCTTCGACCTGCTTCACCACGGCTTCGGTGCGCTGCCGCGATGCATTGTCGGGGAGCTCGATGAGCATCCCGAAATACCCTTTGTCCTCGCTGGGAATGAATCCGGTCGGGACGGACCGCACGAGGACCAACAACAGGACGACCGCCACGGCGAAGGCGGCGAAGAACGTACGGGGCCGGTCAATCACGCGACCGGCGGTGGCAAGGTAGCGCTCGGTCACCGAGCGGAACCCGCGATTGAAGCCACCGAAGAACCGGTTGAAGGCTCTTGCCACGACGCCGCTCGCCGCCGCGCTCGGCGCTCCCTCCGGTACCGGACGCAACAGGACGGCGCACAGCGCCGGGGTCAGGGTGAGCGCGACGATGCCCGACAGGACCACAGAAACCGCGATGGTGATGGCGAACTGCTTGTACATCAGGCCGGTGATGCCCCCCAGGAACGCGACCGGGACGAATACGGAGCACAGCACCAGGACGATAGAGATCAGCGCCCGACTCACCTGACGCATCGCCCGGTCCGCGGCGACAGCGGGCGGGACCCGCTCCTCGGCCATGATGCGCTCGACGTTTTCGATCACGACGATCGCGTCGTCCACCACGATGCCGATCGCGAGCACCAGCCCGAACAGCGTGAGCAGGTTGACCGAGAAACCCAGGACCTCCATCCCGAAGAACGCGCCGATCACTGAGACCGGCACCGCGACGACCGGGATCAGGGTCGCCCGCCAGCTCTGCAGGAAGATGAAGACCACGAGGGTCACGAGGAGCAGCGCCTCGAATAGCGTCTTCACGACCTCCTTGATCGACTCAGTCACGTACGGCGTCGTGTCGAACGCGATCGACCAACGGACGCCCTGCGGAAAGCTCTTGGCGAGCTCGGTCATCCGGGCAACGACCTCTTGCTTCACCTGGAGGGCATTCGCGCCGGGACGCAGGAATACCGGTGTGAGGGCCGTGGGCGCGCCGTCGAAGCGGCCGGCCAGGTCGTAGTTCCGGGCGCCGAGGTGAGCCTCCCCGATGTCCGAGAGGTGGACGAGCGACCCGTCGGGCCGTCCCCGCACGATGATGTGCTCGAAGTCGCTCGCTTCCTTCAGGCGCCCGCTCGTGATCACCGGAATCGTGAGCTGCGTGCCGGGCGGAGCGGGCTCCCGCCCGATACGGCCGGCCGGATTCGTGGTGCTCTGCTCCTGGACCGCCGCGGCGACGTCCGACACGGTCAAGCCCAGCTGCGCCATGCGATCGGGATCGAGGCTCAACAGCATCGAGAAGTCCAGCTGGCCGAACGTGCTCGCGTCGCCCACGCCGGGTAGCCGCTTGAGCTCGTCGTCGATATAGATCTTCGCGTAGTTGTTCAGAAACTCGGTATCGTACCGCGGATCGTCGGACGACAGCGCGAGCACCACCAGGAAGGCCGTCTGGCGCTTCTGCACGATGATCCCGTTGCGGACCACCTCCTGGGGAAGCTGCGGCTGGGCGCGCGCGATCTGGTTTTGCACGTCTACCGCCGCCAAGTCCGGGTCGCGCGAGATGTTGAAGTACACCGACAGGTTCATGACCCCGTCGCTCGAATTCGCCGACTTGAAGTATAAGAGCCCCTGCATGCCCGACAGCTGCTGCTCGATCGGAGCGGCCACCGCATCGGCCACGTCCTGCGCGGTCGCGCCCGGGTAGACGGCCTGCACCTGGATCTCTGGCGGCGTGAGCGGCGGATAACTCTCGACGGCGAGCCGAGTGAGGGAGAACAGCCCGAGCAACACGATGACGATCGATATGACGGCGGAGAAAACCGGGCGCCGGATGAAGAGATTGCGGATCTCGGGTGTGGCGCTCATGGGGGCCCGGTCTTGATCTTGGGCGGCGCCGACGGCGCGGCGATCAGGGCGCTATCCCCCACGCGGGCCGGGTCCGCCTCCGGCCGGTAGGCCACCGGCGTGGCCTGCCGTCCAGGCGCGATCTTCTGAACGCCATCCACGACCACGCGGTCACCTGCCCTCAGGCCCTGGTCGATCAGCCAGGACCCGCGGTCCCAGGAGGTCGCCACCACGTCTCGCGCGCCCACCTTATTGCTGTCGCCCACCACGTAGACGAACGCGCCGCCGAGGCCGCGCTGGACGGCGCGCTGCGGCACGAGGATGGCGTCCGGCCGCTTGAGGCCCAACAGCCGCACACGCACGAACTGACCCGGCAGCAGGACGTGCTGGGGGTTCCGGAACTCCGCGCGCAGCGAGATCGTCCCGGTCACGGGCTGCAGCGCGAGATCGACGAAATTGAGCTGGCCGGTGCTGGGAAAAATGCTGCCATCCGCGAGCGCCACCTGCACCGTGAGTACTCGGGGCGGCACGAGCAGCCGGCGGGTCGCGATGTCCCGCCGCCAGCGCAGCACGTCCTGGTCTGACGGGCTGAAGTTCACGTACATGGGGTCGACCTGCTCCACCGTCGTGAGCAAGTCGCTCGGCCCCGTCACCCGCGCGCCGAGTTCCAGCAACGCTCGTCCGGCGCGCCCCGAGATCTCGGCGCGCACGAACGTGTCTTCGTAGTCCTTCTTGGTCTGGTCGGCGCTGGCCTGTGCCTGGTCGAACGCCTGCTGTGCGTCGTCCACGTCCTTCTGTGCTATGGCGCGCGACGCGAGCAGCGACTTGAGACGCGCCAGGTTGCGATCGGCGTTGGCGAGCCGCGCCTGGGCGCTGCGGTAGGCGGCCTCATAGGTCGTCGGGTCGATCCGGAACAACAGCGTTCCCTTCGCGACGTCCGTGCCCTCGGTGTACGGTCGCGCGACGATGACCCCGGTGACCTGTGCGCGCACCTCGACGCGACGCGACGCCGCAGCTTCTCCCACGAACTCGTAGCGCGCCGAGATCGTCTCCGGAGCGACGGTCAGCACGGAGACTTCGGGTGGAGGGGGCGCCGCGGGGGTGGGTCGGCGACACGCCCACCCTCCTAGCAGCACGGCAATAGCCGGGAACGCCCGCGTCGTCAGCGCCATAGGTTTCGCCCTGGGAAATACCCTCACGCGCGGCGGGTCGCAATGGGCATGTTTGGGGGCTCGTCGACGGCCACGTCGCGTCCGTGGATGGTAGGGTTGCCACGACTGACCCCAGTACGAAAGCAAGCGCCGGGCCATGGCTCCAGCGTTACGAACTCCTCGTCGCTAGCGTGCGAAAACGGCTCTTGTCGATCCTGAGCGCGCGAATCTTCGATTCCAGCGTCGAACGCGGAATCCCGAGTCGGGCCGCGGCTCCTGCGGGCCCGTACACCCGTCCGCGCGTCGCGCGCAGCGCATTCTCGACCATCGCCTTCTCGTGCTCCGCGAACGAGTTGGACAACCCGACCCCGGCTCCTAGTGGCCGACCCCGCGGAGACAGCCAGCTCTCGTCGACGGTGAATTCGTCGGCGTCCGAGACGATCACGGATCGCTCGATGACGTTTTGCAGCTCGCGCACGTTTCCGGGCCACGGATAGGACTGCAGACAGTCGAGCGTCCGCTTGCGAACTCGTCGGAATGTCTTCCCGGCCCTCCGCGCGTAGCGACCGACGAAGTACTCCACCAGCATGGGAATGTCTTCTCGCCGTTCCCGCAGCGCAGGCATCTCGAGCGGAAACACGTTGAGCCGATAGAACAAATCCTGACGGAACGAGCCGTCCGCCACCGCGGCGGTCAAATCACGATTCGTGGCGGCGATGACGCGAACATCGACCTCGATCCGGTCTCGCCCCCCCACGCGCTCGAATTCCCGCTCCTGGAGGACCCGGAGCAACGCCACCTGTGTGTCGGACGACAGTTCGCCCACCTCGTCCAGGAAGATCGTGCCGCCATTGGCCAGCTCGAACCGGCCGAGGCGCCGTTGCACGGCACCTGTGAACGCCCCTTTTTCATGACCGAAGAGCTCCGAGGCAATCAAGTCGCGTGGAATGGCCGCGCAGTTGAGCGCGACGAACGCTCGTGCGGCACGCCGCGACCGCCGGTGAATCGCTCGCGCGACGAGTTCCTTCCCGGTGCCGGTCTCGCCGCTGATGAGCACCGTCGAATCGCTGCCGGCGACCTTGCAGGCGCGCGAGAGCACCGACGTCAACGCTGGCGAGGCGCCGACAATCTCCTCGAACATCGACGCTCTGTCGACTTCCTCTCGCAGGGCGACGTTTTCCTGCTGGAGCCTCTCCTCGGCGACCTTGCGATCGTGGATATCGGTACAGGCGACATACCAGCGGATGATCTGTCCTTCGTCATCGCGAACCGGGTTGGAACGAGCCAGAAACCAGCGGTAACTTCCATCGCCCTTGCGCAACCGCAACTCCAACTCGTAGTCCGACCTGCTCGAGAGAGCACCATCAAAACAATCGAGCTCCCGCGCTCGGTCATCTGGATGGACGAATGCACCGCGCGCAGGTGTCTGCCGCCACGCTTCAAGACTGAGGCCCAAGTAGTCCAGGGCGGTGCGGTTGGCGTACAGCCGCTCACGCCTGGGCCCGTAGACACTGATGAGTTGAGGCGCGAAATCCAGCGTCTGCCGGAGCTCTGCCTCGCTCTCGCGCAGCGCCTTCGAGAGCTCCTCGTTCATGTGGGCAAGCCGCTGTCCTTCGGCAAGGTAGAACTCGGGTAGTTTGCGGTCTTCAAGGTCGAGATTGAGGCCGATCGCCATAATTCGCCTTCCATGTTTCTGAACTCCTCGCCGGCTCAGCGCGTTCCCGCGCCATCCGCTCGACCACACTTTGACTGTTTCCGATTCGGAGGTAAATACATCTGGACGTTATTTCGCGGTTATTTTTGTTACTCATTTGCAGCTGAATGAGTTAGACGGCGGAACTGGGCCATGAATGAGTCGACCAATCAGGCCGAGCTAGTCCGATTTGGAGAATTGGAGCTCAACCTCCGAACCGGAGAACTTTTCTCGATCGGAACGGCGGCCGGTGCAGCCGGGTCCGCAAAGATCCTGCTCCGCGAGCAGCCCTTTCAGATTCTGCGAATCCTGGTGGAGCGGCGAGGCAACATCGTTACCCGCCAAGAAATCCGGGAGATTCTTTGGCCGAACGATACCGTCGTGGAATTCGATCGAAGCATCAACGTGGCAATGACGATCCTGCGCAAGGCGCTCGCTGACGATGCGGACCATCCCAAGTACATCGAAACTCTGGCGCGGCGCGGATACCGACTGATCGCACCAGTCGAATCGCATCAACAGGAACCACGAGCATCGCGGTACTCGCGAAACGCTGCCGTCCTAGTTGCGTCCGCGTTCGTCCTGGCCTTCATCGGCTACACGTCCTGGCGACAGTTTCGAGATATCACACCGCAACCATCGAAGCGGATCATGCTGGCCGTATTGCCGTTTGAGAATCTCACCGGCGATCCCAATAAGGAATATCTCGCAGACGGCCTGACCGAGCAGACGATTTCGCAGTTAGGCCGGCTCAACCCAAACGAGTTGGGTGTGATCGCGCGAACGTCGGTCATGGGTTACAAGCACAGAGACGAGCGCCTGGACCAGATTGGAAAAGATCTTTCCGTCCAGTTCGTTCTGGAAAACAGCCTCCGGCAGAGTCCCGGTCTCCTTCGCGTCACTTCCCAACTGATTCGCGTGAAGGATCAGAGTCACCTCTGGTCTCACGACTACGATTATCGCGCGCAAGACGTTCTGAGTGTCGAAGACGAATTAGCGAAGGCTGTTGGCCAGGAGATTCAGGTCCGTTTGACGGTGCAGCAGCAAGGAGAGTTGGCACAGCCGCACCCCATCAATTCGGAAGCCTTCCATGCCTACCTGGAGGGGTACTACTTCTTCGCGCGGAACACCGACCAGGATACGAAGATGGCCGGAAAGTATTACGAACGGGCGACGCAGCTCGATCCTTCCTATGCGTTGGCGTGGGCCGGATTGTCTCGGGTACACAAGTGGGAAGCGGCCAGAGGTCTCATTCCCACTGAGGAGGGTTACCGCATTGCGCGTGAAGAGGTGAAGCGGGCCCTGGCGCTGAACCCGAACCTGGCAGCGGCTCACATGCAAATGGGACGGATTCAGCAACAGCTCGACTTCGATTGGACCGCGGCGGATGCTTCCTACAAACGCGCGGCTGAACTCGAGCCCGGAAACACCGAGGCGGTAACGATGGCAGCCTCCTCGGCGAAGCTCTTCGGCCGGGTTGACGAGGCTCTTCGATTGAACCGCCGAGCCGCCGAGTTGGATCCGCTGAATGCAGCTGGTTGGGACGCGCTTGCAGAGACCGAGTTTTTTGCGGGGCACCTGGACAAGGCCGCGGCGCACGGCAGGAAAGCACTTGAACTGAGCCCCGATGTTTTTCCCGGCTCTATCCTGTTAAGCCAGATCTACATCATGCAGGGGCGGCTCCAGGATGCACTGACTGAAATCGAGCGAGTACGCAGCGATGCCACGCGTACGTCTCTGCGTGCGATGGCGTACTTCGCGCTTGGCCGGAAAAAGGATTCGGACGCTGCATTGAGTGAGTTGATTGCGAAGTATCCACGCTACCAGTACTACATCGCCGAGGTCTATGCTTTCCGAAACCAGTCCGCCGAAGCGTTCCAGTGGCTGGACCGAGCCTACGTCCAGCGCAACTCCGGACTGATCGGAGTGAAAGTGGATCCTCTATTGAACAACCTGCGCCACGACCCGCGATACGCCGCGTTGTTGAAGAAGCTGAACTTCCCGACCTGAATCTGTCGGTATCCCACCATTGGCGAGACTTCGCCAATGAAGCAGCTGCTAACTCTTTTGAATTCAACATTTCACGCTGGACCAGTAGTTGCTTCCTGTGGGCGGCATGCGGATTCATGGTCATCCCCAGCTAGCCCTCCTCACGTTGGCGCTGAGCGGCACCATTCCAGCGGCGACCCAGAAGGTCGAATCAATTCCCGTTCCGGGGACGAAGGCCTTTCCAGAGAGCATCACATCGACTTCCGATGGTGCTCTGTTTGTCGGGCGCCTGGGGGATGGTGGAATCGTGCGCGTCGACCCGCGCACAGCCGAGGGCACCGTATTCGTCGAACCGGGCGCAGCGGGGTCGCGCTCGATCCTGGGAGTCTTCGCGGATGAGGCATCGAGCACGCTATGGGCTTGCTCGAACGACTTGAGTGCCTTGGGCGGGCCCGCAACCGGTAGTGATACGGGGAGCGCGTTGAAGGGCTTTGACCTCAAGACGGGAGTTGGAAAGCGCAGCGTCTCGTTGCCCAGCTCTCACGCGTTCTGCAACGACATCACCGTGGACGCCACGGGCTCCGTATACATCACCGACAGCGCGCATCCCACCATCCTCAAACTCTCCCCGGGCGCCACGAGGTTCGAAGTATTCGCACAGGATTCCGCCTTTGCTCCTCCTCAAGGCGGCGCCGGGCTCGACGGGATCGCCTTCGGCAGCGACGGCAATCTGTACGTCACGACCTACACGGCCGGCGAGCTCGTGCGGGTCGAGGTCAAGGATGGAAGGGCCGGGCACGTCACGACACTCTCCGGTACCCGTCGTCTGAAACTTCCCGATGCCCTCCGAGCCGTCGGCAACAACAGTTTCCTCCTGATCGAGGGTTCAGGAAGCCTCGATCGCGTGGTGATCCAAGGCGACGCCTTCGCCGTCACGCCGATTCGTGGCGGTTTCGCGACCCCGACGTCGGTTGCCCGGATCGGGACGACGGCGTGGGTCAGTGAGGGCCAGCTGGGCTTCTTCTTCGATGCTTCGAAGAAGGCCTTATCGCCTTCCCTGCCTTTTCGGATCTACGCCGTTCCATTGAGAAAGGAAGACACGAAATGAGGTTTCGACCCCCGTGGTATCTGACGTTATGGCTCTGCCTAGCCGCTGCGCACGTCGCCGCACAAGGCGTGCAGGTCGGGTCGACGCCCTACCCAACGGTGACGGATGAACGGCTCCAGCATCCGGACGCGGGCGATTGGCTGATGTATCGGCGTACCTACGATGGCTCAGGCTTCAGTCCCCTGCGGCAAATCACCGCGAGGAACGTCGGAAAGCTCTCCCTCGCTTGGTCGCTCAATACGGATCTGGTCGAGGCCCATGAAACGACGCCAATCGTGAACCACGGGCGGATGTTCATCACCACACCCGGCAATAACGTGATCGCCCTGGATGCCAAGACTGGCACTCAGCTGTGGCGGTATGTGAAGCAGTATCCCGAGGGCCTCTTTCAGTTGCACCCGACCAATCGCGGCGTGGCGCTCTATGGTGACCGCGTGTACATGGCGACCACCGATTGCGAGCTCGTGGCCCTGGATGCCGCCACGGGCAAAGAAGCCTGGACGGTCCAGATCGATGACTACAAGACCGGCTGCTACGCGACGCTGGCGCCGCTCGCTGTGCGAGGCAAGATCCTCGTCGGTTACTCCGGTGGAGAATTTGGCGTCCGAGGCTCACTGAGCGCCTTCGACGCCGAGACCGGCAAGCGAATCTGGCGCACCTATACGGTGCCCGCGCCCGATGAGCCAGGCGGGGGGACCTGGACGGGCGATGCCTACAAGCGCGGAGGTGGCTCTATCTGGATCACCGGTGTGTTTGATCCCGAATCGAACATCACTTACTGGGGCACGGGAAATCCGGCGCCGTGGATCGCTGACGATCGTCCGGGCGATAATCTCTATACCAACTCCGTGTTGGCGCTCGACCTCGAAACCGGCACACTGAAGAGCTACCACCAGTACACGCCGCACGATTCGTGGGACTGGGATGAAGTGTCGGCACCGCTGCTGATCGACACGGAGATCGACGGCAAGCGAGTCAAGACGGCTACACACGCCGGCCGCAATGGATACCTCTGGATTCTGGATCGCGATCAGGGACAGCTGAAGTTTCTCCACGCCTTTCCGTTTTCGAATAACAACGTGTTCACATCGATCGACTCGAAGACTGGGAGGCCGGTCATCGACGAATCGAAGCGTCCTGGTGCCAAACAAGGCGGTGGGTTTTGCCCGAGCATCGGCGGCGGCAAGGACTGGCCACCCGAGGCCTGGAGCCCACAGACGAAGCTCCTGTACGTCCCCGCGAATAACAACATCTGCGCCTTTCTCCCGCAGGGTGTCGTGCCGAAGCGTGATGCCCGTGGATTCTATGTTGGATACGAAGTGGAAAGCATCTTCGGGTCGGTTCGCACCAGCGCGGGCGCGGCCGATCATCTGGGGGAGCTTCAAGCCTGGGACTTGAATACGGGCAAGCGCGTCTGGCAGCACAACTTCAAAACCATCCTCTTTGCCCCGCTCTTAGTGACTGGCGGGGATCTGGTGTTCGCGGGTGGGACGCCGGACCGGGAGTTCAGGGCCTTCGATGCTCGCACGGGGGATGAACTGTGGAGCTTCCCGGCGCCCGCCGGCGTCCTCGGCATTCCCACATCCTTCGAGGTCGATGGCGAGCAGTACGTAGCGGTCACGGCCGGTTGGGGACTGGATGCGCAGGGCGTTCAAAACGGGATCGACAAGATACGAGGGACCCACACCGTGGTTCCGAAGAGCGGCACGCTGCTCGTTTTCAAGCTGCGCTGAGCCTGAACAACATTCCGGAGCAACACTCATGAAGAACGACGTAGAAAACGGAACGGGAGTAGCGGCGCCCCGTGTCTCGCGCCGTCAGTTCATGCTTGCGGCTGCCGCAACGGGTGGCGCCGGCTTACTGTCCGCCGCAACCGGTGGCGCCGGTTTACTGCCCGCGGGGCTCGCGCCAATGCGGGCCCATTGGAGCGAGGACAAAGCTGCACCGTTCGTGCTCCCCAAGGCGACGGAGGATGTAACACCCTTCAAGGTGTCGGTGCCGCAAAGCGCGATCGACGATCTCAAGCGTCGACTGGCGTCCACGCGGTGGCCGGAGCGGGAAACCGTCGACGATTGGTCGCAGGGCGTCCCGCTCCAGAAGGCTCAGGCGCTCGTTGCCTACTGGCGCGACAGGTATGACTGGCGCCGTTTTGAGGCTCGCATCAACGCCTTCCCGCAATACCGGACGCAGATCGACGGGGTTGGCATTCATTTCATCCACATCCGCTCCCCCCAGCAGAACGCGCTGCCGATCATTCTCACGCACGGATGGCCGGGATCGGTCGTGGAGTTCATGGAGGTCATCGGCCCGCTCAGCGATCCCACCCGCTACGGGGGACGGGCGGAGGACGCGTTCCATATCGTCGTGCCGTCGCTTCCAGGCTTTGCCTTCTCGGACAAGCCGGCTGAGACGGGCTGGGACGTGAACAGGATCGCCCGCGCCTGGGCGACCCTGATGCCACGCCTCGGCTACGAGCGCTGGGTGGCTCAGGGAGGCGATTGGGGGGCGGGCGTAACGCACGCCCTGGCGCATCAGCGGCCCCAGGGTCTAATCGCGGCCCATGTGAACTGGCAGTTCGTCTTTCCCGAAAAGCTGCCCGAGAATCCCACGCCCGCCGAGCGCAAAGCCATCGACGGCGCGGCGTCGTTCGCCAATGACCAGAGCGGCTATTTCCGCGAACAGGGGACGCGTCCGCAGACCATTGGCTATCCGCTTGCAGACTCGGCCGCGGGCCAGGCGTTGTGGATCTACGAGAAATTCCAGGCGTGGACCGATAACCACGGCAATCCCGAAGATGCACTCTCCGTCGATGCGATGCTCGATGATATCAGTCTCTACTGGTTCACCGACACCGCCGCGTCGTCGGCCCGCATCTACTGGGAGAACACCCGCGCCGGCAAGGCGGGCATGTCTGGCGGACGGATCGAACTGCCCATGGCGGCGTCGGTTTTTCCGCACGAGATATTCGTCCCGCCCAAGGCCTGGGCTGAAGCACTGTGGCCCAACCTGTTCTACTGGAATGAGCTCGACAGGGGCGGTCACTTCGCCGCGTTCGAGCAGCCAAAGCTCTTCACCGAGGAGTTGCGGAAGGCCTTCAGGTCACGGCGAGGCTAGGTATCTGAAACGAGGGGGAGCAACACTCATGAAGAACGACTCGAAAAACGAAACTGGAGTACCGGCGCCCCTGGTCTCACGCCGTACGTTCTTGCTTGCGGCGGCCGCAACCGGTAGTGCCGGAATAGTGTCATCCGTGGGTGCCACCACGATCGACCACTGGAGGAGCCAGATGGAGAAGCCAATCGAGTTAGTGCGCAGGTTCTGCGCGGCGTGGGGCAACAACATGGCGACCCCTGATCTGGCCGCATTTTTCACCGACGACGCCGTCTACCACAATATCCCGTTTGCGCCGGTCATGGGCAGAGAGGCCATCGAGAAGAATATCGGCTCGTTCATCCGTCCTGGCAAAGCCGCCGCGCCGGGGGTTGTGCCTGTCGAGAGCATCGACTTCCGCATTATCAACATTGCAGCAAATGGTCCGGTCGTGATGACCGAGCGGGTGGACGTCTTCAAGGTCCCTGGCAAGTCGTTCGAGCTGCAAGTCATGGGAACCTTTGAGGTGCGTGACGGCAAGATCAGCGCCTGGCGGGACTATTTCGACATGAACCAGTTCACCAGCCGGGTGGGATGAGGTCACAGAAAGGATTACGCGATGCAACCGTTCGCGAAGATCGGCCTCGACGCTCTTCTGACACCGGAGAATTGCGTCCTTCTCCTGATCGACCACCAACCGTTCCAGTTGGCAAACGTCAACAGTCACGATCCCACACTCGTGATCAACAACGTCACGGGGCTCGCGAAGACCGCGAAGGCGTTTGGCATTCCGACGATTCTTAGCACCGTCAACGAGGAGCGCGGCGGCGCACTGTTCAAGCAGCTCCAGGCGGTCTTTCCGGATCAAAAGCCGATCAACCGCACCTTTATCAACGCCTGGGAGGACCGCCGCGTCGTTGAGGCGGTGAAGAAGACGGGCCGCAAGAAACTCGTCATCGCCGCACTCTGGACGGAGATGTGTCTCGCCATGCCCGCCATCCATGCCATGGGTGACGGCTACGACGTGTACGTGGTCACCGACGCGTCGGGCGGCGTAACCCCCGAAGCGCACGACATGGCGATCCGCCGGCTGGTTGCCGCGGGCGCCCAACCGGTCACTTGGATTGGATTGGCGGGAGAACTTCAGCGTGATTGGGCGCGGACAGAGCACCTCGCAGCCGTGTCTCAGTTACTGATCGAGCATGCCGGCGCCACCGGCTCTGTGCTCCTGTGGGAGACGCAGTTGCTGGAGACCCACAAGTAATGACGCAAGGGTCGCTGATACCCGAGGCTACGGAACAAGTCCGTCTGTTTCATGTCTCGGTCCCGCAGGAAGCCATTGACGATCTCCGAGCGCGCCTGCGAGCCACCCGATTTCCCGAACGGCCAGTGAAGGACCGGTCTCAGGGAGTTCCCCTCGCCCAAGCACAAGCGCTGGTTCAGTACTGGGAATCTCGCTATGACTGGCGACGCTTCGAGACAGAGCTCAACTCGTTTCCAAACTTTCGGACATTGATTGATGGATTGGGTATTCATTTCATCCACGGACGCTCACCGCATCCAGAAGCCTTACCCATCCTCTTGACTCACAGTTGGCCTGGATCGATTGCGGAGTTCGTTGAGATCATTCGGCCGCTTACGAACCCGACAGAGCATGGTGGTCGCGCGCGGGATGCGTTCCATGTCGTCGTGCCGTCGCTTCCGGGATTTGGGTTCTCCGATAAGCCGACGGACACCGGGTGGAACCTGCCCCGCATCGCCTCCGCATGGAGTGAGCTGATGCAGCGGCTCGGCTACAGGCGGTGGGTTGCACAGGGGGGAGACTGGGGCGCTGGAGTAACGATTGCGCTCGGGCATCTTCTCCCCGCTGGCCTCGCGGGAATTCACCTCAATTGCCAATTCGTGTTTCCGACGGAAATCGCGGGGAACCTTAGTCAATCGACTTTGCCGCCGACGATCGAATATGCGCTGGCGGATTCCCCGGCGGGCCAAGCGACGTGGATCTATGAACAGTTCTACCGGTGGAATGACAATACCGGCTCTCTCGAAGACGCGCTGTCTCGGGATCAGATGCTCGATAACATTTCACTCTACTGGTTTACAAATACTGCGACATCGTCGGCGCGGATCAATTGGGAGAATACGGACGCCTCATTTTCGGGAGGCAACCTCACCTTGCCTGTCGCCACAACGGTGTTCCCGCGAGAGATACATCGACCCCCCAAGAGCTGGGCCGAGCGGACCTATTCCAATCTCATCTACTGGCATGAAGCTGAACGCGGCGGCCATTTCGCCGCTTTCGAGGAGCCAGACATTTTCGTCGAGGAAATGCGTTCCGCGTTTCGACAATTACGGGAGCAGTAATGATCGGCCGACGCGCCGGAGCGCTGCTTCCCGCCTGCGCGATGCTCACGCTGGCCGTGCCGGCCAGCACGCAGACGCCCCGGCCCGGCGTCGGGTTGCCGTGGCGACCGTTTCGCTTCGACGAGAACTACGCCTATCTGCGCGACTCGGTGCGCCACGGCTGGTGGCAGCCGCTCAAGTATATCCCGCTTAGCGGGTGGAGCTCGCTCTCATTCGGGGGAGAGGTGCGGACCGAGTACGAGCGCCTCGATCACCCGGGCTTCGGCGCGCTGCCGACCGATCTCAGCGGATATGAGTTGGCGCGCCTGATGCTCCACGCCGACTGGCGCCTCGGGACGCGGCTGCGACTCTTCGGGCAACTCGCCAGCGCCCAGGAAGCGGGGCGCACCGGGGGTGCGCGGCCCACCGACGTCGACACGCTCGACGTGCGGCAGGCCTTCGCCGAGTTCACACAGCCCATCGCCCCCGGTCGACTTTGGGCCCGGGTTGGTCGCCAGGAGCTCGCCTTTGGAGGAACCCGGCTCTTCGCGACTCGCGACCCGGCCAACGTTCGACGCTCGTTCGACGCCGTGCGGGGTGGCCTCGCGGGACAGCGGGTTGCCGTCGACCTGTTTTGCGGGCGGGAGGTGCGTGTGGGCCCGGGTCTGTTCGACGACCCGCGGGACTCGACGCGTGACACGTGCGGGGCGTTCAGTACGGTCACGCTCCGGCGGGATCGGGCGTGGCTCGACGTGTACCTGTTCCGGGATCATCGCGACTTAGCCCCATTCGCACAGGGGACGGCGCCCACGAATCGCTGGACAGCGGGCGCGGTCTCCCGCGGCCGTCACGGCCAGTGGGAGTGGAACGTGGAAGGGTTGTATCAATGGGGCCGATTCGGCACGGCACCGATCAACGCGTACGACGGGATCCTGGACGTGGCGTACACGTTCCGCACCCTGTGGCAGCCGCGCGTTGCGCTCCGGGGATCGCAGTCGAGCGGCGACCGTAACCCCAACGACCCGGCGCTGCAATCGCTCGATCCGTTATACCCCCGCGCGGTCGCGCTCAGTGGTCCGCCGGTCGGGCCGGTGAACCTCACGAACATTCATCCGGGGCTCGATCTCCAGTTGAGCCGGCGGTTCTCGGCCTACGTGGACCTCGACGTGTTCTGGCGCACGCGCAATACCGATGGCATCTACGACCCCGGCGGCGGACTGATCCGCACCGCGTTCTCGACGCCCGCCCGTTACATCGGAATGCAGCCGGGGGGGGAGCTGGACTGGTACATCGGGGCGTACGTGCGCGCCGAGCTGGCGTATGCGCATTTCTTTCCCGGTCCGGCCATTACGCAGGGCGGACCGGGGCTCGCGATGAACTACGTATTGGCATCGACCACGTTCACCTTCTAGCATGCCGGTTAAAAGAACACTCTCCATCTGAAGAAAACTTTGACGTGCCACTCGATCACCGCGTGACCGCTCTCGTCCGTCGGTCCACGGGAACAGGACCCGGTCGCCACGGAAGTATTCCCGCGGAATAGCGCGGAGCGCCGGCGGTTTGGGCAATCGGGAGATGCCATTCCCTCGTCCTGACGGATCTGGACGGCGGTCCGGGGAGTGCGGGCCAAACGCGCCGTAGGACCTGTGGCTCCAAGGGCGAATGGGATGGCGGGCTCCAGCGCGTGGGGCCCGCCGTTTCATTTGGGCGCGCCAGCGTGTAGGCGGGAGAAGACTCCGCGGGCGACGGAACTATTCCCACCGGAATACACGCAGGGCGCCCGGAGTCTCTGGCATCGAAGGAAGATGCTCTTGTCGAAGAACACCCTTCAACGAAATGAGACGGCGATGTTGCTGAATACGCGGGACTGGTCAAAGGCCGGAGCCTTGGCGACGATTGGTTTGATTTGCGGGATTGCGCTCCGCACGCCCAAGCCGGGAGACGCGGCGGAGTCAGCGCCCCCATCACGCAGTCCGATTGCCGACCTGAGCGACGCGTTCGCGACCGTCGCGCAGCAGGCGAAGCCGGCGGTGGTGTTCGTTCAGTCGCAGCATGTCGAACGCGTGAGCACCCAGCGGGGGTCCACCCGGCTGCGCTTGCGGGTCGCCCAGGGCTCCGGCTTCCTCGCCTCCTCGGACGGCTACATCCTCACGAACAACCACGTGGTCGCGGGTGCGGAACGGGTCTCGGTGCGTCTGTACGACAAGCGTCAATTCATGGCGCAGGTCGTCGGAACCGACCCGAACACGGACGTCGCGGTGATCAAGATCGAGGCCCGGAATCTTCCCACAGTGCGGTACGGGAACTCCGACTCGACCCGCGTCGGCGAGTGGGCGCTCGCGATCGGCAACCCCCTGGGCGAAGCGTTCACGTTCACCATCACCGCGGGCATCATCAGCGCCAAGGGCCGGGTGCTCGCCGGGTTCGCGCAGACGCCGGCTGCCATCCAGGATTTCATCCAGACCGACGCGGCGACCAACCCCGGCAACTCGGGCGGGCCCCTGGTCAACACCCGCGGCCAAGTGATCGGCATCAACTCCGCGATCGCGAGCGGGACGGGCTTCTACATCGGGTACGGCTTCGCGATCCCGATCAACCTGGCGCGCATGGTGATGGACCAGTTGATCCGGAATGGGCGCGTGGAGCGCACGGTGGTCGGGCTCTCCGTCCGTGATGCCACCGAGGCGGATGCGGGCGTCGTGGGGCTGAAGCAGATCACGGGCGTGGTCGTAGACGGCTACACCAGCGGCGACTCACCCGCGAAGCAAGCCGGGATTCAGCCGGGGGACGTGATCGTCTCGCTCGGCGGCGAGCCGGTCGAGAGCGCGCCGCAGCTCCAGGAGAGAGTCGGCTTCAAGCAGCCGGGCGAGACCGTCGCAGTCACGCTGGTCCGCCAACGTGGGGAGAGGAAGACCGTCACGCTGCGGCTCGCGCGCGCGCCGAGCGACGCAGGTCGTGGGGGCGGTAACCCGAGCGTCACGCCGAATGGCGACGCGTCCGGGAACGGTGCGGCCCCCGTCGGGCCCAGTCCGATCTACGATGGCGGGACGCTCGCCCGGATCGTATACGAGAGAGAAAGGGAGACCCCAATGCTGAGACTGCTCTTTTTACTTGCGTCCCACGGGCCCGTTATCGCGCCGGCTCACAGCCCGGCCGGGGATCCCCCGGTGCGTTTGTGGCTCAGTTCGCACGGCGATTATGAACACGGCGATCGAGCCAAGATCCACGCCCGAGCCGCCCAGGATGGTTACCTGGTCGTGCTGCACGCCGACGCCGATGGGAGGGTGCACGTGCTGTTCCCGATCGACCCGGGCGGAGATCAACAGGTCCGTGGCGGCAAGAAATACGAGCTCAAGGGGCGGGGCGACCGGGAGGCGTTCATTGTCACCGACACGAGCGGGCACGGCGCGGTGCTCGCGGCCTTCGCCAAGACGCCGTTCGTGTTCGACCGCTTCGAGAAGGACGAGCACTGGGATTACGCAGCGCTCTCCGACCAGTTCGTGAAGGTGGATCCGGAAGCCGGCCTCCTGGCGATCGTGCAGCGGATGCAGTCGGACGACGAGCATTTCGAGTACGACGTGTCGACCTACGTCTCAAGGCCGCGGGACGTCCGGCCGGCCGCGCCTTATCGCCCCTGGTCCGATTGGTGGGATTTCGGATACGGCAGTTGGGGCTTCGGGTTCGGACCGGGACTGGGGTACTATTTCCCGTGGTTCTAAGCGGCGGGCGGCGTGGCGGGGGCGCTTGAACGCGTGGTACCCAAGCTGATCGGTCGGCGCAAGGTTCCAGCCTTACTCGGGGCCGAGCCGCGATGGGGGCAGAAAGATTCTATTGCCGCCATCGACTACTCCAAACCAATACTCGGTCTGGCCATCAATCGGCTCCGTCATCGTGAATTCTCCGTACACCGTGATCCCCCGACCAGCGTAGACACCGTCTTTGATGGTGAACCGGCTCGGCACGGGGAAGTTTGTCGCAGTTGCATTTTGCGTGGCGCGTAAGCGGATGCTTTCCGTAGGGCCTAGCGCCTGTGTGTTCTTGCACGCCGTCACCAACCCCCAGACGGTCCATCCTAAGAGCAGAATCACGCCGCGACGCTCCATGCGTGCCTCCTCAGGAATCTATACCCAACGTAAATCGGGACGGCGGGATTTGAGCCCGCGACCCCCTGAACCCCATCCCTACCTGCATCCCACACGCCCCGCGAATCGGCGTCACGCCAGCATTTCCAGGGCGACCACACCAAACCTAATGAAACCGCATTGCAGTCATGGAGTTTGCCAGCGAAAACGGTAGATCGCTAGGAGCTAGAACCTCGGGGTCCCTGAAATGAAGTTCTTGGAGGACTACCCCGTGTTCTTCACGTCACGGAGTTCCGCAGCATCGGTGACGACGCGAAACAGCGTGACGGCATCGGGCTGCTGGTCGGTCTTGAGCGATTGGAGGTCACTCTATCCACCAGCCGCTGCCACATCCACATCGGGCAGGTGCTTACGTGTCGTAGCCCAAGCGCGCCTGACCGAGCGTTGCCCCGCGAACTAGATCTGCAGCGGCCGCTGATATCCTTTACGCACTCAGGGGGAATTCTGGCTAGGCGGTACCTGCCCACGTGGCGGAGTTGATCTGATCCGCCCTGCTGCCTAACATGCGCTTGAAGCTGACGGGCGTGCCCTTAACGGAATCGGCTCGACCATTCCGCGCCGCGGTTTCCTGAGCTCCGATCGTCGCCTGCCGCGCGATTAGCCCGCAGCCATGAAGCAAGAACGCGAGGACGAAGAGACCCCGGCGCTCGAGCCTGGCCCTATTCGTCATCGCTTCCGACGACTGCCGGCGACTACGAGAAGTACGCCGCCGACGATCGCGACCCAACCGAGCAAGGCGGGAACTGTGTGGTGCTCGTCGACGGTGCCATGGATGGGGCCGACGTGGACGGTGCCCTCGGAGTGAAGGCTCACGCCTTTGACGAGCATGAAGACGCCCAACCCCGCAAGCAAGATTCCCGTGGCAATCAGTAGTCTCATAGCCGGTCTCCGTGATGGCAGGAAACTGCCGGCGACGCGTCAGCTTCGCAATGGAACGGAAGCCCGGTACGCGACAACTGCGCACCGGGCTTCTCGCTATTCGATGGGCCTGAGTGGCGGTTACGAACAGGTCGCACTGACCATCTTTAGGCTCGTGGCCTCAATGCGCCCCATCAGGTGCTCCTCGTGTTGCGCCTCCCCAGTCTTATGCTCGGCCTTTTCCTCAGCTTTCGTTTCTGCCTTCTCTTCGGCTCTGCGGTCGAACTTGCCCTTGATCGTCACGGTGTGCCCGACATGCCCGGCCAGCCCGAGCGAGCTACCCTCGACTTCGTACTTCCTGCCACCCTTGGCGGTGAGAATGAACTCGGTCTCACTGGAGCCCTTCTGGAGGCATCCAGTCACCGTGAGAGGTTTCGGCTTTCCGGGCAGCAGTCCCACAATCATCAGGGGCGCGCCGACCATCAGGACGCTCCGCACTACTCCGGCGACTTTCATTTCGGGAAGAGCCATTGTCATCTCCTTCCTCGAGAAATCTGCAGCGGACACAGGAGCTCCTTCAGACCGAAGACCCATCGATGGCGCGAGAGGTAACCGACCTGCCCGTCCAAACTACAAAGCCCCGGCAACCGCGCAACTGGTTACCGGGGCTTCTGTTCGAGATAGTGGGCCTGAGTGGAGTTGAACCACTGACCTCACGCTTATCAGGAGTGCTTCAAGCGCCACTGCGCACTACTTCGCACTCCATTGGAAGCGCAATCGCCACCAGGCGCTACTCCAAATCAGCACGATTTGTTACTGGGTGTGTTACTCATCCCGGCCGGTGATGTGGTCGAGTAGGAGGCCGATGCAGAAGGCCGCGAGCTGTGCGGTGTCATACTTACGACGAGAATCGCGCTGCTGCCAGACCCATCGCCCGGATTCGTCGTACTCGAAATCGAACTCGTAGGCCTCAAGTTCCTCCGGCGGCGAGCATCCAGAGCCGCGCCGAGTTCGGGTCGCTGAACTGATGCAGGTAGTCGGCGCGCTGCCGCCAGAGTGCGGGCAGGTTGCCGGGAATGAAACGGTCGCCTTCCATACCGTAGAGGTAGCGGGAGGCGACCTTAACGAACTCGGAACTATTACCAGCAACTATTACCGACTGCGGGGAAAAACTGCTAACTCTAATCGGGACGGCGGGATTTGAACCCGCGACCCCCTGAACCCCATTCAGGTGCGCTACCGGACTGCGCTACGTCCCGTTACCACAACCCCAGAAACCCCCACCCCGTGAACAGCTGACAGGTGCAAGACGCACAGACGCACAGTGGTTGTCAGCCGTAAGTGAGTAGGTCGAACCGCCTGAACAGCCTGAACGCTACAACCCCCTGTGCGTCTACGCGTCTGTGCGTCTACGCGTCTAGTCTTTACCCACCCCGTGAACAGCCAACAGATGCGAGACGCACAGACGCACAGTGGTGCTCAGCGACGAGTGAGTAGGACGAACTGCTCCCGTTATTACCACGCGGAGGATTCTACCATGCCCCACCAACCGATGTAAGTGCTCGGGGCGGG
>Ga0207663_10000336_pt1 | contig 20570 bp, 16 predicted proteins | sample LARL53metaG_FD_184346 | JGI IMG/M metagenome (GOLD analysis project Ga0207663, IMG submission 184346) | Corn, switchgrass and miscanthus rhizosphere microbial communities from Kellogg Biological Station, Michigan, USA - LAR L5-3 metaG... | ecosystem: Host-associated > Plants > Roots >...
ATCAGCACCAGCGGATCCTCACCGGGTGGCAATTCGACCTCGCGCGCTGGAGGCTCCCAAATCAGAGGACCCACGACGTGCGCCCAGGATGGCCAGGCGCGTGGGTACTCCAGCTGCGGGAACGTGCCGACGAGCGCCAGTTCATGGCTGGTGCCGCCATGGCCATAGTCGAGCGGGGGCAGGCCCAGGCGGGCACGAGTCCGATTCAGCTCGACGCGCCCGAGCTCGACTCCGCGGCGGACGGGTCCCTGCGCGTGTCGCCACAGGGCGCGGCCGGCCGCCGTGCGGGGCAGGCGCGCGCCGAACGAGTAGATCGGGGAGTCCGGCTCGTTCTCGGGATAGACGTGAGGAATCAGAGTCGCGCGGGGGATATGCGACAGCTCCGCCGCGAGCGCCGGTGCGAGCGTGAGAATGTCCGCGACGACTGCTTCTGGACGCAGGTCGCGCACGAGTGGGAGCGTGTCCTCGGCGGCGTGCACGACCGCCTCATAGAAGTCCAGCGGCTCGCCTCCAGGGTCGCCGGTCGGGAAAACGTGGTACTCGGGCGCCGGGGCGAACGACAGACCCTCGGCCTCGACGTCAGCCTGCCAGCGCCGCCAGGTCTGCAGCGTGACCTGGTGACCGCGTGCGCGCAGCCCCCGGCCGAGGGCGATCATCGGAAACGTGTGCCCCGGGTCGCCGAACGCCCCCAGCAGCACGCGTCTCGGCGCTCCGGCGGGCGCTGTCACGGGGCGGCTGCTCAGGCCGCGAGCTCGGCGATGAGTCGCAGCTGCTCGAGACGGTCCTCGGCGGTGAACGCGATCGGCGTGACGCCGAGCGTGCCGACGCCCGCGTCCCTGTACACGGCCAGGCGCTCGCGCACGACATCGGGCGGGCCGCACAGCGAGACCGTGTCGATCAGGGCGTCGGGAATGGCGGCCATCGCATCCTCGCGCTTGCCTTCGAGGTAGAGGTCCTGGATCTGCTCGGCCTCTGCCTCGTAGCCATAGCGGCCGACGAGCTGGTTGTAGAAGTTCTGCTTGCGCGAGCCCATCCCGCCGACGTACAGCGCGACGAACGGGCGCATCGCGTTGCGCGCGGACTCCAGGTCGTCGGTGACGAACACGTTCACGGTCGGGGCGATGTCGAATCCGTCGAGCGATTTGCCCGACCGCGCGGCGCCCTCCTCTAGGAGCGGGCGCAGCTCGGAGACATGCTCGGGCGAGAACAGCGTCGGGATCCAGCCATCCGCGATCTCACCGGCGAGCGCGGTGTTCTTCGGGCCGATCGCCGCGAGGTAGATAGGGATGCGCTCCTGCACGGGGGAGATGGTCAGCTTGAGCGCCTTGCCAGGCCCCTCGGGCAGCGGCAGCTCGAGCGTCTCACCGTGGAACTCGACTCGCTCCCGCGCGAGTGCCATACGCACGACGGCCACATACTCGCGGGTGCGTTGCAGCTGTTTGGCGAACCGTTGACCGTGCCAGCCCTCGGCAACCTGGGGGCCAGAGGAGCCGATGCCGAGAATCATGCGCCCGTCAGAGAGCTGGTCGATCGTGGCGGCCGTCATCGCGGTCATCGCGGCCGAGCGGCCGGGCATCTGGAAGATGCCGGAGCCGAGCCTGATCCTCGAGGTCTGACCGGCCAGCCAGCCAAGCACGGTGGCGGTGTCCGAGCCGTAGGCCTCGGCGGCCCACACCGAGTCGTAGCCCAGCCGCTCGGCCTCCCGCACGATGTTGAGCTGGTCCTCTGAGCTGAGGCCGAGACCCCAGTAGCCGATGTGCACGCCGAGCTTCATCGCCCTCACCCTACATGTAGTTGTCCAAGCGGATCGCCCTCCGACGCTCGGCGCACCAGCAAGTCAGAGGGAATCATCGGGGCGCACGAACATCATCTCGGGGATCACGCATGCTGGGGAGACCTTCAGCAGATAACGCACGGCCTCGGCGATGTCCTCCGGGCGGATCATGTCCTCGGGCTTGACCTGACCCTTGGCGAAGTCCGTCATCGGTGTGTCCACGAACGCCGGGCACAGCGCGGTGGACTTGATTCCATCCGCTCCGAGCTCCTTGTTCATAGCTTCGGTCCAGCCGACCACGCCGTGCTTGCTGGCGGAGTACACCGACAGCCACGCCTGGCCGCGCTTGCCGGAGATCGAGGACGTGTTGACGACGAGCGCGCTGCGATGTTCCGCAGCGGCGGCCTTGAGCATCGCCAGGGACTCGCGGTAGAACAAGATGATCGAGCGCAGGTTGATGTCGAGCTGCATGTCCAGGCGCTTTGTCTCGATCTCGCCGACGGGAGCGCCGACGCCGACGCCGGCGTTGTTGACGAGCACGTCCAACCGGCCGTAGCGCTCGCGGTGGGAGGCGACGACCCGTTGGATGTCCGCCTCGTCGGAGACGTTCGCGGCGACCGCCTGCAGGTCGTATCCCTCCTTGGCGAGCTCGTCGGCGGCCGTCTGCAGCTTCTCTGGCCGGCGCGCGGCGAGTGTCAGCGAGTAGCCCTCCTGGCCGAGAACCCGCGCGATCGCATATCCGATCCCGCTCGACGCTCCGGTGACGATCGCTGCACGGTCTGCCATCTGCTCGCTCCTCCTGGTAGTCGTCAGACCGCCGTGACCGGCGACCTCCGCCCCGGCGCGGAGCGGCGGCAGTGAGCATTCCACATCTCGCTGCTAGCGTCTGCCTGATCGCGGGTCGGGTCAAGGTCCGGGCGCGAGGAGGGCCCGTAGCTCAGTTGGTTAGAGCTGCCGACTCATAATCGGTAGGTCCCAGGTTCGAGTCCTGGCGGGCCCATTCACGGAAACCGCATGGTTGTGGCGTTTCCGTGGGTGCTGGACCGTATGGAGGGGGCCAAAATCGGTGCTTGGGGCCCACCCGTGGGCCACCAGACCGGCAAGGTAAGTGGTGTTCTATTTACCGCATGCATGATGTGAGCAGGCCCTCTTGGGCGGTGGTGTCGAGTGTCGAGGTGAGGTCGGGTTGCTCGTAAAACGAGCTTCGGAGTCCGCCGATGAAGTGGTGCGGCTCGGGTGGGCGCCATTTGTAGCTGCCGTAGCTGGAAACGTGGGGGTCGAGTTCGGTCAGCTCATCGGCTCGGCGATGGTCTTTGGCCGAATGTGTCTTGCCGAGTTGGTTGGCGAGCGCGCGTGCTCGTTGGGCGCTGCTGCGCTTGGAGGGCATGAAGCGGATCGCGGTTGGTTTTCCGCGGCTTGATCCAATTTGCAGTTCTCCACATAGCCATCCGGGTAGGAGCGTGTAGAGCGGGAGTGCTCGCGGTGGAGGGCATTCGGAGTATCTGCCGATGACGTCGCCGATCAGGCCGTGCAGGACTTGTCCAAAGCTCACGAGACTGGTGCTCTGTCCAGCCAGTGCTTCCCCGAGCGCTCGGGCGCAGAACACCTGCCTTTCCTTGTGATAGTCCGCGCGCGAGTAGCTCTGGAAGGTGGTGGTGTCCTTGTTGGTAAGTGTGGCCGCAAGATCACCGGTGACTCCTAGTCTCAGCTTGGGACGGTTGGGGTCGTGTCCGTCTGCGTGGATGTGGAGATGCGCGTTGTTGCGCAGATATCGCAGCGCGAGCGTAAGCCGGCGCTGGGTGAGCGTGTCGTCGGGATAGGGAACTTGATCGCTGGTAGTGCGGCGAGCATCCTGGGCTTGGAGTTGGCCTTGATCTCTGCAGCGGCGGTGAGCGGCACGGGATCGCGCGCGAGCAGCGTCCATAGGGCCACGACGTCGTGTAGATCTTGCCGCTCGGCTGCGAGCCAGCGTTGGGCGCTCCCGGGCCTCACGCTGCGGGCGTAGCGCACCATCAGAGCGTGGCGCAGCAGCACGCGAAGGTCCCCGGGCACGTGATAGACGAGTCCCCGTTCGATGAGGAACGCAAACGCGAGCCCGTAGCGCTCGAGCTCGACGGCACCCACCCTCGCCTCGCGCTTCCAAGACGAGATCGAGAGATCGAGCTCGTTCAGGTTGGAGAGATCGAACTCGCTCAGGTTGAGCACCTCCCCGGTTTCATCGAAGACAGCCTCCAGGAGGAGCTCTCGCGCGGAGCTGGAGAGTTCGTCGAGGATCCTCTCTAGGCGCCCGTTGTCCTTGAACGTTGCAGCGATCTGTCGTGCGGAGCTCTTTCGCGGCAAGTCCAACCAGAACGAAACCGCTTCGCGGTGCAATGGACTGAGACGCTCGAGCAGCTCGCGCTGGATCGTGCGATCGGCTTCGAAGGCAGCGTCCTTCCGGAAGGTCCGAGTGCGTGGCACAGACACCGAAAGCTAACATCTTCTCGCTATGCAGGACTGGGCTGGCGCAAGATGTGCAGCTACCCTTGGGCGACATCCACCAGGTAGATGACGGCCTCGGCAGCGCCGACGTCTGGGACGACATCTTCGCGCCGCCCGAGGCCACCTGCTAAACTGCTCCTTGCCTGGAGTTATTTATGCCGGCTGCAACCGCCAACAGAGCAATGCTCACGCGCCGTGAGGCCGCTGAGCTCGTCCACGTTCCGCTTGGTGCTCTCGACAAAGCCATCGAGCAGAAGGTTGTCACGGCGTATCGGCGCCGGGACCGCACATGGTTGCGCAGCGATGACATCGGTGTGATCGTGCTCCTGCAAAGGACGGCGCTGCCGTTGCCCGTGGTCGTCAAGCGGAGGATCAGGCGGTGGGTGCGCGACACAGAGCCCTACCGTGGCAGGCACGAGTCGGAGTTCGCGATCGGCGACGCGCTCATCGTTCGCTGGACCCCCGAGATGACAAGGGTGGTCGAGGCCGCCGAGAGCTATGCGACGCTGCGCGACCAGTGGATCGAGACGAACCCGGACATCAAGGGTGGCGAGCCGGTCATTCGCGGCACTCGCATCACCGCTCGCGGAGTCGCGGGACGCCTCGACGATGGCGACACGGTCGAAACCCTCACGGAGGAGTATCCCACCATCCCGGCGGAGGCCTTCCTGACCGCCTGCACATACGCCCGAGCGCATCCCCGTCGCGGGCGACCCGTCAAGCCCTGGCGGCGCGGCGATGAAGCTCTGGATCGACGAGGACCTGTCCCCGTCGCTGGTTGACGTGGTCCACGCCCACGGATTCGATGCCACCTGCAACCGCGATCGAGGACTGCTCGGCGGTTCCGATCTCGAGGTGCTGCTGCGGAGCATCCAGGAGGACCGCACGCTCGTCACGAACAACCTTGGTGACTTCCGGCGACTCTGTGCGACGCGCTCAGCGCACCCTGGTCTGATCGTGCTCCCGACGCTGGCTCGCGCAGCGCAGCAGAAGCTCTTGGCGAACGCCCTGGCCTACGTGAACCGGCGGTCGGCGGACACCGGGGCCGCCGACCCGGGCGAGTTCATGATCAACACGGTTGTCGAGGTCGACGGTGCTGGGATCTGCAGCGACTTCGCGCTTCCGGCGGACGTGTAGCGAAGGCTCAGCGGAAAAGGCACGGCCAACCCGCGAATCTTGGCGGGGGCCCAGACGAAGCCCTGCGGATTGGGGCCACCCGTGGGGCCACCCAGCACCCGGAGACAGCCGCAAACCACCAGGACGCCGAGACGACCAAAGCGGGATCGTAGAGCCGAATCAGCGATCATCCGCAAACAGCCGTAAGGTCCTGACTGGACTCATAATCGGTAGGTCCCTGGTTCGAGTCCAGGCGGGCCCATGTTTGGATCGCGTTCAACTTGCGAGATATGGCGTCTGACGCGCTGCTCGTCGTCCGAATGACCGGTAGTGAGGGATAAACCAGTGCTGGTCACGCCCTCCATGTCGGAGCGGTGGCCGTACACGTTTACCTGGTTGTGTGATCGGTGTGTGTGACCTGGTTGGGTGTCTGTACAACCACAACGTGAGCTTGGCTTGCCACCGAAGACGGCTGGATGCCTCCTCACGTTAGAAGTGCCACGGTGGCTAGAACGACAGACGCGGCGGTGCTCGCCGGCGGGTGATGGCGTCGTTCAGGCGCTTCGGGGTGAATGTGAACGTGAATGTCGAGCATCGAACTATGGGCCGGTCGCGGCTATGGCCGATTGCCGGCTGTGCATGTGCTCCTTGGGATAGAGGTTCGCGCTGAAGCGACGCTCAGGACACAGGGGATAGTCGAGAGACAAGACAACTGTCATCCAAGAGCTCCAACCGACTGATACCCACCGCCATACTGCTAGGCAGCCCATGATCCCCGAGCGCCTGACGGCCCAACTGCTAGCTGGGGAGCCCGCAAAAGATCCGGTGGTCGTGGTCGAGCGTCTGCTGGCGGTCCAAGGTCAGGACCCGAAGGGCGCCCGCCTGGCGATCCGGGCTCGAAGCGAAGGTCTGCGCGCCACGGACGTGGATCGAGCCCTGACCGACGACCGCTCACTGCTGATCACCTGGCTGAACCGGGGCACACTCCATCTGGTCCGCAGCGAGGACTATCAATGGCTGCAAGCGCTGATGGCGCCGCGATTGGCGGCAAGCAGTGCCAGGCGACTTGCGCAGGAGGGCGTTACGCCACATGCCGCCGAGCGCGCGGTGCAGGTAATCGAGCGCTCCCTGGCCGACGAGGGTCCGTTGACTCGCACCCAGCTGCGCGAGCGGATCGCGTCCGCGGGGGTGCGCACAGAGGGTCAGGCGCTGGTGCACGTACTGTTGCTTGCCAGTCTGCGTGGACTCACCGTGCGCGGGCCGATGATCGGCCGTGAACACGCGTATGCGCTCGTCCGCGACTGGCTGGATGAGCCCAGACCCGTCGATCGAGACAAGGCCCTGGCGGAGCTGGCCCGCCGCTACCTGGCGGGTCACGGTCCTGCTGGGGATCGGGATCTCGCCAGGTGGACGGGGCTGCCGTTGCGCGACGTGCGCGCCGGGCTCGGCGCTATCGCATCCGAGCTCGTCGAGCGCGGGGACGGGCTCCTGGACCTGGCCGGCCGGGCACCGGCCGCCGAGTTGCCGCCGCCCCGTCTGCTGGGCGCGTTTGACCCTGTGCTGCTCGGCTGGGTCACGCGCGAGCCATTGCTTGCGGGTAACGGACCGATCGTGACGGTCAATGGGATATTCCGTCCCTTCGCGCTCGTCCGTGGCCGGGCTGTCGCCGTCTGGAGCATGCGGGCGGGCTCGTTCGCGCTCGAACCGTTCGCTCGGCTGACACGCAGCGATGCGGCAGCCCTGGACGCCGACGCGCGAGCCGTCGCGAGTTATCTGGCCGGCGAGGCAACGTCCGACTAGGGGCGGCCGAAGGTGAGGTTGCCTCCGGCCGCCCCCGCGACGCCCCGGGCGGGCGGGCGTCATCGTCGTACCTCCGATGGATCGACCCTCCATACGAGAGAGCAAGCCGATCCGCCGACGACGAAGATCCATGGCTGATAGTGCGAGTTTTTCATTTGGTTGCACATAAGAGCTTCGGTGTTGCAAAGAAGACACAAAGTAGACAGACAATTGTATGCATCAAAACATATCACCTGTAGTCATGTTCATGTTGAGCAGCGACCGTCCAGGTGTGTCTGATGCGATGCCCACCAACCCTGAGCTGGGCCGCGCGATCCGTCGTCTGCGGCGCGCGCGTCGCTTGACGATCGAAGACCTCGCGCACGCGTCGGACCTGCATCCGACATATCTCTCAGGCATCGAGCGGGGTGTGCGCAATCCGACTTGGAGCAAGCTCACCGGTCTGGCCCGTGGGCTGAACGTTCCCATCGCCGAGATCGTCCACGACGCCGAAGCCGAGGCTCGCCTGGCCGCCCGGATGCGGGCAGCCAGGTCCGAGCTGGGACTCTCTGAGCGCTTCGCCTGATTCGTCTGTGCGGCCTGGGTCGGACGCGACCGGTGTCCAGGCTGTCTTTGCTCGAGGTCGCCTGTGCCCAGGGCGCTCTGTCCCGAGCTCTCCGCCCGAGACTCTCCACCCAATGCTCTCCGCCCGAGGCGTTCATGCCCGGCGGTGCCGACCTGCGTGCTGGTCACGTGAGCTCGACGTGGCCACACCGCAAAACCCTCCGGCGTGGCGAATACGCTCAAAACATGCAGCCCGACGAGCGTCTCGCCGTGATCGATCTCGGCTCCAACTCGTTCCGGCTCGTGGTGTTCATGGCGGCGCATGGCTGGTGGAGGCGCACCGACGAGATCTACGAGCCTGTGCGCATTGGCGAGGGGCTCGCGGCGAGCGGCAGGCTGGGGGAGGAGCCGATGCGCCGAGCGCTGGCCACGCTGGACGTGTTCGACCACTTTTGTCGGGCGGCCGGCCTGACCCAGCCTGTCGGCCAGACCCAGCCCGTCGAGCTGTGTGACCCCTCTGACCGGAGATCCCGTCGATCTCCGGTCGGTGGCGCCGTGGACGCTCTTGCCACCAGCGCTATCCGCGACGCCGAGAACGCTGACGGCTTCCTGGCGCTGGCCCGCGAGCACACGAGCCTGCCGATCCGCGTGCTCAGCCGCGAGGAGGAGGCACGCTACGGATATATCGCCGCGGTCAACTCCACGACCCTGACCGACGGCTGCGTGTTGGACCTCGGCGGCGGGTCGCTGCAGCTGGTGCGCGTCGCCGATCGACTCGCCCACGAGCTCGGCTCCTGGCGCCTCGGCGCGGTGCGCATGACCGAGCGATACCTGCCCGCGAACGGCCCTGCCAAGCGCAGACAGATCGACGAGCTGCGCGAGCATGTCGCTCGCGAGCTGGAGCAAGCCGAATGGCTGTCCCGCGCCGGCCCGCGCCTGGTGGGCATCGGGGGGACGGTCCGCAATATCGCGGCCGCGGTTCAACGCGCGAGCGGCCTGCCGTCCAACGGCGTGCAGGCAGCGATCGTCTCGAGCGAGGCGTTGGAGGAACTCGTCGGGCGGCTCGCGGCGCTGCCGGCGTCTGAGCGAAGCTCTGTGCCGGGCATCAAGCCGGCGCGCGCCGACCTGATCCTCGCCGGAGCGATCGTCGTACAGGGCGTGCTGCTCGCCGGGGGCTTCAACGGCCTGGAAGCCACGGAGGCTGGTCTACGCGAGGGTGTCTTCTTCGAGCGTCTGCTTGCCGAGGGCACCCCGACCTCCGGCCAGCCACCCCTGTTTCCTGACCTGCGCCGTACGAGTGTGCTGAACCTGGCCGCGCAGTACCGACCCGATATTGCTCACACCGAGCATGTCGCTACGTTGGCGCTGGCGATGTTCGACGAGCTCACGCGGCTGAGACTGCACGACGGCGATCCGATCGAGCGCGAACTGCTGTGGGCGGCGTGCATGCTGCACGACATCGGCATGTCAGTCGACTATGACGACCATCACAAGCACTCGCGCTACCTGATCCTCAACGGCGGCCTCCCGGGCTATTCGCCGATCGAGGTGGCGATCGTCGCGCAGGCCGCCCGCTACCACCGCAAGGGCATGCCCGAGCCGGGCCCCCTGGCGGCGCTGTTCGGTCCAGACGACGTGGCGCGGCTGGACCGCTGTGCCGTTCTGCTGCGCCTAGCCGAGGATCTCGAGCGCTCCCGCGATCAGCTTGTGCGTGGCACCCGCTTCACGCTTGCCGACCCATCGGGCGCCAACGCCGCCGTGGGACCGGACGACGCGGGGCCGGATGCACACGCGAACGCTGGCAAGAAGATCGAGCTGCGCCTGATTGCCGACGGGGAGTCGGCTGTGCCTCGCTGGGCCGCCAGCCGCGAGAGCGAGCTGTTCGCCCGCGCGTTCCACCGCGAGCTGCTCGTCGCGTGAGCCGACCCTCGTCACGTGCCGGCCCTCGTCACGTGAGCCGCGCTGCTGCTCAGGCGGCTCGCAGCGCGCGCTCGCGTCCAGCGCAGTCGTACAACAGCAGGGCGTTGCGATTGATGGGCGGCTGTTGCCATGCGGCCGCCGGGATCACCTTGCAAGCGTCGATCACGGCGTTCGAGGCCGCGTTGCCACCGCGTTCGGCGTACGCGCCGCCGAGCACCACGTAGCGAGCTTCGCCGCGTTCTACGGCCCGTGCCAGGCCGCGTCCGTCGAGTGCGGGATCGTTGCCGCCGTAGCCGCCCATCGCGCCCGCGGGATGACCGAGCAGGAGCATTAGCGCGGCGGTATCCGAAGCCTCGGTCAGCACGACCCAGCGTGTTCCCGGGTGGCGCGGGGTTACGTAGTCGAGCAGCGCCCTGGTCACATGCATGCTCGCCGGGCTTGCGCCGAGTCGGCCGACCGCTCCCGCTGCGTGTGGGCCGGCGGCGGGGAATGTGCCCTCGACGGGGAACTGCCAAGTGCTCGCCGCATATACGCCGGGCACGAGCAGCAGCAGGCCGAGCGTGAGCGCCATCGCCGGACGTGCGAAGCGGCGCAGCGTGAGGAGCGCGACGACGCCAAGGGCGGCTCCACCGATCAGCAGCGGCCAGAACCAGTGCATGTAGTGGTCGTGCCGCAACAGCGTCAGCTGGGTCGCAACGGTCAGGGCGACCGCGATCGGGATCAGCGCGAGACGCAGACTCCTGCGCCTGCCGGGCGCGACGAATGCCACGGCGCCGGCGCCGACCATCGCTGCCGCACCGGGCCCCAGCGCCGATACGTAATAGGGGTGAACGATTCCTTTCGACTGGCTCAGCAGGGCCGCCTCGACAAGGAACCATCCCCCCAACATGATGAGGCCTGCCAGACGTGGATCTCGCCGCCCCCGATCCCAGCCCGCGTGCGCGTCGATCGCCCAGAGCGCGAGCGCGACGAGGCCGAGCAGCCCGAACGGCAGCAGCCAGCCCCCCTGAGCTCCTAGCTCATGGTCGATTAGGCGCAGTGGCCCGGGCGCTCCGCCGAACGGAGTGGGGTGCCGCGCCCGGCCGCCCGGCAGGGTTGGTGGGAGAGGGCTCTTCTTTGGCGCAATCGCCGGCGAGATCGCGGGCGGAGTGTGAGCTCCCGACGGTCCGTCTATGCTGCCCAGTCTGCCTGCGGCGTGTCGTCCGCCGACCGAGGTTGCGCCCGCGCGATGGGCGCGCAGCGCTTCCTTTTCGATGTGCGCCAGCGAGCCGTGCTTGAAGGAGACCGGGATGCGTCCCGGACCACCGACCTGCCCGTCGACCCGCCCGAAGCCGTTGTATTCAAACGTCAGCCCAAGCTCGGTGTTGTTGGTCGAGCTGCCCACGAACGGACGCTGCGAGACGGGCGTAAGTTCGACGATTGCAAACCACGAGGCGGATACGACGAACAGCACAGCGCCCGCGGCCAGCAGGTGGCCGGCCCGGCGCGCGAGCGATCCCGGCGCGCACACCAGATAGCCGAGGCCGAGGCCGGGAACGACGAGATACGCGGCGAGGGTCTTCGTGTTGAACGCGAGTCCCACCAGCGCCGCGCAGCCCAGCAGCGTGCGCAACCGGCCCGTTTCGATTGCGCGCAGCCCAAAGCCGCAGGCGAGGATCATCAACAGGATCAGCACCGTGTCGAGGTTGTTGTCGCGCGAGACCGCGACGAACGATGGGAACACCGCCAGCGCGAGCGCGCTGGCGATTCCCGCCGCAGGTCCGAACCTGGGCCTTACAACCCAATAGAGCGCCGCGACGGCGAGCACGCCCGCGATCGCCTCGGGCAGCAGCAGGCTGAGCGGAGTGAACCCGAACGCCTTTGCACTGAGCGCCTGCACCCACAGGCCCAGCGGTGGCTTGTCGACCGAGATCAGCCCGCCGGGGTCGAACGAGACGAACAGGAAGTTGTGCAGCGAGCGCAACATCGACTGCACGCTCGCCGAGTAGTAGGTGTTCGCGAATGCATTGTGGGACAGCCGGTTGACGTTCAACACGGCCGACAGCCCAAGCACGGCGGTGAGCGCGATGTGCTGAGGCAGCACGCGCGTACGCCGCCACGGCGCCGCCGGCGCCGCTGACTCCGAGCCGAGCGGCTTGTTCGCCGGGAGGGTGGTGGTCTGCTGAGCGGAGTTCATGTCGAGAGCGCCACCAGCAGCCGGTCGAGGTCGTCTTCGTCGTTCCATGCTCCGACAGACGCCCGCAGCCAGGGCTTGCGGGGAATGTTACGCAGGATCACCCCGCGTTCGAGCAGTTTCTCGCGGTCACCTTCGGGGTCTGAGCTCTCAAACGACACGAGCGTGGTATCCGCGCGCGGCGCCACCGTCCGGTCGTGCTCGCGCAGTCGCTCGACCAGCCGCGCGGCCAGCTCGCGCGCCCGCTTGTGCACGGTCCGCCAGCCGGCCGTCTCCAATATGCGCATGGAGGCCAGCGCGCAAGCGATCGCCTCTGCGCTCAGCGACATCGAGTCAAGGCCGCGAGCGTCCTCGTGCACGCCGGCGTCGAGTCCGGCATCTGGGTCGGCGAGGTTCGAATAGCCGCGGCGCTCGACGCGCAGTTGCGCGCGTAGGCTTGCGCTCACATACAGCATCCCCGTACCGTCGGGGCCGCACAGCCACTTCTGGCCCGCGCCCGCGTACGCATCACAGCCAAGCGCATGCACGTCTACCGGAATCGCTCCGACGCCCTGGGCCCCGTCGAGCAGGACCGGCGGGTCGACATGCGCCAGCCCCTCCGGCGCCAGGCGCCCGCTCATCCAGCCGACGTGTGAGCATGCCACCAGACGCGTGTGCGGACCGACTGCGTCCGCGATATCGGGTAGCGGCGCTACGCGCACCGCTACCCCTTTCAGCTCCCGCGCCGCCGCCAGCGGGCCCAGCAGCCCCGGGTGCTCTTCATCGCTGGTGAGGATCTCATCGCCGGCGCCGAGCTCCAATCCACCGATCACCTGAGCGATGCCCTCGCTCGTGCAGGTTGTCAGTGCCAGCTCGCCCGGGGTGCAGCCGAGCGCTGCGGCATAGGACTCGCGCAGCTGCCCGTTCAGCTCGGCGCGCCGTTCGAAGTGCGCTTTGCCCCGTCCGTCTGCGACCTCGCGCGAGAGCTCCTGCGCGGCGGCCTGTGATGCCCTAGCGGGCAACGGTCCGTCGGTGCCGGCGTTCAGGTACGCGAGACGGCCGAAAACGGGGAACTCGTCGCGCAGGTCGCTCACGACCGGCGAGCATACCGGCGGGTGGGCAGATATGAACCGGCATTCGCCTCACTCAAAAAGCGAGTATGAATAGGAAGTGCAGCGATAGCAAAGCGTGCGCGTAGATGGGACGATCTCTGTGGTGTACGCATAGGGCGACGGAGGAGGGCGAGCACAATGACTTCCAGCACAGGCGTGCCGCCGCTGTGGGAGCCGACGGAGGCGACGCGCGAGCGCGCGGAGATGACTCGCTTCATGCGTTGGACGGGCGAGCGTTACGGGCGTCACTTCGCCGACTACGCCGAGCTGTGGGCTTGGTCGGTGACGGAGGTGGAGGAGTTCTGGGCGGCGATCTGGGAGTACTGCGGGGTGCGCTCATCCCGGCCGTATGAGCAGGTGCTCGACTCGCGGGCGATGCCCGGCGCTCGCTGGTTCGCGGGCGCTGAGCTCAACTATGCCGAGAATATGCTCGCCGATCGACGATCACCGAATCTCCGGTCGGCTGGCGCCCGCGACCGGGACGAAGTCGCCGTCCTACACGCCTCGGAGCTGCGCGAGCTGGACTCGCTGACACGAGCGGAGCTCACTGCGCAGGTCGCGGTGGTGGCCGCGGGGCTGCGCGCGCTGGGCGTGGGGCGCGGCGATCGCGTCGTCGCCTACATGCCCAACATCCCCGAGACGCTTGTCGCGCTGCTGGCCGTCGCCAGCATCGGCGCGATTTGGTCGAGCGCCGCGCCTGAGTTCGGAGCGCGCAGCGTAATCGACCGGTTTGCGCAGATCGAGCCGACGGTGCTGTTGGCGGTCGACGGGTACCGGCACGGGGGCAAGGACTTCGATCGCACCGCCGCTCTGCGCGGCATCGTCGCCGAGCTGCCGAGCCTGCGCAACACGGTGCTGCTGCCCTACCTCTCGCCCGATGTGTCTGCCGCTGGTCTGCCCGGAGGCATGAGCTGGAGCGAGCTGCTCGAGCTGGGCAGCGGCGCTGGCCTCGACCGATCGGAGATCGGCCAGCAGTTCGAGCAGGTGCCGTTCGACCATCCCCTGTGGGTGCTCTACTCCTCGGGCACGACCGGCCTGCCCAAGGCGATCGTGCACGGCCACGGCGGGATCCTGATGGAGCAGCTCAAGAAGAGTTGGCTGCACCTGGACCTGCGCCGCGGCGATCGCATGTTCTGGTTCACGACGACCGGCTGGATGATGTGGAACTTCCTGATCGGCTGCCTGTTCAGCGACGCGGCGATCGTGCTGTATGACGGCAGTCCCGGCCATCCCGACATGGGCGCGTTGTGGAGGTTGGCGCAGCAGACCGAGATGACCTGCATGGGCGTATCGGCAGGCTATCTGGGCGCCTGTACGAAGGCGGGTGTCGAGCCGGCGCGCGATTTCGATCTGCACGCCCTGCGGGCGATCGGCTCGACCGGCTCGCCGCTGGCGCCGGAGAGCTTTCGCTGGGTCTATGAGCACGTCGGACGCGAGCAATGGCTGTTCTCCACCAGCGGCGGGACCGATGTCTGCACCGCGTTTGTCGGCGGCTGCCCACTGCTGCCGGTCTACGAGGGTGAGCTGCAATGCCGTGTGCTCGGCTGCGCTGTCGAGTCCTGGGACGAGCGCGGCCACAGCCTGATCGATCGGGTGGGCGAGCTCGTGCTCACACAGCCGCTGCCATCGATGCCGCTGTTCTTTTGGGGGGATTCACCCGCCCACGAGGTGCCCGTCGGGGAGGATGTCGGCGTGAGCGAGCGGGCGGATGGGCAGGCCATGACTGACAGACGGGAGATCGGCGAGCGCTATCGCGAGAGCTACTTCTCGATGTATCCGGGCATCTGGCGCCACGGCGACTGGATCCAGATCACGCCCCGGGGAGGAGCGGTCATTTACGGTCGCTCGGACTCGACGATCAACCGACAGGGCGTACGTATGGGCACGAGCGAGATCTACCGCGCCGCGGGCGCGACCGAGGAGGTGCTCGACGCGCTGGTGGTGGACGTCCCGCGGCGCGAGATCGATGGGGAGTTGTGGATGGTGCTGTTCGTCGTGCTCGGCGAGGGAGTAACGCTCGACGATGAGCTGCGAGCGAAGATCGCCCGGCGCATCCGCGAGGACTGCTCACCGCGGCATGTGCCTAACGAGATCTTGCAGATCGAGCAGGTGCCGCGGACGCTGTCCGGCAAGGTTCTGGAGGTGCCCGTCAAGAAGATCCTGATGGGCACTCCGCCGCACGAGGCGGCGAGCGTGGACTCGTTGGCCAATCCCGCCGCGCTGGACTATTTCGTGGAGCTTTCGAAGACGCTGTAACTGTCTGGCGCCGCGTCCACTTGTCTGGCGCCCCGTCCACTGTTTGGCGCCGCGCCCACGGCACCTAGAGGCCCAGCGAGCGACCGACGATCTCCTTCATGATCTCGTTGGTGCCGCCGTAGATCCGGGTCACCCGCGCGTCGACGTACGCGCGCGCGATCGGGTACTCGAGCATGTAGCCGTAGCCGCCGTGCAGCTGTAGGCAGCGGTCGACGACGCGTCCCTGTAGGTCTGTACACCACCACTTGGCCATCGCCGCGTCCTCGGGCGTAAGCTCCCCCGCATCGAGCGCCTGCGCGCAGCGGTCGATGTAGGCGCGCGCTATCTCCGCTTCGGTGCGGAGCTCGGCGAGCGTGAAGCGCGAGCTCTGAAACGAGCCGATCGATTGGCCGAACGCCTGGCGCTCGCGTACGTAGTCGAGCGTCCATCGGAGCGCCGCCTCGGTGGCGGCGACGGCCGAGGCGGCGATCGACAGGCGCTCCTGGGGCAGGTTGGAGACGAGGTAGCGAAACCCCTGGCCCTCCTCGCCGAGCAGGTTCTCCACGGGGACGCGCACATCGGCGAACGACAGCTCAGCGGTGTCCTGGGCGTGCTGGCCGATCTTCTCGAGGTTGCGTCCTCTCGAGAAGCCATCCATACCGCGCTCGATCACGAGTAGGCTGATGCCGCGATGGCGCTCTGATGGGTCGGTCTTGACCGCGACGATCACGAGGTCGGCGTTGATGCCATTGGTGATGAACGTCTTGGCGCCGTCGACGACGTAGTGATTCCCGTCGCGCCTGGCGCGCGTGGAGATCGATGCGAGGTCTGAGCCGATGCCGGGCTCGGTCATCGCCAGCGCCGTGATCAGCTCGCCGGAGGCGATGCCCTCCAGCCAGCGCTCACGCTGGGGCTCGGTGCAGTAGCGCAGAAAGTAGGGCAGGCAAATGTCGTTGTGCAGGGTGATTCCCAGACCGAAGCCGCCCACGCCGGCGCGCTGGGTCTCTTCGCCGATGACGAGGTTCAGGCGGAAGTCCTCCGCGCCCGCGCCGCCGTAGCGCTCGGGCACGGCCATGCCGAGGAAGCCCCCACGCCCGGCTATGGCAAAGACCTCACGGGGGACGATCCCGGCGCGCTCCCACTCGCCGTAGCGCCCCTCATCGCCGATCACCTCGCGCGCGAGAAACGTGCGAAAGCTGGCGCGGAACTCCTCGTGCACGTCGTCGAACAGGGTGCGCCGCATTGGCAGGGACCCTATCGCGCGATCGGCCGGGCGCGGCCCCGTCGCGGCACGGTCGGAAGGCCGGCTCGTCAGTGCGTAGGTTGACCTGAGATGGGCGCTGGGCCCTCAGCGATAGCGCGGCTTGGCCAGCAGCAGCTGCACGTCCTGGATGCGCCGCTCGCGAAAGCCGCCCTCGCAGTAGCTGAGATACAGCTCCCACAGCCGGCGAAACCGCTCGTCATAGCCGAGCTGCGCGATCCGGTCCCAGGACGCCAAGAAGCGCTCGCGCCAGCGCGCCAGGGTGGTGGCGTAATGGATGGTGATGTCCTCCAGGTGTACCTGGCGCAGGTCGGTGACGCGCGCCAGCGAATGCGAGATCGCCCGCAGGGAGGGCAGGCACCCCCCGGGGAAGATATAGGTGTTGATGAAGCTTCGGCCCGCCTTCTCGACCTCGTAGGCGCGATCTTCGATCACGATTGCCTGCAACAACATCGCCCCATCGTCGGCGAGCAGCTCCGAACAGCGGCGGAAGTAGGTCGGGAAGCTCTGCCAGCCGACAGCCTCGATCATCTCGATCGACACGAGCTTGTCGTAGCGGCCCGTCAGCTGGCGGTAGTCCTGCGCCAGCACCGTCACCCGGTCCTGCAGCCCGGCATCGCGTACGCGCGCGCACGCGTAGTCGTGCTGTTCGCGGGAGATCGTCGTGGTCGTCACCCGGCACCCGTAGCGCTCGGCCGCATACACGGCGAACCCACCCCAGCCGGTGCCGATCTCGAGGACGTGATCGTCCGACCCCAGCTCAAGCTTTGTGCAGACCCGCTCGAGCTTCGCCAGCGAGGCTTCCTCGAGCGTCGCCCGGGGCGACTCGAACACCGCGCACGAGTACATCATCGTTGGGTCCAAGAAGTGCGCGAACAGCTCGTTGCCGAGGTCATAATGAGCGGCGATCTGCGCGCGCGAGCGCCCGATCGTGTTGCGCCGCAACCACCGCGTCCAGCGCTGCGCCGGGATCAGCACGGGCGCGAGCATGCGCCGCAGACGATCCAGGGCGCCGACGTTAAGCGCGGCGACGCGAGTGAGCGCGACCAGGTCCGAGCACTCCCACAGGCCGTCCACATATGACTCGCACAGCCCGATGCTGCCGCGCAGCAGCGCCCGATAGAAGCGGGGCGAGCGCACCTCCAGCGTGACCCGCGGCGCGCGCGTGTGTGCCCCCGGCTCGCCGAACGTGAGACGCTGTGAGCCCTCCACGATCGTCAGCTCGCCCCGGTGGATGCCTCGCAGTAGTCGCAGCACGATCAGCTTGGCGAGGCGGTTCATGTGGAGGTACCTACCCGGTCGGGGTGGGGGTAGTACCGCGCCCCGCGCAGCCTCAGCCGCAGGGCGTGAGCGTAGATGCGCGTGAGGATCCGCGCGGTCAGGAACGGATAGCGCACCAGCGCGCGACGCAACGCGCGCGGTGTCAGCTCACGGCGGCGCAGCGACAACGTCGCATCGAACACTCGGCGTCCGCCGCTGGCGGCGTGCAGGGACTCGATGTGCACGAGCAGCTGCTCGCCGGGCTCGGTCAGCCGCCAGTCATAGGCATGGTCCATTCCCATCAACGGTGAGACGTGCAGCTGCTTGTCCAGCCGAGCCCGCATCAGTGTGACCGTGCCGCGGTCGGCGGTTGTGGCGACGGGCATCACGTAGGCGTGACGCCCACCCCAGGGGGTGTTCGTCACGTCGGCTACCACTGCCTCTACCCGCTCGTCGTGGGCGTCGAAGCAGTAGTAGAAGCTGACCGGGTTGAAGCAATGGCCGAAGTAGCGCAGGTGCGTGAGCAGGCGTATAGGCCCGGCCGGCCGTGTGCCGGTGCGTTCGTGCACGAGCTCGCGCACAGCGTCATCCAGCGGTACGGCCGGATCGCCCAGGTAGTCGGCGCGGCGAAACCATGCGAGCGCCGGCCGGCGAGCCGACCACAGCCGGCTCCGATCGAAGCACTGGGGCAGCTCGTCGAGGTCGAGGTAGGCCATGAACAGGGGATAGCGCAGCTCGTCACGCACCGGGGCCATCCGCCGGTGGCGAATCCTGCCCTCGTACAGGCACGAGCGCAGGGACGAGCTGGGCGCATGAGCTCTCCGCATGGCGTGGGACGAGGACGACGGCGACGGCGGCGATGCGCTGTGCGCAGGTGTGTTCTCGGGTATGGCGATCGCGCTCACAACTTCACCCCAAACGGCGCACAGGCGCGCATGGCGCTGAGCACGCCGTCCTCGTGGAATCCCCAGCCCCAGTATGCGCCACAGTAGTGGGTGCGGCACTCCCGACCGCCGATCGCGGCGTGCTCTGACTGCGCGGAGACGCCCTCGAGGGTGTAGACGGGGTGGGCGTAGTCGATCGTGCGGATGACAGTCGCCGGGTCGATCGCCTCGGTGCGGTTCAGCGTGACGCAGAAGTCGCGGTCGGCGGTCAGGCGCTGAAGGTGGTTCATGTAGTAGGTGACGGTGCTCAGCGGCTTGGGCTCGCGCAGCAGGTGGAAGTTCCAGGCGGCCCGTGCCCCGCGCCGGCGCGGCAGCAGCGAGCTGTCGGTGTGCAGCACGGCCTCGTTGCGCTGGTAGGGGATCGCGCCGAGCAAGCGCGCCTCCCGTGCGGTGGGGTCGCGCAGCAGGCGCAGGGCCTGGTCGGAGTGGGTGGCGAGGATCACGTGGTCATAGCGCTCTGGCGCCTGGCCGGCTGCCGTGAGCTCCACGTAGTCGGACAGGCGCGCGATCGCGTGAATGGCGCAGTTCAGGCGGATGCGATCGCGATAGGGCCGTGTCAGCGCCTCCACATAGCGGGCCGAGCCACCGACGACCGTCGACCAGCGGGGCCGGTCGCGGAAGCCGAGCATGCCGTGGTTGGCGAAGAACTCGGCGAGGAACCGTGCTGGAAACGAGTGGAGTCCGCGGGGGTCCGCCGACCATACGGCGCTGACCTGGGGGACGATCAGCCGCTCGACGAACGCCCGCGAGAAGCGATGCCGGGCGAGAAAGTCCCCGAGCGACTCCTCCGCCGGAACATGCCTGCCCATGGCCGGGCAGCCCGGCTCGCGCACCGAGGAGCCGGCTGGGTGAGCGGGCGCCGAGCCCGGCTCGTGCGCCACGAGCAGCCGGCGCAGCTCGCGGTTGAAGCGCAGCAGGTCAGCGATCATCCGCTGAAACCGCGGGCTGATGAGGTTGCGCGGCTGGCAGACCAGGCCGCGGGGCGTGCCGGAGTACTCGAAGTCCTCGTCTGCGCCCGAGACCGAGAAGCTCATGTGCGTAGCCTGCGTGGCGACCCCGAGCCGCTGAAGCAGGCGCGTGAAGTGAGGGTAGTTGCGGTCGTTCATGACGATGAACCCGGTGTCGATGTGGTGGGTCTCATACGCGGTGTCGACCCTGATCGTGTTCGTGTGCCCACCCACGTAGGAGCCCGCCTCGTACAGGACGATGTCGTGCTCGCGGTGCAGCAGGTGGGCCGCCACCAGGCCGGAGATGCCCGCGCCGACGATCGCGATCCTCATCGCGCCGTCCTGCCGTCGAGGGGGTGCTCTACGTCGCTCATGTGTGCCTTAGTGCGCTCGCCGCCGGCTCGCTGGATCATCCCAGTCGGCGGAGCCGGAGCAGGAGTGGGGGGCGCCGGCGTCGAACAAGAGCGCCGATGAAGCGTGTCGCGACTTCAACCGCCGCTGCGCCGCCCGTGAACGGCACCAGCGAGCACCAGAGCCTGTCGAAGTACATTCGAGCGCGGTTCGACGAGTGCTCGCGCTCACAGAAGGACGTCGCCCAGTACATCGTCGACCATCTCGACGAGGCGGCGTTCCAGACCGCCGAGGAGCTGGCCCGCCGCGCGAACACCTCCAGCTCGACCGTCGTGCGGTTCTCGCAGGCGCTCGGGTTCGAGGGCTTTCCCGAGCTGCAGGCCGCTGCGCGCGAGGAATATCGCCGCGTCCACGCCAAGGCATCGGTGAGCACGGGCGAGACGGGTAGTGGCGCCGCTGGCTCGACCCCGCTGTTCTCGCTCGACCAGAATGAGTTCGAGACGTCGCTGAACGCCGACTACCTGAACGTCGAGGAGACCGCCCGCAAGGTGTCGCGCAGCTCGGTGGATGCGCTCGTAGGGGCGATCGTGGCCGCCGAGAAGGTGCTCGTCGCCGGCACCGACCAGATGGCATTTTTCGCCAGCTACATGCGGCATCTGCTGATGCTGCTCGAC